>Ga0307500_10000384_pt1 | contig 14956 bp, 13 predicted proteins | sample 14_S_MG_FD_201362 | JGI IMG/M metagenome (GOLD analysis project Ga0307500, IMG submission 201362) | Soil microbial communities from Populus trichocarpa stands in riparian zone in the Pacific Northwest, United States - 14_S | ecosystem: Environmental > Terrestrial > Soil > Riparian zone > Trees... | reverse complement strand
CGGCCGACAATCTACGCGCCGCCGGATAAGGGATTTCCTCCGGCCCCGGCCAGGAAATTCCATTCCAAATAATAGAAAGGCCGCGCTGATGCGCGGCCTTTTTTATTTGGTCGATACGCGCGATCCAGCGATCGACCAAGAACGCGCCGGCGCTGCGCCGTCACCGGACAACATGGTAAAGAAATCGTAACCTGTGGCGGCTGAAACCGGCCACACGGGGATCGGTCCATTTTTCGACAATCAAATTAAGGGGCATTTAGGGAGGCTGCGGCTACGATCACGCGCTTTTGGATCATCAGGGGGCGCGCTCGTGCCAATTCGTTTTGAACAGCAACTTTCCCGTTTCCGCCGCGACAAGCGCGGCAATGTCGCCATCATTTTCGCGATCGCGGCGATTCCCCTGATCTCGGCGATCGGTTGCGCGGTGGACTACTCGATGGCGACCAGAATGAAGGCCAAGCTGCAATCCGCGGCAGACGCCGCGAGCATTGCCGCGCTCTCGCAGAAATCGCCCGGCTTCCTTGCGGCTTCGGTCATGACAGGCAACGGCACGGTCCCCGAAGGCGTTACCGACGCGACGAACGTCTTTAACGCCAACATGAACGGGATCACCGGCTACGTAATGGTCAATAAAGACATCTCCGTTACGAAAACCGGGATCAAGCTCGCCGCCAGCGTCACGTTCACGGCCGACGTGCCGACAACCTTCCTGAAAGTGATCAATTACAGCAAGCTGACGGTAACGGGCCTTTCAAGCTCGGCCGCCACGTTGCCGCCGTACCTCGATTTCTATCTGACGCTGGACGTCTCGGGGTCGATGGGCCTGCCGTCAACGGGCGCCGAGCAGACCCGGCTTTCCCAGGTCAACCCGGACAACTATCGCCAATATCCCACCGGCTGCACCTTCGCCTGCCATTTTGAGCCTAAAAACAGCGCCTGCACCGATACAGGCACTCAGGGATATCCAACGAACGGCGCTTGTCTGGGCTATGCGATCTCGCGCGTCAGCCAATCCGGCTACAAGAATCTGCTTGAGACCTGGGCAGCCAATCCTGCGGGCAAGAGATTCAAATCAAATACGATCCGGAACGCATTGCCGGATTCGCTGTATTCGAACCTGGCGACGGTTTCATCCTGCGACAAGGCCGGCCTCGACACCTGCATTCAGTTGCGCGCCGACGCGGTCGGCTTCGCCGTGAGCGAGTTGCTCAAAACCGCGAAAACCGCCACAAAGGTCGACAAACAGTTCCGGATCGGCCTCTACCCGTTCATTCAAGATCTCTACGCCTATTCTGCGCTGACCGACGCCATCGACGGCACCACCATCACCAACGCGGCCAAAAACCTTGCCACGCAGCTTGATACAAATATGAATTCAAACCTTGGCTCCGGCGGCACGTGGATCACGACCGCGCTTACTAAGATCAATACCTTTATCTACAGCGGCGGCACCAGTTTGGTGGGCGACGGCAGCACGCAGTCCACCCCGCAGCCTTACGTCTTCCTCGTCACCGACGGCGCACAAGTTCCCCAGACCAAAGGCGTGCCGAATGGCAGCTGGGGGGGCAGCAACAAAGCTACCACGATTGATAAACAGAACACCCTGACGACCGTTGCCGAGTGCAAAGCACTCAAGGACCGCGGCATCATCGTTGCCGTGCTCTATATTCCCTATCAGCCGATCTCACCCGTGAACAAGAGCTTTGCCGGCGACGAAGACACTTACGCCAACGACAACATTCCGTTTATTCCGGGCAGCCTGCAGAAATGCGCTTCGACTGGCTTCTTCTTCACCGCGAACACGCCCGACGACATCACCGCGGCGCTGAACGCGATGTTCAATAAAGCGCTAGAGGTCGCGCATATTACGCACTGACCCGGCAGAAAAGCCACGGCCGTCGGGCCCCCAGAAGGCCGCTCGGCCCCTGGGGGCGTCGGTTCTCCCTCACGACAAACGCGGAACGCGTTTGCGCGGAGACCATGCCCAAATCCAAGAGATCGAGCGGGATGACGATTGTAAGAAAAGTCATCGCGCTCCAGCCTCGTCGAGGCCGCAATCGCACCGGCGCTGCACATATCCGACGTGACTTCAGCAGAAGGGATCGGCCGCTCAACCCTTATCGAGACCGCCTGGCCCAGGGGCTTCGCCTTCAAAGTCGATCAGGACGGCGGATGCCTCCGCAAGGCTGAGTTGAGCGGGATCGAGATCCAGCGTATCTTTGTTTGAGGCTGGCCTCCAGGCCAACCCTTCGCACCTGTCCCGAACGAAAACCGGCCCCGAATCGCGGCACCGGGAGCCAGAGCGGGATGGGTTGGAGTGGAATCGATTCGCCGTTAGCGCGAAGCGTCAACGATCTCGTGTCGGGCGCGGCGCAGATACTCTTCGGCAACACCACGGGTGCCCAGACACAAAATCGCGAAAACAACCCCATGCAAAGTAGAATGGGCCCTGGCTTGCAGCACTCATACCGCTTGCGTCCAGACCACGAGTTGGTCCGCCGTCACGGCCCCACCCAACCTCATCCTGCTCTAAAACCCGCGACGGCGCCGGGCGAAGGTGCCTGTCCTGTGTCGCAAACGGAGAGTCCGGGCGCGTCCCGCACAAATGCAATGTCGCGTCCGGAGCCGCTTTCAATGCGGCGACGGATCAGGCCCGCCCTGCCGAAGCCCGAATTGGTGCGCGCTCTGGGAATGCAACGCGTCCCTCATTCACGGGAGAGCTGCTGAACGGTGAAAGCTGTTACGGAGCTCATCCGAGACTGCCTGCCGTTACAACGGTGCCGCACAATCTGAGAGGCCAGCCGCTGGATACGTAACGCAGAGAACCAGGCGCGGACGCGTGTAGGCGACATCCCTGAACGTTATGCCGGTCTGCGCCAACATAATTCCGACCGCCGGCGTATATTTGTAGCTGACCTCGCTCCAGATCACGAATGTCCCCTTGGCCGCGACGAGCGCGAGCGGCAATGTCACAACATCGCCCGGATTATGTGGCGCCGCCGCTGCGATCGAGACATCGCCTGTCGGACCGATCGTCAACCCCTTGCTCCACTGGACGCGCGCGACCCCAGACACCTTGTCGATGTAGACCTCGGTGATCGAGGATACCAACGGCGACGGCGGGTAAGGTGTCATGATGGCCTTTGCCGCTTCACCAAAATTCTTGATATCGGTATCTGCCACAGTCATGCTCTGCGACGTCAGATCGGAAAGCGTTCGCGCCACCTGGGTGGCCTTGCGATCCACGGCAATAGCCGACGAAAACTCAACCACGCCGAAGTACAACACCACCATGATCGGAAAGATCATGGCAAATTCCACGGCGGCGAGACCACTGCGATCGTTCAACAGACCGCGTACGCGAAGCGACATCTTCTGCATCGGGGATACCATCATCGCATCACGGCTCTACATGAAAGGCGGCGGTCGCGGAGAGCAGCCGCTTGCCGCCGTTGAGGTTTCCGATGTTGTAGCCGAGCCGGGTGACGAACAGCGGCCATTGGTAAAACGCGCGAATCACGATGGTATTGGGAGTGCCGGATGCCGGCAGAGAATATACGAAGGGTCCGGTCAGGGCTCCACTGACGATCGGCTCGGTGATCGTGATGGTGGCGCCCGGAGCAAACGATTTCACATCCACGTCAATGGTCGTCAGATTGCCATCGCAGTTGAACATCACCTTGATGCGGTCGCAGAGGTTGGTCTTGAACGCGTTTTCGGTCATGTTGGTGTTCTGGGCCTGACGGGTGAGCACCAGTCGCGCGGTTTCCTGCGTCGCGTTCTCCAGGACCTGGCCGGCAAAAAAGACAATCGCCGTCTCTAGAATCGCAAACAGCATGCAGAAGAACAACGGCGCGACCAACGCGAACTCGACGGCGGCCGAGCCCCGTCGGTTGCGACGAAATCGGTTCAGCGCACTTCTAACAGAGGCTGTTTCAACAGCGGGTGACGACATCAAAAAATCCCCAGACGGCAGCGATATCTGCCCTCAAGAACTACCTGAAAGTGATTGTGGAAGTGTTTCGTCAAATCGAAGCAGAGCGGCCCGGGCCGCTAACCGGCGGTTAACCATCGCCGAAGCAGGGCCTCGTTCAGCCGAGATCGATTCGCGGACAGGGTATTGTGCGGGATGCGCCAGCAAGCTTCCGCCGGGCCATCTGACAAAGATGCCGGTCGAGGCGTTTCAAGCAAAGCAGAGCCGGCTCACGTGAAGAAGCCACGTCGACAAGAATGACCGAAACGTCGGCTCTGATTCAATCAGAGCCGAACACAGGTCAGTTCGATTTAGTGCCAGCGGCGCTGGCTTGACCGCTGAGAGTGCCGGCCTGGTCGATCACCGATTTGAAGTAGGTTTCGCCGTCGCCAAGGGTAATCCGGCGCTGGCAGATCGGCATGCAGCTATACGACTCGCGTTCGACGCCGCGATAGACCGTGACGAGCTGATCGGTCGGGCCTTCGACCTGGATCTGGCGGTCCACCAGCACCTCGCCGTTGCGGTCCATGGCGATGAAATTGGTCGCGCCGTAGCCCTTGCCGGTGACGACGACGATGCCACCGCTTTGCAGGGTCACGTCGGCAATCAGTGGGTTTCCGACCACGATGGTGGAGACCTTGGCGGGAAGCCTCACGAGCTTTGCCTGATCGACGTAGACGGCGATACGGTCGGGATCGGGTGCGGCCAGGCAGACGGCCGGCCACAGCAGGATTCCTGCGGCGAGGGAACGAAATCCAAAACGCGCGCGTGCGCGAGTACGCTGGGACGTGAACGACATACTTTTCCCCGGGGCAGCAACAATCCGGCAGTGGCGATACGCAGCGGAACCGGCGCCCGACACGGTGAATCTGACGACAATTCATGAACAAAGGGAAAATGGGCCCCGAAATGAGGCAAGAAATCCGCGGACCAACATGTTTAATTGCGCGTAAATCTCCGTACGGCCGCGCGTTTGTCGCAGGGAGAACGGCAGCCTGCTTTTCATGTGCTATTTGCGGAACGGATAGACCAGTTGTCCGATGATTTCGCGGGGAAACGAGGACTGATCGTCCACGCCATATTGGTCCGGCAACACGCCTTTCGGCATCCGGAAGGTCCCGAACAGGATGTCCCAGATCGGAAAGGTGCCCGCGAAATTGGTGTTGCCGCCCTCTTCGAGCGAGGTGTGATGCCAGCGATGGAAGACCGGCGTGGCAAGCACGTATTTGAACGGACCGAGCGTCCAGTTGAGGTTGGCGTGAACGAACGCGGAATGGAAGATGTTGAACGGCCCGAGCCAGAGCATCACGCCCGGCGAAATGCCGGCCACCAGCAGCACGACATCGACCCCGATGGTGCCTAACAGCAGGTTGACGGGATGAAAGCGCGCCGCCGAGATCCAGTCCACGTCTTCCGACGAATGGTGGATGGCGTGGTATTTCCAGAACCCGCCGCCGTGAAACATGCGGTGCAGCCAGTACATCATGAAATCGGCCGCGACCAGGAACAGGATCGCCTGCAGCCACAATGGCAGCCTCGACAGCGGGCCATGGCCGTTGTCGTAGAAGGCGATCAGTTCGTCGGCGTCGCGAATTCCAAACAGCAGGGCCGCGCCCAGCACCAACAGCCCGATGCGGAACACGCGCGCGAACAGCGGCACCAGGAACCAGTAGCAGACGTCGGTGACGAGCTCGCGCTTGCGCCACCAGGGCCTGCCGGGGTTGCAGGCCCAGAAATGCGCCAGCACCGAGAACACGAGCGCCAGCGCGATCGTGACCGGCACCACCTTGGCCAGGGTCTGGCCAAGCATCTCGACGATTTCGGTCGGCAGGTTCATTTCGACCGGCGTACCAGAATCCCGGCCTGCCCGCCAGTTAGCGTCCCTGAAGGTCGGCCGGATCAGTTGCCCGTACGAACGTGCAGCACGGCGTTGCCATCGGCATAGGCGCGCCGCCAGCCACCGATATGATCGAGCAGGCCGACCGCCGGGGTGTTCGGCGTCAGCAGCACGGCATCGATGTCCCATTTCCTGAGGATGTCGAGCAACTCGTTGACGTCCTTGAGCTGCATCGCGCGATAGAAGGCCATGTCGAATGCTTCGCCGTAGAGCTCGGCGCGTCCGTCGACGAACACGGGTATCTGCCGCCAGATCAGGTAGCCGCCGAACGGAAGGTCGTTGAGAACCCGCTTGGGATGATGCGCCCTCAGCGCTTCGACGGCCGCCGCCGGCGCCTGGCTTTCGGGCACGGCAATCGGCGTATATGCCGCGAGCAGCCATGTCCAGCCGCCGAGCAGGAGCAGCATCGCAGCCATCACCGGCGCCGGGGCACCGGCGCGAGCGGACCAGGCCGGCCGCAGCGCGAACTGAGACGCCACCGGCGCGAGCACCACGATCGGCAGCAGCAGGGCAAATATTTCGACGTTCCTGACATGCGCCAGCGCCATGTGCAGCAGGCCCAGCACCAGCGCAATCCGCGGCGGCGTCAGCCTGACGCCGCTGTAGAGCGCGCCGCCGATCAGCATGAGGATCGCCATCTCGAACGCGCCGAACTTGCTGAAGTCGGCCGGCATCCATTCATAGATCAGATGCAGGAGTTGACCGAGATCGAGGATCTTGCGTGCGGCGAGGATCGATCCCCACCCGTAAGGCGTGGCGCAGCAGGCTAACAGCGCGCCAATACCGAACGCCGTCCAGCGCAGCGCCAGCGACTTTCGCTCCGCACGGTCCGCATTCCATAGCGCGTCGAGCGCGAACGCACCGACCAGCACCAAACCGAACACGAACCCGCCGTGCAGGTTCGCCCACAGCGCGATCAACGACAGCAGCCATGGCGACGGCGCCTGGCCGCGCTCGCTCGCCGACATCAGCCCGTACGCCCACGCCAGCATGATCGGCAGCACCAGCACATGCGGGCGCGCCAGAAAATGTCCCTTCGAAAGCACCAGCGCCGCGATCGCGACGGTGACCGCAAAGGCTGCAGGAATGCGGCGGCCGAGAATGTGAGTGAGCAATGCGAAGGCGGCGGCGATGCAGCCGGCCGCGAGAACCACCGGCCCGGTCCAGCCCGCAAGATTATAGCTCGTCGCATACAGCACCTGCGTCAGCCAGGACGACGACACCCAAGGCTCGCCCGCCTTGGTGAAGGAGTAGATATCGACGCGCGGCAGTGCATGGTGATCGAGGATCCACTGGCCCACGGCGATCTGCCAGTAGGTATCGGAATCCTGCAGAAGCGCCGGTCCGACCATCAGCACCAGTGCGTAAACGCCAACTCCAAGCCAGAGCCATGCCGGCACCTGACCGACAATGGAGGAATTCGCGCTGGATGCCGCCGCAACGTTTGTGTTCATGCCGGCCGCCCGCGAACGGCGGAAAATTTCTGCTTACGAACGGCGGCATATGCCGCACGGGACGTTCCCGCGTGGAAATGAGCGGGCGCAATCGAGACCGTGGTCCTCATCGGTCAGCCTCCGCCCCGCACATAGAGGACGGACACTTCGTCGGCGTAGACCCGCCGCCAGTTGCCCAGATGATCGAGCAGGCCCGCCGCAGGCGTGCCCGGCTGCAGCAGCAAGCCGTCGATGTCGTAGTCCTTGAGCAGGCCGAGAAACTTGCTGACGTCCTTGAGCTCCAGCGCGTTGTAATAGGCCATCGTGAATTTTTCGCCGTACAACTCGGCCCGCCCGTCGATGAAGACGGGCATTTGCCGCCAGATCAGGTAGCCGCCGAATGCACGGTCGTTGAGAACCCGCTGGAGATTGTGCGCCTTTATGGCTTCGACCGCGGCGGCCGGCGACTGGGTTTTCGGAGGCGAATACCTCTGATGCGCCGCGAGAGCCCAGGTCGAGATGCCGAGCGTGACGGCGAGCAGCGCCGCCGAAACCAGCGTCACCCTGCCCGATCGGGCCGGTTGCTGAGCGAACTGCTGTGCCACCGGCGTCAGCACGACGATCGGCAGCAGCAGCGCAAATATCTCCAGATTCCTGCCATGCGAGAGCGCCATGTGCAGCAGGCCGAGCACCAGCGCTATCCGCGGCGGCGACAGCTTGACGCCGCGATAAAGCGCTGCCGCGATCAGGGCGAGAATGGTCAGCTCGAACGGACTGAGCTTGCTGAAATCCGCCGGCGCCCATTCGCTGATGAGCCGCAGGAGCTCTCCAAGATCGAGAATCTTGCGTGACGCGAGGATCGATTCCCAGCAGTAAGGCGTGACGCAGCAGGCCGCCAATGCAGCCAACCCGAACGCGAACCAGCGTAGCGCCAGCGGCGCCCGCTGCGACGGCTCGGCATTCCACAGAGCATCGATCGCGAACGCGCCTGCCAGCACCAGGCCGAACACGAAACCGCCGTGCAGGTTGGCCCAAAGCGCAATCAGCGGCAGCAACCAGAATGACGGCGGCTGACGGCGCTCGCTCGCCGTCATCAAACCGTGCGCCCAGGCAACCATGACCGGCATCGCCAGCACGTGCGGCCGCGCCAGAAAATGCGGCGTCGACAGCACCATGGCCGCCAGCGCCACCAGGGCCGCATAGGTCGAAGGAAGGCGGCGCTCCAAAATATGCGCGAGCAGCCCGAAGGTCGCAGCGATCGCACCTGCCGCAACCACGACCGGCCCGGTCCAGCCGGCCAGATTGTAGCTCGCGGCATAGAGGATTTGCGCAAGCCAGGATGATGAAATCCAGACCTCGCCAGGCTTGGTGAAAGAATAGACATCGACACGCGGCAGCGCCCCGTGATCGAGAATCCATTGGCCCACGGCGATTTGCCAGTAGGTGTCGGAATCGTTCAGAAGCCCGCTGTTGTTGACCAGCAGGAGCACGTACAGGCCGGCGCCAAGCCATAGCCAGGCCGGAACCTGGCCGAAGCCGGAGGCTTTCGTCTGGTGAATTGTTGTGGCGTCGATGCTCATGACACGTTCCAGCCCGGCGCCGTGGCGCTTGATCGGTTCAAACCGGATCCCCGTTTCCTGGTGTGAAGCGTTTCCCTGTCGCGTGCCGGCGCGCGGCGTTTTCGGATCTTGCGCTAGTGGCGGAACGGATAGGCCAATTGCCCACCGATCTCGGTGGGGATCTCCTGATCGTCCACGCCGTACCCGTCAGGCAGCCGGTTCTCCGGCATGCGGTACGTGCCGAACAGGATGTCCCAGAGCGGAAAGGTCCCCGCGAAATTGGTATTGCCGCCCTCTTCGAGCGAGGTGTGATGCCAGCGATGGAATACCGGCGTGGCAAGCACGTATTTAAACGGGCCAAGCGTCCAGTTCAGGTTGGCGTGGACGAAGGCGGAGTGGAAGGTCGTGAACGGCCCGACCCACAGCATGATGTTGGGAGAGATGCCCGCTATCAGCAAGATGACGTCGACCAGGATCGTTCCGATAAACAGGTTGACGGGGTGAAACCGCGCCGCCGAGATCCACTCGAGATCCTCCGAGGAATGATGGATCGCATGGTATTTCCAGAATCCGCCGCCGTGAAACATGCGGTGCAGCCAGTACAGCATGAAGTCGGACGCAACGAGGAACAATATCGCCTGCACCCAGAGCGGAAGCTCCGACAGCGGCCCGTGGCCATTGTCGTAGAATGCGATCAGGTCGTCGACCTCGTGAATGTTGAAGAGGACCGACGCGCCAATCACCAGCAAGCCGATGCGGAAGATGCGCGCAAATACCGGCACGAAGAACCAGTAGCAGATGTCGGTAATGAGCTCGCGCTTGCGCCACCAGGGTTTACCCGGATTGCAGGACCAGAAATGCGAAAGCACCGTGAACACCAATGCGAGTGCGATCGTGATCGGCACGACCTTCGCCATCGTCTGGCCTACGACCTCGATGACTTCCATTGGCAAACCGGACATGACGACCTCGTTCAATCGGATACGTCAGGGGTATCCGGTTGCGCTTAAGGAGCCGTGAATCGAAGGAGTCTGCCGACACCGCGCGCGAGCGGCGAACGGCCCACGCAGCTTCGCTTGCATTTAATCGGATGCCTTAATGCAGTATTTACTGTGCTCAAGAAGTGCAAGTTACAGGCAATTTTGCACGGTCGAATTAACTGCGTCGAAATTGTCGCACCCTACGGTCACGCCATGGTCACGGTGCTGAGAACGCCGGCAAGACCACACTTAAGTTCGACCAGCCATGTGTACACAGGAGTTATCATCTATGAAGAATCTTGTTTCGCGTTTCGTGAAGGATGAGTCCGGCGCCACCGCCATCGAATACGGCCTGATTGCCGCCGGCATCGCTATCGCGATCATCACCGCCGTCAACGGCCTCGGCTCCAAGCTGTCGAGCAACTTCAACACGATCTCGAGCTCACTCAAGTAAGCGACGGTTGCGCGCAAGCGCCCGAGCAAGCGTCAAAGGCCCCGGCTTGCCGGGGCCTTTATTTTTGCGCCAGGCGCGCACCGCAGCCAGCACGCCGCCATCGGATGTCGTTCCAATATACGGCTTCCTGCATTTCCCGATTGTTCACTTCTCGTGGCTAGGCTCGGCCAAGGCCTGGACCCCGGGTCAACCGCAGCCTCGCGTGAAATCATGATCCTCGATACCGCCCGCCTCCTGCTGTTTCCGGCCCTGATGGCGTTCGCAGCCGCGAGCGACTTGTTCACGATGACGATTTCGAACCGGGTATCGCTGGCGCTGATCGCCGGCTTTGTGGCGCTCGCGGTGCTGGGCGGCATGGGACTGCACGACATCCTGCTGCATTTCGGCGCCGGCGCAGCCGTTCTTGTGGTGGCCTTTGCCTGCTTCGCGATGGGATGGGTCGGCGGCGGCGACGCCAAGGTCGCGGCCAGCGTCGCGCTCTGGTTCGGTTTCGACCATCTCCTCAACTATCTGCTCTACGTCTCGCTGCTCGGCGGGGCGCTGACGGTCCTGCTGATTCAGTTCCGGCAATGGCCGCTGCCTTCCCTGCTTACCGGACAAGCCTGGCTGAACCGGCTGCACGACAAGCAGAGCGGGATTCCCTACGGCATCGCGCTCGCCCTCGGCGCGCTGATCATCTATCCGCAGACCGAATGGATCAAAGCGATTGATCTCGCTCACCTCGCGATGCGCTGATCCGGCTCGCTAACTTTCCGTTAAGGCAATTTACACACGCCTCATTAACCATGCTTTGACGAATAGCTGGTCAACTCCCATCACGGCGACGGAAGCGTCGCAGCGTAATGTGGAAAGTGAAGCGTAATGAATAACGCACGCATTGTGGTCCTGGCAATCGCGATCGGCGCCGGCGGCATTGCCGCATATCTCGCCAGCGGCTCCAGTGAAAAGCCTGCGCCGGCCCAGCCGGTCGCGCAGCTGCAGACCGTCGATATTCTCATCGCCAAATCGGATATCGCACTCGGCCAGTCGGTCAAGCCGGACGACATCCAATGGCAGTCCTGGCCGAGCGCGACCGCCGGCGGCAGCCTCATCAGCCGCGCCAGCAGGGCCGACGCCATCAAGGAGATCACGGGATCGATCGCGCGGTCGCCGTTCATCGCAGGCGAGCCGATCCGCGAGCAGAAGCTGGTGAAGGCCGACGGATCCGGTTTCATGGCGGCCATCCTGCCCGCGGGCTTCCGGGCCGTTTCCACCGAAATTTCGCCGGAAACCGGCGCCGGCGGCTTCATCCTGCCGAACGACCGCGTCGACGTGCTTCTTACCAAGAAAGACAAGAACCCTGACGGCAAGGGCGCTGACGTCGCCGTCTCGGAAATCATCCTCAGCAATATTCGCGTTCTCGCGATCGATCAGGCGCCGAAGGAAAAAGAAGGCAGCAGCGCCTTGGTCGGCCGGACGGTGACGCTCGAGCTGAAGCCCGATCAGACCGAAATGCTCGCCCGCTCGCGCCAGAGCGGCACGCTGTCGCTGGCGCTGCGCAGCATCGCCGACATCAAGACGGTCGAGAAGCCCGAAGAGCCCGCCGAGAGGCGCGGCGAAAACCTAAACGTCGTTCGTTACGGCGTTGCCAGCCAGCAGACGGTGCAGAAGTGACCGAAAGGACGCACGATATGAAGTGCAGGGAAATTCAGCCGATGATGCGCACGTTCATCGTCCGCGCCCTGTCGTTTTCGGCCGTGGCTGCGCTCACGCTCAATCCGGCGCTGACGCCGGTGGTGGCGAGCGACTATCGCACCGCAGCTCCGGTCACCACGGACGGACAGATGAACGCGCGGTTCGTTTCGCTCGGGATTGGCAAATCGTTCGTGATCGACCTGCCGCGGGAGATCAAGGACGTCCTGGTCGCCGATCCGAAGGTCGCCAACGCCGTCGTCCGCTCGACCCAGCGCGCCTATATCATCGGCGCCGCGGTCGGCCAGACCAACATCGTATTCTTCGATTCCACAGGCGCCCAGATCGCGGCCTACGACATCGCGGTCAAGCGGGACCTCAACGGCGTGCGCGCCGCGCTGAAGCAGTCGCTGCCGAATTCGGACATCCTGATCGAGGGCGTCGGCGATGGCGTGGTGTTGAGCGGCACCGCGGCAAGCCCGATCGAGGCGCAGCAGGCCGCCGACATCGCCGCCCGCCTCGTGGGCGGCAGCGACAAGGTCGTCAATTCGATCGCCGTCCGCGGCCGTGACCAGGTCATGCTGAAAGTTACGGTCGCCGAAGTCGCCCGCAACATCGTCAAGCAGTTGGGCATCGATCTCACGGCCAGCCTGGCCTACGGCACTTCGGTCGTGAACTTCAACAACTCCAATCCGTTCACCTCCCTTGGCCGTCCGCTGGTCTCAGGCAACGAGGTGAAGGCGACGCTCCCAGGCACTTCGTCGGTGACGGCGACGCTCCGCGCGATGGAGACCGCCGGCGTCGTTCGCACCTTGGCCGAACCCAATCTGACCGCGATCTCAGGCGAATCCGCGACCTTCATTGCCGGCGGCGAATTCCCGGTTCCCGCGGGCTTTTCCTGCGATCCGGTCACGCGCGTCTGCCAAACCCAGATCTCGTTCAAGAAGTTCGGCATTTCGCTGAACTTCACGCCCGTGGTGATGACCGAAGGCCGGATCAGCCTTCGCGTCATGACGGAAGTGTCGGAATTGTCGATCGACAACTCGATCACACTGACGCAGTCCCTCAGCGGCAGCACGACGAACTCGCTGACCATTCCCTCGGTCAAGACCCGCCGTGCGGAGACCACGCTGGAAATTCCGTCAGGCGGCTCGATGGCCATGGCCGGGCTGATTGCGGAGCAGACCAAGCAGGCCATCAACGGCCTGCCGGGGCTGTCCCAATTGCCGGTTCTCGGCACGCTGTTCCGCAGCCGCGACTACGTCAACAACCAGACCGAACTGATGATTCTGGTCACGCCCTATGTGGTGCGCGCGGTGGCGCAGAAGGATCTGTCGCGGCCCGATGACGGCTTTGCCGCCGCCTCGGACCCGCAGGCCGACCTGCTCGGCAACATCAATCGCATCTACGGCGTTCCGGGCCGCGTCGAGAAGGCACGGAATTATCGCGGCACCTACGGCTTTATTACGGACTGAGGCGGGTACGATGACACCGAGCAAGAAATCAACGAAGCCCGCCGATTCCAGGCGCGCCCTCTGCCTGGCAGGAGCGCTGATCGGTGTTTCCGTGGCGCTTGGCGCCTGCAAGCACACCACCGAGGTGGTGACGACGGCGAGCGTGCCCGACGACTACCGCCTGCGCCATCCGATCGCAGTCCAGGAAGCCGACCGCTCGATCGTGGTCTTCGTCGGTCGCGGACGGGGCGGCCTTTCCGCCTTCCAGCGCGCCGACGTGACGTATCTGGGCCAGACCTGGATGCGGGAAGGCACCGGCGTCATCAGCATCGACGTTCCCGTCAATACGCCGAACGCGCGGGCGGCAGCAGATTCATTGCGCGAGATCAGGGCGACGCTTGCCGCTGTCGGCGTGCCGCCGGGCGCAACCAATGTCCGCCAGTATCGGCCCGAAGACCCGAGGCACATGGCCGCGATCCGCCTCAACTATCCCAAGATCTCGGCGGTGGCCGGTCCGTGCGGGCTGTGGCCGGAGGACCTCGGATCGTCGATCAACAACAAGAGCTGGTTCGAGAACAAGTCCTATTACAATTTCGGCTGCTCCAATCAGCGCAATCTGGCGGCGATGGTCGACAACCCGGCGGATCTCGTGCAGCCGCGTCCTGAAACCCCGGCCTTCACGCCGCGCCGTGCCATAGCCTTCGAGAAATACCGCAAGGGCACCTCCACCTCGACCACCTATCCCGAGGCCGACAAGGCCAAACTCAGCGATACCGGCAAATGATCACTTACTCGCGCCAGAATTCAGAGCAGTCGCCGGAAACCGCGGCGCCGTCCACCGAGGATCACATCGCGCCAGCGCCGCGGGTGTCGGTGCAGGCTTTCTGCGAGACGGTGGAAACCGCGGCCGCCGTGCAGTCGGCGGGCGAAGACCGCCGCCTCGGCAAGGCTCACCTCAAGATCCAGATGGGCGGCATGGCCGCTGCCGTCGAGGCCTACCGTTCGGCCCCGACCCCGAACGTCATCATCCTGGAGACCGAAGGCCGCCACGACATCCTGCTCGGCCTCGACCAGCTCGCCACCGTCTGCGACGCCGGAACCCGCGTGATCGTGATCGGCCGCATCAACGACGTCACGCTGTATCGCGAACTGGTGCGCCGTGGCGTCAGCGACTACGTCATCGCCCCGGTCACCGCCATCGACGTCGTGCGCTCGGTCTGCAACCTGTTCTCGTCGCCGGAAGCCAAGGCCGTCGGCCGCATCATTGCCATCGTCGGCGCCAAGGGCGGCGTCGGCTCGTCCACCGTCGCCCACAACGTCGCCTGGGCGATCGCGCGCGATCTGGCGCTGGATTCGGTGGTCGCCGATCTCGATCTCGCCTTCGGCACCGCCGGCCTCGACTACAACCAGGACCCGCCGCAGGGTATCGCGGATGCGGTGTTCTCGCCCGACCGGGTCGATACCGCGTTCCTCGACCGCCTGCTGTCGAAATGCACCGACCATCTCAGCCTGTTGGCGGCGCCGGCAACGCTGGA
>Ga0307500_10000383_pt1 | contig 14968 bp, 11 predicted proteins | sample 14_S_MG_FD_201362 | JGI IMG/M metagenome (GOLD analysis project Ga0307500, IMG submission 201362) | Soil microbial communities from Populus trichocarpa stands in riparian zone in the Pacific Northwest, United States - 14_S | ecosystem: Environmental > Terrestrial > Soil > Riparian zone > Trees... | reverse complement strand
TCCACCGCGTAGTAGCCGCCGGGCGAACCGGGAACGTCCGGGGCGGCGTAGTGCCGGTAGCCGGCCAGCGCCGGGGTCAGCTCCCGGAACTCGGCCGGGTACTCGGCGGTCCACTCCGCGGCGCCGGGCGTCAGGTAGGCGGGCGTGGTGCCGAGACCCGTCAGGAAGGCGTCGGTGAACCGGAGCGTCTCGGTCCGCGCCGGCCGGCCGTGCCGGCCCAGCTCGCCGAGCGGCAGCCCGACGAACGCGGCGCCGTCGTAGTACGTCCGGTGGTGCCCGATCACCCGCAGCGTCACACCGTCCGGTGTGGACTCGCCGGCGATCGCGGCCAGCACCGCGGCGCGCAGCTCCGGCACGGTGCACCGGCCATCGTTGCCGACCTCGTAGCGGGTCTGCCGGGCGACCCGGTCGATCCGGTAGTGGTCCGCGTCGTCCCGCCGGGCGTACTCGGTGACCGTGGCGGTGGCCAGGTAGGGCTGGTAGCCGCCGGCGGTCAGCCGGTCCGGCCGGCGCGGCACCGCGATCTCCAGCCGCACCGCCGCGGCGCCGTAGCCGTCGTGCCCGGCGCTGAAGCTGAACCGGGTCATCGGCTCGTCGCCGCGCTCCCAGTCGGACGTCCGCTCCGCCAGCCGCAGCGGGGTAGCCACACCGCCCACAGTGGACAGTCCAACCTGGACCTCGGCCACGGTGTAGGGCCGGCCGGCGCGGTCGGTGCCGTCCAAGCCGTAGGTCTCGGTCCGCAGCTCGATACCCTGCAGCGCCCGCAGCGCCGACCAGCGGTCGGCCCCCGCCGGCAGGTCGGGTCCGGGCAGGGCGGGTCCGGGCAGGGCGGGCTCGCCGGCCCAGTACTCCCCGGTCAGATCCAGCTCGCCGCAGCCGTCGCCGGCGCCGCCCGCCTCGGTGCGACCGGCCAGATCACCGTCGGCGCCACCGTCAGCCGGGACCGGGCCGGCGTGGAACCAGTGCCGGGTCAGCAGCGCAGCCGCGTAGTGCCGGGCCGGCACCGCGTCCACGCCCGCCGGCTGCGCCGCGAACGGCTCGGTGTCCAACTCCTCGACCAGGCCGAAGCCGGCGGCCGTGCCGTGCCGGTACCGGTACTCGGACGTCCGCCGGTCGCCGGAGATCGCGTCGACCGTCTCCACCTTGCCGACCACCGGCACCGGGGCCGGTGCCGGTGTGCGCCACCGGGTGGCCGGGTCGGCCCGGTCCCGGCGGAAGTCGGCGGTGGCCGGGCGGTAGTGCACCCGGGTCCGCGCGCCGATCCCGTTGTCCACCTGGGACAGCAGGTACCGCGGGGCCACCGGGCCGGCCGGCACCGGAAGGCCGGTCGGGTCTGGTGTGGCACCGGCCGGACGGGGTAGGGCCGCCCGGCCGGCGCCGGCTTGAGTCCCCAGCTGTGCCAGCCCCGAGGGGGCCGGCTCAGCCTGGGCCGACTGGGTTGGCTTCGCTTGGGTTGACCCCGCCTGGGGCGGCGGCCCCGCCTGGGACGGGGTCTCTCGGGCGGGCTGCGCCGGCCTCGCTTGAGTTGGCCCGGCCTGGGGCGCCCCCGCCTGGGCGGGCTGGGTTGGCCCTGCTTGGGACGGGGCCTCGCGGGCGGGCTGGGTCGGCTGAAGGGGTACCGCGCCGGCGGCGGTCGGACCGGTTGGCCAACCGCCGGCCGGATCCGCCTGCGCCGCCGGCGCGGCTGGCCCGGCCGCCAGCCTGGGCCAGCTCACCGGCTGCGGGCGTCCGCGGGCCGGATCGAAACTCGTGTAGCCGAACGCCAATGGCGGCAGCGCCTGCTCGGCGTCGCCGTCGATCCCGACGGTGTCCACCCGGGACAGCAGCGGGACGCCGGCCGCCCGGTAGGCCAACCGGTACTCGCGGACCACCCGCCGCACGCCGTCGGCCGCGTGCGTGCTGACCCGGATGGTCCGGCAGCGCGGCCCGCTCGGGCGGTCGGTGTCCGGCACCGGCTCGTAGTCGAAGTCCACCCGCACCAGGAACTTCGGATCGGCCGGGTCGCCGTAGTCCACATAGGACACCCGGCTCAGCAGCGGCCGCCCGCTGGCCGCGGAGTACTCGTACCGGACCAGGTTGCCCGCGGCGTCCCGGGTCTCGCTGATCCGCCAGCCGACGATCCGGCCCGGCCGCATCAGGTCGCGGACGACGGCGGACGTACCAACGCCGTACCGGGTCAGCAGCCCGTCCCCGGTCCGGACCGCCCAGAAGTCGCCGCCCTCGGTCACGTGCTCGATCCGAGCCGGCAGCCCCTCGGCCCGCAGCCCTCCGACCCGCAGCCCTTCAGCCCGCAGCCCTTCAGCCCGGAGCCCGCCAGCCCGCAGCCCCTTGGCCCGCAGCTCTCCGGCCCGCAGCCCGCCGGCCTGCGACCGGTACCGCTCCCGCCCCGGCCGGCCGCCGGCGACCGGCACCAGTTCGGTTCCGCCGAGCCGGAACTCGGCTGCGCCGGCAGGGCCGGTGGCGTCGCCGGCGGACCGCCGCGCCGCCCGGGTCACCTCCGGCAGGGACAGTTGCCAGCCGAACCCGAACGGCCCGTCGCCGTTGCCGGTGTGGTACTCCAGCGCCAGGTCCGGTTGCATCCCGTTGCGGCCGGGCGGGGTCGCGAGGGGCACCGTGAGACAACCGGCGCCGGTGAACAGGTCGGCCCGGAACGCGGCGCCGCCGAGCACGTCACTGACCCCGCCGCCGGCCTCCGGCAACGCGATCACCGACCCGGCTACCGCCGACCCGGCCGTGTCAGTGCTGCGCACCTGTCCCCGCCCCTCCCCCGCTGACTGCCGGTGGCCGCGACCGACCCCGGCACGAACCCGGATAACCCCCAGTGACCAGGTCACCTTGGCAAGGCCCGTCGACAATCCGTCGACAGTCGGTCGATGGCCGCAGGGCGTGGCGCTACGACCGCAATCCGCTAACCGGGTCAGCTGCCCGACAGGGCAGGACGTCGGGCTTGTCGGACATCATCGGTGAGTGGCGTATCCGCACGCTCGTATCCGTCTTCCCATTGATGACCGAATCGTGGGCAGCCGGACCTGCCAACCAGGACCGGCACCCGGGACTTGATGGGGGACATGCGAATGCGTTCACGACCAACCCGGGTTGTGCTGGTGGCGACCGCCGCCGGCGCGCTGGCGGTGCTGGCTGCCGGGATCAGTCCCGCGGCCGCGGCGCCGGCGCCGACCGGCAAGGACGCGACACCGGCCTACCAGTTGGCCAGCGGCCCGGCGTGCGGCCTGCGCGCCTCGGCCAGCAAGACGCACGACGAGTGGCTGAGCTGCCTGACCGTGGCCGCCCGGCTGGACCACGCGCCCTCGGTCGGGGAGACCGCGACGCTGCAGGTCACGATCCAGGCGGACGCGAAGCTCGGGGCCAGCGACATCCGGATGGAACTGCCGGCGAACCTGGCCTGGGCGCAGGCTCCGGCCGGCTTCAGCGTGGCCGCGGCGACCAGTGCCGAGCCGGAGCGGGCCGGCGGGCTGTCCGTCGCGCACACCAGCACGACGCTCGCGGTCGGCCAGCCGGCCAGCTACACCGGGGTGGTCCGGGCGGTCCGTCCCGGCCCGGCGCAGATCGAGGTGCGGGCGACCGCCGGTACCGGTGCTGACGTGCAGGCCGGCTCCGACAACGTCTTCCTGACCATCGCGGAGAAGGGCAAGGCGTCCCGGCTCGACCAGGGCCTGCCCGCCGGCTCGGACGGCGTCGCCGGCGTGGCCGCCGTCCCCACCACCGCCCGGGCGCCCCGGCCGGCGAACCTGACGCCGAAGAGCGTCGGCACCGCCGGGCTGCCCAAGCCGCGCAGCGACGACCCGAAGGCGCAGCCGAACGCGCCGTGCGACACCCGGGTCACCGGCAACTGGAGCTACACCGATCAGAACGGCGTCTGGCACAACGCGTTCAACTTCCAGGTGCAGGTCTGGGACCAGGACAGCCTCTCCGCTGACGACCTGCTCGCCGTCGGCGTCACCGACTTCAACGGCAACTACAACATCTGCTTCGACTCCAACGCCGACGGCGGCCTGGAATCCGGCACCGCGGACGTCTACGTCCGGTTCGTCGCCGAGGTCTCGCAGTGGAGGGTGCAGCGCGGCGGCAGCCCGCTGACCTTCGGCACCGGCGTGACCAGCAACATCGCACCCGGCAGCACGCTCAACCTCGGCGGCCTGACCTCCGGTGACCCGACGCTGATGCGCGGCCTGCACGCCTACGACGAGGCGGACGACGCCTGGCTGTGGATCCCCAAGCCGGTCAACGGCTGCTTCGACCAGAACGACGCCGGCTGCCGCCAGCTGGTGATCAACTGGGCGCCGGACTCGGTCGACGGCACCTACTACTCCACCGGCAGCAACGACGTGCACCTGGCCGCGGACGACCCGAACGCGCGTAACACCGTGGTGCACGAGATCGGCCACGCGGTGATGGACGACGTCTACAACGACGCCTTCCCGGCCGCGCCGAGCTGCAACCCGCACTCCATCCAGGGCACCAGCTCGGCCGGCTGCGCCTGGACCGAGGGCTGGGCCGAGTGGTTCCCGTCCACCGTCTACAACGACCCGTTCTTCCGCTGGCCGAACGGCGCCTCGCTCGACCTGGAGAACGCCAGCTGGGGCAACGGCTGGGGCGAGGGCGACACCACCGAGGGCCGGATCGCCGGCGCGCTGATCGACATCACCGACGGCACCAACGAGGCGACCTGGGACCGGTACGGCGAGGGCTCCAGCAGCCTCTGGTTCACCTTCACCCACCACGTCTCGAACAACCTCGCCCAGTTCTGGGCCAGCCGGGCCGCGGACGGCTTCAGCGTGGCCGCCTCCGGCCCGCTGGCGGACCTCTACCAGAACACGGTCGACTACGGCTTCCGGGACCCGCTGGGCAACTACGCCCCGCTGAACCGGCCCAAGCCCACCCCGCCGCACAACTACAGCTTCAACACCACGTCGGTCTACTGGTCCGTGGTCGGGCTGCGGCCGCCGGCGGGCAGCGACTACGACCTGCAGGTCTGGGACGACCCGGCGCAGACCGCGTTCCTGAACAGCAGCGCGTTCGGCGGGTCCACGGTCGATTTCGTCGCGATCGACTCGAACCTGCGGGCGCTGGGCGACTACTACCCGCGGGCGCAGTTCTTCTCCGGTCCCGGCGGCCAGTACCAGATCGAACTGGCCCAGGGCACGTCGATCCTGAACGCCGGCTCGCTGGCGATCAGCATGGGCGCCAGCAACCTGGTCAACGTGCAGGACACCTTCCTCACCGCGGGCGTCCCGGCCACGTTCTCGGTCACCCCGAGCAACGGCGGGCAGAACCCGGAGCTGTTCCTGATGGCGGACGACCCGGCCAACCCGGCGTCGTTCGTCCAGGGTCGGCCGGCGGCGGCGGCCGCGTCCGTCGCCGGGGGTGCCGGCGCGGCCGAGCAGTTCACCTACACCCCGACCCGGACCGGCTGGTTCGGCCTGGTCACGGTCAACGCCGCCGGCAGCGGCGGCTACACGCTGACCCGGGCCTGATGCCCGCAGGTCAGTCCTGACCCGGGGTCGGGGGCGTTGGCACCGGCGCCCCCGACCCCGCTCCACCGCCCGGCCCGGCCCGTTCGCCGGAACCGGACACCGAAAGGCGCGTCCAACCGGAATGATCAAGTTGAGCCGGGCCGCCACCGCCGTCGCGGTGGCGGCCCTCGCGCGGTTGTCCGCCGGCTGCGGGGGTGCCGGCGGCCCGGCCGAGCCGACCCGGACCCCGCCGACCGGCGCCGCCGACCTGGTCGTCCGGCTGACCAGCCTGGGCGGCCTGGTGCCGCTCGGCTACACCGAGGGCCACCCGCCGGCCTTCTCCCTGTACGGCGACGGCCGGCTGATCAGCACCCCGGTCCAGGCCGAGGTGATCTGGCCGCAGCTGACCGAGCACCGGGTCGACCAGGACACCGTCCGGCGGCTGTTCCGGGCTGCGATCAAGGCGGCGGTGCCGCCCCGCTCCCCCGACCCGCAGGTGCCCGACGGCCCGGGACTGAGAATCACGATCGGCGGCGCCACCCCGACCACGGCCGGTCTGTCCGGGCTGGCGGACCGGGCCGCCAAGCTGCTCGCCGACTTCACCGCGGCCGCCGGCACTGGCGGCACCGCCTACCAGCCGGCCACCGTCGCCGCGGTCGCGGTCGTCGGCAGCGACAACCCCGCCGCTGAACGACCCTGGCCGCTGGGCCCGCTGCCCGGGCAGCCGGTCCGCGGCAGCAGCGTCGGCTGCACGCTGCTGCGCGGCGCCGAGATCGGCACGGCCCGGCAGGCGAGCGCCGGCGCCACCCCGTCCACCGGCTGGAGCAGCGGCGGCCGGCACTGGTCGGTGTTCTTCCGGCCGCTGCTGCCGGACGAGCCGGGCTGCGCCGCGCTCTGACCCGATACGCTCCGGATCGTGCAGCAATGGTGGCGGGTGTACGCGGTCCTCGGCACGCTGGTCGGCGTCACGTTCGCGCTGGAGGGCATCCTCGGCGCGCCGCCGACGGCCTTCGCGGTGACCGCGGTGGTGGTCGGCGCGCTCTACTCGCTGACCTGGCTGACCGGCGTCGGTCGGCCGCCGGGCCGCTCGCTGGGCCGCGGTGACGACGGCCCGGACCGCGAACTCCCGCCGACCTGACGGTGCACAGCGCGCTCACCGGCCTGGCCTGCTCCCGCTGCGCCGAGCGGTACGACGCCGACCGGGTGCAGGGCCTGTGCCGGTGCGGCAGCCCGCTGCTGGCCCGGTACGACCTGGCCGCGGTCCGGTCCGCGGTCGACCCGGCGCGGATCGCCAGCCGCCCGCCGGACCTGTGGCGGTACGCCGAACTGCTGCCGGTCCGGGCGGCCGCGCACCGGGTCAGCCTCGGCGAGGGGATGACCCCGCTGCTGCCGCTCCCCCGGCTCGGTGCCCGCTACGGCGTGCCCGGCCTGCTGGTCAAGGACGAGGGCGCGCTGCCGACCGGTAGCTTCAAGGCCCGCGGCGCCGCGGTCGGCGTCTCCCGGGCCCGCGAGCTGGGCATCCGGGCGCTGGCGCTGCCCACCAACGGCAACGCCGGTGGCGCCTGGGCCAGCTACGCCGCCCGCGCCGGGCTGGCCGCGACCGTGGTGATGCCGGTGGACGCGCCGCCGATCACCCGGGCCGAGTGCGTGCTGGCCGGCGCGGACCTCTACCTGGTCCGTGGCGTGATCGCCGACGCGGGCCGGATGGTGCACCGCGCCGCCGTCGCGCACGGCTGGTTCGAGGCGGCGACGCTGAAGGAGCCGTACCGGGTCGAGGGCAAGAAGACGATGGGCCTGGAGCTGATCGAGCAGCTGGGCTGGCGGGTGCCGGACGTGATCGTCTACCCGACCGGCGGCGGGGTCGGCCTGATCGGCATCGCCAAGGCGCTGGCCGAGCTGCGCGAGCTCGGCTGGATCGATGACCGGCTGCCCCGGCTGGTGGTCGCTCAGGCCGCCGGCTGCGCGCCGATCGTCACCGCCTTCGCCGCCGGCGCCGAGGACGCGGCCCCGTGGCCGGACCCGCACACCGTCGCGTACGGCCTGAACGTGGCCGCGCCACTGGGCGCCCGCCAGGTGCTCGCCGCGCTCCGGGACACCGACGGCACCGCGGTCGCGGTCACCGACGCCGACGCGCTGGCCGCCCAGGCCGACTGCGCGCGGGCCGAGGGCCTGCTGGTCTGCCCGGAGGGCGGCGCCGCCCTGGACGCGGTGCGGCAACTGCGGGCGACCGGCTGGCTCAACCCCGATGACGAGGTGGTCGTGCTGAACACCGGCACCGGCCTGAAGTACCCCGAAGTGCTCTGCATCGACCCACCAGTACTCAATCCGGACGACGACCTGCCGGCACCACCCTGACCCCGGCACCGCCCCCGCAGATCCAGCCGGCCGACGATCTGCCGGCGCCGCCCTGACCCGGCGCGGCCCCGGGCAGATCCAGACGGCGGGTCAGTCCCCGGCCGGGGCGGCGTCCACCCTGGCGGCGGCGGTGAGCGTGCCGGCGAAGCCGCCAACGGCGAACGCGACCACCGCCGCGGCCCGGACCGGGGAGACCTGGCGGTGCCGGATCGCCAGGCTGACCGCCACCGCGTCCGCCCCGTCCGAGGCTGCCTGGGCGAGCAGCCAGGGCCGGACCGGCCGGCCGGTCAGCACGGCGTGCGCCGCGCCGGCGCCGAGCGCCGCGTCCCGGGCCGCGAACAGCCGCACCAGCCAGCCCATCCGGCGGGCCGACACGCTGTCCACGCCGACCGCCCGGGGCAGCGCCTCCGGCCGGGCCAGCAGGGCCACCCCGACGCCGACCCGGCCCACCGCGGCGGCGCCGGCGCCGAGCCGGGCGGCCCGCTGGCGCCGTGGACCAGAGTGCAACCGTTTCGCTCCCACGAGCGTCATCTCCATTAGGTGTGCGCGTCCCCGTCGCCGGGGACAACCACTCCGGCCGTGGGGAATCTTGTCGGCCCCAGGCACGTTAGCCAACCAGCCGGGCCGGCGCCCTGGTAACCCCACAGCGCCAGCCACTGACCGCGACACCCCGAGGGAGGTAAACATGGCCGAGCGCACCCTGCGCGGAAGCCGGCTCGGGGCCATCAGCTACGAGACGGACCGCAACGCGGAGCTGGCCCCTCGCAAGCCGGCCGAATACCGCTGCCCGAAGGGGCACACCTTCGCCGTGCCGTTCGCTGATGACGTCGATATTCCCCTGACCTGGGAATGCAAGTACGACGGGACGTCCGCGCGGCTCATCGACGGAGCCGAGCCGGAAGCGAAGCGGGCCAAGCCAGCCCGTACCCACTGGGACATGCTGATGGAGCGCCGCACGATAGCCGATCTCGAGGAGGTCCTCGCGGAACGGCTTGAGGTGCTGCGTGGCCGACGGACGAAGTCGGCCTGATCACCTGAGCTAGGCGCTGGACGGGCCGCGGCCCCGGAGGAATCCGGGACGCGGCCCGTTCCCGTGTCTCGACCAGGTTTCAGGTCTATTTCAGGACGGATCGGACACGGCGTGAGCAGGATCACATTCAGTGTCGGACCCCGGACGCTCCGGGGTCGGCCGGGCCGTCGGGCGGCTCCTGGACGTCCCCCTCGATGACCGGTCGGTGCGGCCGGACGGTCGGCGAGGTGACGTCCGGCTCGATCACCGGCCCGCGGGTGGACCGGACCCGCAGCACCCGCTCCGACCGGCGGGTGACGTACCGGCCGAGGATCCGGCGGCCGACCGCCCGGGTCGGCGGCAGCAGGAACAGCAGCCCGATCGCGTCGCCGACGAACCCGGGGAACAGCACGAACAGGCCGCCGAACAGGATCAGCACGCCGTCCAGCGCCTCCCGGTGCGGCGGCCGGCCCTCGCCGACCGCCACCGTGAACGCCCGCCAGGCCCGGACCCCCTCCCGGCGCAGCAGCCAGCCTCCGACCGCCGAGCCGGCGAGCAGCAGCAGCACCGTCCAGAGCACGCCGATCGCGCGGGCGACCAGCACCACCGCGGTGATCTCGGCGATCAGCAGCACGAGCAGCGCCACCGGCAACAGGGCCGGCCGGCGCACTCGGTACCTGACAGGTTGGTCCGGCCGCATCACACCACCTTACGGGCGCGCGGCGGCGGGCAGCGGCAGGCGTCAGCCGCGATGGGCCAGAGCGCGGCGGCGGGCGGCCCGGCTGCGGTGGGTGAGCCCCCAGCCGGCGACCCGCCAGAGCGCCTCGGTCACGATCGACCGGCTCATCTTGCTGCTGCCCAGCACCCGCTCGGTGAACGTGATCGGCACCTCGACCACCCGGAAGCCCTCACGCCAGGTCTTCCAGGCCAGGTCGATCTGGAAGCAGTAGCCCTGCGAGGCGATCTCGTCCAGCTTGAGCTGTTCCAGCACGATCTTCCGGTACGCCCGGAAGCCGGCGGTCGCGTCCTTCACCGGGAACCGCAGCATCGTCCGGGCGTAGAAGTTGCCGCCGCGGGAGATCAGCTGCCGGGAGAGGGGCCAGTTGCGGGTCTCGCCGCCCGGTACCCAGCGCGAGCCGATCACCAGGTCGGCGTCCCGCAGGGCGGTCAGCAGCCGGGGCAGCTCTTCCGGCGCGTGCGAGCCGTCGGCGTCCATCTCGACCAGCACGTCGAAGCCGTCTGCCAGCGCGGTGCGGAAACCGGCGATGTAGGCGGCGCCGAGGCCGGCCTTCTCGGTGCGGTGCAGCACGTGCACCTGGTCGTCCTTGCCGGCGAGCCGGTCGGCCAGGTCGCCGGTGCCGTCCGGGCTGCCGTCGTCGACGACCAGCACGTGCGCCTCCGGCACGGCGGCCCGGAGCCGGCCGACGATCGACTCCAGGTTGGCGGCTTCGTTGTACGTCGGGATGACGACAACGACCCGCCCCAGATCCGCCAAACTCATGGCTGTTCCTGCTCCTTTGGTGTCAGCCGCACTCGATCGGCCCGCCGGGCCCGGATGGCCGGCGCCGCTGCGGCGACCAGCGCGGCGCCGGCGACGGCCACCAGCAACCACTCCGGCAGCGCGCCGAGCCGGGTAGCGAGGGTACTGCCCGCCCGTACCGGTACCGCCGCCGCCAGTAGGTCCGGGGTGAAGACAGCCGAGCGCTGCACCACCCGGCCGTCCGGGGCGATGATCGCGCTCACCCCGCTGGTAGCCGCGACCAGCACGGTCTGGCCGTGCTCGATCGCCCGCAGCCGGCTCATCGCCAACTGCTGGTACGTCTCGTCGCTGCGCCCGAACGTGGCGTTGTTGGTCTGCACGACGAGCAGCCCGGTGCCGCGCGCGGCGTCCCGGACTATCCCGTCGTACGCGACCTCGAAGCAGATCACGTCACCGAGCTCGACCGGGCCGACCCGCAGCCGCCCGGGCTCGCTGCCGGCGACCATGTCCCGGCCGACCAGGTCGACGTCCTTGCTGACCAGCCGGGCCACCTTGCGCAGCGGGATGTACTCGCCGAACGGCACCGGGTGCCGCTTCACGTACCGCTGGCCGGGGCCGGTGACCGGGTCCCAGACGATGCCGGCGTTGGTGGTGTGATCCGGACCGGGGCCGTCCAGCACCGCGCCGACCAGGATGGGCACGCCGATCGCCTGCGCCGCCTGGTCGATCAGCGCACCGGCGTCGGGGTTCCCGAACGGGTCGATGTCGGACGCGTTCTCCGGCCAGATCACCAGCTGTGGCTGCGGTTGCCGGCCGGCCTTGACCTCGCCGGCCAGGTCGAGGGTGCGCTGCACGTGGTTGCGCAGCACCGCCTCCCGCTGCGCGTTGAAGTCCAGCCCCAGCCGCGGCACGTTCCCCTGCACCAGCGCGACCCGTACGGTGCGCGCGCCGCCGCTGCCCGGTGCCGGCGGGTGGGCGAGCGCCGCCACCGCGACGACCGCCACCAGCCCGATGGCGGGCCGCAGCACCGGGTGGCGATGCCAGGGCGGGCGGCCGGCAGGGTCGGCCGGTGCCACGGATGCGCCTGATCCGGCCGGTGTGCCGGTCGTGCCCGGTCCGCTCGGTGCGGCCGGTCCGGCCGGTGCGGCCGGTCGGTCCGGTGCGGCCGGTCGGTCCGGTGCGGCCGGTCGGTCCGGTGCGGCCGGTCGGTCCGGTGGGCCGGGGGCGGTGGTGGCGCCGGCGGTGGGCCGGCCGGGGCGCCAGGCGCTGGCGGCGGCCCAGCCCAGGGCGGCGAGCAGGCCGCCGGTGAGGGCGACGGCGAAGGTGACGAGCGGGGCGCCGCCCCAGGCGGCGAACCAGGCCAGCGGCGAGTTCGACTCGGCGAACGCCAGCCGGCCCCAGGGGAAGCCGCCGAACGGGGCCCGGTCCCGCAGCGCCTCCTCGGCCACCCAGAGCGCCGCGGTCCACACCGGCCAGGCCGGTAGTCGGTAGGTCAGCGTCAGCGCGGCGCCGAGCAGGCCGAGGTACACCGCCTGCGCACCGGCCAGGATCAGCCAGGGCGCCGGCCCGACGTAGATGCCGGTCCAGCGCAGCAGCGGGACGAAGAACGCGAGCCCGAACACGAGCCCGATGGCGAACCCGGGCCGCAGCCGCTGACCGCGCAGCAGGGCGGTCAACGCGGCGACCGAGACCGCCGCCAGCGGCCACGCCCCGTACGGCGGGAACGCCAGCACGAGTAGTCCACCGCTCGCCGCGGCCGCGATCAGCCGGCCCGGCAGGCCAGCCCACACTCGCCCGATCCGCCCCCGCACGCCCGCCCGCTCGGCTAGGTTGTGCAGTGCCGGCCGCTCACCAGCCACCAACGGCTGGGCCGGTTTGTCGGTCGCCGCGGTTTTGTCGGTCGCTGCGGTGGCTACCGCTGATTCGGTGGTCGATCCGCTCGACGACACCGTCTGCAGCCTCCCGCGCGCGACCCGATGACCCGGCATTGAACAGCCATGCTCTCACGGCCGCCCATCTAAGGCAGATGACGCGCTGGCCCGCCCGCAGCACGCACCGCGACCCGCCCACCCTGATCCCCGCGAGGCCCCGGCCAGCACACCGACACAAAGCCGACGCCACCACGCCGACGGACCCACCAGGGCCCGAATGGCACACCACCACGAAACCGGAAGCGACCGCCCCGCGGGGCCCACAGCGGCCCGCCCCCCGCGGCCAGCCTGCCGAGCGACCCAGCGAGCACCCCAGTGCGAGCAGGGCACAGCCGAACCGAAGCCGAAGGCGAGAAGCCACGGACGGCACGACACCGTCGGCCGCCGGACCGTGGGGTCCGCGGGGGCTCGGCCCCCGCGGCCAGCATCCCGAGCGACCCGGCGAGCACCCCCGGTGCGAGCAGGGTACGGCCGAGCGAGGCGAGGGCGCGGCGCCGCAGGTGGCACGGCACCGCGCCCTCACGCCTACGTCAGCGGCGGGACGTCTGATAGGACGGCAAGGCACGGACGACCTTCGGACCGACGCACTGTCCACAGGCGATGGACAGTCGCACCGTTGTCTACTGGCCCCCCGTCGCTCCTTCCGCGCCCTTACTACCCGCTGACCGATGGGTTCCACCGGCCGCGGGCGACTGTCATGTCGACGTGACGCTTCCCCCCGCGTTCGCCGCCGCGCTCAGGCCTGGACCCGCGCGGTGCCTCCACGCGACCCGCCGCGGCGACGAGCACCGGCGCGGTGGGACGCAACATGTCGACTGTCCCGACGTATGACCGGGGAACGATAGCGGCCCCCCATGCGGCCCTGTCAATGGCCGGCTGACCTGCGCAAACGGGTGAGTTCGCAGGTCACGGCCACCAGTGTGGGTGACACGCTTTCGGGCCAATTTCAGGTCGGCGGCGTGTCGGTCGGCGTGTCGGTCACCGCGCGGTTGGGACCACGACGGTGCCCCGCGCGCGGACCACCACCAGCGGCTCGGCGAGCACGTCCGCGGCCGATTCGGACCGGTCCGGCGCGGACCGGCAGACCACCCGCGCCTCGAACTCGACGCCCCGGCTGCGGGTCCCGACCCGGGTCAGTGTCGCGGTCGCCTCCAGCACGTCGCCGGCCCGGACCGGGGCCAGGAACTGGATTTCCTCGTACCCGGCGAACAGCCCCTCGTCCCCGTCGGTGCGGATGCACAGCTCGGTCGCGACGTCGCCGAACAGGCCCAGTACGTACGCGCCGTCGACCAGGTTCCCGCCGTAGTGCGCGTGTGCGGACGGGACGTACCGCCGGTGCGTGACGGTGCGTCCGGGCGCCGGCGGGGTCATCGGGTGACCGCGTCGCGGGTGCCGGTGCGCAGCCGGTGGGCGAGGTAGGAGGCGACCTCGCCGGGGGTGGTGCCCTTGCCGAAGATCCGGTCGACGCCGAGCCCGCCGGCCATCGCCGGGTCGAACCGGGGCCCGCCGACGACCAGCAGCGGCCGGCCCGGCTTCGGCCAGCTCGCCGCGGCGACCGCGTCGGCCAGCTCGCGGGTGTTGTGCAGGTGCGCGTCCTTCTGCGTGACCACCTGGGAGACCAGGATCGCGTCGGCGCGTTCGGCCCGGGCCCGGGCGACCAGCTCGTCCACCAGCACCTGTGCGCCCAGGTTCACGACTTTGATCTCGCGGTAGTACTCCAGGCCCTTCTCGCCGGCGAAGCCCTTCACGTTCAGGATCGCGTCGATGCCGACGGTGTGCGCGTCGGTGCCGATGCACGCGCCGAGCACGACCAGCTTCCGCCGCAGCGTTTCCCGGATCGCCAGGTTCACCTCCTTGGCCGCCAGCAGCGGATACTCCCGCTCCACCACGACCACTGTGGACAGATCCACCAGATGGTTCACCCGGCCGTACACGACGAAGAACGTGAACGCCGGGCCCATGCCTTTGGCGTGCACCACCATCGCCGGCTCCAGCCCCATCTTCGCGGCCAGCTGCAGCGCCGCCCCCTCGGCCCGCGCATCATGCGGGATCGGCAGCGTGAACGACAGCTGCACCATCCCGTCCCCGGTGGTGTCACCGTACGGCCGCACCACCGTCGGCTGTGGACGGTCGGTCGGACTGTCGGGTGTGGACGTCTGGACCTCGGTGAGCGTCATTTCCTTACCTCCTCCAGTAGGTCGGTGGCGGGGTTGTAGTAGGTGGGGGCGTGCGGGGTGACGCCGTCGAGGCCCTTGCCGCCGTCGGCGGGGCGGCGGGTGATGCCGAAGGTGCCGTCGGCGATCGCGGTGAGCAGGCCGTCGGTGCCGATGCGGTCGAGCAGGTCGATGGCCTCGCTGAGTACCTGGCGGGCCCGGGTGGCGATGAAGCCGTCGCGCGGCGGGTGGAAGTCCTCGTGCAGGTTGCCGGCGGCGCCGAGCACGTACCGGACGTTCTCCAGGGCGAGGTCGCGGTCGGACAGGAACGGGGTGACGATGCCCTCGGTCATCATGCCGACCAGCAGGATGCCCTGACCGGTCATCGCGCCGACCAGGTTGAAGAAGCCGTCCAGCAGGTAGCCGCCGAAGACGTTGCCGGTCATGTGTTTGGTCGGCGGCATGTATTTCAGCGGCGCGTCCGGGAACAGCTCGCGGACCAGTTGGGCGTGGGCCAGTTCGAGCCGGAACGAGTCCGGCAGCGCCGGGTTGATCTCGAACGCGTG
>Ga0307500_10000382_pt1 | contig 15020 bp, 7 predicted proteins | sample 14_S_MG_FD_201362 | JGI IMG/M metagenome (GOLD analysis project Ga0307500, IMG submission 201362) | Soil microbial communities from Populus trichocarpa stands in riparian zone in the Pacific Northwest, United States - 14_S | ecosystem: Environmental > Terrestrial > Soil > Riparian zone > Trees... | reverse complement strand
TCACCACCGGCCCGGTCACCACCGGCCCGGTCACCACCGGCCCGGCCCCCACCGCGGCGCCCGCCGATGCGCCGGCGTCGCCGCCCGGCCGGGCGGCGGCGACGCCGGGATGGCTCACCCGGTTCGTCGGGCGGGTCCGGGAGGCCGACGAGATCATCCGGCTGATCGCCGAGGCCCGGCTGCTCACCGTCACCGGCCCGGCCGGCTGCGGGAAGAGCCGGCTGGTCCAGCACGTGCTGGCGCAGCCGGACTTCGACACCTGTCACTACATCGACCTGGCCGGGCTGACCGACCCGGCCCGGCTGCCCGACGCGGTCGCCGTCGTGCTGGGGCTGCGCGCCGATCAGCCGCCCGCCGAACAGCTCCGCGACCGGGCTGCGCTGCTCGTGCTGGACAACTGCGAGCACCTCGTCGATGGCTGTGCCGAGCTGGTGCTGCGGCTGCTCGTCGACTGCCCCGGCCTGCGGGTGCTGTGCACGAGCCGGGAGCCGCTGGCGGTGCCGGGTGAGCACCTGATGCGGCTCGCGCCGCTGCCCACTCCCCGCTCCGGCCGGCCGGCCCTCTCCGGCCCGCGCTCGTACGACTCGGTCACGCTGTTCGTGGACCGGGCCGGCGCCGCCCGGCCCGGGTTCGCGCTGACCTCGCGGTTGGCGCCGTACGTCGAGGACATCGTGCGGAAGCTGGAAGGCGTACCGCTGGCCATCGAGCTGGCCGCGGCCCAGCTCGGCGCGCTGCCGATCGAGGAGGTGGCGGCCCGGTTGGACGATCAGCTCGGGCTGCTCACCGGCGGCAACCGCACCGGCCGGGCCGACCACCGCACGATCCGGCGCGCCGTGGAGTGGAGCTACACGCTGCTGGAGCCGGCCGAACAGCGGCTGTTCCGGGAGCTGTCGGTGTTCACGGGTGGGTTCACCGCCGCGGCCGCGGCGGCGGTCTGCACCCCGCCCGACGACAGCACCGACGTCTTCGAGCTGCTGGCCAGCCTGGCCGTGAAGTCGATGGTGATGGCCGAAGCGCGCGGTCCGGTGGCCCGGTACCGGCTGCTGGAGCCGCTGCGGCAGTTCGCCCGGCAGCGGTTGGAGCAGCGCGGCGACCTCGCCGGCTGCCGGCGCCGGCACGCCGAGCACTTCTCCGCCCGGGCCCGCGGCGGCGAGCCGGCCGTCCTCGCCGCCGACGCGGACAACCTGCGCGAGGCGATGTCCTGGTACCTGTCCCAGGACCAGGTCGGCACCGCGATGGGGCTGGCCTCGGCGGTGGACCGGCTGCGCTCGGACGCCGAGGACGGGCCGACGGCCGCGGGCCGCCTGGCCACCCACCGGGAGCTGGCCATCCTCGGCTCGGTCGCGGCGGTCCGTGGCCGGTACGCGCAGGCCGCCGGCCTGTACGGGCGGGCGCTGCAGTCCGCCGAGGCGGGTGGCGGCCCGCGCGCCATCGCGCAGTGCCTGGTCGAGCTGGCCGAACTGGAGGCGACGGTCGGCCGCCCGGAGCCGGCCCGCCAGCTCCTGGACCGGGCGGCCGGGCTCTACCTGACCCTCGACGACGCGGCCGGACTGGCTACCGCGGCGCTGCTGCGCGGGGAGTTGGAGGCGCTGCACGGCGACCGGACCGTCGCCCGGGCGCTGCTGGCGGACGCCCGCGGCCGGCTCCGGCAACTCGGCGTGCCGGCCGGGACGGCGCGGGCGCAGCTGGCACTCGGCCGGGTGGCGCTCGCGGCCGGCGACCCGGCCGGCGCCGCGGAGCCGCTCACCGCGGCGCTGGTCGGCTTCCACCGGCTCGGCGACCGCGGCCGGGTGGCCACCACGCTGGAACAACTGGCCGCGGCGGTGCGGTCACCGGGTCGGGCCGCGACGCTGATCGGCGCGGCGACGGCCGTGCGGGAGGCGGTGGAGGCACCGGTGCCGCCGGCCGACGCCGCCGGGCTGGCCGCCACCGTGGCCAGCGTGCGCGCGCAGTTGGACCCGGTCGACTACGCCCTGGCCGCCGACCGCGGCCGCAGCCGCACCGTGGCCGAGACCGTGCTGTTCGCCTGTATCGCCGACGATCCGGCCGGCGACCCGGCGGGTGAGCCGGCGGCCGCTACGCCACCGCGGCCAGGAACCGGGTGAGCAGCGCGCCGGTGGCCGCCGGCCGCTCCAGCCCGGGCAGGTGCCCGGCGCCGGGCACCACGGTCACCTCGGTGTCCAGCAGGCCGGCGACGCGGCGGGCGATCCGGCCGCAGTCGGCCAGGTCGTACTCGCCGACGGCGACCAGCGCGGGCCGGCCCGCCGCGGCGAGCTTGGCGGCCAGCGCCGGGTCGGCGCCCAGGTCGGTCGCGGTGCCGGCGGACTGCAGCGCGAAGGACCGGCGCAGCGCCGGCTCGAGCCCGGCCCGCAGCGCCGGATCGAGATCCGCCCAGGCCCGGCTCGGCCCGCGCACCCAGGTGTCCATCCACAGCCGGACCGCCTCGTCCTCGTCACCGGCGGCGAGCGCGGCCTGCTGTGCCCCGGCCGCGGCGATCACCTCGGTGGACCAGTCGTGGTCGGGCAGCGACGGGCCGAGCAGCGCCAGCGCGCCGACCCGGGCCGGCGCGGCGGCCACCGCTTCGGCGGCGATCTGCCCGCCGTACGAGGCGCCGATCAGGTCGACGCGGTCCAGACCCAGCGCGTCGAGCAGGGCCAGCAGGTCGTCCGCGTGCCGGTAGCTGCCGCTGCCCGGCGGCGAGCTGCCGTGCCCGCGCAGGTCGTAGCGGATCAGCCGGCGGCCCGGCGGCAGCGCCGGCAGCAGCGGATCCCACAGCGTGTGGTCCGTTCCGCTCGGGTGCACCAGCAGCAGCGGCCGTCCCGGTCCGGACGACCACCACGCCAGCGCCGCGCCGTCCCCGCGGTCGACCTGCCCTGACTCCACCGACCTCGCCCTCCACCGCGCCGCTAGCCCGATGCTAGCGGCGCAGCCGGCGGGCCAGGTATGCCACGACCACGAGCGTGCCGGCGCCGACCGGGCCGAGCAGCGCGGCGTCGGCGAGCCGATGGAAGCGCACCAGTTCGGCCGTCACCAGCAGCCCCGCGGCGAGCGCGGCGACCAGGCCGACCGCGGTGTGCAGCCGGCCCACGTCGCGATGCGGCCAGTCGGTGGGCGCCGGCTCCGGCGCGCCGAACTGCCGCCGGTACGCGGCCAGGGCCGGGCTCGCCCAGGCCGCGCTGTTCCGCCGGCCGAGCCGGTGCAGCACCGCCGCGGCGGCCAGCAGGATCACCGCGTACCCGGCGACGAAGGCCACTTCGGACCGCATCCGACACCTCCCGGCGGGTCAGCCCGGCAGCGCGCCGGCCGCGGTGGCCTCGGCCGCCTCGTGCGTCTCGACCTCGGTGAACAGGCGCAGGTCGAGGTCGGCGGCCGGCTCCGGCGGCGGCACCGGCCGTGGCCGGCCGCGGTGCAGCACCCCCTGGACCGCCAGCCACAGCAGCGGCCCGGCACCGCCGGCGATGAACAGGACATCGCCGGGCAGCCGGAGCCACTCCAGCATCGAGTTGGTCGCGTTGCCGAGGAACTCCGGCGTGCGGGCGTCCCAGTAGCCGATGTCGACGGAGTGGTAGAGCTGCAGGATGCCCATCGGCAGCAGCGTGACGAAGACCATCCACGCCAGCCCGATGTTCAGCGACCAGAAGCTGATCGCGGCCAGCCGGTCCGACCAGCGGTCCGCCGGGACCAGGTAGCGCAGCGCGAACATCGCGAAGCCGACGGCCAGCATGCCGTACACGCCCATCATCGCGGCGTGCGCGTGGTTGGCGGTCAGCGCCGTACCGATCTCGTAGTACGACACGATCGGCAGGTTGACCAGGAAGCCGAACACGCCGGCGCCGAGGAAGTTCCAGAAGCCGACCGCGACCAGGAACATCACCGCCCACCGGTGCGGGAACGGGGTCTGGCTCCGGGACTCCTGCCGGGCGCCGAGCCGGATGAAGCTCCACGCCTCCACGGTGAGGAAGGTCAGCGGGATCACCTCGAACGCCGAGAAGAACGCGCCGAGCGCCAGCACGCTGGCCGGTTCGCCGTTGAAGTACCAGTGGTGCGCGGTGCCGATGACGCCGCCGGCGCTGTAGAGCACGACGTCGAGGAAGATGACCCGCAGCGCGATCCGCTCCCGGACCACGCCGAGCAGCACGAAGATGTACGCCACCATCACCGTGGTGAACAGTTCCAGGAAGTCCTCCACCCAGAGGTGGACGACCATGAAGCGCCAGAAGTCGGTGATCGTGTAGGTGTCGCCGTGCCGGGCGAGCAGCCCGGTCGCGTACACCACCGGCAGGGCCAGCGCGGCGAAGAAGAACAGCCACGGCATGTTCGCCCGGCTCTCCGTCGCCAGCCGGCCGCGCAGCCCGCGCCACAGCAGCACGACCCAGAACGCCATCCCGATCGTCAGCAGGATCTGCCAGAACTTGCCGAGGTCCAGGTACTCGAAGCCCTGCATGCCCAGCCAGCTCCAGAGCCGGCCGAAGGCGCCGCGCATCCCGGCCAGTTCGCCGAGCAGCGAGCCCACGACGACCACGACCAGCGCGCCCAGCAGCGCGTACGCGAGGCCGCCCTGCCCGCGCGGCTCGCGCCGCCGGGTGATCATCGGGACCAGGAAGATGCCGGCGGCGAGGAAGCTGGTCGACACCCAGAACAGGGCGAGCTGGACGTGCCAGGTGCGGACCAGGTTGTACGGCAGCCAGCGGTCCAGCGGGATGCCGAAGAAGCTGCCGAGATCCGCCCGGTAGTGCTCGGCCGCCGCGCCGACCAGCGCCTGCACCAGGAACAGCGCGGCCATCGTCAGGAAGAACCACGCGGTGGCCCGCTGCGCCGGGGTGAGCAGCACCGCCTGCGGCTCCCGGAACCGCAGCTCCTCGCGCTCCCGGCCGTGCCAGCCGAGCCAGTTCCAGCGACCGAACGCGGCCAGCAGCGCGCCGGTGCCGCCGAGCAGCGCGATCAGGCTCAGCACGCTCCAGACCACGGTGTCGGCGCTCGGGCCGTTGCCGACCAGCGGCTCGGGCGGCCAGTTGTTCGTGTAGCTGTACCGCTGCGCCGGCCGCTTCGCCGCGGCCGACCACGCACTCCAGGCGAAGTAGCTGGTCAGCTGGCGGACCTGGGCTGGATCGGTGATCGCGCTGGGGCGCAGCCCGGTCCTGCCGGCCGGGTTGCCGAGCGTGTCGCGGTAGTGGCCGACGAGCGTGTCGAAGGCCGCTGCCTGCGCGGCCGGGACGGTCAGCGTGCCGGTCCGCGGGTCGTACCGGTTGGCCGTGAACTCGGCCCGGACCCGGCTTGCCGCGGTGTCCGAACCCGGCCCGCCGTAGGCCGTGGTGACCAGCTCGGCGGAGCGGTGCAGGTAGTCCGCGGTGAAGTCGGGGCCGAGGTAGGCGCCGTGCCCGAAGATCGAGCCGTACTCCATCAACCCGTTGCGGAGGAAGACATCCTGCCCGGACCGGATGTCGGCGCCGGTGAACACGACCGCCCCGGTGTCGGACACCACCCGCGCCGGGATCGGCGGGCTGGACTGGTAGGTCAGGAAACCCATCAGCACCAGGACGAACAGCCCCGACAGGGATACCAACGCGGCCGCCTGCACCCAGCCCCGGCCGATCAGCAGGCTGCGCCGCTGCGCGGACCCGACCTCCGCGGATGTCATGGGACCGGACCGTAGCCGAGGTCTCGTGCCGACTCAACTACCCTAAGTGACAACATTGGACGGTCCGCGCCAGTCGCTTTCCGATCGGTGCCGCCGACCATCCCGCCCGGGCAGACAGGCGGCGGTCAGCAGCGGCGGCGGGCGACCAGCTGGCCTTGGGCGTTGTAGGCCTGCAGGATGCAGCCGTCGTCGATGGGCGAGGACGGCGCGGCGCCGTCCGGCTCGATCCGGCGGGCCAGGAAGAACTGCTCGTGCACCACGGCCTGGGTCGCCGGGCGGCCGGCCCACCCGACCACGACCCGCCGCACGTCCCGGGAAACGACGCCGTCCATGGTCATGACCCGATCGCGTCCGCGCAGCTGTGAGCCGGCGAACAGCGGCGACACACCGCCGGTGCCGTTGAGGTAGTCGGTCGAGACCGACGTCGCCACGGACATGCCGTCGACCTGCCGATCGTCCGGGCTGCCGTCCCACCGGTAGGCGCACATCCGATCGAACCCGGTCGTGCCGATCCACCCGAGGTAGCCGGCCTGGTCGGCGAAGACGGCGCGGACCCGGGACGCCTGCGCCTTGGCCTGGTCCGCTGGGTCGCCGCCGGCCCGGCACCTGGCCAGCAACACCGCGTCGGCCGGCGGCGTCCCGACCCTGCCGCTCGGGGCGCCCCCGCCCGGGGAGCCGGCACCCGGGGACCTCGGGCCCGCGGTGCTCGTCCTCGCCGGGCCGGCACCGGGGCCGCGGGCGGGCGGGCCGGCCGGGCCGCCGGGGAAGACCGGCGCCGCGTCGCCGGCCGGCAGGCTGTCGGTCGGCGGCTCGTCCCGGGTCAGCCGGATGACGCCGTACGCCACCCCGGCGGTCAGGAGCAGCGCCACCACCACGAACAATGCCGGGGTCCACAGCCGCCGCCGGGGACTCCCGGTCCAGTCGTACGGGTTACCGGAGCCGTCCCAGTGAGACATCCGCGCGTACCTCCATGTGCCCGCTCGGCCACATTGTCCGCCGAGTCGGGCGCTTGGAGCGGGATTGTCCAGCTTCGGTTCCAGCTATGCCCGATCGGTCAGGTCATCGCGCATCGCGTCCCGCGGGCATGGGCAGGGCGGGCGCCGCGGATCGGCGCCCGCCCCGGGGTGTCGTCAGCGCGGCAGGTGGTCGGTCCAGTTGGCGGCCAGGATCTCGTTCGTACCCTGGTAGTTCGTCTCGCTGAGGACCTTCCCGGTGGTCGGGTTGACCACCAGGTCGAAGCGATCGACGCCGGCGGGGAGCTTGCCGCGGTACTTGGCGGCGTCCACCGGCAGCGCGATCCGCAGATGCACGCCGCCCCCGGCGGCCGGGCCGAGGTTGCGCACGACCGGCATCGCGGCGAGCGCCCGGAACGCCGCCGACCGGACGGCGGATGGGGCCGGCACCCGGAAGAGCAGGTTGGCCAACTGGAGCGCCGTCTCACTCTCCAGGTACCTCGCCGGCAGCGGGTCGATCCTCGCCACCGGCAGCCCGCGGCGGTTGCGACCGTCGGCGGTCACCTTCCCGCCGCGGTCGGGCCGGTACTGCGGCGGGTGGGTGAACGAGTGCTTGATCCACTCGGTCAGCGCGGCCGGGTCGGTCGGCAGCGCCCGCAGCTGCGCCAGCGTCAGCGAGGTGTAGGCCAGCCCGAACCCGCGGCTCGGGAACCGGGTCTGGCCCACCAGCTTGCCGTCCGGGCCCCGGTACCAGCTCGTGCCGTCCCGCCGGGTCCACTGCTCCTGGGTGCTCGAGCCGTACGGGCCGACCCCGATGAACTTGTTCCGGACGTACCAGTAGGTGCCGTCCTCGTCAGCCTGCGCCGCCGCTGTGGTGGCGGCCGCGAGCAGCACCTGCTGCCCGGACAGCGCCTGCGTCCCGGCCGGCGGCGCCGCGCCCGGCCGCTGACCCGCCTGCACCGGCGGGCTGTTCGTGGTCGGCGTCGGTGCGTTGGTCTGCGAGACGACCAGCACCGCCGCCGCGGCGGCCGCCGCGGTCAGGCCCAGCCCGCCGGTCATCCAGCCGATCCGCCGGGGCCGCAGCGGCGCGCCGCCGCCGTCCTGCAGGTGCCGCCGGCCGCGCTCGACCACGTCCTCGGACGGGTCCGGCTTGGCCAGCATCGTGCTGATCATTTGCAGTTCATCCATTGCCTGCCTCCTGGTTGATCGCGTGCTGGAGCTTGCCGCGGGCCCGGCTGAGCCGGGAGCCGACGGTGCCGTACGAGATACCGAGCGCCTGCGCCACTTCCTCGTGGCTGAGCTGGCTGAGCGCGACCAGCAGCACGACGTCCCGCTCACCGGCCGACAGCGTGGCCAGCGCCCGGGCCAGCTGCGGCTGCATGCGCTGCGCGGTGACCAGCGCGACGACCCGGTTCTCGTGGCTGTCGGCCACCGCCGTCGCGCCGCCGGCGCCGGCCAGCGCCCGGTAGTGGCGGGCCTCGGCGCGCCGGTGCCGGGCGACCAGGTTCGTCGCGATGCCGAACAGCCAGGGCCGCAGCGCGCCGCGGGCCGGGTCGAACCGGTGCCGCTGGCCGAACGCCACCAGGAACGTCTCGGCCGCGACGTCGTCGGCCGCCTGTACGTCCAGCCGGCCGGCCACGTACCGGTAGACGTCCCGGAAGTACCTGTCGTAGACCGCGGTGAACCGGTCCGGATCGGACCGGAACCCGGCGACCAACTCGGCCTCGGTCGCCTCCTGCTCCCCCAGCTCGGCGGTCATCTCACTGCTCCCGTCATCCAGCCTCCCTGGCGAATGGTGCATGACACCGTTACTTCGCCGACCGGCCGAATCGCTTTCCCGGCGACGGCCGCCGGGCCGGCTGTCACCACCGGTGAGCAGCGATTACGGCGCATTCAACGCGAAGATGCCACTCTGACCAGTCATGTACCGTCCGATAGGGTCTCGACCGGACTGGCCCGTGCCCAGCCCGACCGGCACGCCGCGACCTGACAGCGCAGCGGGTGCGCCGGTCTCGTCCGTCCCAGCGGAGTTGACGCCGGTGGCCGGGGGGTTCGTGCGAATCCAGGTTCTCGGTCCGGTCCGGCTCTGGCGCGGCGCCGACGAGGTCGCGGTGGGGACGCCCCGGGCGCGGGCGGTGTTGGGGCTGCTGGCGCTGGCCTGCGGTCAGCCGCTGACCAGGTCCGAGCTGATCGAGGCGCTGTGGGGGCAGCGGCCGCCCGCCACCGCGGCGAACGTGATCCAGACGTACGTCGCGCACCTGCGCCGGTTGCTGGAACCCCGGCGGCGCCCACGCACGCACAGCGAAGTCCTGCTGACCGTTGGAGACGGGTACGCGCTCCGGTCGCCCACCATCGACGTGGATCTGGTCAACTTCCGCCGCCTGGTCACCGCCGCGACCGGCGCGCAGCAGCAGAACGACCTGCCCGATGCCGCCCGGCTGCTCGGCGAGGCCGTGTCGATGTGGCACGGCCCGGCGCTGTCCGACGTGTCGTTCCTGGCCGCCCATCCAGCGGTCGCCGCGCTGGCCCGGGAACGCCAGCGGGTGGTCGCCCGCTACGGCGATCTGATGATCGCCATCGGCGATGCGGAGGAGGTGCTGCCGTTGCTGGCCGCCACCGCCAGCGCCGACCCCTTGGACGAGAAGGCGCAGGCCCGGCTGATCCGGGCCTACCAGGCCACCGGCCGGCTCGGAGACGCGTTCGCGACCTACACCGAGTCCCGGGCGCGCCTGATCGACGACCTCGGTGTCGACCCGGGGCCCGCGCTGACCGAGGCCTACGCCGCGCTGCTGCACCACGGCACCGTCGCACCTCCGGGGGCGGACCGGGCGGCCGCCCCGGCCCGACCCGCGCCGGAACCGGTGGCCGCCCGCCGGCCGGTACCCGCACAACTGCCCGGCGACGTCGCCGGCTTCACCGGCCGCGGCCTGGAACTGGCCGAACTCAGCCGCATCCTCGACCCGGGTCGGCCCGGCAGCGGGGGAACCGACGCGGCCGGCCGGGACCAGACCGCGGTGGTGATCTCCGCGGTGTCCGGTACCGCGGGAGTCGGCAAGACCGCGCTGGCCGTCCGGTGGGCACACCAGGCGCGCGCCAGCTTCCCGGACGGCCAGTTGTACGTCAGCCTGCACGGCGCCGACCTGGAACAGCCGGTGACCACGGCGGCGGCGCTGACCGGCATCCTGACCGCGCTCGGCGTGCCGCACCAGGACCTTCCGGCCGAGGTGACCGACCTGGCGGCGCGGTACCGCAGCGAGATCGCCGGCCGGCGGATGCTGGTGGTGCTGGACAACGCCGGCTCGGTCGAGCAGGTCCGGCCGCTGCTGCCCGGCACCGCGTCCTGTGTCGTGCTCGTCACCAGCCGGTACTCGCTGTCCGGCCTGGTCGCCCTGCACGGCGCGCACCGGATCGACCTCGACCTGCTCCCGCTCGCCGACGCGGTCGCGCTGCTGCGCCGGCTCATCGGCGCCCGGGTGGACGCGGACCCGGCCGCCGCGGCCGCGCTGGCCGAGCAGTGCGCCCGGTTGCCCCTCGCGCTGCGGCTCGCCGCTGAACTGGCGGCGAGCCGTCCGTCCGGGCCGCTGACCGACCTGGTCGGTGAGCTGGCCGACGAGCAGCACCGGTTGGACCTGCTCGACGCGGGCGGTGATCCGCGCGCCGCGGTGCGGGTCGTGTTCTCCTCGTCCTACCGGCACCTGACACCCGAGGCCGCCCGGCTGTTCCGGCTGCTCGGCCTGCAGCCCGGCCCGGACATCTCCGCCGCGGCGGCGGCCAGTCTCGCCGGCCGGGCCTGGCCCGAGACCCGCCGGCTGCTCGCCGAGCTCACCCGCGCCAGCCTGCTCACCGAGTACCGCCCCGGCCGGTACCTGCTGCACGACCTGCTCCGCGCCTATGCCACCGAGCTCGCCCACCGGCACGACACCGAACCGGTCCGCCGGGCCGCGATCGGGCGGGTGCTCGACCACTACCTGCACACCGCGCATGCCGCGGATCAGATCCTGGATCCGACCCATCCGCCGGTGATCCCCGCCGCGCCGGCAGCCGACGTCAGTCCCGAGCGCCTGGTCGGGCACCGGGCGGCGATGGACTGGCTGGCGGCCGAACGTCCCGCCCTGCTCGCGGCCCAGCGATCGGCCGCCAGCGCTGGCTTCGACACCCACACCTGGCAGCTGGCCTGGGCGGTCGAGACGTTCCTGGACCGCCGGGGGCACTGGTCCGACCTGGTCACCACCTGGCAGGCCGCCGAGCAGGCGGCGGAGCGCCTCGGCGACCCGGCCTGGCGGGCGCACGCCCTGCGCCGCCTCGCCATCGCGCACGCGCTGTTCGACCGCTACCCGGAGGCCGACGCCAACCTGGGGCTGGCCCGCGAGCTGTACGAGCGGACCGGCGATCAGGTCGGCCGCGCCCACATCCACCGCCACCTCGCCTATCTGGCCGACCGGCGGAACCGCCCGCAGGTGGCCCTGGACGAGGCCGAGCAGGCGCTGCGGCTCTACCGCGCCAGCAACCACCGGATCGGGCAGTCGCAGATCCTCAACTCGATCGGCTGGTACCACGCGCTGCTCGGGAACTACCCGCAGGCGCTCACCAGCTGCCAGCAGGCGCTCACCCTGCACCAGCAGCTCGCGGACCGCTGGGGTGAGGCGAACGTCTGGGACAGCCTCGGTTACGTCCACCACCACCTCGCCCGGCCCGACGAGGCCGCCGACTGCTACCAGCGCGCGCTCGCCCTGTTCCGGGCCCTCGGCGAGCGCTACTACGAGGCCGACACGCTCGTTCATCTCGGCGATGCCCAGAGCGGGGCCGGTGACCCGGCCGGCGCCGCTGCCAGCTGGCGGCACGCCGTCGACATCCTCGTCGAGCTCGGCCTGCCCACCGCCGACCTCGAGGACCGGATCAGCGGCCTGCCCGAGGTCTAGCACCGGCCCGGGACCGCACGGCCGGTCGCCCACCGGACGACCCGCGGGGCGGATCGTCCGGTGGGGTTGGCGCACCGGCTGCCGCGCCGGTCAGGCGCCTCGGGTACGGATCCGGTAGGCGCGGATGATCGTCTCCTCGACCTGGCTGCCGGCCGAGTCGGTGGCGTGGGCGCGGAGCGAGACGAAGCCGTCCCGGGCCGGGTGGTCGAGGATGGCGACCCGCCGGTCTCCGGTGCCGGTGAGCGGCGCCGCCCGCCAGGTTCCGCCGTCGTCGTAGGACACCTCGACGGTCACCGACCGCATCGCGGCGGACCCGGCCCCGCGCTGCCACTGCGCGTACAGCGGTACCGCGAACCGCCGCCCGGCCGGTGCGGCGTTGTCGAGGTCGGTGCCGGGGGCGAACCGCACCGCCATCAGCGGCAGGGCCTCGCCGAGGAACGGGTCGGCCGAGACCGGGCGGGCGGACCGGAAGGTCCACGCGGCGTCCACCCGGGTGGAGAACTCGGATACCCCGCTGCGGCTGACCGTGGTCTCGATCCGGTACGTCGCCGGCTCCGGCGGCACCTGGAAGCCGGCGCCGAACGGGTCGTTGAACCGGCCGACCTGGACGCCGTCGCGGAGCAGCCGGATCGATCCGGAGTCCATAGTGGACGATCCGCGGTGGGTGGGTTCGGCGTCGGAGAACATCTGGTCGGTGAAGACGAAGATGGTGTTCTCGCTGCGGCCCATCGACGGCGACCCCGGGGGGAAGCCGACGAAGAAGTCGAGGTCGGCGAAGGCCGGCCCCGCCACCGCGGCGCCCCAGCTCTCGGTCCGGTGCTCACCCCGGTGGTAGGCCGGAATGCCGCTGTCCAGCTCCGCTTCGGGCTCGCCGTTCGCGTCGAGCTGCAGCAACTGGGTCCCGATCGGGAAGCCCGCCGTGTAGTACACGGTGAGCCGGGCCGGCAGCGCCACCGTGACCAGGCCGGCTATCAACCCCATCTTGCCGGGCGCGGGGGCGGGTATCCGGGTCTGCACGACCGCGAGGTCGGCGGTCCGCACCGGCCGGACCAGCCGGCTCGGCACCCGGTCCGCCGCCGTCCAGTGCACGTTGTAGTAGTACGGGCTGTTGGTGAAGCCCTCGCCCGGGCCGTGCGGGGGTGGCGTGCCGTCCGGCCGCGCCAGCAGCGCGCCGATGACGAGCTGGAACTCACCGTGCCGGGTCGCGGTCCGCGACGGCAGGAGCAGCTCGTGCTTGAAGTCGAAGCCGATGATGTACGACCACGCGCCGCCGAACGCCGCCACGTTGTCCCGGTGGGCGATGATGGCCGCCGCTTCCGCCGCGCCGGGGCGGTCCACCCTGACCCCGGGGCTCCGCGCGTCGCGCGCGTCGAACCGCAGTGACTGGTTGCTGTCGACGACGATGCCGGGTTCGAACGCGTCGGCGGTCTGGAATCTGGAGACCGGGTCCGCCGGGTTCAAGGTCTGGACGAAAACGTCCAGGAAGTACCGGCCCTTGGGCACCCGGACCACCGCGGTGCCGGACGGGTCGTAGCTGCCGTACGCCGTGAACGTCGGAGCGGCGGTGTCGAAGAACGTGAAGCCGTACTCCGGGGTGGCCGCGCCGTTGCGGTCGATGAACGAGAGGGTCAGGTCGTAGCTCTCGACCTCCTTGACCAGCCCGACCGGGGTGCGCACGACCTGCCCGGCCCCGGTCGCGGTGAGCGGCCCGCCGTAGCGGCCGTCCGGCCCTGGCTTGGCGGTGTCGGTGGTGAGCGTGACCGGTGTCCTGCCACCGGCCGGGACGGTGATCCGGGCCGGGTGCACCGTGGCCAGCCCGGCCGACGCCGGGTTGCCGGCGGGGTCGCGCAGGTCGAGGGCCAGGTCCAGGGTGACCGGGGTGCTGCCGGTGTTGACGTAGCTGACCGTGCTGGTCACCGGGGTGTCGTCGGCGTGCGGCCAGCGGGCGACGCCGTGGCTGACCGTGGCCTGTTCGGTGTGGACGGTCTGGGCGACCGCGGCGGCCACGTCGACCCGGCCGGCACCCTGCTCGAACACGGTGCCGCCGGGCTTCGCGCTGCCGGTCAGCGTCGCGATCAGTTCGCCCGGCGTCCAGTCCGGGTGCTGCGCGGCCAGGATCGCCGCCGCGCCGGCCGCGTGCGGCGTCGCCATCGAGGTCCCGGACTGGCGGGTGTACCCGCCGTCCACCGGCTCGAGGTTGCTGTCGGTCGACCGGGCGGCCACGATGCCCACGCCCGGCGCGGTGATCTCCGGCTTGATCGCCGCGGCGTCGCCGGCCACGCCCCGGCTGGAGAACCCGGCCAGCGCATCGTCGGCGTCCACCGCGCCGACCGCCAGTGCCGCGTCCGCTGTCGCGGGGCTGCCCACCGCGCCGCCGTCGTTACCGGACGCGACCACGAACAGGGTGCCGGTCTCGGCGGTCAGCCGGTTCACCGCCTCCTCCACCGGGTCGACGCCGTCGGTCGGGCCGGTGCCGAGGCTCATGTTCACCACGTCGGCGTGTTCCGCGGCCGCCCACTCCATCCCGGCGATCACGTCCGACTCGAAGCCGAAGCCGGAGTCGCCGAGCACCTTGCCGATCAGCAGCCGGGCATCGGGCGCCACCCCCACCCGTCGGCCGGCCGATGCCGCGCCGTTGCCGGTGATGATCGACGCGACGTGGGTGCCGTGCCCGGCGACGTCGCCGGTGCCGCTGGGGCTTGCGGTGAAGTCCTTCTCGCCAGCCACCGCGTCGGCCAGGTCAGGGTGGGTGGCATCGATCCCGGTGTCGAGCACCGCCACCGTCGCGCCACGCCCGGTGAAGCCGGCGCGCCACGCGTCCGGGGCGCCGATCTGCGGGACGCTGACGTCCAGCGTCGGGTGCACCTTGGCGTCCAGCCAGACCCGGGCGATCCCGGTTGGCAGGCCGCTGGCCTTGCCCGCCGCCGGCCGGCCGCCGCGCAGGCTGTCCCAGAGCTTCCCGGCGGAGCGCTTGTCCTGGCGCACCGCGACCGCGCCGACGCTGGCCAACTCCCGGGCCGCGCCGGCGCCGGCGCTGCCCAGCCGGGCCCGGGTGCCCGCCCGCCCACCGGCCGCCCCGGCGTAGGAGACGATCAACGGCAGGTCGGACCTGGACCGGTCGTCATAGCCGTCCGCCAGCAGCCGGTTCACCGCGAACAACCGCTGGTCCACCTGGCCGGACGCCACCAGCCGGGCCGCGTCGGCCGGCACCACCATGGTGTCCGGGCCCAGCCGGTACTGCCGGAACGTGATGCCGCGCCGCCCCGGGCCGGGCAGCACGGTCATCGGGCCGCCACCGTGCGCGTCCGGGCGCACCAGCACCCGGTCGCCGGTGATCAGCGTCAGCCAGCGCGGCCCACCGGTGCGGACAGCCGCGGACAGCCCGGCCGGGGACACCGGGCCGGCACCGCTCGACCCGGCGGGTCCGCCGGGCCTGGCCGGGCCGGGCAGGCCCGACCCGGCGGTCGGCACCGCGAGCGCGGCTGCCGCGGCCACGGCTGTGGCCACGGC
>Ga0307500_10000375_pt1 | contig 15147 bp, 16 predicted proteins | sample 14_S_MG_FD_201362 | JGI IMG/M metagenome (GOLD analysis project Ga0307500, IMG submission 201362) | Soil microbial communities from Populus trichocarpa stands in riparian zone in the Pacific Northwest, United States - 14_S | ecosystem: Environmental > Terrestrial > Soil > Riparian zone > Trees... | reverse complement strand
GCGTAGCCGGCGCGAAGCGTCCTGGACAGCAGCGAGCACGGCGCTACTCTTGCCTCAAGGCGACTTTGAAACCACTTGAAAAAGGGTAGGAGGTCCTACCAGAGCCATCCCGTGGAGGATCGCGGTCGCGACGCTGGCTTACTCGGCCAGCTCGCGCATGACCTTGATCAGGTCGGATTTGCCCTCGAAGCCGATACCCGGCAGATCCGGCATGACGATGTGGCCGTCCTCGACGCGAACGGAGTCGGGGAAGCCGCCATAGGGCTGAAACAGGTCCGGGTAGCTCTCATTGCCGCCCAGGCCGAGGCCGGCCGCAATGTTCAGCGACATCTGGTGCCCGCCATGGGGGATGCAGCGGGACGGCGACCAGCCATGCTGCGCCAGAACATCGAGCGTGCGCAGATATTCGACAAGCCCGTACGACAAGGCGCAATCGAACTGCAGCCAGTCGCGATCAGGCCGCATGCCGCCGTAGCGGAGCAGGTTGCGCGCATCCTGGTGTGAGAAGAGATTCTCGCCCGTCGCCATCGGGCCCGGATAGAATTCCGACATGGCGGCCTGAAGGGCGTAGTCGAGGGGATCGCCGATTTCTTCGTACCAGAACAGCGGGTAGTCGCGCAGCATCTTGGCGTAGGCGATGCCGGTCTCCAGATCGAAGCGCCCATTTGCATCGACAGCAAGCTGCGCTTGCGAGCCGATCTCTTCCAGCACGGCCTCGATCCGTCCGCGGTCTTCGTCGATCGGCGCGCCGCCGATCTTCATCTTCACCACGTTGTAGCCGCGGTTGAGATAGCCGCGCATTTCCGCGCGTAGTGCGGAGTCATCCTTGCCCGGGTAGTAATAGCCGCCCGCCGCATACACGAAGACACGGGGATTGGCCTCGCGGCCCTTCTTTTCGGCGAGCAAACGAAACAGCGGCTTGCCGGCGATCTTGGCGACTGCGTCCCAGACCGCCATGTCGAGCGTGCCGACGGCGACGGAACGCTCGCCGTGCCCTCCGGGCTTTTCATTGGACATCATCGCGGCCCAGATCCGATGCGGATCGAGATTGGTGCCTGCGTCGTCGAGCAGGCTGTTCGGATCGGCCTCGATGATACGGTTGCGGAAGCGTTCCCGGATCAGGCCGCCTTGACCATAGCGGCCGTTCGAATTGAAGCCGTAGCCTACGACGCGACGCCCATCGCGCATGACATCTGTCACGACCGCGACGAGGCTCGCCGTCATCTTCGAAAAGTCGATGTAGGCGTTGCGGATCGGAGAAGCGATCGGCTTGGTGATCTCAACGACATCGACAATGCGCATGGTGTTCTTTCCGCGTGGTTCTCTGAAGTCCGGCTTGAGGCTATGCCGGTAACGGCTGGTTGGATGGATCTGTAAGACTGGATCTAGCGTGATACCAATGCTATTCCTGAAATTTGTTATGTTGGTTTGGCATTACCAATGGAACTGATCTGGTTTGAAGACTATTTGGCGCTTGCGGAAACCTTGAACTTCTCCATGGCGGCCGAGCTACGCCATATCACCCAACCAGCGTTCAGCCGGCGGATTCGCGCGCTTGAGGGCTGGATCGGCGCAGCCTTGTTTACCCGTACCACCCACGGTGTGGCGCTGACTCCGGCAGGAGAGCACTTTCACGGCCAGGCGGAGGTCCTGACACGAGCGCTGCACCAACTGCGCCGCGACACCTCAGAAGTTTCCGGCCGGGGCGTCAGGCCTTTGTCGATCGCGGCGACCCACGCGCTTTCGTTCACGTTCTTCCCGAAATGGGTCCGCGGCAATGCAAGCGTTCTCGCGCTCGGCAATCTCAACCTGATCTCCGACAGCATGCAGGCGTGCGAGCAGATGATGCTGCGGGGAGACGCGCAGTTTCTGCTTTGTCACCACCACAAGGATGCGAGCAGCCGGATCTATTCCGGCCAGTTCAAGAGCATCGTGGTCGGCGTCGACACTCTAATTCCGCTCAGCGCACCGGCCGGAAACGGCGTTGCACGCTGGCGGCTTCACGGCGGCGAGCCGGTAAAATACCTGGCCTACAGTGCGCAATCGGGGCTGGGCCGGATCGTCGGAACCCAATGGGAAGCGAAAGATCGCAGCTTTGCATTAGAGACGGTCTTCACCTCGCACCTCGCCGCGACGCTGCTCTCGATGGCCCGCGCCGGCGATGGCGTGGCCTGGTTGCCTCGGACATTGGCGGAAGAGGATATTTCGGCCGGGTTGCTCGTTGGAGCAGGCGGCCCCGAACTCGAGATACCCATCGAAATCCGGCTGTTTCGCCCGGTAGCGCGTCAAAGCAAGGCGGTGGAAGCGATCTGGTCGGCCTTTGAACGGGGGTGATGTGCACGGTTCGTGGTGCGTCCGCCCCCCGAATGATGATTGGGTTCCGACATCAACACTTCCATCGTAATCGAAGCATGCCGGAGTCCGATTGCGCTAGCGTGCACCCTCGATCAGTCCGTTCGAGGGTGCAACAATGAAACGGGAAATCATTCACGTCGAGCCGATGTCGTCCTGGCTCGCCAAACGGAACGCGCCGGTTTCGCCGGTGACGCGCGGCGGCGGCATGGTGTTCGTTTCGGGCCTGCCGCCGTTCGATCCCGATACCGGCGAGCTGTTCGCCGGCCCGATCGAGCGTCAGACCGAACTCGTCCTTGAGCAATTGAAACTGTGCCTGGAGACCGCAGGCACGTCGCTGCAGAACGTGATGAAATGCAACGTCTACTGCACCTCGGCGGCGCATTTCGCCGCCGTCAACGCGATTTACGCGCGCTATTTTCCGCGCGATCCGCCGGCACGCATCTTCGTGTGCGTGCCCGAATGGTTTGGGCCCTTCGATATCGAGATCGATTGCATCGCGGTAGCATAGGCGCGCTCCAATTCAGCGCAGGCGCTGACGGTCGATCACGATCCGATGGATCTGGATGGACTCGGGCAGCTCGATCAGGAGTTCAGGATCGCGGTCGAGGTGGTGAACCTTGGTCGGCTCGCCCTTGGTAAAGGCGGTCATCGCCTTGAGGTCCGGCCAATAGGAAATCGTCGTGAACCAGCTTTCGTGTTCGCGATCCTCGCGAAACAGCTGGACGCCCAACGCGGTTTTCTCCAGCGGCGGGATTCCATCGGTCTTGAGATAGGCTTCGTAGTCGTCTGCAATTTCCGGCCGGGTCCGGCCGCGCCAGATGCGGGCAATCGTCGGCTCAGTCGGCATCGGCTCCTCCGTTCTGTGATCCTTCAACCAATGCGTCGATTGGCGTCGAAGCGCCTTGCGAGCCCTGCCTCACAACGACATTGCCGGCCTGTGCGTTCCGCGGTGGCGATGCAAAGGTGGAAGCAAGCCGCTGCGATGGGCTTGCACCATGCGTTCAACGCTCAAGAAGAAGATCGCAGCTGAGCCAATCGGGATGATTGGAACTCCGAGGGTGTTCGATCGAGCATGACTATTTTCAATAAATGGTCACGATTAGGCCAACGACTGATCACACTCGGCCAATAGCAGCAAATCAGATCGATCGCGAATGGTCCTTCAGCACATCGTCATCTGTCATCACCCTGCGAGGACTTTGTCATGGCGCAGCCGAGTACCTATGAGCAGTATTTGCTTGAACTGATCAATGCCGAGCGAGCCAAGGTAGGCGCTCAGCCGCTTGCCTTCGATGGTGATCTCAACGAGGCCAGTGAAGGCCACAGCCAATGGATGATTGGAACAGACACGTTCTCGCATACAGGCTCAGGCGGGTCGACCGCGGGTCAGCGTATGACGGCTGCTGGCTATGCGTTCACCGGTTCCTGGGGCTGGGGTGAGAACATCGCGTACGCAACGACGCGATCGCCCGCGGGACTCCAGGACGAGGTGCTGCTGCTGCACACGAACCTGATGAATTCGTCGGGTCATCGGGCCAACATCCTCAATGACAATTATCGCGAAGTGGGGCTTGGCTTCGAGACAGGCGATTATGGCGGCCGCGATAGCGCGTTCGTTACGGAAGACTTTGCCCGCTCCGGTTCGAGCGTGTTTCTCACCGGCGTCGCGTTCGACGACAAGGATGGCGACCATTTCTATGATGTGGGCGAGCAGCTTGGAGGCCTGACGCTGACTGCCGTGAGCAGCACCGGCGCAACCTACACCACGACCACATACGGCTCCGGCGGCTATGATCTCGCGCTGCCGCCGGCGACGTACACGGTTACGTTCTCAGGGGCAGGTATCGAAACGACCACCATGCAGGCGACAATCGGGAGCAAGAACGTCAAGCTCGACCTGATCGATCCCGCCACAGGGAACTCCGAGCCGCCGCCTTCCGAACCGCCTCCACCAGCGTCGAACGTGATCGCCGGCACCGCATCAGGCGAGACGCTCAACGGCACGGCCGGTGCCGATACGATCCAGGGCCTCGGCGGCGACGATCGCCTCTACGGGCAGAACGGCAATGACCGGCTCGAGGGCGGCTCCGGGAGAGACTATCTGTACGGCAGCACGGGAGGCGACACGCTGCTTGGCGGCGACGGAAACGACCGTCTCTATGGCGGAGCCGGCAGCGACGTCCTGACTGGCGGCGCGAACAGGGACGGCTTCTTTTTCGATACGAGCCTCGGTGCCTCCAACATCGACAAGATCATGGACTTCTCGACGGTGGACGATACGATCGATCTGGAAAACGCGATATTCACGGCGTTCAGATCGAGCGGCACGATGTCCTCTTCCGCATTCTATGTCGGTGCTGCCGCCCATGATTCGAGCGACCGGATTATCTATAACAGCGACACCGGCGCGCTTAGCTACGATCCGGATGGAACAGGCTCGGCGGCCGCAGTCCAGTTCGCGGAGCTCTCGACCAAGCTGGCGCTCACCTATCAGGATTTCCTGATCGTTTGATCCGGCACGCCTGATTGCTCGCAATGGCGGTTTCGAGCGAAAGCTCGATCCGGAGTCGAAGAGGCCGCCCGTGCGGCGGCCTCTTCGAATGTCGTTCATTTCATCAGCGCTTCTGCGGTGCATCGGCCACGGCGCCCAGCATCAGCGTCGTGTTGGCTCATCGGGTATGAGACGTCAGCACGGCTGCCGTGTCTGGCTTAGAGGTCCTGCCGCGTCAGCCTTCCATGCGGTACCGCTGGTCGGACGGCTGCCTTCTTCGCAGGCGTCTCGCCGCCCGTCAGCGCCATCACCGAGACCGAAACCACGCGGTCGATGATGCCCTGGACGTCGTTGAGATCGCATTGTCCTTCCGACAATTTCGTCAGCCGCTCTTTTTCCCGGATAGTGTGGTGCGACATCGCGAGCGCGAAATGCAGGCCCCAATAGAGATCGGCGTCATCGCGGCCGGGCATCGCGCGGCGCATCGCGGCGATGAACTTTCGCAAATGGTCGACCTCGCGGTTCTTGATGCGGCGGATCGGCGGCACCGACTCGATCGAGGCGCGGATCATGAAGCGCGCCGCGGTCGAGCCTTCGCGGTCGGGACCGAGGCAGCCGCGCAGGGTAGGGCCCACCAGCGCGTGCAAGATGGCGTCGATCGGCGCGCGGCCGCCGCCCTGTTCCTCGGCCGCCTTCAGTTCGTTGAGCCGTTCGCGGTTGGTGGCGAGGCTGCGGGTGACGAATAGTTCCGCGATCAACTCGTCCTTGGAGCCGAAATGATAATTCACCGCGGCAAGATTGACGCTCGCCTCCGCGACGATGTCGCGCAGCGTCACGTCGCCGAAGCCGCGATCGGCATAAAGCCGTTCGGCGGCGGCAAGGATGGCAGACCGGGTCCGATCGCTCGACATATCAGGCACCCGCTTGTGCAGTTGCAATTCAAACGCTTGTATGAAACTATCGTTTGAAGGGCGGGAAATGTCAATTCACGTTTGCGAACGGGTCGCAATTTCCGCCGGTCGGGCTGCCACCGTCATCCGTAAAATGGCTTGCGAGCCACCGGCGGCGGGCGGACAGTGCGGCCCAACGAATTCAGAAGCCAGAGCCGAGGAGCGTCCCATGAACTTCGATTTGTCCGAAAAGCAAAAGGAATGGCTGAACCGCGTGCAGGCGTTCATGAAGACCCATGTCCGTCCCGCGGTGCCGATCTACGACAAGCAGGATGCCGAGGGCCCGCGCTGGAAGGTGATCCCGATCCTCGAAGAACTGAAAAAGAAGGCGAAGGCCGAAGGCCTCTGGAACATGTTCATGCCGCCGAACGCGCATGAGGATGACGAATTCCGTGGTGCGGGATTGACCAACCTCGAATATGCGCTGCTGTCGGAAGAGATGGGCCACATCTCCTGGGCCTCGGAGGTGTTCAACTGCTCCGCCCCCGATACCGGCAACATGGAAGTATTCATCCGCTACGGCAGTAAGGAGCAGAAGCGGAAGTGGCTGCGGCCGCTGATGGACGGCGAGATCCGCTCCGCCTTCCTGATGACAGAGCCGGCCGTGGCGTCGTCCGACGCCACCAATATCGAAACGCGCATCGAAAAGGATGGCGACCATTACGTCATCAACGGCCGCAAATGGTGGTCGTCGGGCGTCGGCGACCCACGCTGCAAGATCGCGATCCTGATGGGCAAGACCGATCCGAAGGCGGCGAAGCATCAGGCGCAGTCGCAGATCCTGGTTCCGCTCGACACCCCCGGCATCAAGGTGGAGAAGATGCTGCCGGTGTTCGGCTTTGACGATGCGCCGCACGGCCACGCCCAGGTTCTGCTGGAAAACGTGCGCGTGCCGAAGGAAAATATCCTGCTCGGCGAAGGCCGCGGCTTCGAGATCGCGCAGGGCCGCCTCGGCCCGGGCCGTATCCATCACTGCATGCGCACCATCGGCAAGGCCGAGGAGGCGCTGGAGAAGATGGTGAAGCGGCTGGCCTCGCGCACCGCGTTCGGCAAGAAGATCATCGAACACTCGGTGTGGGAACAGCGCATCGGCGAAGCGCGCGCCGATATCGAGATGAATCGTCTGCTGTGCCTCAAGGCCGCCGACATGATGGACAAGGTCGGCAACAAGACGGCGCAGGCCGAGATCGCGATGATCAAGGTCACGGCCCCCAACATGGCGTTGAAGATCATCGATAATGCGATCCAGGCCTATGGCGGCGGCGGCGTCTCCGACGATGCCGGCCTGGCAAAGGATTACGCCCATATCCGGACGCTCCGCCTGGCGGACGGTCCGGACGAGGTGCACAATCGCGCCATTGCCAGACTTGAACTTCGGAAGTATGCAAACGCTACGAACCATTAAATAATAAGGGACAGCGAACGCTCTCCCGGCCGTCATTCCGGGGCGCGAAGCGAACCCGGAATCTCGAGGTTCCGGGTCTGGTCCTTCGGACCATCCCGGAACGACGGACAAGAAACTTAAGGGGAGCGTCATCGTGGCGGACGGCGTCAGGAAAGACGAAGAATTCTCGGGCACCAAGGAAGTCGAGGAGCGTCATCGCATCAACGAGGCGAACCTCGACGGCTGGATGCGCGAGCATGTCGAAGGCTACAAGGGACCGCTGAAGGTCCTGCAGTTCAAGGGCGGACAGTCCAACCCGACCTACAAGATCGAAACCCCGGCGCGATCGTACGTGATGCGGCGCAAGCCGTTCGGTAAATTGTTGCCGTCGGCGCATGCGGTCGATCGCGAGTTCCGCGTCATCGCAGCGCTCGGCAAGCAGGGCTTTCCGGTGGCGAAGGCCTATGCGCTGTGCACCGACGACAGCGTGATCGGCGCCGCCTTCTACATCATGTCGATGGAAGAGGGCCGGGTGTTCTGGGATCCGTCGCTGCCGTCGCAGACGCCGGAAAACCGCCGCAAGATCTTCACCAGCAAGATCGAGACGCTCGCCAATCTCCACGTCTTTGACCCCGAGAAAATCGGGCTCGGCGATTTCGGCAAGCCCGGCAATTATTTTGCGCGCCAGGTCGATCGCTGGACCAAGCAATACCGGGCGTCCGAGACGCAGCACATTCCGGAATTCGAAAAACTCGCCGAGTGGCTACCGAAAACCGTGCCGCCGCAGGCGCGCGCCTCGGTCGTCCACGGCGACTATCGCCTCGACAACATGATTTTCCATGCCACGGAACCGCGGGTTCAGGCGGTGCTGGATTGGGAACTGTCGACGCTCGGCGATCCCATGGCCGACTTCACCTATCTCTTGATGCAGTGGACCATGCCGGGTCTCGCCAATGCCGACCTCAAGGCGCTCAACATTCCGAGCCTGGAAGAGGCTGCGCAGATCTACTGCAACGTCACCGGCAGCGCCGTGCCGGACCTGAACTGGTATTTTTCCTACAACCTGTTCCGCCTCGCCGGCATCACGCAGGGCATTGCCGGGCGCGTTCGCGACGGCACCGCGGCCAACGCCAAGGCGCTGGAATCGGCCGCGCGCACCGTGCCGCTGTCGAAGGCTTCGTGGGAATACGCGCAGAAGGCCGGCGCGACCTAACCGACTTGGCGCTCTCTCCGAATATCCGCGGCAGCCTGCTCATGGCGGTGTCCATGGCGGCGTTCACCACGAACGACTCCATCACCAAGGTGGTGTCGTCCGAGATGAATTTTGGCCAGGTGATGCTGGTGCGCGGGCTGTTCGCGATTCTGCTGGTCGCGGCGTTCGCCTGGTATCAGGGCGCGCTGCGTCCGCTGCGCACGCTGATGGAAAAGCCGGTGGCGCTGCGGGTGTTCGGCGAAATCGGCGGCACGATCTCGTTCATGGCCGCGCTCGCGCATCTGCCGCTCGCCAACACCTCGGCGATCTTCCAGGCGCTGCCGCTGGCGATCACGCTCGGCGCCGCCGTGATATTTGGCGAGCCGGTCGGCTGGCGGCGCTGGTCGGCGATCGTGGCGGGCTTCATCGGCGTGCTCATCATCGTGCGGCCGGGGCTTGCGGGTTTCAGCCAATACTCGCTGTTCGCGCTGGTGTCGGTCGCCTTCTGCGCACTGCGCGATCTCGCAACCCGGCGAATCCCGCCAAAGATCCCCTCGCTGTTCATCACCTTGCTGACCACCGTGACGGTGACGACCGCCGGCGGCGTAATCCTCGTTCCGCTCGGCGGCTGGACGCCGCCATCGACAGCCGCGCTTGGCCTGCAGGCGCTGGCCGCCGTGCTGCTGCTGATCGGCTATCAATGCATCATCACGGCGCTGCGCTCCGGCGACATCTCGGCGGTGGCGCCGTTCCGCTATTCCGCGCTGCTGTGGGCTATGATGCTGGGCTATCTCGTGTTCGGCGACGTGCCCGACGCGATGATGGTGCTGGGCGCGTCGATCATCGTGCTGTCCGGCCTCTACGCCTTCTACCGCGAGCGCATCCGTCACCGCGCGCTGGCGGCGGAATCATCCGGCATTCCGCCCGACGGGTTGTGAGGTGTCATGCAGACGACCGTCATCACTATCGCTGCCGATCAGATCACGGACTGGGATAGCTTCCACTCCGTATTCCAAGCGGCGCTCGGCTTTCCCGAATTCTACGGCCGCAACATGAACGCCTGGATCGACTGCATGACGGATATAGACGATCCGTCTGGTGGCATGACGAACGTGTCCGTGTCGCGGGGAGAATTGGTGGCGCTTCGGATCGATGACGCCCCCGATTTCGAGCGACGGTGCCCCGAACAGTATCGGGCCCTAATCGAATGCACGGCGTTCGTGAATTATCGGCGTGCGGAGGTCGGGGAAGCCCCAGTGCTCACCTTGATGCTCGGCGGTTGGTTTCAGAATCGGTCGTAGGTCATGGCATCCGTCATTGCGAGGAGCGAAGCGACGAAGCAATCCATACTTCCGGTGCGGCCTGATGGATTGCTTCGCTTCGCTCGCAATGACGAACTAAATCGGCTTGCCCGCATAGGGCATCGAGGCGGTGAGGCCGCCGTCGACCGGGATCGCCTGGCCGTTGACGTAGGAGGCGTCGTCGCTGGCGAGGAACAATCCCATCGCGGCGAGCTCGTGCGGCTGGCCGGGGCGCTTCAGCGGATTGAGCTGGCCGATCTTATCGGATGTGCCGCGCTCCTTGGCGCGGTCGAACACCGGCTTGGTCATGCCGGTTTCGATCAGGCCGGGGCATACCGCGTTGATGCGCACGCCGGTGCCGGACAGCGAGTAGGCGGTGGTCTGCACCAGGCTGATAACGCCGGCCTTGCTGGCGCCGTACGGATGTCCACTCGCGCCGGCCTTGAGGCCCGCGACGGAAGCGGTGCAGACGATCGAGCCGGACTTCTGCTTGATCATGTGCGGCATCGAATGCTTGATCGCGAGGAACGGCCCGATCAGGTTGACGCGCAACACTTCCTGCCAGTGCTCCACGGTCTGCTCGGCCAGCGGCACCAGCCCGCCGCTGACGCCGGCATTGGCCCAGATCGCGTCGAGCCTGCCATATTTCGCGACCGCCTTGTCGATGAAGGCCTTCACATCGGCTTCCGACCCCGCATCCGCCATCACGGCCTCGACCGTGCCGCCGGCATCGCTGACTAGTTTTGCAGTGTCCTTCACCCCCTCGGTGCGGTCGACGATGATGAGCTTCGCGCCCTCCCTGGAGAACAGCACCGACGCGGCGCGCCCGATGCCGCTGCCGGCACCTGTGATGACGACGGATTTGCCTTCGAGGCGGCCCATGAGTTTCTCCCTGTGATGTTATGCGCGCCGGCGTCTGCCGCCTTGCGGAATTCAAACAGAATTTCAAACGTCAAAGTCACTTGAGACGATGCGTGCTCTGACGTACAGCGACAGCGAACAGTATTGAAGGGACGTTGCGATGTCCAATGCAGACAAGCCGAAAGTTGTTACGACTCGCTGGTGGTGGGTGCGTCACGCGCCGGTGCGCGGCGATGGCGGCAACATCTACGGACAGGAAGACATCGCCTGCGACACCAGCGACACCGAAGTGTTCGAGGCGGTCGCAAAGATCCTGCCGCGCAACGCGGTGTGGTATGCAAGCAATCTGCAGCGCACACATCAGACCGCGGAGGCGATCTGGGCCGCGGGTTTTCCAATGCCCGCGAATATGACGAAGGAAGCGACGTTCGCCGAACAGCATCTCGGGCAATGGCAGGGGATGAACCGCGCCGCATTTCTCGCCAGCCAACCGGTCGGCAGAAGCTGGTTTGCCGACATCAACGAGCCCGCGCCTGGCGGTGAAAGTTTCATGGACCTCTATACCCGCGTCTGCCGCACGATCGTGCGGATCAATGCCGCGGAAGCCGGCAAGGACGTGATCGCCGTCGGCCATGGCGGCGTGATCAAGGCTGCCGTCGGCCTTGCGCTCGGCGGCCAGCCGGAGCGGGGGCTTTCCTTCGACATCGACAATGTCTCGGTGACGCGGCTCGATCATATCGCAAGCCTCGGCCTCTCGGTCTGGCGGCTGCCGATGGTGAACCAGCAGCCCTGGATCGCCGATCCCCGGCACGCCGCGATGCATCAGCCTTCCGGGCCGGAGGTGAAGCTCGCGTAACGCAGTTGTCGCGAGATGCAAACACTGCTTAGCTCAACACCAAATTCAAAATCTAAATCAGGGAGAGAGACATGAGCTTGTTCGATATGTCGGGGAAAGTCGCCGTCATCACCGGCTCCACGCGCGGCATCGGCCGCGCCATTGCCGAGCGGATGGCCGAGCACGGCGCCAAGGTGGTGATCTCCTCGCGCAAGCAGGACGTCTGCGATCAGGTGACCAAGGAGGTCAACGAAAAATTCGGCAAGGGAACCGCGGTGGCGATCGCGGCGAATATCTCGAGCAAGGAAAACCTGCAGAACCTGGTCGACGAATCCAACCGTGCGTTCGGCAAGATCGACGTGCTGGTCTGCAACGCCGCGTCCAATCCCTATTACGGTCCGCTCGGCGGCATTTCCGACGACCAGTTCCGAAAAATCCTCGATAACAACATCGTCGCCAACAACTGGCTGATCAACATGGTGGTGCCGCAGATGATCGAGCGCAAGGATGGCTCGATCGTGATCGTGTCCTCGATCGGCGGCCTCAAGGGTTCGACCGTGCTCGGCGCCTACGCGATCTCGAAGGCGGCCGACATGCAGCTCGCGCGCAACCTCGCCTGCGAATACGGCAAGCACAATATCCGCGTGAACTGCATCGCACCCGGCCTGATCAAGACCGATTTCGCAAAAGCGCTGTGGGACAATCCGGAGACGCTGAAGGCGTCCACCGCGCGCTCGCCGCTGCTGCGTATCGGCGTGCCCGACGAGATCGCGGGCGCCGCGGTGCTGATGGGATCGAAGGCCGGCGACTTCATGACCGGCCAGACCATCGTGATTGATGGTGGGGCTACGATTAGTTGAGATGAGCCGTCATTCCGGGGCGGCCCGTCAGGGCTGAACCCGGAATCTCGAGATTCCGGGTTCGCGCTGATGCGTGCCCCGGAATGACGGTGGAGCTCACTCCACCGCCGCGTAGACCAGATCTCGCAGCATATTCCGGATATATTCGCGCTGGCCGGGGCCCTGCATCATGAACACCGTGAACAGGTCTTCTGCGGGGTCGATGAAGAAGAACGTGCCGGCCATCCCGCTCCAGAAGAACTGGCCGAGCGAGCCCGGGAACGGCGCCACGCCACGGTGGGTACGGACCGCGAAGCCGAGGCCAAAACCGTGACCGGGCGGCATCAGCGGCGAGTCGACCTTCACGCTCGCGGTGAGATGGTCTGAGGCCATCAGCTCAAGCGTCTTGCGGCCGATGATCCTGACGCCGTCGAGCGTGCCGCCGTTGAGCAGCATCTGGGAAAAGCGCGCATAGTCCATCGTGGTCGAGACCAGTCCGCCGCCGCCGGATTCCATCGCCGGCTTCTCCAGCATGTTGAAGAGTTGCACCTTGTCGCCGTTCCACGGATCGGTCGCGAACGGTTCGGCGAGGCGGCCCACATTCGCCTCCGGCGTATGGAATGCGGTCTCGGCCATTTGCAGCGGCGCCAGGATGCGTTCGGTCAGGAAGGCGCCGAGCGATTTGCCGGAGACGACCTCGATGATGCGGCCGAGCACGTCGGTGGAGCGGCTGTAGTTCCATTCCGCGCCGGGCTGGCAGATCAGCGGCATGCCCGCGATCATGGTCGCGTGTTCGGCGTTGGTGATCTTGCGGCTGCGCAGCCGCGATTGCTGGTAGAGCTGCTGGACCGGGCCGTTGCCGGTGTGGTCGTAGGTCAGGCCCGAGGTGTGCCGCAGCAGGTCCTGAACGGTCATCTGCCGCTTCACCGGCACGAGGTCGAGTTTGCCGTTGTTCTCGACGCCGACCTTCTGCCCGGCAAACTCCGGAATGAATTTGGCGACGGGATCATTGAGGACGAAGTGGCCGTCCTCGACCAGCATCATGATGCCGACCGAGACGATCGGTTTCGTCATCGAGAAGATGCGGAAGATGCTGTCATGGGTCATCGGCGCGCTGGCCGCAGGATTCTGCCGGCCGATCGCATCGAACCAACCGATCTGGCCGCGCCGCGCCACCATCACGGTCGCGCCGGGGAGCGTTCCCTTGTCGACCTCGCGCTTGAAGGCATCCGACATCCGCTGCAGGCGGACGCTCGAGAGCCCGATCGCTTCCGGCTTGGCATCGGGGAGAGCAGGGGTCTGGGGGGCGGTTGTCTGCCGGGCGGCGGTCTGGGCGTTCATGGTCTCTCCCGATTGCTCTTGTTGCTTGTGATGGATGCGAAGTCTGGCGCAGAAGGCCTGCTTTGGATAGGGCGCAACGTAGCTTCGCCCTTGCAATCGGGGCATGGCCTATGCTTGAAACGGCGCGAAGCGGCGCACGCGCCGGTTCCCTGCAGGAGTGTAGCTCAATTGGTAGAGCACCGGTCTCCAAAACCGGGGGTCGCAGGTTCGAGCCCTGCCACTCCTGCCAGCTAAATCAAATACTTAAGCTGATTTTCGACGGCGCCGGTGGGCCCGCTCAGGAGCTGCCGGGCGATCAACCCATACGCCGCATCGCACCGCGTTTTCATGCGACACCAACGACCGCTCGTTCGGCCGGCCGAGCCTGCTCGCCGGTGGTCGCGTGGGGCTTGTCCACGCCCGGCGGACCAGCGTGGGCATGGGCCGCCTTTTCAACGCGCTTCGACCATGACCGGTAATAGGCAACAGCCGTCATGATTGCGATGCCGGTGATTCCAACCAGCAATTGAGCGATGATCCCGTCGGACGTCCTCGTCAGGATAAAATACCCGATGAACGCGAGGTAGATGCCGACGGCAAACACTTCGAGGGATTGCTGGCCGCACTTGATCAGAGGCTTCCAGATGGTGGCGTGCAATCCCGGCGCATCGATCGGTATGAACCGCGCGCCCAGGATGATCACGATGGCGAGATGCAGGAAGCGATAGGGCGCCAGATTGGTCTTGTCGTTCGGGTTGAAGGCTTCGAACAGGGCGCGCGGCAAAAACGTCTGAAGCTCCGGTATCAGCCCGGATAGCGTCATGACGGCGGCGAAGAGCAAGTAAGCCAGCCCGATGACAAGGACCGCCCTGGAGCGCACCAGGAAGTGCAGCGTATTGGCCCCGCCCAGCGCGAGCCATGCGCCAAGCACGAACAGAAGCTGCCACGCGAACGGATTGAAGTACCAAACGCCCGACGGATAGGAGGACAGGTTCCAGCCAAATTGCCGGGTGGCGAAATAGAGCAACAGGGATCCGAGCATCACCCAGTTGCGGTGCCTGAGCATCAACCAGAGCACCGGCGGAAAGGCGCCCATCAGGACGACGTAGAGCGGCAGCACGTCGAGGTTCAGCGGCTTGTACCGGAGCAACAACCCTTGCGTGATGGTTTCGACCGGCGCGTTCAGCACGGGCGCGACATTGAACCGGTCGATGAGGCCCGGCGCGTTGAAGCGGCTCGAGAGGAAATGGACCGAAGCCAGATAGAACACGAACAGCAGGATGTGGGCGGCGTAGATCTGCCAGACGCGGCGCAGCAGCCGCGTCGTTCCGAACACGAAACCGCCCTCGAGCATTCGTCTGCCGAAGACGAGCGCTGAGGTGTAGCCGGAAATGAACACGAACAGATCGGCGCCGTCGCTGAAGCCGTAGTTCCGGAACGAGAACCAGGCCAGCACGCTGGTGGAGACATGGCCAAGGAACATCAGCCAGTTGGCCAGGCCGCGGAACAGGTCCAGCCGCAAATCCCGCTTCGACGGTGGAAGTGCAAGGTCGACCCGCATCCGTTCCCGGCCCATAAAAGGCAACCTTGAGAACGATAGGGGGCCGGCAAGGCGGGCC
>Ga0307500_10000372_pt1 | contig 15288 bp, 13 predicted proteins | sample 14_S_MG_FD_201362 | JGI IMG/M metagenome (GOLD analysis project Ga0307500, IMG submission 201362) | Soil microbial communities from Populus trichocarpa stands in riparian zone in the Pacific Northwest, United States - 14_S | ecosystem: Environmental > Terrestrial > Soil > Riparian zone > Trees... | reverse complement strand
CGCCACCTCAGAGCGCAACTCCATGCTGCAACCGACAATCCGAAAGCGCATCCTCGGCATCGCCCTCGGATTGATCTTCCTGATGGCGATCACGTCGGCGCTGTCGATGGTGATGACGCGCAAGATTGCCCACCAGCTCGACGAGTTCAGTTCCAAATATGTCGAGGCGTATGGGCATCTGGCGCGGATGAATATCCGTTCGCTGGAGCAGGCGCTGGCGCTGCGCCGGCTGATGATCAGCCGGATGCAGTCGCCGCCCGACGAGCCAGCCATGGCGGATCAGCGGAAAATCCATGAGGCGAAGGGCCAGGAAATCGAGCAGGAAGCGCAGGCGGCGCGTGCCCTGATCAATGCGATTATCGACGACAGTTCGACTGCATCCGATAATGCCCGGCTCGGCCGGATCGACGATCGGATCGAGCGCGTGATCAGCGATCTCCACCGCTACCTCGGGGAAGAATACAAGCGGCTGCTGATGCTGCTCGAGGCCGGGAATATCGCGGAGGCCCGGGTCAGCGTGGCGCGGACCGACGCGCTGCGCGACGACCTCAACCAGAGGATCGAGGTCATCCGCACCGACATGCTCGCGCTGGTCCGCGGCGATGCCGTGATGACGATGCGCGACCAGCAAACTGCCATTGTCATCTCCGTGGTCCTGACCCTGCTCGCGGGCATTCTTGGACTGATATTTTCACTTTTTATCAGTACCGGAATAACCGGCCCGGTACGGCGCCTGCTCGAAGGCACCCGCGCTGTCGAAGCCGGCCGGCTCGACGGCTCGATCGACGTCACCACGCGCGACGAGATCGGCCAACTCACGACGGCGTTCAACAACATGGTCGAACAGTTGCGCCACAAGGAACGCCTGCGCGAAACCTTCGGCCGCTATGTCGACCCGCGCGTTGTTGAAGGCCTGATGGAGCGTCAATCCCTGACTGCCAGCGACGGCGAGCGGCGGGTGATGACGGTGCTGTTCTGCGACATGAAGGGCTTTACCAGCCTCAGCGAGGGCATGACGCCGCAGGGCCTCGTCAAGGTGATGAACCACTATCTGTCGACCATGTCGGGGCCGATCCGCAACCATCGCGGCATCATCGACAAATATATCGGCGATGCCATCATGGCCTATTGGGGACCTCCGTTTACCGAGCATAGCGAGCAGGCGCGGCTGGCCTGCCTGGCCGCCGTCGAGATGGCCGATCGCGGCGCGGCGCTGCGGACCGAATTGTCCGAACTGCTTGGCGTGCGCACGGTGCCGAGCGACTGCGACGTCCGTATCGGTGTCGCGACCGGCGAGGTGCTGGTCGGCAGCATCGGTTCGGAATTCATGATGAGCTACACGGTGATGGGCGACGCGGTGAACCTGGCGTCGCGGCTGGAGAACGTCAACAAGATCTACGGCACTCACTCGCTGGCTTCAGAACCTGCGATTGCGGCGGCCGGCGATGCAGTCGAGGTTCGCGAGATCGACAGGCTGGTGGTGGTTGGACAGACCAAACCCGAAGCCGTGTTCGAGATCATGGGCCGCAAGGGCGAACTCGGCGAGAAACTGCTGGCACTGCGGGAGCGATATGCCGAAGGGCTCGCCGCCTATCGCGTGCGACGCTGGGACGACGCACGTCAGGCGTTCCGCGCGGCGCTCGAAGCGGTCCCCGGCGACGGGCCGTCATTGGCGCTGTCCCGGCGCGTCGAAGATTTTCAGGCCAATCCGCCGCCTGCGGATTGGGACGGCGCGTGGCGTCTCGATCAGAAGTGATCGGCCAGGGCGCGCTTATGCCGCCAGAAATTCCAGCACGATGTTGGAAAATGCCTGCGGCGCCTGCTCGAACATCGGATGCGTGGCGCGCGGGATCAGCTCGGTACGCGACCCCTTCACGTTGGCCGCCAGCGCATGCAGTACCTTCGGGAACGTTCCCTTGGTGTCGGCACCGCCGATGAACAGCGTCGGGATCCCAATAGCTTCTGCATCGGCCTTGGAAAGCGGCGGACGCTGGTCGCGCATCTGGCCGATCAGCGTCGTGGCGTTGTCGCGCAGCAGTTGTTTCGGTGCCGCCGGCAGGCGCCTCCAGGCGCCAGGCCCTTCGAGCGCATCCAGGAAGATCTGCAAGCCACCGTCAATGTCACCTTTGGCGATCGTCTCGGCGGAAGCCGCGATCCGCGCGGCCAGTGGCGAGGGACCAGGCTTGTAGGCATGATCGAGCGTGGCGTCGAGTTCGCCGCCGGGTTCGGCCAGGATCAGCTTTCGCAACAGATCGGGCCGCCGTTGAGCAACACGAAAACAGATGTTTCCGCCGCGGGAATGGCCCATCAGGTCGATCGGTCCGATATCCAGCTTCTCGATGAAGCCGATCACGTCGTCGACATGTTGCGCGGTCGAGTAGGTTTCGCCGACGCCGTCCCAATGGTCGGGGAAGAAATGCCGCAACGAAGGCGCGATGACGCGGTGTTTGCGCGTCAGCGGTCCGAGCACCGACGACCAGATCCGGAAATCGCACAGCGAACCATGGACGCAGACTAGCGGGGGCCCATTGCTGGCGCTCTGACCGACATCGAGATAGGCCATGTCATAGCCGTTGACGTGAAGGGTCTGCATGGGGGCTCGTGAGGTGGGGGAGGTCAGGGGCCATTGAATGGCGTCGTAATGCCGCCAGATCACCGGAAGTTGTTCATGCCGTCAAGTTTCCTCAGGTTTCGGGTGGATAGCAAGAATCTCCAAGCCTAGATTTGGGCTCACGAGGAAGCTGCGTGGCATTGAACAGGAGACCATGGAGCCAGCCATGACCGGGCACCATTTTACGATATTCGACACCGCGATCGGCCGCTGCGGCATCGTGTGGGGCGAGCGCGGCATCATTTCGGTGCAATTGCCGATGGGCGACGAGAAGAAGACCCGCGCCCGCCTGCAGCAGCGCCATGACGATCTCATCGAGACGCCGCCGCCCGCGAAGGTGCAGGCCGCGATCGACGGCATTGTCGAGTTGCTCGAGGGCAAGCCGAACGACCTCGCCGACGTTGTGCTCGACCTCGACGGCGTTCCCGAATTCAACCGCGGCGTCTACGACATCGCGCGCACCATTCCGCCGGGCAAGACCATGACCTATGGCGATATCGCCAAGAAACTCGGCGGCGTCGAACTGTCGCGCGACGTCGGCCAGGCGCTGGGTCGCAACCCCTGTCCGATCGTAGTGCCATGCCACCGCGTGCTGGCGGCGGGCAACAAGCCCGGCGGTTTTTCGGCCAATGGCGGGGTGGTGACGAAATTGAAGATGCTGGCGATCGAGGGCGCACCGGTGAACCACACGCCGAGCCTGTTCGATTGAGCTTCGGTTCTGATTAAATCAGAACCGAAGATTTTTGTTTTGACGCGTTTTCTTCACGCGAACCGGGATCCACTTCGCTTGAAAACGCTATCGGACTCACCGCCCCTTGAAGTTCGGTGTCCGCTTCTCGTTGAAGGCCAGCACGCCCTCGCGACGGTCCTCGGTCGGGACCATGCGGTTGTAGGCCTCGATCTCGAGTGCGAGGCCGTCGCGCAGCGACGATTGCAGGCCGCGATGGATCGACAGTTTTGCCTGCCGGACGGAAATCGGCGCATTGCGGGCGATCCGCGCCGCGGTCGCCAGCGCCGCCGGCAGCAATTCGGATAGCGAAAAGACTTCGTTTACAAAACCCCAATCATGCGCTTCAGCCGCGGTAAACGGCTTGCCGGTCAGGATCAGCTCCTTGGCGCGGCGTTCGCCGACGGCGCGCGGCAGGGTCTGCGTCCCGCCGCCGCCCGGCATGATGCCGAGTGTCACTTCGGTAAGCGCAAAGCGCGCGCTGTCCGCGGCGTAGAGGAAATCGCAACAGCCCGCGATCTCGCAACCGCCGCCATAGGCTGCGCCGTTGACGGCGCCGATGATCGGGACCGGGCAGTCGATCAGCGCCCGCACCATCCGCTCGAAAATGACGTGCTGGCGCGTCCACGCCTCGTCCGTCATGCCGCGCCGCTCCTTCAGGTCGCCACCGGCGCAGAACGCCTTGTCGCCGGTGCCGGTCAGCACGATGCAGCGCAGGCTTTTTGGATCGAGTGCCGTGTCCTCGAAATAGCGCACGAGGTCGCGCCCCATCTGGGTGTTGAGCGCATTGGACGCGTCCGGCCGGTTGAGCCTGACGATCGCCACATGCTCATCGACCGGCTCGACCGAAAGCGTCTCGAAGGTGGGTGTGTCCGCGCTCATATCGCCTCGCAGGAAAAGCCATTGCCATTGCGCCGGATCTTTCCGACCGACGGTGAGGGGAAATGCGCGGTGCAGCACAGCGTCTCGCTGTCGCAGTAGCGCTCCATGAAATTGCGCCGCGTGGTCGCGGCCTGCGCCTGATCGACGTCGAACTTGGCGGACAATTCCGGATAGCGCGCTTGCAGCGGCGAATGCATCAGGTCGCCCGAGAACACGGCGTCGTCCTTGCTACGACCGAAGATGAAGGCGACATGGCCGGGCGTGTGGCCCGGCGTCGGCAGGATGCGCGCGTGGTCGCCGATTGCATAGTCGTCGCGCACGATCTCGGCCTGGCTCGCCTCGACGACCGGCAAAACGCTGTCGGCAAACGGCGGCACCGGCGTTTTCGCGTGGGTTTCGGTCCAGTAATCGAACTCGGTCTTGCCGAACACGTAGCGCGCCTTGGGGAAGGTCGGCACCCAGCGGCCATTGTCGAGCCGCGTGTTCCAGCCGACATGGTCGACATGCAGATGCGTGCACATGACATAGTCGATATCGCCGACGGAAATTCCGGCGGCGGCCAACGCGCGCGCGTAAGTGTCGTCGGTCTTCATGTTCCATTTCGGCCGCTGCGGTCGCGGCTTGTCGTTGCCGATGCAGCTGTCGATCAGGATGGTGTGATGCGGCGTCTTCACCACATAGGACTGGAAGCACAGGATCAGCACGCCGTTGTCGTCGAGCGCACCAGCCTTTTGCATCCACGCCCGGTTCTCCGCCAGAACTTCCGGCGTCAGGCCCGGCAGCATTTCCAGCGCCGGCAGGAAGGTGGCTTCCTGTTCGATGATGCGGTGGATGGTGAGGTCGCCGACTGCAAATTTCAGGCTCATGTTTTCCCGGCTTGATTATCGCGTGTTGGTGTCCCTGATGTAGGGAATGATGAAATTGGCGAGGATGTCGAGTGGAGCATTTCCCTGCCGTGGGCTGCCATAAAGCCCTGCAGTCGTCACTACCGCAAGGTCGAGTTCGGGGACGATGAAGATGCGCTGGCCGCCGAGGCCCTGGGCGGCAATCCACTTCACATCCTTGTCGCCGGACAGCGTGCGGCCCATCCACCATTGTTGACCGTAGTAGAACAGCCCGCCGAAAAAGCCGATCGCCTGGAAGCGCGGCGTGACCGATTGCTCGATCCATTTCGCCGAGACAATCTGCTTGCCGCCCCACGCGCCCTTGTTGAGCACGAGCTGGCCGATTTTTGCGGCGTCGCGCGGGCGCAAGCGAAGGCCGGCGGCCGCCGAAATATGCTCGTTCCGGTACTTCATCCATTCCCAGTCCGAGATGCCGAGCGGGGCGAACAGCGCCTCACGCGCGAACACTTCCAGCGACTTGCCCGATACGCGCTCGATGACATTGCCGAGCAGGTCCGTTCCGCCGCTGTTGTAATTCCAGACAGTGTCCGGAGGTGCTGCGATCGGCTTCGACAGGACATATCGGAACGGGTCGGCGTCGAAGCTGAGTTGCCGTTCGTCATTTTGCAGATCGGCCCAGGGGCGGTTCTGGTCCCATTGCATGCCTGACGTCATGGTCAGGAGGTGGCGCAGCGTGACGTTGTCCCAGCCGGTCGTTTTCACCGCTGAGTAATCTGGAAAGAATTTGAGGAGGGGCTCATCCAGGCCCTTGATCAGTTCGCGATCGATCGCAATCCCGACCAGCAGTGAAGTCACGCTTTTCGAAACGGACCGCATGTCGTGCTTGGTGGTGGCGTCGAACTCGTGCGGCCCCCTGTCCGTTCCCCAGAGTTCGTCTTGTCCATTGAAGTATTGCTCGAACACCAGCCTGCCATGGCGCGCGATCACCACGGCATGCACGTTGGCATTGGTGGCCGCGAGCTTCGCCGCGATACCGCACAGGCGTGAGCCATCGAGGCCGACGCTCTCCGGTGTCGTCGTCGGCCATCCATCGTCGAGGGATGTCGGGCTTCCGCAGGCGAGATTGCGCTGGCCGATGGCCAATTCCTGGGTCTGCGCGGCAGCAGCGGACGCAGCGAACATGAAGAGAGCGACAATGCCGAGGCGCCGCAATCCTTTGCCACCCTCGCGCATGCCGCTATCTCCATTCCCTGAGGTTACGCCGGCGGCGGTACCGAGATTTTCACCGACGGCCGCTCCAGCATCTTCTGATGGAAAGCGTCGAGCTTCGGATAGGCCTTGCGCCAGCCGCTATCGGCAAAGCGGAAGTCCGCATAGCCGAGCACGCAAACAAGGCCGATCTGTGCGATGTTGAACGGCCCGGACAGCATTTCGGGCTTGTTCTCGAAGTGGGCCATGCCGGTCCACGCCCGGTTCCAGTGATCGTCGGACCACGCCTTCCACCGCAGCGGCTCCGGCCGCACCAAGCCCTCATAGCGGCACAGCAGCATGGAATCGAGCATGCCCTGCAGCAGGGAATGGTCGCTCTTCACCTTCCAGCGCTCGGGGCCGGAGGTCGGGATCAGCTTTCCGCCGCCGGCGAGTTCGTCGAGATATTCGACGATGACGTAGGAATCGAGGATGACGTCGCCATTGTCGAGGATCAGCACCGGCAGCTTCTTCAGTGGCGTGATCTTGGAATATTCCTCGTTGGCCTGACCCGGCGCGACGGTTGCGGTGGTGAATTCGATCTTGTCGATCAGGCCGGTCTCGATCGCAGCGATGCGGACCTTTCGGGCGAACGGCGAGGCGGGGGAGAAGGTGAGTTTCATGGGAGAGATGCCCTCGGAGGTTATTCTTGTTTTATCGAGTCATGACGACCACCCGGTGTCATCATCCGCGCAGGCGGATGATCCAGTACGCCGCGGCCGTTCGGTTCCTTCACCGGGGCCGCGGCGTACTGGATACCCCGCTTTCGCGGGGTATGACGGCTAGGCCGCGATGATTTCCTGCCGCTGCTCGCCGAGGCCTTCGATGCCGAGGGTGACGACGTCGCCGACGTTGAGGAATTGCGGCGGCTTCATGCCGGTGCCGACGCCGGGCGGCGTGCCCGTCGTGACGATGTCGCCGGGCAGCAGCGTCATGAATTGCGAGACATAGGAGATGCACTTCGCCATCGAGAAGATCATGGTCGAGGTCGACCCGGTCTGGCGGCGCTGGCCGTTGACGTCGAGCCACATCGACAGTTTTTGCACGTCGGGAATTTCGTCCTTGGTCACCAGCCACGGGCCGACAGGTCCAAAGGTGTCGTGCGACTTGCCCTTGGTCCACTGGCCGAGACGTTCGATCTGGAAATTGCGCTCGGAGACGTCGTTGCAGACGCAGTAGCCGGCGACATGGTTGAGCGCGTCGGCCTCGCTGACATATTTGGCGCGGGTGCCGATGATGGCCGCGATTTCGCACTCCCAATCGAGCTTGGTCGAGCCGCGCGGCTTTTCGACAGCGTCATGGGGGCCGCTCAGCGCGGTGTTGGCCTTGATGAAAAAGATCGGCTCGGTGGGGATCGGCGAGCCGGTTTCCTTGGCGTGGTCCGCATAGTTCAGCCCGATCGCGACGAATTTCGAAATGCCGGTAACCGGCGCGCCCAGGCGCTGCTTGCCGTCGACGGCGGGGAGTTTGGACGTATCCAGCGCGGCGAGTTTCGCGAGCGAGGCCGGCGCATAGGCTTCGCCGTCGAGGTCTTTCACATGTGCCGAAAGATCGCGCAACTGGCCGGATTTATCGATCAGGCCGGGCTTTTCCGCCCCCTTAGCGCCGTAACGAACAAGCTTCATTTTATTACTCCCTACCGGGTTTTCTTGGGATTTCTAGGCTTGGAATGCTTTTGGAACAGCGGGGCGGGAAATTCAACCGCCTAAAGCGCAGGGTAGGGTGGGCAAAGGCGCCCTTGCGCCGTGCCCACCATCTGTCATCAGGCACAACTTTGAATGGTGGGCACGCTGCGCTTTGCCCACCCTACAGCGCCATGAACTTGAACGCATCACCGTCGCGCTTGATGTGGCCGGCATTGAAATGCCCGCCGATCACCAGCGTCGGCGTGTCGGCAAAGCGCGAAAACAGTTCGCGGCGGGTCGCAGCCGACTGTTTGGGATCGGAATCCGCGGTCGACGACCAGTCGAGATGAGACATCTGGCAGGGGTGATGGGCAACGTCCCCCGTGAGCAGGCCTTCCTCGCCCTCGGACCTGATGCGGATGCTCATATGGCCGGGGCTGTGGCCGGGCGTCGGGATCAGGGTGATTTCATCCGCAAGCCTGGCATCGCTGGCGACGAGGTCGGCCTTGCCGGCATCGGCGATCGGCTTCACGGAATCGCCGAACACCGCCTGATGCGCCGGGCCCTCGCTGTGGTCGCGCCAATGTTCGAACTCGGTCCTGCCGAACACGTAACGGGCCTTGGCGAACGTCGGCACCCATTTGCCGCCGACCAGAACGGTGTTCCAGCCGACATGGTCGACATGCAGATGCGTGCACAGCACGGTGTCGATGCTGTCGGGCGGGAAGCCTGCTGCCGTCAGCGTGTCGAGAAACGGATCCTTGCGGTTGTTCCAGGTCGGCACGTTGCGGCCCTGCTTGTCGTTGCCAAGCCCGGTATCGACGATGATCCGGCGCGACGGCGTTTCGATCAGCAGCGAGTGAATCGACATCTTGAGCCGGCCCTCCTCGGTCGCGAAATGCGGAATCAGCCAGGGCAGTTTCTGGATTTCCTCGTTGGTCGCGAGCGGCAGGATGAAACGGGTGCTGCCGACGGTTTCCAGCTCGACCACCTTTGTGATTTTGACCTTGCCCACGGTCCAGTGCATCCGGCGTTTCCCTCTATTGTTTTTCTCGATCCGAGTTTACCGCGCGCAGTCCACGATGACCGTGCCGAGCTTGTCGCCTTTCTCTACAGCCAGATGCGCCTGCGCGGTGTCCGAGAGCGCGAACTGCGCCGCGATATTATGGATGCGCGTACCCGCCGCCAGCCACTTTGAAATGTCCGCCTGCGCTGCCGCCAGTAACGGCGATGGCAGCGCGAACAGCACCAGCGCGCGCAGCGCGATGCATTTTTCCATCAATTCGCGCATCGGCACCACAGGCGTGCGGTTGCCGTTGGTGGCGTAGACCGCGATCGTCGAATTCATGCCCATCAGCTTCAGCGTCGTCTCGATATTGCCGCCGAAATCGACATCGACGACACGGTCGACGCCGCGCTGCCCGGTGTAGGCCATCGCCCTGGCGACGACGTCCTCGGTCTTGTAATTGATGACGAGGTCGGCGCCCGCAAGCCGCGCCTGTTCGCCCTTGGCGGCAGAACTGACGGTGGCGATCACCTTGGCGCCACCCCATTTGGCGAGCTGCACCGCATAGTGCCCGACGGCACCGGCGCCGCCGGTGACGAGCACCGTCTGTCCCACGATCGGGCCGTCGCAATAGAGGCAGGTCCACGCGGTCATGGCCGGGATGCCCAGCGTGGCGCCTTCCGCAAACGACAGATTGTCCGGTAGCGGTGTCACCAGATGTTCGGCGAGCGAGATGTATTCAGCCGCGGTACCGAACGCCCGGCCGTTGCGCTGGCCGTTGAACAGCCAGACCCGCTGGCCCGGTTTGAGCCGTGTCACGCCATCGCCGACCTGGTCGACGATCCCCGCGCCGTCGCTGTTGGGAATGACGCGCGGATATTCCATCGCGCGATAGCTGCCGCCGCGGCGGCCGACATCGGCGGGATTGACGCCGGACGCCTCCAGCCGCACCCGGACTTCGCCCGGGCCGGCGTTTGGCGTCGGCATCTCGCCATAGGTCAGTACCTCGGGCGCGGGGCCCGTCCGTTCGTACCAGACCGCCTTCATAGCGTGCCCGGAAACGCACCGCCGTCGAGCAGGATGTTCTGACCGGTGATGAAGCCCGACTTGGCGCCGCACAGGAAGACGCAGGCCTGTCCAAACTCCTCGGGGTCGCCGAAACGCCCGGCAGGGTTGAGCTTGGCGCGTTCCGACAGCAACTGGTCGACGGTGATGCCGCGCCTGTCGGCTTCGACCTGGGCCACCGGGCCGCGCACGCGGTCGGTATTGAACGGGCCCGGCAGCAGGCCGTTGATGGTGACGTTGTTGATCACGGTTTTCCGCGAGATGCCGGCGACGAAGCCGGTGAGGCCGGCGCGGGCGCCGTTGGAGAGGCCGAGCACCTCTATCGGCGACTTCACCGCGGCCGAAGTGATGTTGACGATGCGGCCGAATTTCCGCGCCATCATGCCGTCCACCGTCGCCTTGATCAGTTCGATCGGCGTCAGCATGTTGGCGTCGATCGCCTTGATCCAGTCGTCGCGGGTCCAGTTGCGGAAATCGCCGGGCGGCGGGCCGCCGGCATTGTTGATCAGGATATCTGGATCGGGACAGGCCTTTAGCGCGGCCTCACGTCCGGCCGGCGTCGTGATGTCGCCGGCGACCTCGGTCACGGTTACGCCGGGATTGGCCTTGCGGATTTCATCGGCGGTTTTCTTCAGCACCTCCGCGCCGCGCGCGGTCAGCGTGACATGCACGCCTTCATTGGCCAGCGCCATGGCGCAGGCGCGCCCCAGGCCCTTGCTCGATGCGCAGACGATGGCGCGGCGGCCTTTGATCCCAAGATCCACTGTTTCTCTCCCGTTGTGTCAGGTGATTTTTGAAGGTGATGCGGTCACTGTAACCAAGTCCAGCGGCCCTGATAAGTCATCTGGGCCCGCCGATAATGCATATTGCGATCCCGGAAAACGGCTCTCTCCGCGTCATTGCGAGCGTAGCGAAGCAATCCATCTATCCCCGCGCCGCGAGGTGGATTGCTTCGCTACGCTCGCAATGACGGAAAGCTGTCAACCCGCCCGCATCTCCGCCTTGATCATGTCGGCGGCCTTCTCCCCGATCATGATGGTCGGCGCGTTGGTGTTGCCGCCGATCAGCGTCGGCATGATCGAGGCATCGACCACCCGTAATCCCTCGACGCCGTAGACTTTCAGCTTCGGATCGACCACGGCCATCGGATCATTGACGCCCATTTTGGAGGTGCCGACCGGGTGATAGACGGTGTCGACGCGGGCGCGCAGCAGGTTGCGGATGTCGTCCTCGCTATGCACGCCTTCCGTGAACATCTCCTTCTTCTGCAACGCGCGCAGCGCCGGCGTCTCCATCAGCCGCCGCGTGGTCTTGAAGCCCGCCACCATGGTTTCCAGATCGTCCGGATCGCCGAAGAAGTTCGGGTCGATTACCGGCGGCGCAAACGGATCGGCGCTGCCGATCGTGACCTCGCCGCGGCTCTTTGGCCGCAGCAGGCAGACGTGGCAGGTAAAACCAGTGCCGCGGTGACGCTTGCGCCCGTGGTCGTCGGCCAGCGCCATGCCGAAATGCAACTGGATATCGGGGATGTCGAGGTCGGGCCGGGTTTTCAGGAAGCCGCCGCATTCGGCGAAGTTCGACGTCATCGGCCCCCTTCGTTCGCGGCGATACTGGCCGATGGCCCGCAGCAGCCGCGGCAGGGCCTTGAGCGAAATGCCGTTGAAATTGGGATTGTCGGACATGTAGCCGAACACGAAGTCCGGGTGATCCTGCAGGTTCTGTCCGACGCCGGGCAGATGATGCACGGTGGCGATGCCGTGCTTGCCAAGCGCGGCGCTGTCACCGACGCCGGAGAGCATCAGCAGCTGCGGCGTCTGGAATGCGCCCGAGGACACGATCACCTCCCGCCGGGCGCGAATTTGCTTGAGCTCCTTGCCCTGGCGGTATTCGACCCCGACCGCACGCTTGCCTTCGAACAGGATGCGGGTGGCGTGGGCGTGGGTCTCGACGCGCAGATTGGCCCGATTTCCCATATGCGGGTGGATTTTCCCATATGCGGGTGGATATAGGCGCGCGCGGCGCTGCAGCGTTCGCCGTTCTTCTGCGTCAATTGATAGATGCCGAGGCCCTCATGCTCGTCGGCATTGAAATCCTCGCGCAGGCGGAATTGCGCTTCCTGCGCGGCCTGCAGGAAGATCTGCTGCACCGGATTGCCGGTGCGTGACTTGTTGACGGCGAGCGGGCCGTCCTTGCCGTGATATTCGCCGTCGAAATCGGCATTGTTCTCGGCGCGCTTGAAGTAGGGCAGCACGTCGGCGAACGACCAGCCGGCATTGCCGAGCGAGGCCCATTGGTCGTAGTCGGCGCGGTGGCCGCGGATATAGACCATCGCGTTGATGGCGGAAGAGCCGCCGAGGCCCTTGCCGCGCGGCTGATAGCCGATGCGGCCGTTGAGGGCCTTCTGCGGCACGGTGTTGAAGGCCCAGTTGTTGACGTTGCCGGCGACCATCAGCACGAGTGCGAACGGGGTCGTAACCACCCAATTGTCGTTCTTGCCGCCGGCGTCCAGCACCGCCACCGAAGTGTTCGGATCCTCCGACAGCCGTCCCGCCACCGTGCAGCCGCCTGAGCCGCCGCCCACCACCACGAAATCGAAGGTATCGGTCACGCTCAACTCCCCCGGATTTTTGTTCTGGCGGCCTGACCGGCCGCGCCTTGGGGCGCAAAACTCCGCTTTTGCGGCGTTTATGGCAAGGGCGGTTCCAGGGGGCCGTTTTGGCGCTCCAACCCCTCGTTTTTGCTGTCATAAAATCTGCAAAAGGGCGGTCTTGCCCCTTTCCAAAGCAGGGTGAGGTTGATACATACGCCTCGCACCCGATGGCTTTGCCCGGGTTGCCTTCTCAGGAAGCCTCCGGACAGGATCGATCGGCGCCGAACACGCGTTGCCCGGTTCACTTCCGGTCCGGTTTTCGAAGGCAGTGCAACGGTTTAACGCGGGGTGGAGCAGCCCGGTAGCTCGTCAGGCTCATAACCTGAAGGTCATAGGTTCAAATCCTATCCCCGCAACCAAGACCCAATACTGATTTATCGGTATTCGCTGGAAAAGCCGCCCTTCGGGGCGGCTTTTCCTTTTGCCAATCGTCAGGGCGCGCCACCCAGATCGTTTCCTCAGGCGGATCAGACATTCCTGGATGCGCAGGGGAATGCCATCTCCCCTGAGGTTGTGGCCCTTCCGTCGCAAACACGCACCCCGCCGGGGCGGAGGGAATATCCAAAAACGACTCGCCGGAGGCTGATCAACCGAGCTTCCTGAAACTCCCGATCCCAAGGTGACGCTGCGCCTTGGTCGAAGCCGGCCAAGCTTCCTTTATTCGCTCGGCTTTGGGAACGACGGGCGGGATGGTCCGTTTTGACTTGGACACAACCAAGGCGCAAAAAAATGAAAACCCTTTCGGCCCTCTCGCTGTTCTTAGTAGTCGCATCTGCCGGATTGTCGGCTCCCGCTTTTGCAGCGGAAGAGGCCGCCACGTCTGCGACGGCGGTGAAAGAAGACACCGCAACTGATTGTTCAAAGCAGGTCTGGCCTCACTTTACCCCCACGTGCCTTCGCAATGATCAGGCGACCGTCGTTCGGATCGTCACGGCCAACCGTCGCTAAGCCGCGGCTTGCCGTGCAGCAACAGGACGACGCTTGAGGTCGCGCTCTCGAGCATCGGGTTGCTGTCGCCGCGGCTAACCATCGGCAGAGACATTTTGAACGCGCCCGGATTGCAGATGGTCGCGCGCAGCCGTTCAGAATGATGTTGTCGGTTTCTGTCAGGCTTCATCTTCGCGATCCGCGAGCAGGGCCCTGACGAGCCGTATGTTTTTTGTCATTGGAGGAGAATGTGGTCAGACAGCCTTTCAAGGCCCGAACTCCGGAGGAGCTGGTTGGCCTCCTGAGCGCGGTAGCCACGGCAATCCTCACTGCCATCGTTATCATGGTGCTGTATTTTGGTCGCGAGATCATCATACCCATCGCGTTGGCAATCCTGCTCAGTTTCGTCCTCGCGCCTCTTGTCGGCCTTCTCCAACGCTTGCGGATTCCGCGGGGGTTGGCGGTCGTGAGTGTCGTCACGATTGCTTTCGCGCTGATATTTGCGATGGGAAGTCTGCTGGCCAGTCAATTGACGCAGCTGGCCGGAGATCTGCCGCGCTATCAATCGACCATAAGCGAGAAGATCCAGTCATTTCGCGAGACCACCGCCGGTCGGGGCACGCTGGAACGTGCATCCGGCATGCTCAAGGACCTGAGCAAAGAACTGGACAAGCCCAAGGAGGCTGCGACAGCCCCGGAAGGCAGTTTGAGTCAGAGAGCGACGACGCCGCTGAAGCCTGTGCCAGTGGAAGTCCGTCAGCCCGACCCTGGCGCACTGGAAAGTTTGCAAAGCCTTATTTCGCCGCTGCTGCATCCGCTCGCAACGACGGGCATCATCGTCATTTTCGTCATCTTCATTTTGCTTCAGCGTGAGGATCTTCGCAATCGGCTGATCCGGCTGGCCGGTTCGCATGACCTGCAGCGTACCACTGCGGCGCTCGACGACGCAGCAAGCCGCCTCAGCCGGCTATTCCTGATTCAGCTGCTTTTGAACGGAAGCTTCGGGGTCATTATCGGATTGGGCCTGTGGCTGATCGGCGTGCCCAGCGCGATCCTGTGGGGCATTCTGGCAGCCATATTGCGTTTTGTGCCCTACATTGGCGCGGCCATAGCTGCTGCGTTTCCTCTGGCACTTGCGGTTGCCGTCGATCCAACCTGGACGATGCTGCTTTGGACGGTCGCGCTGTTCGTTGTCGTCGAGCCCGTCGTGGGCCACGTGATCGAGCCGATGGTTTACGGGCACAGCACCGGACTATCCCCCGTGGCGGTGGTGGCATCCGCCACGTTCTGGACGGCGCTCTGGGGCCCGATTGGTCTCGTGTTGGCGACGCCCCTCACGGTCTGCCTGGTCGTCCTCGGACGCCATGTTGAACGTCTGGAATTCCTCGATGTCATGTTCGGAGACCGGCCTGCGCTCTCTCCGCCGGAGATATTCTATCAGCGGATGCTCGCGGGCGATCCGACGGAAGCATCCGAAAAGGCCGAAGAGTTTTTGAAGGAGCGATCGCTCAGCTCCTACTATGACGAGGTGGCGTTGAAGGGACTGCAACTGGCTCAAATCGACGCCGAACGCGGCGCGCTGGATCCTGAACGGCTGGCCAAGATCAGGGACGCGGTCAGCGAATTCGCCAATAATATATCAGATCAGGAAGACCGCCCTCTGCCAAAAGCCAAACTCACGACCGACGCGGAAGCATCGTCT
>Ga0307500_10000369_pt1 | contig 15323 bp, 12 predicted proteins | sample 14_S_MG_FD_201362 | JGI IMG/M metagenome (GOLD analysis project Ga0307500, IMG submission 201362) | Soil microbial communities from Populus trichocarpa stands in riparian zone in the Pacific Northwest, United States - 14_S | ecosystem: Environmental > Terrestrial > Soil > Riparian zone > Trees... | reverse complement strand
GTGCTGGTGCACCTCGGCCTGGACACCGTGCAGTTGCACGGCGCCGGCTTCACCCTGCTCGCCGCGGCCGGCGACCTGGTGACCGCCGGCCAGCCGGTGGTCCGGTGGGACCCGGCCGCGGTCACCGCCGGCGGCCGCTCCGCGGTCTGCCCGGTGGTCGCGCTGGATGCCGACGGGTCTGCGCTGGCCGACCTCGCCGCCGGCCCGATCGCCGCCGGCGCGCTGCTCTTCCGCTGGACCTGACCGACCGGACGAGGGAGCCGACGTGGCCGACCGACAGACAGTGTCCACAGTGGATAAGTCCCGAGTGGACTCACCGACGGAAGGCAGAAACCCGCGTACCGTTGAGATCGATCAACTGTCCACTATGGACGTATTGCGGTTGGTGAGCGCTGAGGACGCTGCCGTCGCGCCGGCGGTGGCGGCCGCCCTGCCGGAGTTGGCCCGCGCCGTCGACCTGGTGGTGGCCGCGCTGCGGGCCGGCGGCCGGGTGCACTACGTCGGCGCCGGTACATCCGGCCGGATCGCCGCGATGGACGCCGAGGAGCTCGGCCCGACCTACGGCCTGGAAGCCGGCCGGGTGGTCGCGCACGTGGCGCCGTACGAGCCGGCCGGTGGCGCCAGCGGCCGGCCCGAGGACGGCGAGGACGACGGCAGCCGCGGCGCCACCGTCGGTGCCCAGATCGCCGCCGGCGATGTCGCGGTCGGCATCGCCGCCAGTGGCCGCACCCCGTACGTGATCGCCGCCCTCGACGGCGCGGCCGCGGCCGGTGCCCGCACCGTGCTGGTCAGCTCGAACCCGCGGGCGCCGCTGGGCCGGTCGGTGGACGTGCACGTCTGCGTGGACACCGGTCCGGAGGTGGTCACCGGCTCCACCCGGCTGAAGGCCGGCACCGCGCAGAAACTGGTGCTGAACGCGCTGTCCACCACGTCGATGGTGCAGCTGGGCCGGACCTGGTCGAACCTGATGATCGGCGCGGTGGTCAGCAACGAGAAGCTGCGCGGCCGGCTGGTGAACGCCCTCGCCGGCGCCACCGGCGAGGACCCGGAGACGTGCGCCCAGGCGCTGTCCGCGGCCGATGGCGAGGGCCGTACCGCGCTGCTCTGCCTGCTCGCCGGGGCCGCGCCGGAGCCGGCCCGGGCGGCGCTGGCCGCGTCCGGCGGGGCCGTCCGGCCGGCGCTGGCCGCGCTGACCCGAGCCGGTTAGCCGGGGGAGTTCGGCCCCGATGTCCGAACCGGCTCGGGGCTGGGTGGCGCGGATCGGTGCTGTCGGCGATTTCGTCGGTGTGACCCCGGCCGCGTCACGGCGGGTGACGTCCGTCACAACTGCTACTCTCCGTGCCCACAGGACCCAGCTCCGTCGATCAAACTCACCCATCTGGGGGCGCCATGGCACGGTGCCTGAACCACCCGGCCTTGCCAGCACGTACGACGCACGTAGCCTTCATGCGACCTCCGGTTGTCTGCCACCCACACGGGTGGCACTGGAAGGTCACCGCCGAATCGCGGACCGATCACAGATCAGTCTCGAACCGGGGACCCAACCGGATCCATTGGGGTGAATCGGCGCCACGGCCTCCAGCCGTCGCGCGGTAGGGCGTCTTCCCCGCCCGAACCCGTCAGCTAACCCGGTAGGCGGACAGTGGGAGAACAGGAGTCGCCTCGGTGCACAAACCGAGACCTGGCAAACCCCTCGTACGATCACTTTCGGTAGCAGCTGCGGTGATGCTGTTTGTCGGCCTTGCGGTCGGCTCCGGCCAGTCCGCGCTAGCTGCTCCGGCCGCTCCACCAACGACGCCGCGCACCGCCGCCCAGGCGCTCGCGCAACTCAAGGCGTTCAACGATCAGTTTGAGAAGATCACCGAGCAGTTCAACGACGCTCGGGTGTTGCAGAAGAAGCGTCTCGGTGAGGCCCAGGCGGCGGCCCGCAAGGCCGCGGCGGCGCAGAAGCAGGTCACGGCGCTGGCCGGCCAGGTGCGCCATGTCGTGTCGTCCGCGTACAGCAGCGTGCCGCTCAGCCAGTTCGGCATCATGCTGACCAGCGGCTCGCCGCAGCAGTTCCTGGAGCAGATCAGCGCCCTGAACGCGCTCGCCGGCCGCCGGGCGACCCTGCTGGCGAAGGCCAACCGGGTGCGGACGGCGTCCGTCAAAGCCGTGGCCGACGCCAAGACCGCGGTCGCCGCGGTGAACAAGCTGACCGCCGATCTCGCCACCCGCCGGACCGACCTGGCCCGCCGGTCAGCCGAGAGCAAGCGGCTGTTCACCAGCCTGACCGCCAAGGAGCGGCAGGCGTTCCTGGACCAGCAGGGCGCCAGCACCGAAGACCGGGCCAGCCGCAGCACACCGCGGCAGGGCACCGGCGGCGGCACTCCGCCGCCAGTCGTCAACGTGCCGGCCAGCGGTCGGGCCGCGGTCGCGGTGGCAACCGCCAAGGCACAGGTGGGCAAGCCGTACGTATGGGCGGCCGCTGGGCCGAGCGCGTTCGACTGCTCCGGCCTGACCATGTACTCGTGGGCAGCCGCCGGAGTGGGCCTGCCGCACTCCAGTTCGATGCAGATCAACGTGGGCAGCCGGATCTCGCGGTCCCAGCTGCAGCCGGGCGACCTGGTGTTCTTCTACAGCCCGATCCACCACGTGGGCATCTATGTCGGCAACGGCATGATGATCCACGCCCCCACCGAGAACGACTCGGTGAAGTACGCCTCGATCGACAACATGCCGTTCTCCGGAGCATCCCGCCCCGGCTGAGGCTCGCGGCCCCCCTCAGGCGGAGGGCTGGGATCTCCGGATCCCAGCCCTCCATTTCATTTCGGCCAGCCCTCCGTGCTATTTGGACGGTCCGGTTCGGACAGTCCTAACTGGACGGGCCGACTGCGGCGACCGGCCAGGCCGGGTCGAAGCCGGCCACCACGTCGTCGGCCAGGCCGGCCTCGCTCGGGCCCGGCGGCCCCAACCGGCCGGTGCGGGCGTCCACGAACCGCACCCCGGCACCGGCCAGCAGCGCCAGGTTCGGGGCCCAGACCGGGTGCCCCCACAGCCGGGTACCGACCATCGGCACCAGCACCAGCCGGGTCCCGGACGCCAGCGCCTCGCAGAGCACCCCGGACGGATAGTTGTCCATGATTCCGGCGGCGAGCTTGTTCACCGTGTTGAAGGTGGCCGGGCAGGCCAGCACCGCCGCCGGCATCGGGAACCGCTTCGGCTGGTCCGGCCGCCGCTGCTGGGTCAGCACCGGCGACCCGGTCACCGCCTCGACCCGGGCCTGATCCACCCAGCCGGCCGCGTCCGCCGTCGCGATCACCCGCACCTGCCAGCCGACCGCCACCGCCGCCGCCGCGACCTCGTCCGCCCGCGCCGCCAGCGGCGCCCCACCCACGACCAGCGCCAGGAAGTCACCCATCCCGCCGTTCTACTCCCCAGGGCCGGCCGCCGGTCGCCCATGCACCACCACGGCGACTCAAACCGGCACCGACCCGCATGGGACACTGGCCCTGGCGGCCGACCCGTCCAACGAGTCGACCCTCACGCCGGTCAGCCCTCGTAGCTCAGGGGATAGAGCAACGGTTTCCTAAACCGTGTGTCGCAGGTTCGATTCCTGCCGGGGGCACTCAGAACAAGGGAAACAGGACGTTGCGGTTCGTCGGCGGTACGTACGGCGTGTGACGTGCTTGTTTGGGTGGTGGTTCGTCGGTCGGCGACAGCTTCGATTGCGCTGGTGAGGCTGTCGATGGCGTCGGCGGTGATGGTGGCTTTGAGTGTGGCCTGGTGGCGCTCCCGGTTGTAGACGATCTTGAGGTCGAAGGCGTCGTAGAGGGCCCGTTGCAGGGCTTCGGGTGCCTGGGGCAGGTGGAGCTGAAGTTGGGGCAGCCGGTCGAGTAGGCCCCGGTTGCCAGTCTGGCGGTCGGGGCGGGCCGGTTGGAGGCCGTCGCGTTCGGTTTCGGCGCGGCGGATCTGGTTGGCGAGGTCGGCGAAGCGGTCGCGGATGCCGTTGCGGAAGGCGCGGCGGGTGTCGGGGTCGAGGTCGTCGTCGGTGTCGTCGTCGAGTTGGTCGAGCAGTTTGTTCTGGCGGCGGCGCAGGTCCTCGACGTGTTTGGTGAGCTGGTCGCGGCGGCGGGCGGTGTCGTCGACGGCGGTCGCGGTGTCGTGGCCGAGTTGGGTGTTGAGGAGTTGGTGGCGGTCGGGGCCGAGGATCCGGGTGGCGAAGAAGTCGTGCACGGCGGCGACGAGTGCGTCTTCGCGGACCAGGAGGTTCTTGGGGTGGTCGAGAAACCAGGGCCTGTCGGCGTGGTGGCGTGGGTCGAGCTCGCAGGCGAAGTAGGTGTATCGCTTGCGGGTCTTGCCGAACATCCGCCGGCCGCAGGTGTCGTGGATGACGTAGGACCGCAACAGGTAGGTCCGCTTGGTCTGCCGGTGGACGTTCGGCGCGGAGCCGGTGCGCGAGCCCTGGCGGGTGGCGGCGACGGGTGAGGCGGCGTCGAACAGTTCCCGGGTGACCAGCGGCTCGTGGGTGGGGATCGGCGACCAGGTCCACTCACTGGGCGGGTTGACCTTGCCGGCGCGGCGGCCGCGGCGCAGGTTGCGGCGGCGGTTCCAGACCATGTAGCCGGTGTACTTGGGGTTGCACAGGAACTCCCGCACCGCCGAACCGGTCCACTTCCCCACGGCGCGGGAGGGATCGGCCGGCTCGGGTGGCGGGTTGGCGGTGAGGTCGTCGTTGAGCCGGTCGGCGATCGTGTCGTACCCGAGCCGCTCGACCGCGCGTAGGTGGAACAGGCGGGTGATCACCGGGCCGCGGACCGGGTCGGGCACGAGGCGGTGCTTGGTGCGGCCTTCGGCCCGGCGGGCGGGTACGGGGTGGGGCACCTTGTCGGCCAGGTAGCCGTACGGGGGTTTGCCGATGTTCCAGCCCTGGATGGTGTGCTGGATGAACCCTTCCCAGGACAGCTCCAGCATGTTCAGCACGTACCACTCGGAGATCGCCTGCTTGACCCGGCGGGTCAGCACCGGGGTCGCCTTCTTCGGCCGCCCCGCGCCGCCGGAACCGGCCAGGCCAGGGATCAGGTCGGGGTGGATACCCTCGTCAACGGCCAGCAGAGCGACCCCGGCGCGTTCGAGTTCCCATTCGATGCCGGTGCCGATCCTGGTGATCCGCGAGATCCGGTCGATCGACTCGCACACCACCGCGACGAACCGCCGGTCCGGGCGCTGCGCCTCGGCCAGCAGCTCGTTGATGCCGCCGTCGCGAGGAATACCGATGTCGAACCGGGCGTAGGCGGCGTCCTGCCCACGCTGGTCGAGTTCCATCCGGCCGGACTCGACGTCGAAGAAATGCGCGACGATCACGAACCCCGCCGGCAACGCCGCCCGCGCCCGGGCCAACTGCCGGGGTAGCGACAGGGTCGGGTCCTGTGCTTCCTCGTCGGAGACCCGGGCGGCCCAGGCGACCGGCACGATCGCCGGAACCCCCGGCACGGCCTCCGGCTGAGCCGGCGCCCACGGCGCCGAGGACAGCGTCGAGTGCCGCCAGGGCAGCACGGACGGCCCGCCGGAGTCCTCAGCCGGCGCGACGCTGGTCATGCCGCCCTCCTCTCCACGTCCCCGCCCTGGTCTGGTCTGCGGTGGTGTGGCCGGTGACCCAGTCCAGCAGCGCCCGGATCGCGGCGGTCTGCCGCGCCCGCCACGCCGCCGCCTCCGGACCGTCCACAACTACCAACTCCACCCGTACCGACAGGTCCCGCTCGTCGCCGGCGGCTGAACCGGGCCGATCGTCTCGGGCACTGCGGGCCTGGACCCTAGCGTCGGTGCGGTCGCCGCGGAGGTCCTCGGACGGGTGGATCCCGGCTCGGTGACCAACCGGGTCCGCGCCGGTGCCAGTCACGGGCCGACCAGGACTGCCCCGCCGCGCTGGGGTGCGCGGGTCGGCAGGCCGGACCAGGACGGCGGCCGTCGGTGGCGCGCCGGGCAGCGCGCCACCGATGACGGTTGCGTGGCAGCGGTGGTCACGCCCCGGTACCCGCCGCGCGCTGAGCCTCATCCCGCAGGGTCCGGAGTTCGGCGAGGCCGACCGCATGGTCGGAGTGCAGTTGCAGGTAGGCGGCCCAGAACAGGCCGGTGTCCACGAGCGGGGCGTGGCCGGGCTGGTCGGACCACAACCACGCCTGCGGCGGCTGCGCGCGGCCGTCGCTGGTGCGGCGGCGGACGGTGTGGCCGAGGTAGGCGGGGTTGGTCAGCACCCCGCGCACGATCCGCGGCGTCCATGGCCGGGGCTGGCCGCTGTGCGGGTCGAGGGGTGCGGGGTGCCGGTCGGGGTGGGTGGTCAGGTGGCGGACGATCCGGGCAGGGGTCAGCTGGGCGTGGACGTACCAAGCGAATACCAGCGGCACGGTCGGTGCGCGCCAGTCATCAACGGCGAGCCGGTGTCGCCCACCCGGGGCGCGGGTCAGGCGGTAGCCGTAGGGGGCCGGGCCGAGCCACCAGCCACCGCGGACCAGTTCGGTGGTCGCGGCGGCGGCGCGGTCAACCATCTGCTGCTGGTAGCGGCGCACCGCGTCGGCCTGCACCCACCGCTGGCTGCCGGGGGCGAGGCGGTCGGCCAGGGCCAGCCGGAACCGCCACCACCAGTGGCGGTCTTGCTCGTCTGGCTGGTCTGGGTCGGGCCAGGTGAGGTTCGGATTGGTGGGGTCGGGCATGGGTCTCCTTCACGAGACAGTCAGCTGCGGGGTGTCCCGGCGGCGCGAGGGCGACCGAGGGGTCGGGTCTCGACCGAGCCCGGGGCGGGTCACGGGCGCCGGCCCCGGCTCTCGACCCATGGCGGTACCCGGCGCAGGCGACGGCCTTCGGCGGGACCGGCGCTCTCGGCGCCGGCCGGCATCGCGAGCGGCCCGGGCCAGGAGGAGTCGCGTGTGGACGGATCATGCGGCGGCCCGGCTCTCGGCCACGGCGTGGATGGTGGCCGGGGGGCGGTTGGTCCACAGGACTTCGGTGCGCTCGGTAGGGCCGCGGCTGCCGCGGTGGGTGGTGGCGGTCAGGGTGGTGTGGTGCCAGCCGGCGTACAGCCGCTCGTACAGCGGGGAGGGGTAGCCGGACAGCACCACCGCAGCGCGGCAGCCGTGCAGGGCGTCGGCCAGCTCGCGGTGCGCGGCCTCGTCTGCCATCCGGTGCCGGTAGCGGCCGCCGATGGCGAGGTAGGGCGGGTCGACGTAGAGCAGGGTGCCGGGGTGGGTGCCGTAGTCGGCGATAACCTCCAGCGCGGGACGGCACTCCAGGCTGACCGCGGCGAGGCGGGCCGCGGCCGGGGGCATCCGGGCCGCGTAGCCGGCCAGGTAGCCGGGCATGGACCGCCGCGGCCCACCCGGGTCGAGGAACCGTTTCCATCCGGTCGGTGCCAGCGCGCCGGAGCGGCCCTGGGTCAGGCGTACCCAGACCCGCCGCGCCCGCTCGACCTCATCGACGTCCGGGGGAATGGGTTCGCCGGCGGCGGCGTGTTCGGCGCGGGAGTGCGGGGTCAGCGCGCAGGCCCGGACCAGCTGCTCGGGGCGGTCTCGCAGGGTCCGCCAGAAGCCGACGAGTTCCTGGTCGAGGTCGTTGACTGTCTCCTTGCGGGCTGGCGGCTTGGCCAGCAAGACCGCGAGCGAGCCGGCGAACGGTTCGACGTAGTGCCCGTGGTCGGGGAACAGGGCGGCGATCCGGGCGGCGAGGCGGGTCTTGCCGCCGTAGTAGGCGAACGGCGGCGTACCCGGCCCGGCGGTGACCTCCGGTCGGCCTGCCGCCGCGCCGGCCGTGGTGATGGTCGGCGGGGTGGTCTCGGGGGGCGGTGCGGTGTGGCGGGTGTGGATCTCCCACCGGGTGCGGCCGACGCCGCCGGTGTCGCCGGTGCGGGGCCGGGACGGGCGGTGCCAGCCGGGGTCGGCCGGTTGGTGGGCGGTGGGGTGGTAGCCGGCGGCGCGCAGGCTGGCGCCGGTCTCCCCGTCCTGGGTGTAGGTGAGCAGCCGCTGGTAGCCCAGCGCGCGGGCGGCCCGCCAGCACGCGGCGTAGAGCATGGAGTTGGCGTTGGGGGTGCCGTCGGTGCAGGCGCGGGTGACCTCGGCCGTGGTGGCGTTGTCGAGGTGGCGGGCGACCGGCCGGCCGACGGTGGCCACGCCGACCAGCCGGGTGCCGTCGGTGACGCCGAGGGCGAACCGCATCCCCTGGGGTGGGCGGTGGTGGCGGTGGTGGGCGTCGATGAACGCGCATGCCTGCCGGAACGTGACCGGCACCACGGTCAGCCTCATGCCGCCTCCGCCGCGCTGCCCGACCAGTCGTCCGCCGCGGGGTCGGCGGTGCTGTCGGCCGGGGCGCCGGACCGGCACGCCCACGGGGAGCAGCCGTCCGGGTCACCCTCGGATTCGTCACCGACCGGCCCGGTAGATCCGACGGCGCGCAGGCGGCGGGGGCGGTCGAGGTCGACCTCGCCGAGCGGCTGGCAGGACGAGTGCAGGTAATAGGTGCCGCGCAGGTGCTGGCCTTTGGCGTTTGCGCGGGGGTGGCCGTAGCGGATCTGGCGGTCGAAGGCGACGGCGTCGGCCCAGCCGTCCGGGTCGTTGTCCCGCACCCATTTCCAGCCGCTGTTGCTGTGGAATGGACACCCCAGGCAGGCCGATTTCACGGTCCTGGTCCAAGCCCGCTCGGTGAGGTAGGTTTCGCAGTCGGCGCGGGTCCAGCCCAGATCCAGCAGCGGGAACACGTTGCGCAGGTAGGTGACGTCGGCGTCTTTCGCGCGGTGGATCTCGTCCACGCTGATACCGATCGCCTGCTCGGCGTAGACGCCTTCCGGTACCCGGGTGGGGTGTGGGTAGCCGAGGGCCTGGCGGGCCGCCCGCTTCAATGGGACGATCTTGTACTCGTTCGTGCACTGCCGCCGGGCGAGTCCTTTCGACCCGTCCGGGTTGCGGGTGTGGAGCGGGATCGAGACGAAGCGGTGCGCCGGGTCGAGGGCGTCGCGGCGGAGGTTTCCGGCGGACACCGTCCGGACCGGGATGCCGGCTTTCGCGGCGTGTTCGGTTAGCCGGGCGAGGTTGGTGTAAACCTGTTTCGGTTCCCATCCGGTGTCGGCGAAATAGGCGGCGTCGAACGGCGGGATGACCCCGTCGCAGGCCAGGAGAAGAACTGCGGTGGACTGAACTCCGGCGCCGAGCGAGAGCAGTCGCAGCGTCGGCCGGTGCGTTTGGGTGGATGGGTGGGTGGTCATGCCGCGACCTCCCATCCGGCATTCCCGGCCGCCTCGGTGCCGCGGTCGGTATTGACGTTGGAGTGGGTTTCGTGGTCGGTGAGAACGGCGCCGAGCAGGAGGGTGACCGCGGTGGCGGCTTGGGCGGGGATGACGCCGTTGCCCAGCGCTCGGAGCTGTGCGGAGCGGGAGATCTCGGGAACGTCGGTGACCCAGCCCGGTGGCAGGCCCATCAGCCATTCGACGAATACCGCCGCCAGCCGCGGTCGTCCGGTCCGTCCGGGTTCGGTCGGGTGCGGCGCGGGCCGGCCGAGCACGCTGGTCCACCGGGCGATGGCTGCGGTGTACTCGCCCCAGTCCACCGCGCCCGGCCCGCTCCGGCTGTTGGAAGCGCCGGCTGCGGTCAGCCCGCCCGGCGTGTCGTCGGTGGCCGGGTGTGCCAGCTCGGCGGGGTTTGCCCGGCCAGTCCGGTCAGTTCGGTCGGGAGGATGCCCAGGCTGATCTCGACCGCCTGCTCCAGGCCCGGCCCCGACCGGTGCACCATCAGCGCCGTGCGGCTGTTGCGGTTGCCGGCCGCGCGTGGGGTCGGCAGCAGCCGCAGCACGGTGGCGGTCAGTCCCGGCTGCCCCGAGGAGCTGTGCTGGTTCGGGCTGCCGTGGGTCGCCTCCGTGGCGAGTGGGGTGGGCAGCAGCCGGATGGCGACCGACAGCGGCATCCCCATCCCGTTGCCGTTGATCCCCCGTGCCCGGTGCCGGGCCTGGCGTGCCAGCCAGCCCGAGGGGTCCTCGCCGTCGTTCGGGTTGCGCGCCGCCGGAGTCGGCAGCAGCCGCAGCACCGATCCCGGCGGATCCGGGGCTGTCGGGGGTGTGGCGGGCAGTTGGGTGGCGACGTCGCGCAGGTTGACCTGCCGGCGGTGGGCCAGCCGCTGCGCCGGGGGCTGTCCCCCGTGCAGGTCCCGGGCGACCGGGGTGGGCAGCAGCCGGATCACCGTGTCTGGCAGGCTGCCCGCCACCCGGCTGGTCGGCGGCCGGCGCGTGGGGGTGGGGGTGTGCCAGTCGCGGGCCAGAGGCGTCGGCAGCACGGAGGAAGCGGGTGCCGGTGGGGTAGGCGAGTAGGAAGATCCGGTCGCGGCGGTGGGCGGCGCCGATGTCGGACGCGCGTAGGCTGCGCCAGCTCGTGTCGTACCCGCTGGCGGCCAGGCCGCCGAGTACGACCCCGAGGCCGCCTTTGCGGGAGCGGAGGGCGGCCACGTTCTCCACGACGACGAGTGCCGGTCGTAGACGGCGAACGGCGTCGGCGACGGTGTGCCAGAGGCCACTGCGGGTTCCTTCCGTGATGCCGGCGCCGCGGCCGGCGAATGAGATGTCCTGGCAGGGGAACCCGGCGGTGAGCACGTCGACCGGCTCCACCCGGGTCCAGTCCACGCCGGTGATGTCGCCGAGGTTCGGTACGCCCGGGAAGCGGGCGGCGAGGATCTGGCCGACTGCTGGGTCGGGGTCTGCGACCCACGCGATGCGGCCGCCGCCGAGCGCGGCCAGCACTCCGAGGTCCAGCCCGCCGTAGCCGGTGCACAGCGACCCGACCACCAGCCCGCCGGTACCGCCGGCATCTACGGTGTCCGCTCCGGGGCGGATGGCGGTGGAGGGGGTCATGCCGCTCTCCGGTCGGACTCGTCGCCGGCATCGCGGGGCGCATCACGACCGGGTCCGTGGTCGATGCGGCGGTCGGGGTGGGGCCGGCCGAGGCGGTCCAGGGCGAGGGTGTGGTAGGCCTCGTTGAGGTCTATGCCGACGAATCGGGCGCCGCGGGCGACGGCGGCGAGGGCGGTGGTGCCGGCGCCGGAGAACGGGTCGAGTACGACCCCGCCGGGTGGGCAGCCGGCGGCGATGCACCGGTCGGGAAGGTCGACGGGGAACGCGGCGAAGTGCGCGGCGCGCAAGGGTCGGGTGGGGATGGACCAGACGTCGCCGGGGTTCTTTCCGCGCGGGTGTGCTCGGTCGTGGGCGCGGCCGGTCGGGCGCAGCGCCGCCCCCGGCGCCCGGCCGGCGAACGGAGCGGTGGCCTGGTACTTGCCGCCGTAGACGGTGTGCCCGCGCCGTCGCGCGGCGGCGCCGATCCCGTGCGCGCCGCCGGAGCGGGCGGGTTTGCGGCCGCCGATGACGATGCCCTGGTCGAGGGCGTCGGGGCGGGCGAGGGGTTGGCGGATGGGGTCGAGGTCGAACCAGTACCGCCGGGACCGGACCAGCAGGAACACGTACTCGTAGCGGCAGGTGAGGCGGTCGCGAACGGACTCGGGCATGCCGTTGGGCTTCTCCCAGATGACCGCGTTGCGGACGGTCCAGCCGTCGTCCTGCAGGGCGAACGCGACCCGCCAGGGCATCCCGAGGAGGTTCTTGTGCCCGACCGGCCGCCGCGCCCGGTAGGCCGGTTGCCGCAGCCGACCCGGGGCGGTGTTGGGGTAGCCGTCGCTGTTGGCCGAGTAGGAGTCGCCGAGGTTCAGCCACACCGTCCCGGCCGGGTTCAGCACCCGGGCCAGCTGCGCGAAGACGCCGCGCAGGTGGTCGATGTAGGCGGCCGGTGTGGGTTCAAGGCCGTACTGCCGGTCGGCCCGGACCGCCCCGCACCGGCCGCACACAGACGGATCGCGGGCGGGATTGGTGGGGTGGGGGCAGTCGGGGTCGCCGCCGGTCCAGGTGCGGGTGCCGTAGTCCCGCAGCCCCCAGTACGGCGGGCTGGTCACCACGCAGTCGACCGACGCGGCGGGCAGGCCGGCCAGGACCTCGCCGGCGTCCCCGGCGTACAGGGTCACCTCGGCGTCGGCATAGAACGGCTCGGGCACAGGCGCGGTCATGCCGCCCACCTCCCAGTCGCCGGCAGGACCGCTGTGGGCGGAAGGGGTAGGGCGGCGGTGTTCGCCGCCTCGGTCCGAGGTGGGCGGGCGAAGACGTAGACGTCCAGATGTCCGGCCCGCGCGACCGGACGAGCGCCAGGGTGGTGGCCGCGCTGCCCGGCGCCGGTCGTTCGCGCCGGCAGCCGCCGGCCCACGGGGTGCCGGTGCTGGTCTGGTTCGGGGGCGGTGAGCGCGACGCACCTGTCGACCGGGACGAGCCCGGCACGCCGCGCGGCCTGGGTGAGCAGGCCGGGTAGGTCGAGCAGCCGGCCGGCGCGCCGGGTGGGGCCGGCGACCACGACCGTGTGCCCGCCGGGACGCAGCAGGAGCGCGGACCGGTCCAGCAGGTCGGCCAGCGCGTCCAGCGCCGGACCGGCCGGCTGCCAGCGCAGGCGGGCCGCCGTGAGGACCAGGTCGACCCGGCCCGTCAGCCCTGCCAGCCCCGCCGGTCGGTCCGGCGGCGCGCCGGTCCGGTCAGCGGGACGGGTCCGGTCGGGTCGGCGGTCCAGGACCATGCCGTCGGCGGTCGCGCCGGCGAGTTTGGCGGCGGACAGGTTCGCCCGGGCGGTCGGCCACCAGCGGCGGCCGGTGACGCCGACGGCGTGGCAGCCGGCGCGGACCGCCTCGACCAGCACGGTGCCCGCGCCGCAGTCCGGATCCAGCACCGTGTACCCGGCCCGGGTGAACGCGCGCAGAGCGTGGGCGGCGACGGCCGGCGGCAGACCATCAGCGTCGGCGGTGGTGCCCGGCAGGTAGCCCCCGGCCGCGAGCTGGGTGGGCAGGTCGACCTGTCCGGTCGGCCACACCGACCAGCCCACCACCACCGGGTCCAGGCGGGGGCAGTCGTGGCGGGCGTCAGGCATCCCGACCACCCCGGCCACCACTGCGGCCGCCGGCCCGGGTCAGCCGGGGCTGCGGGGCGAACAGGAGCAGGTCGGTGTGGACCCGCTCATGCCCTACGGTCGGTCCCAGCTCGGCTCGGCTGGCCGCCGCGCGGTCGACGGTCGACCGGCCGGTCGAGGGCTGGTGGTGCAGGACGATTCGGTCGTGCCAGACCAGCCCGGCGGCGGTCAGCACGGCGGCCAAGGCGGGCAGCGGGTCGACCCACCGCCCCCCGCGGCGGTCACTGTGGGTGATGGCGGCGAGGAGTCCGGAGCGGGTCAGCAGGTTGGTCCAGGGCGGCCGGGCGACCCAGTCCGGGGCGTGGGGGTCGACCGCGGTCACCACCAGCTCGGCCCGGTCCACGCCCGTGCCGGTCCGGTTGGCCGGCCGCCGACCGGTGTCCGGACCCGTTCCGGCCGGCGCCGTGCCGCCGGCCGGGACGGTGTCGGGGCCGGTCGGGGACCGCGGGTCCGGCGGGTTGGTGGGCGTGGCTGGTCCGGGTCCGGACCCGGGTCCGGACTCGGGTGCGGGCCCGCGGTCGTCGTGTGCCGGGCCGGTCGGCGGGCGGTGGTCGGGTCGGTCGGTCCGGACCTGGATGCGGCGGCGCAGCCGGGCCAGGGCCGGGCCGCGACGGGCCAGCTGCGCCGTCCAATCGGTCCCGGCGTCCAGCGACGCCGGGCCGGGTGGGGTGAGCAGCACGACGCGGTCGCCGGGGTCGGTGTAGGCGGCGAGCAGGGCGGCGAGGGTCGCCTGCGGGTTCTGCGGGTCGTGGGGCCAGACGGTGGCCAGGGCGGCGGTCCCGGGTGGCCCGGCGGTGCGGGTCCGGCGGCGGGAGGTCGGTGGCGCGGCGGTGGGCGGGGTCGGTGTCGGTACTGGTGGCATGCGGCTCGGGTCCTTCCGGTGGCGGGTCGACACCTCAGAAGGCCGGTTTTGAGGGCCGTTTCGCGCACCCGGCCGCGAACTTTTTTCGACGTTCTTCACTGACAGCGCTGACAAGGCGGGCGATGTCACCGCAAGGGATCTACTAAAGCCGGCACGCGCCTACGGGGAGGAGCCGCGACTGGCGTTCGCGGCCCGGTCGGTGACACTTTCTTCAAGATTTTTCCCGGACGTGTCCGCTGCTGGTTTCCGTGGAGTCGCCGGCCGGCCCTGCGGCTACTAAGAATCTACTAACGATCACATAAAACCGCAGGTAGTCGGCCCATCATGCTGAGGGCGGCATGCGTCGGACCGGCTATGGGCGCCGTGGCCGCCGGCGCTGCGGAATGCTGACTTTAGTAGCGACAAGGCGCGACAAGATGATCCACATTGTTCTTTTCTTGTCCTTTTCTTGGCGGCCGTGAGGCGAAATGGGAGACGCCCGGCACCCACCGCCGAGAAGGGAACCCCGCCCATGCCCCGCCACTCCCACACCAACCGCTCCGGCGGCCATGAATGGCTGCCGCTGGACACCGCCCGCGACACCTTCACCGCCCTGGTCACCGGACCGGACCCGCTGGCGCTCAACGGCCGGCTGTTCCCCGGACTGCCCGACAAGGCCATCCCGCTGGACGACCTGCGCGACCGGCTGATGCGCCCCGGCTGCCCCCGCCGGGTACGCGACGCGGTCTGGCGGCACCTGGTCCTGCGCTCCCGCGTCGAGGGGGCCACCTGGACCGTCGCCTGCGTCGGCGTCGCCCTGCCCGCGCTGGCCTCGGTCGCCTCGTGGCTGGCCGAGCGGTACCCCGGCGACCGCGGCGACATCCACGCCGAGGTCCTGACCGGGTTCCTGACCGGACTCGCGACGGTGGACCTGCGCCCGCCGGGCGTGTTCACCCGGCTGCGGTGGATCGCGCGCCGGGCCGGGCTGACCGCCCTGCACGACGCCCTCGACGCGCCCGCCCCGGTCCCGTCCGGGTACGGGTCGGTCCCCCCGCCGCCGCCGGCCGGGCACCCCGACCTCGTCCTCGCCAAAGCGGTCACCGACGGGGTGCTCAGTCGGCTGGAGGCCGACCTGATCGGCGCGACCCGCCTGGAAGAGATCCGGCTGACCGCCTGGGCCGGCGAGCGCCGGATGGGCCACCAGTTCGCCTCCCGACTGCGGGCCCGGGCTGAGACCCGGCTGCTGGCCTGGCTCACCGGCGCACCTGGCCCCACCGACTCGAAGTCACCGTCAGTCACCGACGGCGGGAACACGGAGGCGGTGGCGGGGTGGCTGGCGCCGGCCTCCGAAGGGACGGTGCTGGCCGTCTGGCGCGAGCCCGGCGGCCGGGTCCGGTGGCGGGCCTGCGACAGCGAACCCGCCGCCCGGGCGGTCCTCGCCCGCCTCGGCGCCGACCCCACCCCGACCCCGACCCCCCGCCCGGC
>Ga0307500_10000368_pt1 | contig 15395 bp, 14 predicted proteins | sample 14_S_MG_FD_201362 | JGI IMG/M metagenome (GOLD analysis project Ga0307500, IMG submission 201362) | Soil microbial communities from Populus trichocarpa stands in riparian zone in the Pacific Northwest, United States - 14_S | ecosystem: Environmental > Terrestrial > Soil > Riparian zone > Trees... | reverse complement strand
TACTCGATCTTGGCGCCCTGCAGCGCGGTGCGGACCGCGACCAGGTCGGTCGGCTCGCTGACCACCTCGAACGAGCCGTCCAGGTCGTTGACCTCCTCGGCGCCGGCGTCCAGCACGGCGCCGAGCACGTCGTCCTCACTCAGCCCGGCGGCGGCCGGCACCAGCACCACGCCCTTGCGGGTGAACAGGTAGGCGACCGAACCCGGGTCGGCCATCGAGCCGCCGTTGCGGGTCATCGCGGTGCGCACCTCGGACGCCGCCCGGTTGCGGTTGTCGGTCAGGCACTCGACCAGGATCGCCACGCCGGCCGGGCCGTAGCCCTCGTAGGTGATGTTCTGGTACTCGGCGCCGCCGGCCTCCACCCCGGAGCCGCGCTTGACCGCGCGCTCGATGTTGTCGTTCGGCACCGAGGTCTTGCGGGCCTTCTGGATCGCGTCGTACAGGGTCGGGTTGCCGTCCGGGTCACCACCGCCGGTTCGCGCGGCCACCTCGATGTTCTTGATCAGCTTGGCGAACAGCTTGCCGCGCTTGGCATCGATGACAGCCTTCTTGTGCTTGGTGGTAGCCCACTTCGAGTGGCCGCTCACGAGAATTCCCTCACCATCTGTACGAACAACCCATGCACCCGCCCGTCCCCGGCCAGCTCGGGATGGAAGGACGTCGCGAGCAGGTGACCTTGGCGGACCGCGACGATCCTACCGGCGGCCGGCCCGGCCTCGACGGCGCCGACCACCTCGACCGCCGGGCCGACCGACTCCACCCAGGGTGCCCGGATGAACACCGCGTGAAACGGCGGTCCATCGACGCCGGTCAGCGCGATCCGTTCCTCGAACGAGTCGACCTGCCGGCCGAACGCGTTGCGGCGGACCGTCATGTCGATGCCGCCGATGGTCTGCTGGTCGGCGGTGCCGCCCTCGATCCGGTCGGCCAGCAGGATCATGCCGGCACAGGAGCCGTACGCCGGCAGGCCGGTGCCGATCCGCTTGCGCAGCGGCTCCAGCAACTCGAACGCCGCGGCCAGCTTGACCATCGTGGTCGACTCGCCGCCGGGCAGCACCAGGCCGTCCACCTCGTCCAGCTCGGCCGGCCGGCGGACGGAGACGGCACGGGCGCCGGCGGCGGTCAGCGCGGCCAGATGCTCCCGGACGTCGCCCTGCAGGGCGAGGACGCCGACGGTCGGGCTCACCAGCCGCGGCCCTGCCCCCGGCGGGTGACCGCCGGCGCCACGGTCACCAGCCGCGACCGGCATAGCGCTGCTCGGCCGGAAGCGAGTCGATGGTCAGCCCGACCATGGCCTCGCCCAGCCCGCGGGACACCTTGGCCACCACGTCCGGGTCGTCGTGGAAGGTGGTCGCCTTCACGATCGCCTCGGCCCGGCGGGCCGGGTCGCCGGACTTGAAGATGCCGGAACCGACGAATACGCCCTCGGCGCCGAGCTGCATCATCATCGCCGCGTCGGACGGGGTGGCGATGCCGCCGGCGGTGAACAGCACGACCGGCAGCTTGCCGGCCGCGGCCACCTCGGCGACCAGGTCGTGCGGCGCGCGCAGCTCCTTGGCGGCGGCGTACAGCTCCTCGTCGGCCAGCACGGACAGCCGGCGGATCTCGGACCGGATCGAGCGCATGTGCCGGGTGGCCTCGACCACGTTGCCGGTGCCCGCCTCGCCCTTGGACCGGATCATCGCGGCGCCCTCGGAGATCCGGCGCAGGGCCTCACCCAGGTTCGTCGCGCCGCAGACGAACGGGACCGTGAACCCGAACTTGTCGATGTGGTGCGCCTCGTCGGCCGGGGTGAGCACCTCGGACTCGTCCACATAGTCGACGCCGATCGCCTGCAGCACCTGCGCCTCGACGAAGTGGCCGATCCGGGCCTTGGCCATGACCGGAATGGACACCGCGGCCATGATCGACTCGATCATGTCCGGATCGGACATCCGGGCCACGCCGCCCTCGACCCGGATGTCGGCCGGCACCCGCTCCAGCGCCATCACCGCGACCGCGCCGGCGTCCTCGGCGATCTTCGCCTGGTCGGCGGTGACCACGTCCATGATCACGCCGCCCTTGAGCATCTCGGCCATGCCGCGCTTGACCCGGGCGGTGCCGAGCACCGGCTGGTTGCCGCCGGCCGGCTGGGCCGTCGCGTTCGCTGTCTCTTCGGTGGCCATATGCCCATGGTAGTGCGGCAATTGGCCTGCTCCGGGCCCCGCTCAGCGGTAGGACAGCGGGCTGCCGGTGGCCGCGAGCAGCACCCACGCGCCGCCGGTGCGCAGCGTGATGTCCTTGCCGGCCGGGTCCAGGTAGCGGGTCGGCCCGCCGGCCCTGGACCGGACCCAGGTGCCGCCGATCGCCCGGCCGTCCCGGAAGATGACCACCCGGCCGCTGCCGACCGTGTGGGTCAGCGCGGACGGCGAGCCGTTCACGTCCACGTCCGTGCGGTCCACGGTGACCCGGCAGAACTGGACGATCACGTTCGGCGTGCCGAGATCGGCTCCGTTGGCCGCCCGGGCGTGCTGGCCGTTGAGTACCTCGATCCAGCGGTGCGTGCGCGGGTCGAAGCCGAACGAGACCGGGATGCGGCCGACGGTCGCGGTCAGCCGGCTGGCGTGGTCGGCGCCGGCCAGCCGCGGGTCGGCGTCGGCCCAGCGGAAGCCCACGTCCCGCGGTCGGGCGATCCGCGGCAGCCGACCGGCGGTCCGGCTGAGCGCGTTGACCAGGTTGTACGGGGCGCGCCGGCTGCCCAGCCGGGAGTACCCGCCGGCGCCGGCGAGGTCCTTGAGCGCCGACTTGTGCAGCGTCGCCAGCGGCCGGCCGGCGCCACCGGAGAAGACCAGCCCGGCGCCGCCGTAGGCGGACAGCAACTCCGGGTCGCCGTTGCGGACGCTGCGCACCGGCCCCACCTGGCCCGGGTAGCGGCTGGCGAAGACCGCGACCAGCCGGGTGGCGCCGCCCTCGACCTGCTCGACATAGACGATGTCGGCCGCGTCCAGACCGATCTGCGGCCGGCCGGGCGAGGTGTTGTCGATCTTCACGGCGAGCACCGGTCCGCGCGGCACGCCGGGCCGGCCGGTCAGCGGGTTGGTCGTCGGCGGCTTCGGCGGTGCCGGCTTGGGCGGCTTCGGCGCGGGGGTGGTGGTCGGTGCGGCCACCGTCGTGCTGGCTGACGTGGCCGGCGCGGCCGCCGGCGTCGAGTGCGAGCAGGACGCGATCGTGAGCGCGGCGGCCAGCATCGTGACCCTCCGCCAGCCGGGATGCCGGGTTGGTTGCCGCACTCGAACCGTCCCTCCAGTCAGCCGAGGCCCCCCGGTACATCGACCGGTGGCCGCCCCACCTGCTGGGTAACGGGCGCGGCCGGGCGCCGGTTCACCGCGGGCGCGGCCGGACGGCCGGGTTCCGCTGCCCCCCGATGCGCCGGCCGCCCACCCGGGCGGCCTACTTCGACGGCTGCGGCGTGCTGCACTTCACCTTCGGGTTCACGCCGACGTAGTTCAGCGGGCCGGCGACGATCGTCACCAACGTCGTCCCGACCTTCGCGCAGCTGGGCTTGGAATCGCCGCCCAGATAGTGCCGCTGGCCGGCCGCGGCCAGCCCGATGACCAACCAGATCACGACGAGTACCGACCCGATACGCATGCTGTCTCCCGACATCGCGGACTGACGCGACGCGTGGACACTCCGGTCGCGTAAAGGATCATCCCCAGTCGAAAGGCATCCCAACCACCCGCGCGTGTCGACGGCTACTGGCGGGACGCCGGGCGGCGGGCCGCGGTGACCGGCGGGGCGGTGTCGTCGATCTCGAAGAACGCCGGCAGCGGGCGGCGGCCGCCGAGCCGGAGCAGCCGGGGCAACCGGCGGCGGCGCAGTGCGGCCGTGTCCCGGACCGCGTCGTTGTAGAACCGGCGGGCCAGGCCCACCCGGCGGGCGGCGTCGGCGAGGTCGGCGAGCAGGTCCGCGTCCAGGTCCGGCGGGATGCCGTGCAGGGCCCGGCTGAGGTCGTTCTCGGCGGCCTCCCGGGTGGTCGGGTCGGCGTCCAGGGAGGCCCTGGCCACCGCGCGGAGCTGGCCGGCCCGGACCTCACCCAGCGCCGCCACCGACCGGTCCCCCAGCGCCTGCAGCGCCGCCGCCCGGCGGACCAGCTGGGCGTCGAGCGAGGCACGGGCGGCGTCGACCCGCCCGTGCAACCGGTCGACCCGGGTCGCGGTCCAGGTGATCCAGGTCGCCAACACCACCACGACCGCCACCACGGTCACCACCGTGCCCACAGTGCCTGATGCTAGGACGTCGCCCGCCGGCACGCCGCACGGGTGCCCGGGCCGTCACGTCTCGGCGGTGACCGCCTGCGGGACGGTCGCCATGACCATGTCGTACACGTCCAGCACCTGTGCGGTCACGACCCGCCAGTCGTACGGGGCGACGACCTCGCGGCCGAGCGCGCTGAGCTCGGCCCGCCGGGTCGCGTCGTCGAGCAGCGCGGCGACCGCGGTGGCCAGCGGCTGCGCCTCGCCGGTGGGGACGAGCACGCCGGCGCGGCCGTCGTCGAGCACCCGGCGGAACGCGTCGAGGTCGCTGGCGACGATCGGGGTGCCGGCGGCCATCGCCTCCAGCAGGATGATGCCGAAGCTCTCCCCGCCCAGGTTCGGCGCGCAGTAGAGATCCACCGAGCGCAGCATCCGGGCCTTGTCCGCCTCGCTGACCTGGCCGAGCAGTTCGACCCGGCCGACCAGGGGCAGCGGCAGCGCGTCGTTGAAGTCGTCCGCGTCGCCGCGGCCGGCCACCAGCAGGCGCAGCTCCGGCCGGCTCGGCGCCAGCGTGGCCAGCGCGTCGACCAGGACGTTCATGCCCTTGCGCGGCTCGTCGTAGCGGCCGATGAAGCCGATCGTGCCGCCGGACCGCGGGTAGCCGGGCAGCGGGGTGGCGGTGGCGAAGTGGGCGACCGCGACCCCGTTCGGAATCTCCACCGCGTCCCCGCCGAGGTGCTCGACCTGCACCTGCCGGGCGGCCGCGGAGACCGCGATCCGGCCGCGGATCTTCTCCATGAACGGCTGCAGCAGGCTGCCGGCCGCGGCCAGCGACCGGGACCGGATGATCGCGGTGTGGAAGGTGGCCACCAGCGGGCCGCGGGCCAGCATGCAGGCCAGCAGCGACAGGCTCGGGGTGGCCGGCTCGTGCACGTGCAGCACGTCGAAGCTGCCCTCGCGCAGCCAGCGCCGGACCCGGGCCGCGGCCACCGGGCCGAACTGCAGCCGCGCCACCGAACCGTTGTAGCGCACCGGCACGGCCCGCCCGGCCGCCACCACATACCCGGGCACCGGGGTGTCGTCGTCCGCCGGGGCGAGCACCGAGACCTGGTGACCGAGACCGATCAGCGTCTCGGCCAGGTCCCGGACGTGGGCCTGGACGCCACCGGGAATGTCCCAGGAGTACGGGCAGACCAGCCCGACACGCATCGGCTCACGCCTCCGCGGGGTCGGGTAACGGGTCGGGCGCCGGCCGGCGCCCGTTCCCGGCCACCGGCGGGCTGGCCACCGGCGGGCTGCCCTCCGCCGGCGAACTGCCCTCCGCTGGCGAACTGGCCGGCAGCGGCCGGTCGGCCGGCGGTTGGCGGGCCGGGTCGAGGTCGGCGAGCCAGAGGCGCTGCAGCATGTGCCAGTCGGCCGGGTGCTCGGCGATGTCGCTGGCGAAGGCGTCGGCGAGTTGCTGGGTGGCGGCGCGGACCCGGTCGCGCAGCGGGCCGGTCGCCGGGATCGGCAGTGCCGGGTGGATCCGCTGGCCCCAGCCGTCGCCGTCGAACCAGAGGCCGACCGGGAGCAGCGCCGCGCCGGTGGTGGCGGCCAGCAGCGCCGGGCCGGCCGGCATCTTGGTCCGCTCGCCGAAGAAGGTGACCTCGACGCCGCCCTTGGTCAGGTCGCGGTCGCCGAGCAGGCAGATCACGCCGCCGGCCCGCAGCCGCTCGGTCAGCACGTCGGACGGTGACCGGGCGCCGCCGGACAGCGGGATCACCTCCATGCCGAGGCCCTCCCGGTAGGCCACGAAGCGGCGGAACAGCGATTCCGGCTTGAGCCGCTCGGCCACCGTGCTGAACTTGCCGGTGCGGGCGATCAGCCAGACCGCGGCCACATCCCAGTTGCCGCTGTGCGGCAGGGCCAGGATCACGCCCTTCCCGGCGGCGATCGCCTGGTCGATGTTCTCGGCGCCGACGCTGCCCGCCTCGGCCCCGGCCACCGCCCTGGCCCGCAGCACCGGCAGCCGGAACACCTCCAGCCAGTACCGGGCGTACGAGCGCATTGCCTGCCTGGTCAGCGCGTCCAGCTCGGGCTCGGGCACGCCCGGGCCGACCACCCGGCGCAGGTTGGCCCGCAGCCGGCGCACCCCGCGGCCCTGCCGGCGGTAGGCGAGGTCGGCGAAGCGGCCGAAGCCGGCCACCGCCAGCCGCTGCGGCAGCGCCTTGACCAGGGCCCAGCCGGCCGCGAAAGCCGCGTCGACCAACCAACCGCGCAGCCTGCCCAGCATCGCCCTACCCGGCATCGCCCGCGGCCGTGCCTGGTCGCCGGTCACGCGGGACGCGCCGGGCCGGCCGGCCCGACCGGCGCCGGGCCCGTCCCCGGCCCGGCCGGCGGTCCGGCGGCCGGCGCCGGGTCGGTCGGACCATCCGGGCCGCCGGATGGCGGAGCGAGCGGCACCGGGCCGGCCAGCACCGACTGCCGGTACACCACGACCAGCCGCTGCCCGACCGTGATCGTGCTCAGCCCGACCAGCAGCCAGAGCGCGAACGCCTGCACGTACGGCACGCCGAGCCCGTCCAGCCCGGTGCCGACCAGGGCGATGATCAGCCGCTCGGCCCGTTCCGCCACGCCCACGTTGGCGGTCAGCCCGATGCCCTCGGCCCGCGCCTTCACGTACGAGGTGAGCGAGCCGAGCACCAGGCAGAGCAGGCAGGCCAGGACCAGCTCGCGGGACGCGCCGCGGCCGGCGAACCACCAGGCGAGCGAGCCGAACACGGCCGCGTCGGCGACCCGGTCAGCGGTCGAGTCGAGCACCGCGCCGAACCTGGTGCTGGTGCCCCGGGCCCGGGCCACCGCGCCGTCCACGATGTCCAGCATCACGAAGAACCAGATGACCAGCGTGCCGACGAAGAACACGCCGCGGCAGAAGAACCCGAGCGCGCCGGCCACCGCGCCGAGCGTGCCCACGATCGTGATCGCGTCCGGGGTGACCCCGGCCCGGGCCAGCCAACTCCCCAGCGGGGTGGCGGCCCGCGCGATCGAGGGGCGGGCGAAGACGTTGAGCATGGCCGTCCGTTCCGAAGGGAGCCTGATGACCCACGATAGTGCTCGGGCTGCCGACGATTCCGGCTCCCGCGCGGGTGCCACCCCGTACCGGTCGGTATCGGCCGGACCGAGCCGGTCCGGTCGCCGCAGGTCGCCGCCTGAATGAGCCGGTGGGGTGAGCTGACGGACCGGTGAACGGGAGTTGTCCTCCGGAGGCTTGTCGGTAACGCCGGAAGGGTGTCGAATCGCGGGATCGCCGGGTAGCGCTGAACGCCGGGTCGTGCTGGCAGTCTGGAGGGTGATCATGTCGTCGAAAGGGGCAGGCAAGGGAGCGGAGAAGGGGGCGGTGGCCGCGGTCGCGGCGGTCGACCGCCCGGAGAGCATCCGCAACATCGCCGTCGTCGGTCATTCCGGATCTGGGAAGACCACGCTGGTCGAGGCGTTGTTGCACGCCACCGCGACGATCGGCCGGATGGGCACGGTCCCGGACGGCACCACGGTGAGCGATTCCGACCCGGCCGAGGTGAAGCAGCAGCGCTCGGTGTCGCTCTCGGTGGCCCCGCTGGAGCACGACGGGGTGAAGATCAACCTGCTGGACACCCCCGGCTACGCGGACTTCGTCGGCGAGCTGCGGGCCGGGTTGCGGGCCGCGGACGCCGCCCTGTTCGTGGTGTCCGCGGTGGATGGGGTGGACGCGACCACGGTGGCGCTCTGGGAGGAGTGCGCCTCGGTCGACATGCCGCGCGCCGTCGTGGTCACCCGGCTGGACCACCAGCGGGCCGACTTCGACGAGTCGGTCGCGGTCTGCCAGCGCGTCTTCGGCGACGGCGTGCTGCCGCTGTACCTGCCGCTGGCCGGTGAGGACGGCACCGTGGCCGGCCTGATCGGCCTGCTGTCCCGCAAGGTGTACGACTACTCGGGCGGTTACCCACCCAAGGAGCACGAGCCCGACCCGGAGCACGTCGAGCTGATCGACACCGCCCGGAACGCGCTGATCGAGGGCATCATCGCCGAGAGCGAGGACGAGTCCCTGATGGACCGTTACCTCGGCGGCGAGGACATCGGCGTGGACGTGCTGGTGGACGACCTGGAGACGGCCGTGGCCCGCGGCTCGTTCTACCCGGTGCTGGCCACCGCGGCCGTCACCGGCGTCGGCCTTGACGCCCTGCTTGAGGTGCTGACCAGCGGATTCCCCTCCCCGCTGGAGCACGACGTGCCGCCGGTGACCGGCGTGGACAACAGCCCGAAGGAGCCGCTGAAGTGCGCCCCGGACGGCCCGCTGGTGGCCGAGGTGGTCAAGACCACGGTTGACCCGTACGTGGGCCGGGTCTCGCTGGTCCGGGTGTTCTCCGGCACGCTGCGCCAGGACGCCGGGATCCACGTCTCCGGGCACGGGATGGCCGACCGCGGCCACGACGACCACGATGTGGACGAGCGGCTGGGGCACATGTTCTCCCCGCTCGGGGCCACCCTGCGCCCGGTCAGCCACTGCGTCGCCGGCGACATCTGCGCGGTGACCAAGCTGACCTCGGCGGAGACCGGCGACACGATCTCCGGCAAGGACGCGCCGCTGCTGGTGGCGCCCTGGGAGATGCCGGTGCCGCTGCTGCCGGTGGCCGTCCAGGCCAAGACCCGCAGCGACGAGGACGCGCTGGCCAAGGGGCTGACCAAGCTGACCGCCGGCGACCCGACGCTGCGGCTGGAGCGCAACCCGGAGACGCACCAGCTGGTGCTCTGGTGCATGGGCGAGGCGCACGCGGACGTGCTGCTGGACCGGCTGCGCGAGCAGGGCGTCGAGCTGTCCACGGTGCCGGTGATCGTGCCGCTGCGGGAGACCTTCGCCGGCAAGGCGACCGCGCACGGCCGGCACGTCAAGCAGTCCGGCGGGCACGGCCAGTACGCCGTCTGCGACATCGAGGTGGAGCCGCTGCCGCGCGGCGGCGGGTTCGAGTTCGTCGACAAGATCGTCGGCGGGGCGGTGCCGAACCAGTTCATCCCGTCGGTCGAGAAGGGCGTCCGGGCCCAGATGGAGCGCGGCGTCACGGCCGGCTTCCCGCTGGTCGACCTCCGGGTGACCCTGGTCGACGGCAAGGCGCACAGCGTGGACTCCTCCGACGCGGCGTTCCAGACCGCCGGCGCGCTGGCCATGCGGGAGGCGGCGAAGTCCGGCAAGATCTCGCTGCTGGAGCCGGTGCACGCGGTCGTGGTGACCGTGCCGGACGAGTACGTCGGCGCGGTGATGAGCGACATGTCCGGGCGGCGCGGCCGGGTCACCGGCACCGAGTCGGTCGGTGGCGAGCGCAGCCGGGTCAGCGCGGAGGTGCCGGAGATCGAACTGGTCCGCTACGCGGTCGACCTGCGCGCGCTGTCCGCCGGCACCGGCCGGTTCACCCGGGCCTACCTGCGGCACGACCCGATGCCGGACTACGAGGCACAGAAGGCGTTGGCCGCCGTCGCGGACGGCTGAGCGACAACCCGGCGGTGGTCGCCCGCGTCCTGCACGGTATCCAGTCGCATTCGGCAGCTGGCGGTATCTGCAGGGGGTTGCCATGCGCGCCACGATGTCCCGCCTGGTCCAGGCGGTCGCGATAGTCGGTTCGGTGGGCGTGGTCGCGGTGCTCGCCGCCGCCACGCCGGCCGCCGCGTTGCCGGCGTTCGGCACCGCGCCGGTCAGCCTGCCCGGCTCGGGCGGCACCGGCCCGGGCGGCCAGGTGACGATCCAGTCGGTGACCGTCGGCCGGCATGACAGCGAGGGCTTCGACCGGGTCGTCTTCACCGTCGCCGGCGGCCTGCCGGCGGTCACTGTCGGGTACGTGCCGCAGGTGATCGCGGACGGGTCGGGCAGGCCGGTGCCCCTGCTGGGTACCGCGTTCCTCCAGGTGTCGATGCGGATGACCACGCCGGGCTCGCCGCAGCTGACGATCACGCCGGCCGGCTTCCTGGCCTTGAAGCAGGTCAAGGGCGCCGGCGACTTCGAGGCGGTCACCTCGTACGGCCTGGGCCAGGCGACGAAGGCCGGCTTCCGGGTGTTCAGCCTGACCGGCCCGAACCGGGTCGTCATCGACGTGGCCAGCCCGTCCCGCCGCTGACCGCCCGGCCTGACTGCCAGTCCGGCCCGGCGCGGCGGACCGGACTGGCCGGACAGCCCCGGCTCGGCTGGCTGGCCCGGCCGGCCGCCCTGGCCGGCCGCCCTGGCCCAGCGGGCCGGGCTGGCCGATAGGCCGGGCTGGCCGACAGGCCGGGGGCTACTCCGGCTGGCCGGGCCAGGCCTCGGCGAGCAGGGTGCGGGTGTCGGAGAGAAGTTGCGGGAGCACCTTGGTGTGGCCGACCACCGGCATGAAGTTGGTGTCGCCGCCCCAGCGCGGCACCACATGCTGGTGCAGGTGCTCGGCGATCCCGGCGCCGGCGACCGAGCCCTGGTTCAGCCCGATGTTGAACCCGTGTGCGCCGCTGACCTGGCGGATCGTGCGCATCGCCCGCTGCGTGAAGACGGCCAGCTCGGCACACTCGGCCGCGGTCAGGTCGGTGAAGTCGGCCACGTGCCGGTACGGGACCGCCAGCAGGTGCCCCGAGTTGTACGGGTAGAGGTTGAGCACCGCGTAGACCAGCTCACCCCTGGCCACCACCAGCCCGTCCGGGTCGGAGAGCGCCGGGATCTGGCAGAACGGGCACTCCCCGGTCGACTGCGGCTTGCCCTCGCCGCGGATGTACGCCATCCGGTGCGGCGTCCACAGCCGGCCGAACGCGTCCGGCTCGCCCACCCCACGCTGCTGCACCACCGCGGGTTCGGCCAGCCCGGCCGGCTGGGTCTCGCCGCTCCCCCGGCCTCGCGACACAGCGTTTCTCCTTCGCCACCCGGGGTCCCGACGCCCTGATGCTAGGACGGCGGGCCGGGCGGCGGCGCCTCGGGTCGGGCCGGTCGCTCAGCCGCCCCGGCCGCCCGGCCCGACCGGGCCGCCCTGGCGGCGGCGGCCCGGCCGGGCGGCCGGTCAGGCGTCCCGGCGCAGGAACAGCACGGCGCCGAGGACCACCGCGCCGGCGGCGTACCCGGCGAGCACGCCGAGCCCGGCCCACGGCCCGATCGGCAGCGTGTCCAGCCGCTTGGTGACCTGTACGGACAGGCCCGCGGTCATCGGGGCCAACTCCAGCAGCCGGTCCCGCCACCGGTCGTCGCTCATCAGCCCGGCGACGATCGCCGGGACCAGCAGCACCGCGAGCATCGTGCTGATCGCCGCGGCACTGTGCCGGACGATCACCGCCACCCCGGCGCCGAACAGCGCGAGCAGGCTCAGGTAGAGCACGCTGCCGAGGAATGCCCGGCCGGTCGGCCCGTCGGCCAGCGAGATCGGCGGGTAGCCGGCGGCCCGGGTGAACCCGTTGCCGGGCAGCCAGAGCCGGCCGGCCAGCAACGGCCCGGCCACCGCCAGCACCGCGGCCGGCAGCACCGCGGCGCTGACGACGGCGAGCTTGGCGGCCAGCACCGCCGCCCGGTTCGGGGTCGCGGCCAGGGTGCTGTGGATCGTCCTGGTGTCGTACTCGGTGGTGACCACCAGGACGGCCAGCAGCACGACGGCGACCTGCCCGAGATACACCCCGGCCAGCGTGGCCTGGGTGATGTCCAGGTCGCAGCCCCGGCCGGACGGGCAGCTGGCCGGGTCCAACCCGCTGACCGTCGCGGCGCTGACCGCCCAGGTCAGCCCGACGGCGGCCAGCAGCGTCCAGCCGTTCACCGGGAGCGTGCGCAGCTTGGTCCACTCCGCCCGGACGACCCGGGGCAGCCGCGGGCGGACGACCGCCCCGGCCGCGGTCACGCGTCCCGCCGGCGGAGCAGCCAGAAGGCCAGCGCCAGGGTCGCGACCGCCCAGGCACAGAGCACCGCGAAGCCGGCCCACGGCCCGATCGGTGTGTCGAACCGGTGCCGGGTCTGCTGGATCGCCAGCCCGGCCAGCGGGGTGGCCCGGTTGACCCACTTCGACGCCTCCAGCGACAGGTTCGAGGCGATCAGCTGCGGCACCAGCACCACCGCGACGACCAGCGTGATCGCCGTGGCGGCACGTCGCAGGATGGTGCCGACGGCGAGGCCGAACAGCGCGAACACGGCCAGGAACAGCGCGGTCCCGACCACCGCCCGCAGCACCGGCCACTCGGTCAGCGAGCGGTACGGGTAGGCCGGCGGCCGGAAGCCGTTGCGGTGCAGCGTCGGCTGGCTGATCAGGAACGCGGCGACGCTGGCGACCAGCCCGCAGCCGAAGGCCACGGCCCAGACCACCGCCGCCTTCGCGGTGAACACCCGGACCCGCCGCGGGTCGGCCGCGAACGTGCTGCGGATGATCCCGGTCTTGTACTCCGAGGTGGCGAACAGCACGCCGAGCACCGCGATCACGATCAGGCCGATCTGCACGCCGGACAGGCTGTTCATGACGGTGTCGTCGCCACCCTGCTCATCCTCGGGCGAGACCCCACCGATGTCGCCGGACCCGGTCACCGTGAACACGCCGCCGGTCTCGGTCGAGGTGCCCGGCACCGGCGGGGTGAAACCGTCCGGCAGCCCGGGCCCGCCGGCGTCGGCGCCGCGGCCGGAGCCGCCGACGTCCTCGTCCCGCCAGCTACCGGGCGCCGGGGTGCCGGCACCGGTCCGCGCCGCGACGTTGTCGAAGGTCGCCCGGCCGACGGTCTCGTCCGGCCCGGCGGTGGTGCTGTTGCCGTGCTTGACGACCTTGAAGATGCCCGGCGAGGTGACGAACAGGCCGATCTCGACCGCCCGGGGCAGCACCAACGTGCTGCTGCCCACCCGGGTCCAGGCCAGCCCGTCGGCCGACTCCTCGCCGGTCAGCAGCTGGCCGGCGCGGGTGATCCGGAGCCAGCGCGGCGCGCCGCCGGAGCTGCCGGCGGTGTCCGGCAGCGCGAAGTCGGCCTGCCAGCGCACGCCGTGCCGGGGGGTGACCATGAGCGCCGCGTACCGGGCGCCGGGGGTCTCCGCCGCCTTGATCATCACGCCGGCCTTGGCCCACTCCTGGCTGTCGGCCTGCGCGCCGACCCGGGCGGTGATGCTGCCGTCGCCGGTGAGCGTCCGGTGCACGAAGTGGAACCGGTCCCGGTAGGTCGGGCCGGAGCCGCCGCTGGTCTGGCTGCCGCTCACGCTGAGCAGCGAGACCAGGATGGTCAGGCCGATGGTGAGCAGCAGGATGATCGCGGTGCTGCGGATCGAGGTCAGCTTCGTCCACTCCGCCCGCAGCAGCCGGCCGAAGCGGTCCCGGTCGGCCGGCGGAAGCGGCGCCGCGGTCCGGCTGAGCGTGTCGGCGGTCACGAGGCGGCCTCCGGAGTGAGCATCGCCAGCGAGCGCGGAGCGGAGCGGCGAAGGCCGCCGGGAGGCACAGTCATGAGGTGGCCTCCGGAGGGTGCGAGCGACGAGCGGAGCGATGGGGGTCGCCGGGTTAGCACGGTCATGCCGGCACCGCCGTGGTCGCCCCGGTGCCGGCGGCGTACTCGACCGCGTCCCGGGTCAGCTCCATGTAGGCCTCCTCCAGCGAGGCCCGGTGCTGGGCCAGCTCGGAGAAGGCCACCCCGGCAGCGCCGAGCACGGCCACGATGCGCTCGGCCGGCAACCCGCTGACGGTGATCACGTCCCGGTCCGTGGACGCCACCACGGCGCCGGCGTTGGCCAGCACGGTCATCGCGTCGGCCCGGTTCGCGGTCCGCAGCAGCACCCGGTCGCCGGACGCGGTGGCGAGCAGCTCACGCACGCTGGTGTCGGCGATCAGCCGACCGCGGCCGATCACGATCAGGTGGTCGGCGCTGTCCTCCAGCTCGCTCATCAGGTGGCTGGAGATCAGCACCGCCCGGCCCTCGGCGGCCAGCGAGCGCAGGAAGCCGCGGATCCACCGGATGCCCTCCGGGTCCAGCCCGTTCACCGGCTCGTCGAACATGAGCACCGGCGGGTCGCCGAGCAGCGCGGCGGCAATGCCCAGCCGCTGCTTCATCCCGAGCGAGAAGCCGCCGGCCCGGCGCCGGGCGACGTCGTGCAGGCCGACCAGGTCGAGCACCCGGTCGACCCGGTCGCGGCCCAGCCCGTTGCTCTGGGCCAGCCAGAGCAGGTGGTCGCGGGCCCGCCGGCCCGGGTGCAGGGCGCCGGCGTCGAGCAGCGCGCCGACCTGGCGCAGCGGGCTGCGCAGGCTGCGGTAGGGCCGGCCGCCGATCAGCGCGGTGCCCCGGTCCGGCGCGTCCAGCCCGAGGATCATCCGCATGGTGGTGGACTTGCCGGCGCCGTTGGGCCCGACGAAGCCGGTCACCAGGCCGGGCCGCACGGTGAACGAGAGGCCGTCGACCGCGGCCACCCGGCCGTAGTGTTTGGTCAGATCCCGGGCTTCGATGCTGGCGCCGGCCCGCTCGGCGGGAGGGGAAACTGTCACGTCGCAGACGGTACGAAGCCCGGCCGTCCGGCTCGTCCCGCTGCCGGGCCGTTTCCGTCTCCCCCGGCAGGGTGATACCCGGCCGCCGGTGTCCCATCGCCGGGTGATCGACAACCGGCTGACCTGGGGGACGCCGGGACGGCCCGGTACCGGCGAGAATGAGCCGGTGAGCGGACTGCGGGCGCTGGCCGGCGAGCGGCTGGCGGTGGCGCGCCGGGTGGCGGCCGCGCCGGAATGGCCGGCCACCGCGGCCGGGCTGCTCGCGCTGGAGGCCGTGATCGAGGTGCTGGTCCGGGCCGACCCGGCCGATGGCTGGCTCACCGGCGCGGCGCTCCCGCCGGCGCTGCTGCTCGCGCTGGGCAGCACCGTGCCGGTGGCGCTGGCCCGATCCCGGCTGCTGCTGGCGGCCGGGACGGTCACGGTCGCGGTCGTGCTGGCGGTTGGCACCGGCTACCCGGTGACGGCGGCCGGGGTGCTGGCCGTGGCCGCGGTGCTCTACCTGGTCGGGCGGCGGCGGTCGCGGCTGGCGGCGGTCGCGTTGCTGCTGCCGTTCCTGCTGGTGGCGGTCACGCTGATCCTCGCCCCTGAGCTGACCGCGCCCGGGGACCCGGGCTGCCCCGACCCGGCGGGCGCCCGGACCGCCTGCGCCCCGGCCGAACCGGGCCTGCTCGCCGACTGCCCGGCGCGGCAGGTGCGGGTCGTCCGGGCCGGCGGGCTGGCC
>Ga0307500_10000367_pt1 | contig 15429 bp, 13 predicted proteins | sample 14_S_MG_FD_201362 | JGI IMG/M metagenome (GOLD analysis project Ga0307500, IMG submission 201362) | Soil microbial communities from Populus trichocarpa stands in riparian zone in the Pacific Northwest, United States - 14_S | ecosystem: Environmental > Terrestrial > Soil > Riparian zone > Trees... | reverse complement strand
GGGTAGATCGGCACCCTGAAACGATCTATACGAACGCTGGCGGCGGGCTCGAGCCGGCCGGGGTCGGCTCAGTTCAGCCCGGTCAGCTTCTCCGGATTGCTGACCAGGTGGATCGTCCGCACCAGGCCGTCCACCAGGTGCAGGCTGACCGCGGCGGCCGGGGCGCCGGCGGAACGGACCACGATGCCCGGCGCACCGTTCAGCTCGACCAGCACAGTCGTCGGGTCGGGCGGCATCCGGCCGGCGAACGTGACCAACGCGCGGGCCACCAGTTCGGGCCCGTGGATGGCCTTGCGCGGGGCCGGGGCCAGCCCGCCGCCGTCGCTGACCATCGTCACGTCCGGGGCCAGCAGGCGCATCAGCCGGTCCAGGTCGCCGCCGACGCAGGCGGCCAGGAAGCCCTCGGTGACCCGGCGCCGGGTGGCCTGGTCGGTGTCGTAGCGCTGCTGGCGGGCGTCCACGTGTTCGCGGGCGCGGCGGGCCAGCTGCCGCACCGCCGGCTCGGACCGGCCGACGATCCCGGCGATCTCCGCGTGCGGGTAGCCGAACGCCTCGCGCAGCACGAACACCGCCCGCTCCAGCGGCGACAGCGTCTCCAGCACCACCAGCAGCGCGGTCGACACCGAGTCGGCCAGCGCCACGTCGTCGGCCACGTCCGCGCTGGTCAGCAGCGGCTCCGGCAGCCATGGCCCGACGTACGCCTCGCGCCGCACCTGGGCGCTGCGCAGCCGGTCGATGGCCAACCGGGTGGTGACCCGGACCAGGTAGGCCTCCGGGTCGTCCACCCCGGCCGGGTCGACGTCGCTCCACCGCAGCCAGGCGTCCTGCACCACGTCCTCGGCGTCCGTGACCCGGCCGAGCACCCGGTACGCGACCCCGATCAGCCGGTCCCGGTGCTCGGCGAAGATCCGCGCCGCCGGCCCCACGGTCACCTGGGCAGGCCGGGCCGGATCAGCAGCGCGGCCGGGATGCGGGCGTGCCGGGCCAGCCGGAAGGTGGGGACCGGGCTGGACGTCACCAGTTCCTTGTAGCGCACGGCGACCCGGCCGGCGAGGTACCAGCGGGCCGGCGTGTCGTCCGGCCGGGTGAACTGGATCACCGCGTCCCGGCGGCCGAGGCTGACCGGCTGGTGCACGTAGCCGAACCGGAACGGCCGCGCCGGCTTGCCGGCCAGCGCCCGGCGGACCGCGGCGGCGGCGTACGCGGCCATCGGGATGCCGCTCTGGCAGGTGCCGTGCAGCACCCCGAACGGCTGCCGGACCGCGGCCGCGTCCCCGATCGCGAGCACGTCCGGGTGCGAGACCGAGCGCAGCGCCGGATCCACCACGATGCGGCCCGCGTCGTCCACCACCAGCCCGGCCTCGCGGGCCAGCGGGGCCGCGGCGAACCCGGTGGTCCACAGGCAGGCGTCGGCGGCGATCAGCTCGCCGCCGGCCAGCTCCACCCCGTCCGGCAGCACCTTGCAGATCTCCACGCCGGCCCGGACCTGGATGCCGAGCCGGGCCAGCGCCCGCAGCAGGTACGCCCGGGCCCGGTCGCCCATCATCGGCGCCGGCACGTCCCGGCTGACCAGGACGACGCGCAGGCCCGGGTGCGACTCGGCCAGCTCGGTCGCGGCCTCGACCCCGGTCAGCCCGGCGCCGCAGACCAGCACGGTCCGGGGCTGATCCAGGTCGGTCGACCCGGACAGCGCGGCGAGGCGGGCGGCCAGGCGGGCGGCCGAGTCCGGGTCGTCCAGGGTGTGCGCGTGCAGGTCGGCGCCGGGCACCCGGCCGGTGTCGGCCCGGCTGCCGATCGCGTACACCAGCGTGTCGTACCCGATATCGGTCGACCAGCCGGCTGTCCCCACCCGGACCAGCCGGGCGTCCGGATCCAGCCCGGTGGCCCGGCCGAGGACGAAGTCGATACCGGTGCCGGCCAGCAGGCTCGGGATCTCCACCTGCCGCAGCCGCTGGCCGCTGGCCAGCTGGTGCATCCGCAGCCGCTCGACGAACCGGCTGGACGGGTTGACCAGGGTGACCCGGCCGCCCAGCCGCCGGGTCCGCCGCGCCGCCTGCAGCGCCGCCATCATCCCGGTGTAACCGGCCCCCAGCATCACGATCCGGTGCTCCACTCGCTCCTGGCGCATCGCCGTGTCCTCTCTCGTTGGCTGCCACCAGGACGAGACAGCCCGGCGAAACGTGACCCGGCGCGGACGGCGTACGGCTAGCTCCAGATCGTCACGTACACCGGGGGGCGGAAGCGGGACGGCGGCAGGCCGGTGCCGGGTGAGCGCATCAGCTGCATGGCCTCCGGGGTGCCGAGGAAGTGGCGCAGCGAGCCGGCGACGACGGGGCGGCGGTCGCGGCTGAGCGTGCTGACGTACCAGCAGCCCTCCACCGGGGTGGCCGGCACCTCCACGATGGCCAGCTCACCGCGGCGCAACTGCGGCGCGGCCAGGTGCGCGATGGCCGGCGCGACGCCGGCGCCGCCGGCCGCGGCGGCCCAGGCCGCGGTCTGGTTGGGGAACACCCGGACCCGGGAGTCGGGTACCCGCAGCCGGCGCAGCAGCTCGCCGGTGTCGCTGCCCGGGTCGGTGCCGGACGGATCGACCAGCCAGGACCAGCCCGCCGGGCCGCCGGCCGGCCGCGACCGGCCGGACCCGACCACCACCAGCCGGTACCGGAAGATCGGCTCGCTGACCAGGTCGGCTCCCGGGTGCAGGCCGGGCCGGCTGAGGTCGGGGCCGAGCGCCAGGTCGGCCAGCCGGTTGCCGACCAGCACCGGCATCTCGGTGGCCGCGGCCACGCCGGACGAGGTGTCGATCGAGCCGGCCGCCCGCCGGGCGAACGCGTCCAGCAGCGGGGTGGCCACGAACTCGGCGAGCGAGCTGGTCGCCACCACCCGTAGCTGTTCCGGCGCCCCGCGGGCGGCCCGCACGGCCGCTTCCGCCTCCGCGCCGAGCGCGACCATCTGCGAGGCGATCGGCAGCAGCCGGTTGCCGCCGGGCGTGAGCGTCATCCCGTTGGCGGCGCGGACCAGCAGCGGGTCGCCGAGGTGCTGGCGCAGCGCGGCCAGCGCCTGGGAGACGGCCGGCTCGGTCACGCCCAGCGCGGTGGCCGCCGCCTTGACCGTGCCCAGCCGGGCAACCAGGACAAACGCGCCCAGCTGGGTGAGGGTCATGGCTGCACGATGGTCCCCGGACGACGCTCGCGCCAGTCGCCGCCGCAGCTGCGGCAGCCCGTCCTAAGGGATCGGTTATCTGCGCGTTGTGCGCCCGGCGGCTGCCGATCAGGATGGCGGCGAGTGGTCGACCCGCGCCACCGTTCGGTGGCGAGCGGCAAGGGAGCACGCGGAGGTCGAATGCAGGTCCCGGCGCAGTTCGAGTACGACAAGGCGACCAGCGTGGAACACGCGCTGGCGCTGCTGGCGCGGTACGGCCCGGAGGCCCGGGTGGTCGCCGGCGGGCACAGCCTGATCCCGATGATGAAGCTCCGGCTGGCCCAGCCGGAGGCGCTGATCGACATCAACGACCTGGCCGAGCTGGCCACGATCAGCGTGGACGGGGAAAACCTGCGGATCGGCTCGATGGTGCGGCACGCCGACCTGCTGGCCTCGCCGGTGATCGGCGAGCACTACCCGATCTTCACCGACGCCGAGCGGGTGATCGCCGACCCGGTGGTGCGCAACCGCGGCACCATCGGCGGCTCGCTGTGCCAGGCCGACCCGTCCGAGGACCTGTCGGCGGCGTTCGGCGCGGTCCGCGCGGTCGCGGTGATCCAGGGCCCGGACGGCGCCCGCACGGTGCCGATCCGGGAGTTCCACACCGGCCCGTACGAGACGGTGGTGGGTCCGGGTGAGCTGCTGATCGAGGTCCGGGTGCCGATCCGGCCCGGCGGCGGCAGCGCGTACCAGAAGGTGGAGCGCCGGGTCGGCGACTGGGCGGTGGCCGCCGTCGGCGCCGCGATCTGGCTGGACGGCGACACCGTGGCCGACGTCGGCATCGGGCTGACCGCGGTCGGCGCCGAGCACTTCGTCGCGGTCGAGGCGGAGGACTTCCTGCGCGGCCAGCCGGCCACCGGGGAGAGTTTCGCCGCAGCCGGGCGGATCGCCGCCGAGCACTGCAACCCGTCCGCGGACCAGCGTGGTCCGGTCGACTACAAGCGTCACCTCGCCGGTGAGCTGACCACCCGGGCGCTGCGCCTGGCCGGCTCGCGGGCGCACGGCAGCGGCGCCGGGAAGGTCTAGACCATGCAGATCACCGTCACGGTGAACGGCCAGTCGTACACCCGCGATGTCGAGCCGCGGCTGCTGCTGGTCCACTTCCTGCGCGACGACCTGGGGCTGACCGGCACCCACTGGGGTTGCGACACCTCCAACTGCGGCACCTGCGTGGTACGGATGGACGGGGTACCGGTGAAGTCCTGCACGGTGCTCGCGGTGATGGCCGACGGGCACGAGGTCGGCACCGTCGAGGGGATGGCCGCCGGCGGCGAGCTGGACCCGGTGCAGCAGGGCTTCGTCCAGTGCCACGGGCTGCAATGTGGATTCTGCACGCCCGGCATGATGCTGACCGCCCGCGCGCTGCTGGACAGCAACCCGGCACCGTCCGAAATGGACATCCGGGAGGCGATTTCCGGGCAGATCTGCCGGTGCACCGGCTACGAGAACATCGTCCGGGCGGTGCAGTGGGCGGCCGAACATCCCGCGCCGACCGAGGCGGAGGTCTCCGCATGACCGCCACCGAGGTGCCGCCGGTCGGGTTCGGCCGGATGATCCGCAAGGAGGACGCCCGGTTCATCCGCGGCGAGGGCCACTACGTGGACGATGTGCAGCTGCCCGGCATGCTGCACGGGGCGATCCTGCGCAGCCCGTTCGCGCACGCCCGGATCGTCTCGATCGACACCAGCGCGGCCGAGGCGCACCCGAAGGTCCGCGCGGTGATCACCGGGGCGACCCTGGCCGGGCTGAATTTGGCCTGGATGCCGACGCTCTCCAACGACGTGCAGGCCGTGCTCGCCACCGACAAGGTCCGGTTCCAGGGCCAGGAGGTCGCGTTCGTCGTCGCCGAAGACCGGTACGCCGCCCGGGACGCGCTGGAGCTGATCGACGTCGACTACGACCCGCTGCCCGCGGTGATCGACGCCCGCCGCGCGCTCGACCCGGACGCGCCCACCATCCGGGACGACCTGGAAGGCAAGACCGGCAACCACATCTTCGACTGGGAGTCCGGCGACCGGGCCCGCACCGAGGAGGTGTTCAACAGCGCCGAGGTGGTCGTCGCGCAGGACATGCTCTACCCCCGCGTACACCCGGCGCCGATGGAGACCTGCGGCACGGTGGCCGACTTCGACAAGACCACCGGCAAGCTCACCGTCTGGTCCACCACCCAGGCGCCGCACGCGCACCGCACCCTGTACGCGCTGGTGGCCGGGATCCCGGAGCACAAGATCCGGATCATCTCCCCTGACATCGGCGGCGGGTTCGGCAACAAGGTTGGCATCTACCCCGGGTATGTCTGCGCGGTGGTCGGCTCGATCGTCACCGGCAAGGCGGTGAAGTGGGTGGAGGACCGCTCGGAGAACCTGATGAGCACGTCCTTCGCCCGCGACTACCACATGCACGGCGAGATCGCGTCCACAAAGGACGGAAAGATCGTCGGACTGCGGGTGAAGGTGCTCGCCGACCACGGCGCCTTCAACGGCACCGCGCAGCCGACCAAGTTCCCGGCCGGCTTCTTCCACATCTTCACCGGCTCGTACGACCTGCAGGCGGCGCACTGCGAGGTCACCGGCGTCTACACCAACAAGTGCCCGGGCGGCGTCGCGTACGCCTGCTCGTTCCGGGTCACCGAGGCCGCCTATCTGGTCGAGCGCATGGTCGACGTGCTCGCGTACGAGCTGAAGATGGACCCGGCCGAGCTGCGGATGAAGAACCTGCTGCGGGCCGAGCAGTTCCCGTACACCTCGCCGACCGGCTGGGAGTACGACTCCGGCGACTACCCGCGGGCGATGCGGCTGGCGATGGAGCTGGCCGGCTACGACGAACTGCGCCGGGAGCAGGCAGCGCTGCGCCGCCGTTGGGAGGCGGGCGACCGCGGCGAGCTGATGGGCATCGGGATCAGCTTCTTCACCGAGGGTGTCGGTGCCGGGCCGCGCAAGCACATGGACATCCTCGGCCTCGGCATGGCCGACGGCGCCGAACTGCGGGTGCACCCGACCGGCAAGGCGGTGCTCCGGATCTCGGTGCAGACCCAGGGGCAGGGGCACGAGACCACGTTCGCCCAGATCGTCGCGGAGGAACTGGGGATACCGGTCGCCGATATCGACGTGGTGCACGGCGACACCGACCAGACCCCGTTCGGGCTGGGCACGTACGGCTCGCGGTCCACGCCGGTGTCCGGCGCGGCGGCGGCCATCGTGACCCGGAAGGTGCGGGACCGGGCCAGGATCGTGGCCGCCGCGATGCTGGAGGCGTCGCCGGACGACCTGCAGTGGGAGAAGGGCCGCTGGTTCGTGGCCGGCGACCCGGAGCAGGGCCGGACGATCCAGGAGATCGCGCTGGCCGCGCACTCCTCGCTGGAGCTGCCCGAGGGCGTCGAGGGCCACCTGGACGCGACCACCGTCTACAACCCGCCCAACCTCACCTACCCGTTCGGCGCGTACATCTGCGTGGTGGACGTGGATCCCGGTACCGGTCAGGTCAAGGTGCGCCGGTTCATCGCGGTGGACGACTGCGGGGTGCGGATCAACCCGATGATCGTGGAGGGGCAGATCCACGGCGGGCTGGCCGACGGCATCGGGATGGCGCTGATGGAGGTGATGGCCTTCGACGAGGAGGGCAACCACCTGGGTGCGTCCTTCATGGACTACCTGCTGCCGACCGCGGTGGAGTGCCCGTCCTGGGAGCTCGGTGCGACGGTCACGCCGTCGCCGCACCACCCGCTCGGCGCGAAGGGGGTCGGCGAGTCGGCCACCGTCGGCTCCCCCGCCGCGGTGGTGAACGCGGTGCTGGACGCGCTGCGGCCGTACAACGTGCGGCACGCGGATATGCCGCTCACCCCGGCCGCCGTCTGGCGGGCCATCCAGGGCAACCAGTTCCGGACAGACATGGCCATCCAATGAGCGCAGGGAGGCCGCGGCGGCGCGCCGGAGCGAACCGGGAAGCACAGTGAGCGCAGGGAGGCCGCGGCGGCGCCTGGACCGCAGCACCCCGCCAGCGAAGCTGCCGGGGTGCGGAGGGAAGGCGTCGGCTGTGCGGCCGACCGGAGCGAACCAGGAAGCACAATGAGCGCTGACCTGCTCCTGCGGGCCGATCAGCTGCGGTCCGGGCGGGTGCCGTTCGTGCTGGCTACGGTGGTCCGGGCCGAACGACCGACCAGCGCGAAGGCGGGCGACCGGGCGCTGGTGCTCGCCGACGGAACCCTGGAGGGTTTCGTCGGCGGCACCTGCGCCGAATCGACGGTCCGGCTGCAGGGCCTGCGGCTGCTGGACTCCGGCGAGTCGACGCTGTTGCGGATCACCCCGGACGGCGACGCCGAACCCTCCACAGTGGAGGGTCTGGTCACCGTCGGGAACCCGTGCCTGTCCGGCGGGACGCTGGAGATCTTCCTGGAGGCGATGCTGCCGGCGGTGCTGGTGCACGTCTTCGGGGACGCACCGGTGGCCCGGGCGCTGGCCGCGGTCGGCACCGCGATGGGTTACGACATGCGCGCCAGCACCGACCCGGCGGGCGCGATCCCACCGGACACCGCCGCGGTCGTGGTCGCCTCGCACGGCCGGGACGAGGAAGCCGTACTGACCGCGGCGCTGCGGGCCGAGGTGCCGTACGTGGCGCTGGTGGCCAGCCGGCGCCGCGGCGCGGCCGTGCTGGCCGGGCTCGACGTCACCGCGGAGCAGCGCGGCCGGGTGCACAGCCCGGCCGGGCTGGACATCGGCGCCCGCACCCCGGGCGAGGTGGCCACCTCGGTGCTGGCCGAACTGGTGGCCGGCCGGCCGCGGCTGACCGGCCCGCGGGTGCCCCGCGCGCTGCCGGTGGCCGAGGTGATCGAGGCGGTCGACCCGGTCTGCGGGATGACCGTGGCGATCGCGCCGGCCTCGCTGCGGCTCGAACACGCCGGCCACACCTGGTACTTCTGCGGCACCGGCTGCCAGCACGCCTTCGCCGCCGACCCGGCCAGCTACACCGCCCCCTGAACCCGGTCGCGCCCGGCCGTAGCCCGGCCGGGCGCGGCCGATCTTCCTGGCCAGCCGGGCCGGAGCACGGCCGATCTCCCTGGCCGGCCCGGCCATCTCCCTGGCCAGCCCGGCCGCAGCGCGGCCATCCCGCTGGCTAGCCGGGGCGCAGCGCGAGGTCGAAGGTGGCGTGCCAGGTTCCGGCGGCGTCCGGCTTCGGGTCGAGCACGAGTTCCGGCTTGACCGAGCCGATCGTGTCGTCGTGCAGCCAGGGATCGTTGGCGTAGTAGGCCATCGTGGTGAGCGTGGCGTGGCCGGGCGCGGTCACCTTGAGATGGGTGTGCGACGGGCGCCACGGGTGCCGGCCGAGCAGCGCCAACAGCCGGCCGACCGGGCCGCCGGTCGGCACCTGGTAGGCCAGCGGCTTCACCGTGGTCACCGCGTACCGGCCGGCGCTGTCGGCGACCACGATGCCGCGCAGGTGCCACTCCGGCAGGTTCGCGTCCTCCTGGTCGTAGTGGCCTGCCGAGTTGGTCTGCCAGAGGTCCAGCTCGGCGCCGGGCAGCGGCGCGCCGCTGCCCGCGTCGGTGATCGTCCCGGTCAGCAGCAGCAGGTCACCCGGCTCCCCCGGCGGTGCCAGCACGGCGGGCGAGGCGAACCGCGGCGCGCCCGGACGCCAGAACGGACCCTCCACATTGGACGCCGTGCCGGCCTGCCCGGCGGCGTCCCGGCGCTCGGCGAACGTGGACAGCCCGAGCACGTCGGACAGCAGCACCATCTCACCGGCCGCGCCCACCTCGTTCAGGTAGTGCAGCACGCCGAACAGCTCCGGGTAGCTGATCTGTTCGGCCTCGATCAGCGCCTGCGCGGCGGCCAGCGCCCGGGGCAGCACCGCCGGCAACCGGCCGGCGGTGCCACCGTCCACTGTGGTCATGCTCGCCCTCCGGTCAGCGCGCGCGGCGGGCCCGGCGGCGCAGCACCGAACGGGCGACGAGCAGCGCGACCACGCCGATCAGCTGACCGCCGAGGATCACCCGGGTCTGGTCGAAGGCCGGCTGCCAGGTCACCGCGCCGTCCTTGATCACGAAGACGCCGGCCGGGGTGACCCGCAGCCCGAAGCCGCCGCCGGAGCCCTGCTCGTTGGAGTCACCGGTCCGGCCGCCCTCACCGCCACCGCCGCCGCCGACGATCCGGGCCACCGGGATGACCAGGGCGCCGTCCCGCTCGATCGGGTCGCCGAACGCCCGCCGCACGGTCGCGGCCTCCGCCAGCCGGTCCACCAACTGCGGTCCCTCCGACATGCCTGCCTCCTCGTTGACGCTCCGGGTCGCCCCCAGCATTCCTGATCGCCGGTAAGCCCGTCCGGTTGACCGTCGCGGCCGAACCCGGAACGGTCGTATGCTCGGCCGAACAGCCCAATCCGCTACAACAACTCCAGTACCAGACATTTCGCTGGTCCACTAGGAGGCCACCGTGGGTGTCCGCGACATCCCCCGCAGCACGCTGCCGCTGGACCAGCTGACCCAGTTGACCCGGCCGGTGCCGGTGTGCTGGCACGAGCCGGACGACGACGGCGGTTTCTGGGTGGCCACCCGGCACGCCGACGTGCTGGCCGTCGCGATGGCGCCGCAGACCTTCTCCTCGCTGCGGAACACCCAGATGCTGCGCAGCTGGTTGCTCGACCCGCCGACGCTGGAAGCGCAGAAGTTGACGATGCTCAACCAGGATCCGCCGGCGCACACCAAGCTGCGGGCGATCGTGCAGCGCGCGTTCACGGTCCGGGCGATCGAGGGGATGCGCGAGCGGCTGGCCGGCTACGTCCGGGACATCGTGCGCCACGCACTGGACCGTGGCGAGGGCGACTTCGTCGCCGACATCGCCGCCGAACTGCCACTGCTGGCGATCACCGAACTGCTCGGCGTCCCGCCGGAGGACCGCAAGCGGATCTTCGAGTGGACCGAGCAGATGATCCGGTTCGAGGATCCGGCCTACGCCGAGTCCGGCATGGCGGCCGGCGAGGAGGCCTTCCGGTACGCCAACGAGCTGGCCGTCAGCCGCAAGGCCGAGCCAACCGGGGACGTGGTCAGCCGGCTGGTGCACGCCGACATCGGCGGCGAGGGCCTGACCGAGCTCGAGTTCGACCTGTTCTTTACGCTGCTGATAGTCGCCGGCACCGAGACCACCCGGCACGCGATCAGCCACGGCATCATGGCCTTCCTGGCCAACCCCGAGCAGTGGCAGCTCTACCGGGTGGAGCGACCGCGTACCACCGCGGACGAGGTCATCCGCTGGGCCACCCCGGCGCTGTCCTACCAGCGGACCGCCGTGGTCGACGCCGAGCTGGGCGGCCAGCCGATCAGCGCGGGCGAGCGGGTCGGGGTGTTCCTGCGGCCGGCCAACCGCGACCCGGCCGTCTTCACCGACCCGGACCGGTTCGACATCCGCCGCGACCCCAACCCGCATGTCAGCTTCGGCCGCGGCCCGCACTTCTGCCTCGGCGCCACCCTGGCCCGGGTCGAGCTGGACGTGACTCTCGCCGCTGTCGCCGACCTGATGCCCGACCTCGAGCTGGCCGCCGAGCCACGCTGGCTGAACTCCACCATCGTCAACGGCGTCGCCGGACTCCCGATGCGCTACCGCAACTGACTACCGTCCAGATCGGACAGTCCATCGTGGACTGTCCGATCTGGACGGTAGTGGTCCCGAACGGCCGGTGCCGCCGGACAGTGGACGGCCGAGCTTCCAGCCAGCGGCTGGCCGGGACGGCCGGACGCGATCAGGCCGGGACGGCCGAGCTTTCCGGCCGACGGCTGGCTGGGACGGCCGGACGGCGATCAGGCCGGGACGGCCGGGCTTTCCGGCCGACGGCTGGGACGGCCGGACGGCGATCAGGCCGGGACGGCCGGGCTGAGCGAGTCGAGCAGGCCGGGGATGCCCGGGCCGACGTACCACTCCAGCCCGTAGGTCTCGGCGAAGCCACGGCGGCGCAGCGCGGCCCGGTCGATCTGGCTGGCGTGCGCGGCCATCGCGGCCCGCTTCGCGGCCAGGTCGGCCGCGTCGGCGGCGACCACGGTGGTCACCTCGTCCCGGTGCCGGCCCAGCCGCGGCGCGGCCGGCGGGCCGGACTGCTCACCGGCGGGCCGGGGCAGCCCGGCGGCGGCCCGGCCGACCAGGTGCCGACCGCCGATCCGGTCCCGGTCGACGGTGGCCTGGTAGCCGGCGATGCCGGCATGACCGGCGGCGGCCACGCCGATCCGGTGCACGGCGAGGTGGTCCGGGTGCGGGTAGATGCCGCCCGGGTCGTAGTGCACCAGCGCTTCGGCGCCCTCGGCCGCGCACAGCCGGGCCAGGTTGCGGGCCAGCGCCGGGACGTCGGCCCGGGCCAGCGCGTCCGGGTGGCCGTTGTCCGGCCAGCCGGGCATGCCCGAGTCGCGCCGGCCGAGCAGCACCAGCCGGGCCACCCCGAGCAGCGCGCAGGCCTGCTCCAGTTCGGTCCGGCGCACGTCGGCCAGCGCCTGCCCGGACCGCAGCGGCCGCAGCGCCGGCCCGAGGTCGCCGCCGGTCGCGGTGACCAGCACCACCCGGGCGCCGCGCCGGGCCAGCCGGTGCATCGTGGCCGCGGTGAAGATCGCCTCGTCGTCCGGGTGCGCGTGCAGGAACACCACGCACCGCCCGCGCAGCGAGTGGTCCGCACCCGGGTCCCGAGCCGGGCGGACCGGCTCGGCGGCCAGGCGACCGGGCCGGCTGATGGTCGGGGCGGGCGCCTGCGCGGCGCCGGGGAACGGTGGCATTGAGGACTCGCTCGCTGGGGGCAGGGTCGGCCAGGGACGCGGCGCGGTACGGGCCCACAGCAGGACGCCCGGGACAGAGCGGGCATACCAGCGGGACTACCCGGTGCCGGCTACAGGGCCGGCTGGCTCGGGAGCCGTACCGGGGTCAGCGACAGCGCTGGTCGAAGTGGTGCGCGCGGCGGCGCACCCAGCCGCAGTCGGCCGCGCGCACCGCCGGAGCGGCGATCGGGGCAGGCCGGGCGGACATAGGAAAGATCGTGACACACATGTCAAGGTGGCGCAGCAGGACCGACCGGACCGGGCCCGTTCGGACAATCGGCCGGCCCGTTCGGGCGTTGACAGCTTCGAACATATGTTCGAGGATCTCTGCATGACGACGGCCGCCCCGGAACGCTCCGGCGCCGCGCGGGAGACTCGGCGGGAGGCTCGACCGCGCGGCGCCGGAGACCCACTGGAGCGGGCCCTGCTGCCGGTGCTGCCAGCCCTGGCCCCGCTGTTCCCGGACGGTGCGCTGCGCCGCGGTTCCACCGTGGCGGTCGACGGGTCCGCCGCGCTGCTGATCGCCGTGCTGGCCGGCCCGTCGCTGGCCGGGTCGTGGTGCGCGGTGCTGGGCGTGCCGACGCTCGGGTTGGTCGCCGCGGCCGGGGCCGGGGTCGCGGTCGACCGGCTGGCGCTGGTCCCGGCGCCGGGGCCGGCCTGGCCGAGCGTCACCGCCGCCCTGCTGGACGCAGTGGATCTGGTCGTGGTGGCGCCCGGGGCCAGGGTCCGGGCGGGCGACGCGCGGCGGTTGGCGGCCCGGGCCCGGCAGCGTGGCTCGGTGCTGGTGCCGTACGGGGTGCCGGCCGGCGGCTGGGAGGGCGCCGACCTGCGGCTGTCGGTGGCCGAGGCGCAGTGGAGCGGGCTCGGTGCCGGTTGGGGCCACCTGCGGGCCCGGCAGGTGCTGCTGCACAGCGACGGGCGCGGCTCGGCGGCCCGGCCGCGGCGGGCCCAGGTCTGGCTGCCGGCGGCCGGCGGCCGGGTGGAGCCGGCCGCCGCGGTGGTCCCGATCCCGGTCCGCCGGGCGCCGGCCGGGCAGCCACCGGGTCGCCGGCCGCCGCCCGGGGAGCTGCTCTGATGGCGCGCCGGACGGTCGTGCTCTGGTGCCCTGACTGGCCGGTGATCAGCGCCGCCGGTGCGGCAGGCCTGTCCCCCACCGCCCCGATCGCGGTGATCTGGGCCAACCGGGTGGTGTCCTGCTCGGCGGCCGCCCGGGCGGAGGGGGTGCGCCGCGGGCTGCGCCGGCGCGAGGCGCAGGGCCGCTGCCCCGACCTGGTCGTGCTGCGGCACGATCCGATCCGGGACGCGCGCGCTTTCGAGCCGGTGCTGGCCGCGGTAGAGGAGCTGGCGCCCGGGGTGGAGGCGATCCGGCCGGGGCTGTGCGCGGTGGCCGCCCGCGGCCCGGCCCGGTACTTCGGCGGTGACCGGGCGGTGGCCGCCCGGCTGGTCCAGCAGGTCACCGCCAGCACCCGGGTGACCAGCCGGGTCGGGGTGGCCGACGGCCGGTTCGCCGCCGGGCTGGCCGCCCGGCAGGCCGAGATCGTGCCGCGCGGCGGGTCCCGGGCGTTCCTGGCCCCGTTCCCGGTCAACACGCTGGAACTGTCGGAGCTGACCGACCTGCTGCGCCGGCTCGGGCTGCGTACCCTGGGCGACTTCGCCGGCCTCCCCCCGCGCGACGTGCTGGCCCGGTTCGGTCCGGACGGGGCCCGCGCGCACCGGCTGGCCCGGGGCCAGGACGAAGTGCCGCTGGCGGCCCGGGTGCCCGCCCCGGAGCTGGCCGTGCAGGTCGAGTTCGACCCGCCGGTCGACCGGGTCGACACCGCCGCCTTCGCCGCCCGGGCGCTGGCCGAGCAGGTGCACGCCGGGCTGATCCGGCGCGGGCTGGCCTGCACCCGGCTGGCGATCGAGGCACAGACCGAGCATGGCGAGCAGCTGACCAGGCTCTGGCGGCACGAGGGGGTGCTGACCCCGGCCGCGATCGCCGACCGGGTGCGCTGGCAGCTGGACGGCTGGCTGACCCGGGCCGCCACCGGGGAGGCGGAGCGGCCAACCGCCGGGATCATGCTGCTGCGGCTGGTGCCGGACGAGGTGATCCGGCACAGCGGGCTACAGCTCGGGCTCTGGGGCGGCCTCGGCGACGCCGGCGAGCGGGCCGGCCGGGCGATGGCCCGGGTGCAGGGCATGCTCGGCGGCGACGCGGTGCTGACCGCGGTGCTCGGCGGCGGGCGTGACCCGGACGAGCAGGTCCGGCTGGTGCCCTGGGGCGACGAGCGGGTGCCGGCCCGGCCGGCGGATCAGCCCTGGCCCGGGCAGGTCCCGGCACCGGCGCCGGCCACCGTGCTGGCCGACCCGGTACCGGTCGAGGTGCTGGCCGCCGACGGCGGCCCGGTCGGCGTCACCGGCCGGTACGCGGTCACCGCCGAGCCGGCCCGGTTCGCCGCCCCGGGCCGGCCGGCCACCGCACTGCTGGCCTGGGCCGGGCCGTGGCCGGTGGACGAACGCTGGTGGGATCCGGCCGCGGCCCGCCGCCGGGCCCGGTTCCAGCTGCTCGGCGCCGACGGCACCGCCTGGCTGGTCGCCCTGGAGGCCGGCCGCTGGTGGGCCGAAGGGGTGTACGACTGATGGGTTGGAGTAATCCGCCGATTCCGTGGTCGGAGTTGGAGCGGCGGCTGTCCGGGCGCCGGCCCGAGGGGCCGCCGTACCCGGGCGACGGCGGCGACAGCCCGGCCTGGTCCCGGCACCGGGCGGCGTACGAGCCGCCGCCCTCCCCCGGCCCGACCGGTAGCCGGCCGGAGCCGGTCGACCCCGACCCGGTGCCGTACGCCGAGCTGCACTGCCACTCCAACTTCAGCTTCCTGGACGGGGCCAGCCACCCGGAGGAGCTGGCCGAGGAGGCCGCCCGGCTGGGCCTGACCGCGCTGGCGCTGACCGATCACGACGGCATGTACGGCGTGGTCCGGTTCGCCGAGGCGGCCAAGGTGATGCAGGTGCCCACCCTGTTCGGCGCCGAGCTGTCGCTCGGCCTGGACGGCCCGCAGAACGGCGTGGCCGATCCGGTGGGCGCACACCTGCTGGTGCTGGCCCGCGGCCTGGACGGGTACCGCCGGCTCAGCACGGTGATCAGCGCCGCGCAGCTGCGCGGCGAGCAGAAGGGCCGCCCGGTGTACGACCTGGACGAGCTCAGCCGGGCGCACGGCGGCTCCTGGCTGGTGCTCACCGGCTGCCGCAAGGGCGCGGTGCGGCAGGCGCTGGCCGGCGCCGGGCCCGCCGCCGCGGCCCGCGAGCTGGCCCGGCTGGCCGAGCTGTTCGGGCCGGACAACGTCGTGGTGGAGCTGACCGACCACGGCCAGCCGCTCGACTCCGACCGGAACGAGGCGCTGGTCGCGCTGGCCGAGCGCGGCGGGTTCGGCCTGGTCGCCACCAACAACGCGCACTTCGCGAGCCCGGCC
>Ga0307500_10000366_pt1 | contig 15438 bp, 10 predicted proteins | sample 14_S_MG_FD_201362 | JGI IMG/M metagenome (GOLD analysis project Ga0307500, IMG submission 201362) | Soil microbial communities from Populus trichocarpa stands in riparian zone in the Pacific Northwest, United States - 14_S | ecosystem: Environmental > Terrestrial > Soil > Riparian zone > Trees... | reverse complement strand
TCCGGCTGGACGGCACCTCGATGGCCACCCCGCACGTGGCCGGCGCGGCCGCGATCCTGGCCCAGCAGCACCCGGACTGGACCGCCGGCCGGCTGAAGGCCGCGCTGATGAACACCGCGGCGGTCAACCCCAGCACCGGCGTGTACGGCCAGGGCGCCGGCCGGGTGGATGTGGCGCGCGCCGTCAGCACGCAGTCCTGGGCCAGCCCGGCCAGCGTCGCGGTGGACCTCACGCCCGACGGGCCGGCCACGGTGACCCGCCAGGTCACGCTGCACAACGACGCCGACACCGCGGTCACCCTCACCCTGGCCGCGGCCGCGACCGGACCGGACGGGCAGCCGGCGCCGGCGGTGCTGGCCGTCGCGCCGGCCCAGGTCACGATCCCGCCGGGCGGCAGCGCACCGGTCACCGTGACCGCGCACCGGCCCGCCACCGGCCGGTACAGCGGACGGCTCACCGCCACGTCGGCCGGCAGCCAACTGACCGTGCCGGTCGGGGTGGTGGCCGAGCCGCAGCTGTACACGGTCCACGTGGCCGGCATCGACCGCGCCGGCCACTCCGCCGGCGGCACCCTGGAGACGATCCCCTGGCTGGACCTGCTCAACCTGACCACCGGCGAGTACGCGCCGGTCTTTGTCAGCGGCAACGGCGTGACCGCCCGGGTGCCGGCCGGCCGGTACGACCTGGCCGTGTACGTCGACACCCCCGGCCCGGACGGCCAGATCGCCAGCAGCGCGCTGGTCAGCATCCCGGCGCTGACCGTGCGCAAGAACGTGACGGTGACCGCCGACGCCCGCACGGCGCATCTGGTCTCGGCCACTGTGGACAGTCGCACCGCCGTCCACAGTGGAGTCGACGTGGCCGGCGTGGCACAGACCGTCGCCGGCCGGTTCACCGCGTCCGGCACCGGCTCCGCGGACCCCGCGGTCGGGCTGTACGTGACCGCCACACCGAAGGTCACGTCCCGGCCGTACGCCTTCTACTACAAGACGATCCGGGCCGAACCGCTCGGCGGCGCCGCCCCGAAGGCGTACAACCTCGCGCTGATGGTGAACGGCCAGGTGCCGAGCCGACCCACCTTCCGGGTCGCCGACCGCGACCTGGCCCAGCTGGACAGCAGGTTCCACGCCGACGGCACCCCGCTGGCCGGCACCCGCACCACGATCCAGGTGCTGCCGGGGGAGGACTTCCCGTTCGGCGGCGGCGACTACCCCGTCCAGCTGCCGGGGCGCCGGATCGAGCTGTACTCGGCGTCCCCGGGGCTGCGCTGGTTCCGGGTGCTGGACGCCGACTCGACCGGGCCGGACGGCGAGTTCCTCTCCGAGGCCGCCAACGACCCGGCGATGCGGCCGGGCGACCGGCTCCGGTTCGACTGGAACTCGGCGGCGCTCGGCGCCGTGGTCGCGCCCGGCCCCCGCGCCAAGTGCAGGCCCGGCCAGGTGCTGATGGTCGCCTTCCCGTTCGTCTCGCCCGGCGACGCGTACGGGTTCACCCCGAACACCCAGCAGGTGTCCGTCTCGCGGAACGGGGCACCGCTCGGCTCGGTGGACGACATCGGCGGCTGCTTCGCCACCCCGCCGGGCGCCGCGTCGTACGCGCTGCACCTGACCGCCGACCGCAGCCTGGCGTTCAGCGCCCTGGGCACGCACGCCGACGCCACCTGGACCTCGGCGTTCACGCCGAACCTGGACGACCCCTGGGACAGCCCGCCGATGATCAACGTCCGGGTCACCGGTGACTTCGACCTGGCCAACCGGGCGCCGGCCGGCCAGCCATTCCGGCTGGACGTCTCCGCCCAACTCGACCGGTTCGACGGACCGACGACGCCGCGCACGCCGATCCGGCTGACCAGCCTCGAACTGTCCACTGACGACGGTGCGAGCTGGCACCCGGCGCCGGCGGCCGCGACCGGGACCAACCGGTGGGCCGCGCTGGCGCGCACCCCGCGTGGAGCCCACTACGTGTCACTGCGGATCCGGGCCGCCGACGGCTCCGGCGACGCCGTGACACAGACCATCATCCGCGCGTACGGGCTGCGCTGACGGATGCTTCCGCACGAGACAGTGGCCGACCGGTCCCGGCTCGGGCGGGGCGAACCCGCCCGCCCGGCCGGCCGGCGGGCCACCAACGAACCGGAGTCGCCGATGACCGCACCCCCCGAAGCCCGGCCCGCCGCCCACCCGGACGGCCGCACCGACGCGGACCACACCGCTGAGGACGCCGCCACCATGCGGGCGTCCACTTCGGACCCGGACCGGTTCGCCGCGATCTTCGACCGGTACTACCCGCAGATCCGCGGCTACGTGGCCCGGCGGCTGACCGCCGAGGTGGCCGACGACGTGACCGCGGACGCGTTCCTGGCCGCGTTCCGCAAGCGCGGCAGTTACGACCCCGGCCAGGGCAACGTGCGCTCCTGGCTGTACGGATTCGCCACCCGGGAGGTCGGCGCGCACCGGCGGGCCGAGCTGCGCCGGTACCGGGCACTGGCCCGGCTCGACGCCCAGCCGAGCCGACCGGCGCCAGATGGCGCGGCCGAACCAATGGCCGCGGCCGAGCTCGACGCCCGGCTGGCCAGCGCGCTGGCCGGACTGTCCACTGCGGACCGGGACGTGCTGCTGCTGGTCGCGCTGGCCGAGCTCAGCTACGCCGAGGTCGGCCAGGCGCTGTCCATTCCGGACGGAACCGTCGCCTCGCGGCTGAACCGGGCCCGCCGCCAACTCCGCGCCGCCCTCGGCGCCACCGAAGACAACTGAGAGAGGACTGTCCACAATGGACGAACTGAGACTGGTACGGGCAATGCTGGACGACCAGCCGGCGCCCACCGCAACCGAGGTCGCCGCGGCCCGCCGCCGGGTGCTCGGCAGCGCCGAGCCATCCGGCACCGACGAGCTGATCCGCACGCTCGCGCTCGCCGACGCCACCGGCACAGCGGCCACCGCCGGCCCCGCCACCGCCGGCCGGGAAGCCGCTGAACTCGCTGGGACGGCGCGACGGGCGCCGCGCGGCCCGAGCTACCGGCGCCGGGCTGGGTTCGCCGCCGTCGGCGCGGCCGCCGCCGCGGTCGCGGTGGCCGTCGCCACCGTCCCCGGCGGCGCGTCCGGACCGGGCGGCACGGCTACCGCCCGGCCCGGGCCGGCCGGCCGGGCCGGCGACGGCGCCGGTCAGGCCGCCGGACTGTCGGCCAGCCAGATCCTCCTGGTCGCGGCGGACAAGGCGGCGCTCGCGCCGGCCACCGGTGCCCGCTGGCAGTTGCACACGCTGTCCGGCGGGCAGGTGCTGACCACCGGCGGCTACTTCATCGACCACCGGTACGACACCGAACTCTGGGTGCCGACGGCGGCAGCCGAGCCCACCTGGCGGATCATGCACGACCTCGGCGCCCGCCCGGCCACCCCGGCCGACGTCGCGGCCTGGAAGCAGGCCGGGGCGCCGACCCGGTGGACGATCCCGCTGCGCAAGCTGACCCCGGACGAGCAGCGGCAGCAGGCCGAGAAGATCCAGATCAACCGGAAGCTGAACCCGAACGGGCCGCTGATCAGGGCACCGAAGGCACAGACGATGACCGCCGCCGGCGGCGCCCCGTTCGCCGCCCGCGAGGACAGCCACGGCACCGTCGGCGTGATCGCGAACAAGCCACGCACGCTGGCCGAGGTGGCCGCGTTGCCGACCGACCCGGCCGCGCTGCAGGCCTGGCTGGAACGGGAGATCCGGGCCGGGTACCGGCGGGACGGCGGCACCGGCCGGTCGATGTCGGCCGACCTGTTCGAGCAGGGCATGCAGATCGCCTCGCACCTGCCGGTCTCGCCGGCGCTGCGCTCGGCCACCTTCCGGATGCTGGCCAGCCTGCCCGGGGTCCGCGCGGTCGGCCAGGTGCGTGACCCGCTCGGCCGCGCCGGCTACGCGGTCGGGCTGCCGGAGAAGTCCGGCGGTGCCGTCAACGAGCAGCGGCTGATCCTCGACCTGCGCACCGGCGCGACCCTGGCCTGGGAGGTCGTCGTCCTCGCCGCCTACCCGGCGGACCCGCACAGCGCGCAGGCCGGCCAGGTCGCGACGTACGAGGTGACGGTCGGCGCCGGCTGGACCAACGCGCGGCCGAAGCTCCCGGCCCGCCAGATCGGTCCGGAGGACGCCGTCGGCTGACGCAGCCGATCCCGCCGCCGGCTCGACGCCGGCCCGGCAGCCACCGGGCCGGCCGGTCCGGCGAGCTCAGGCTGGTCGGTCCGCCCAGAGCGGGCCGGCCAGCCCAGCCGGCCCGGCCCGGCCCGGCCCGGCCAGCCCAGCCGACCCGGCCATCCCGGCCGGGCCGAGCCGCGGGCTGAGCTGCGGGCTAGGACGTCCGCCGCAGTGCCTGCCGGGCGATCACCAGCTGCTGGATCTGGCTGGTGCCCTCATAGATGCGGAACAGCCGGGCGTCCCGATAGAACCGCTCAACCGGCACGCCACGCATGTAGCCGGCGCCACCGTGCACCTGCACCGCCCGGTCCGCCACCCGGCCCACCATCTCGCTGGCGAAGTACTTGGCCGCGGACGGCCCGAGCCGGGTGTCGGTGCCGGCGTCGTACCCGCGGGCGACCTCCAGCACCAGGCTGCGGCCGGCCAGATGCTCGGTGACCGAGTCGGCCAGCAGCCCCTGCACCAACTGGAACTCGGCGATCGGGGTGCCGCCCTGCCGCCGGTCCCGGGCGTAGTTGACCATCTCGTCCACCAGCCGGCCGGCCATCCCGACGCAGAGCGCGGCGATCTGGATCCGGCCGTGGCCCAGGCTGCGCATCGCGGTCACGTACCCCTGGCCCACCCCGGCGGCGCCACCGACCACCGCGTCGGCCGGAACCCGGACGCCGGTAAAGGACACGTCCGCGGTCCAGGCGCCGAACTGGCCCATCTTGTGGTCCCGGGGGCCGACCTCGAGGCCGGCGACGTCCCTGGGCACCAGGAACGCGGTGATCCCGGCCGGTCCGGTGGCATCGGGGTCGGACCGGGCGAACACCATGAACACGCCCGCCACCGGAGCGTTGGTGATGTAGCGCTTGGCGCCGTCGATCACCCACCCATCGCCGTCCCGGACCGCGGCGGTACGCAGCCCGGTCGGGTCGGAGCCGGCCTCCGCCTCGGTCAGCGCGAACGCGGACACCACCTCGCCGCTGGCCAGCCGGGGCAGCCAGGCCTGCCGCTGCTGCTCGGTGCCGCCGAGCAGGACGGTCCGCCCGGCGATGCCGTTGTTCGTACCGAACAGCGAGCGCAGTGCCGGCGTGGTGTAGCCCAACTCGAACACCAGCCGGGTCTCCTGCTCCATGGTCAGCCCCAGCCCGCCGTACCCGGGCGGCAGCGCGTACCCGAACAGGCCCATCTCCTTGCAGGCCTGGACGAGGTCGGCCGGCACCTCGTCGCGCTCGTCGATCTCGGCCTCGCGGGGCAGCACCCGCTCCCGGACGAACCGGCCGACGCTGGCCAGGATCTCGACGAAGTCGGCCTCTTCCACCGGTGCCTCCCGCTCCGCCACCGCTGAACTGACCGGCCACCAAACAGAATGGCGTTCGGTAACCCCTGCCAGATCCTCCACCGACGCCCGACCCAAGTCGATCCGGAACAAGAACCCGCAGCTCAGCGGCCTGCCGCTGGCGGACCGCCCGGCGGTCGAGCCGGCGGAGCCGCGGGCCGGCGAGCCAGGGGCCGGCCGGCCGGCGGGTCAGGGCGGCGGGTCGGCGGGTCGGCGGGTCGGCGGGCCAAGGCAGGCTGACCGGCGGGTCGGGCCGGCGGAGCCGCGGGCCCGGGCCGGCAGAACCACGGCCCGGGCGGCGGAGCCGCTGGCGACCCGCCCGGTCAGCCGGCCGCGGCCAGCGCGGACCGGAGCTCGGCGTAGCCGGCAGTGAGCGCCGGCTGCTGGTAGTGGGCGTTCAACCCGCTCGGGTTCGGCAGCACCCAGAGCCGCGCCGGGCCCAGCCGGCCGGGCTGCGCGCCGACCCGGGCGCGCGGCTGGCCGAACGCGATCCGGTACGCGGTCACGCCGAGGATCGCGACGACCGGCGGCCGCCACCGGTCGACCAGCGCGCGCAGCGCCGGCACACCGGCCCGGATCTCGTCCGGGGTCAACTCGTCGGCGCGTGCGGTAGCCCGGCTGACCAGGTTGGTGATGCCGATACCGGCGGCGAGCAGTGCGGCGGACTCGTCCGGCCGCAACCGGCGCGGCGTCAGCCCGGACTCGTGCAGCGTGACCCAGAGCCGGTTCCCGGGCCGCCCGAAGTGCCAGCCGGACCAGGCCGAGTACAGCCCCGGATTGATCCCGACCAGCAGCAGCCGCAGCCCAGGCCCGACCAGGTCGGGCAGCACCGCACCGGCCGCGGCGAGCAACTCCACCCGGGACGGCCCAGCCACCTGGCCATCCTCGCACCGACCCGCCACCCACCCGCCGCTCGCTCCGGCCCGCCGGCCGCGGCCCACCCCCAGCCCGGCCCGCCACCCAGCCCGACTCACCACCCAGCCCGACCTGCTACCCAGCCCGACCTGCCGGCCAGCCGGACCCGCCCCAGCCCGACCTGCCGCCCAGCCGGGCCGCCACCCAGCCCGACGGGCTGCGCAGCCCGACCCACCACCCAGCCCGACCCACCACCCGGCCCCGTCGGCGGAGGTGGCAGCAGGGGTACGGATGGGTAAGGCAGTGACAACTTCGCGATCACCTGCCCCTGGTCGTTGCGGCGCAATCCGGTCCAACCGAAGGGGGCTCACCCATGACGACCATCCGCGACGCCGGCCCTCCGTTACCCCGGCGGCTGTTCCTCGCTGGCTCCGCGGCCGCGCTGGCCACCGGCTGGATGCCCTGGACCCGGCTGTCCGCCGCGGCCGACCCGGGCTGCCCGGCCCCGCCGCAGTTCCCCGCGTCCATCGAGCTGTTCCGGCAGGCCTACCGCAACTGGGTCGGCGAGATCCGGGTGGCCGATGTCTGGACCTGCCTGCCCCGCCAGCCCGCCGACGTCGTCCTGCTCGCCAACTGGGCCCAGGCGAACGGCTACCGGCTGCGCGCGCAGGGCCACGCCCACAGCTGGGCCCCGCTCACGCTGACCACCGGCGACGGCTGCGCGCTCCGGACCGTGCTGGTCGACACCACCCACCACCTCACCGGCATGCAACTGGTCAGCGGCGATCCGGCCGCGGTCCGGGTGCAGGCCGGCGCCGCGATGGAGGACCTACTGCGCTACCTGCGCGACGCCGGCTACGGGCTGACCGCCGTCCCGGCGCCGGGCGACCTGTCCGTCGGCGGCGCGCTGGCCGTGGACGCGCACGGCACCGCCGTCCCCGCCGCCGGTGAGACGCCGCTGCCGGGCCACACGTACGGCTCGCTGTGCAACCTGGTGCTCTCGATCACCTCGGTGGTCTGGGACGCCGCGGCCGGCGGCTACCGGCTGCGCACGGTCGACCGGTCCGAACCGGACTGCGCGGCCCTGCTCACCCACCTCGGCCGGGCCTTCGTCACCGAGGTCACCCTGCGGGTCGGCGCCGACCAGAGCCTGCGCTGCGTCAGCGACCTGACCATCCCGGCCGACGAGCTGTTCTCCGCCGGCACCGGCCGCACGCTGGCCAGCTACGTCGAGCAGGCCGGCCGGGTGGAGGCGATCTGGTTCCCGTTCACCGACCGGCCCTGGCTGAAGGTATGGAGCGTCAGCCCGAACCGGCCGCTCACCTCCCGGCCGGCGGTGGCCCCGTACAACTACCCGTTCTCGGACAACGTCCCGGAGCCGGTGGCCAGGCTGGCCGGCCGGATTGTGTCCGGCGAGCCGGAGCTGGCGCCGGCATTCGGCCAGGCCCAGTTCGCCGCGACCGCGGCCGGGCTGGCCGCGACCGGGTCCGCCGACCTCTGGGGCCCGTCCGCGAACCTGCTGCTCTACGTCCGGCCGACCACGATGCGGCTGACCGCCAACGGCTACGCGGTGCTCACCAGCCGGGCCAACATCCAGCGGGTGGTCGCCGAGTTCGTCGCCGCCTACCAGGACCTGCTGACCGCGTACCAGACCGACGGGCGGTATCCGGTGAACGGCCCGGTCGAGATCCGGGTCACCGGCCTGGACCAGCCGGCCGACCCTGGCGTACCCGGCGCGCGGCCACCGGGCCTGTCCGCACTGCGCCCGCGCCCGGACCATCCAGAGTGGACGGTCGCGGTCTGGCTGGACCTGCTCACCCTGCCCGCCAGCCCCTACGTGGACGAGTTCTACCGCCGGCTGGAGGAGTTCGTACTGACCAACTACACCGGCTACGCGATGATCCGGCCAGAATGGTCGAAGGGCTGGGCCTACACCGACGCCGGCGCCTGGACCAACCAGACCGTCCTCACCGGCACCGTCCCAGCCGCCTACCGGCAGGGCCCCGACCCCAGCTGGGATGCCACCCTGGCCACCCTCAACCGCCTGGACCCCCACCGCACCTTCACCAACCCCTTCCTCAACACCCTGCTCCCGTAACGCCGACCCCGCCCCGCGGGCAACCGACCCCGCCCCGCCGGCGACCGCTCCGGCCCGCGGGCGACGGGCCCGCCGCGTGTGACGGATGCAGCCCGGGAGTGACGGATTCCACCCGCGGGTGACGGGTTCGGCCCCGCGGGTGACGGGTTCGGGCCACGGGTGATGGCGCAGAGCCATCACCGGCGAAGCAAACCCGTCACCAGCGACCGCAACTCGTCACCAGCCCCACCACGCCATCACCGCACCCCACCACCGCGGCACACCTGCTCAGCGGTCGACGCCTTCGGCCCGCGGGTGACGGCCCCTCCGCCTGCGCGAGCGACGGGCCCGCCGCGGGTGACGGATGCGAGCCCCGGGTGATGGCGCAGAGCCATCACTGGCGAAGCAAACCCGTCACCAGCGACCGCAACTCGTCACCGGCCCCACCACGGCATCACCACACCCCACCACCGCGGCACAGCGTGGTCCGCGGTCAGGGGTTACGGCAGTGGACGGATGCGGACGCTGAGCGCAGCCGGGTCGATGTTGTCCACCTGCCGGGTCACGAAGGCAGGGCTGGCCGGCGTCCGGCAGGCGCTGTCCAGGTACAGCAGGATGGTCTGCTCGGCGCCGCGGTTTACCGCCGAGCGGACCTGGGGCAGCCCCAGGCTCGCCGCGGAGCGGCAGCCGAACCCGCCGGGCAGCTCCACCTGCGTACCGGTCTCGCTGGGGCCGGAGTACACGCACGCACCGCCGATCGGGCACCCCGCCGCCGCGCCGGCCTGAGCCGCGCCGGCCGGGGCGGCCCCGCCCACCGCGGCCGCCGCGAGCACGGCCGCCGCCGCCAGACCTCGCCCGACCCATCGCCGCATCGTCACTCCTCGTCGTAGCGCCCCGTGCCGGCCGATATGGTCGCATTCGGCCCGGCGCACCGGTCCGTCCAGCACCGAATCGGCATAGCCCGCCGAACCCCAGCCCCGCCGGACACAGCCCCGCCGGACAAACCGGCTGAACACAGCCCGCCGGACACAGCCCCGCCGGACACAGCCCGCCGGACCCCAACTGGCTCGGCAGGGCCCGCCGAGGCAAGGCAGGATGGACGGATGCGGGTGGCGTTCGAGGCGGACGACGCGAACGGGACGACGGCGGCGGTACTGGCCCGCCTGGTCGAGGCGGGGCATGAGGTGATCCGGCCGGCGGCGTCCTCGGACTGGCCGGAGGTCGGTGCCAGCGTCGGCCGCGCGGTGGCCAGCGGTGCCGCTGACCTGGGCGTGGTCATGTGCTGGACCGGCACCGGCGTCTCGATCGCGGCGAACAAGGTCGCTGGCGTCCGGGCCGCCCTGGCCTGGGAGCCCTGGGTGGCCCGCGGCGCCCGGAAGTGGAACGACGCGAACGTGCTCGCGCTCAGCCTGGCCCGGCTCGCCCCGGCTGTGGCGGTCGAGGTGCTGGACGCGTTCCTCGAGGTCGACGGCCCGGATCCGAACGAGCAGGCGGCCATCGCCGCGGTCGGCCGGCTCGACCGGAGCGACCGGAGCGAGTGACGTACGCGACGCCCGGATTGCGGTCGTCGAGCCGACCTCCGTAAAGTTACCGACGAGTAGCTTAGGAGGCGATCGCCATGCCGGGGTTCACCCTGGAGCTGACCGACGAGCAGCGGCAACTGCGCGACTGGGTGCACGGGTTCTCCGCCGACGTGCTGCGACCGGCCGCCGCCGAGTGGGACGAGCGCGAGGAAACCCCCTGGCCGGTGCTGCAGGAGGCGGCGAAGATCGGCCTGTACAGCTTCGAGTTCCTGGCCACCTCGTACGCCGACGAGAGCGGCATCTCGCTGCCGATCGCGAACGAGGAGCTGTTCTGGGGTGACGCCGGGATGGGGATGGCCATCTTCGGTACCTCGCTGGCGGTGGCCGCGATCTTCGGCTCGGGCACGCCGGAGCAGCTCGGCGAGTGGGTGCCGCAGTGCTTCGGCGACGCGGCCGACCCGAAGGTGGGCGCATTCTGCAGCACCGAGCCTGAAGCCGGCTCGGACGTCGGCGCGATCCGCACCCGGGCCCGCTACGACGAGGCCGCGGACGAGTGGATCATCTCCGGCCAGAAGGTCTACGCGACCAACGGCGGCATCGCGAACGTGCACGTGGTCACCGCGAGCGTGGAGCCGGACCTGGGCACCCGGGGGCAGGCGGCGTTCATCGTCCCGCCCGGCACGAAGGGCCTCACCTCGCCCAAGAAGCTGCGCAAGCTGGGCCTGCGCGCCTCGCACACCGCCGACCTGTTCCTGGACGACGTGCGGGTGCCGGGCAACTGCGTGCTCGGCGGCCGGGAGAAGCTGGCCGAGCGGCTGGCCAAGGCGCGGTCCGGACAGCGGGCCAGCGGGCAGGCGGCGCTGCGTACGTTCGAGCTGACCCGGCCGACCGTCGGCGCGCAGGCGATCGGCATCGCCCGGGCCGCCTACGAGTACGCGCTGGAGTACGCCAAGGGCCGGGTGCAGTTCGGCCGGCCGATCATCGAGAACCAGGCGATCGCCTTTGCCCTGGCCGACATGCGCACCGACATCGACGCGGCCCGGCTGCTGGTCTGGCGGGCGGCCTGGATGGGCCGCAACGATCAGCCGTTCGACGCGGCGCAGGGCTCGATGAGCAAGCTGCGGGCCGGCGAGGTCGCCGTCTCGGTCACCGAGAAGGCGGTGCAGATCCTCGGCGGCGCCGGCTACCTGCGCGATCACCCGGTCGAGCGCTGGTACCGGGATGCCAAGATCTACACGATCTTCGAGGGCACCAGCGAGATACAGCGTCTGGTGGTGGCCCGCGCCATCTCCGGCATGCAGATCCGCTGATCCCGGCGGCCTGGCCCACCCGCCAGTGACGGGTTCTCCCGACGGGTGACGGGTTCGCCCACCCGGTGACGGCTCTGCGCCATCACCGGCGGCTGGAACTCGTCACTGGTCGCATCACCCGGCGGGCCAAGGCATCACCCGCGGAGCCGGGTCGTCACCCGCCGGTGGCGGGCCGGCTGTTCGCCGGCCCGCGACCGGGTCGTCCTGGCGCCCTGGCGGGGTCAGCGCCAGGTGTCGTTGAGCGTCACCGCCCCGCTGGCGGGTGTGGTGAACGACCGGTTCGGGTCGCTCTCCCAGATCACCGCGCCGTCCGGGTTCTTCTTGATGTACTTGTACTGGAAGCTGGTCGAGCCGGGCAGCGTGGCGGTCGCCGCCCAGATCGGGTACGTGGCCGCGGACAGCGGGATCGCCGCGTTCGGGTCCCAGTTGCCCAGCGCCGGGATCGAGCCGACCAGGAACACGTTCTGCCCGAAGAACGTGGTCGCGTTTTCATGGAACGTCACCTGCACCTGGCTCGGCCCGCCGCCGCCGCTGACCAGGCTGCCGGCGTGGATGGCGACCGCGTCCATCGCGTTCACCGTGATCGTCGCCTGGCCGGCGCTGTTGACCACGACGGTCGGACCGGTGCAGGTATTGCCGCTGACGTCGCCGTGGATCACGTCGCAGTACGTGCCGGCCGCCAGCCCGGTGCTGAACGTCCTGTTCAGCGAGCCGCCCTCGCGGTTGATCGCGACGAACCCGGCGCTGCCGCGGCTGAACGCGACCTGGTTGTTCCCGTTCGTCCACCAGTTGCCCATCGCCGCGGAGCCGACGGCGTTCCGGAAGCCGACCATGTTCTGGATCGGCCGCTGCCGGTGCTCGCAGACCCAGCCGTTGCCGCAGCTGACGTCAGCGGTCGTGCCGCCGCCGTTGCTGGGCGGGCCCGCATCGTTGTTGCTGAACGAGAAGCTCGACATGATCACCGGCGTGCCGTACGGCCAGGCCAGCTCGAAGACGTTCGCCAGCGTGTACGTCTGGCCGTCCTTGTAGGTGAGGATGTTGCCGGCGCCGGAGCGCTGGGTGTCGTGGTTGTCGGTGAAGACCAGCGCCTTGTTGCTCGGCTCCCAGCCGGACTGCGAGCCCAGGCTCTGCAGCGACGCCAGCTGGCCGCCCTTGAACGCCGACCCGATCGTCGTGCCGTACCGGAACTCGAGCAGGTCGCCGTTGCCCTCGTACTGGTTGGGCTGGATCGGCTCACCCGCACCGAAGATCACTTCCTGGTACACGTACGCCGAGCGGCTCAGCCGGGACTCGATGTTGGCGATGTCGGCCACCGGCATGTGCTTGGCCGCGTCGACCCGGAACCCGTCCACGCCGAGGGCGAGCAGGTCGTTCAGGTACGCGGCGAGCCGGCCGCGGACGTAGTCGGCGTTGGTCGCGAGGTCGGCCAGGTCGACGAGCTCGCAGTTCTGCACCTCGAACGCGTCGCCGTAGTTGGCGATGTCGTCGTTGCCGTTGCGGCCGCAGTGGTGGAAGTCCTGCGTCTGGTAGGTGCCCGGGTAGTTGTAGTGGCTGAACGTGGAACCGGCACTGCCCACCGTGCCGGCCGGCCAGCTGCCCGCGGTGTGGTTGATCACCGCGTCGGCGTAGACCTTGACCCCGGCGGCGTGGCAGGCCGCCACCATGTCGGCGAACTGCTGCCGGTTCCCGCTGCGGGTCACCAGCTGGTAGCTGATCGGCTGGTACCGCTGCCACCACGGGTAGCCCCGGTCCGGCAGCACGACGTGCTCCTGCGGCGGCGAGACCTGCACGCCGCCGTACCCCTTCGGGCCGAGCACGGTGGTGCACTCGCGGCCGACGTCGGCCCACTTCCATTCGAACAGGTGGACGATCACCTGATGACTGCCCGGCGGGGTGGCCGCCGCCGGCTGGGCCTGCGGACCGACCTGCAACAGCCCGGCCAGCAGGCCCAGTGCGAGCAGCCAGCGCGGAGCCCTGCCGCCCCGACCAACCCTGCCGGCGTTGCCGGCGCCGCCGCCCCTGCCAGCCCCGCCGACCCGGCCGACCCGGCCGGCGCTGGGTGCCCGGCCGGCGCCGCCGGTTCGGCCGGCGCCGCCGGTTCGGCCGGGTCGGCCGGCCCTGAGCGGTCGACCGGCGCTGACGGATCGTCCAGATGTACCCATGGCGCTCTCCAAACCAGGGGGTGGGCGGATCGCATGGTGCGCGGTACGAATCGTGCATCTGGTACACGCTTCGGTCAAGACATTGCTGAAACATGCAGAAACTTGCGCGTCACCTGGCGTGCGATCAAGCGTCGGCTGTAGCCCCTAGAGTGAAGTGTTGTGGGTATCCGGCTTGCCGACGTGGCGACGCAGGCAGGCGTCAGCGAGGCGACCGTCAGCCGGGTGCTCAACGGCAAGCCAGGGGTCTCCGCGGCGCGGCGGGCCGCGGTGGTCGCCGCGCTCGACCGGCTCGGCTACGAGCGGCCGCTGCGGCTGCGCCAGCGCAGCGCCGGCCTGGTCGGGCTGATCACCCCGGAACTGGACAACCCGATCTTCCCGACCTTCGCGCAGGCGATCGAGCGGGACCTGATGCGGCAGAACTACACCCCGGTGCTGTGCACCCAGACCCCCGGCGGCGCGACCGAGGACGAGTTCACCGACCTGCTGGTCGAGCGCGGGGTCAGCGGCATCCTGTGCGTCTCCGGGCTGCACGCCGACTCCACCGCGAGCCCGGACCGGTACACCCGGCTGCTCGCCGCCGGCATCCCGATCGTCCTGATCAACGGCTACATGGCCGGGGTGGCCGCGCCGTTCGTCTCGGTGGACGACCGGGTCGCCACCCGGCTCGCCGTCTCCCACCTGGTCGAGCTCGGCCACCGCCGGATCGGGCTGGCGGTCGGGCCGCGCCGGTACGTCCCGGTGATCCGCAAGATCGCCGGCTTCACCGCGGCCATCCGGGAACTGCTCGGCGAGGGTGCCGCCGCGGCCGAGGGCGGTGCGCTGGTCGAGCACTCGATCTTCTCGGTCGAGGGTGGCCAGGCCGCCGGCAGCGCCCTGCTGGACCGCGGCTGCACCGGCATCGTCTGCGGGTCGGACCTGATGGCGCTCGGAGTGATCCGGGCCGCCCGCGAGCGCGGGCTGGCCGTGCCGCGGGACGTGTCGGTGGTCGGCTTCGACGACTCGCCGCTGATCGCCTTCACCGACCCGCCGCTCACCACGGTGCGCCAGCCGGTCACCGCGATGAGCGCCGCCGCCGTCCGCGCGCTGCTGGAGGAGATCGCCGGCAACGCCGGCCCCAGCACCGAGTTCGTCTTCCAGCCTGACCTGGTGGTCCGTGGCTCCACCGCTTCCGGCCTGCGCTGACCGCCGGGCCCGGCGTCCCCCCGAGCCCGGCGGCCGACCCTCCCGGCGGGCGCCGGGATCGCCGGTGATCCGGCGCGACGGCCGATCCCGCGGCACCAGCGGGGGCACCGCGGCCGGCAGGTCGCCCGGGCGGCGGCGAGCGGGCTGGCCGGCAGGCCGATGCCGGGGATCCGGCCGCGGCGTGGGAGCAGTCCCCCCGTTGAGAACTGCCTACCGCGGCCGGACCCCGGCCGTCTGGCGGCCCGGCCGGCGTCGGGAAGCCGGCCGGGCCTGGACCGGATCCGGACCCGCGCCGGGACGGTGGCTCGGATCGGAACCGGGTGCCTCGGGCTGGCCGGACGGGCAACTGCCCGGTCAGCGAAACCCGAGGCGAGGCGGGATAGGAGCCGGGATCAGGGGCCCCGTTCGGCGCCAGGTCGTGGATCGGATCGGGTCGGACAGCCCCCGCCTGCCACGCCGGTTGCCCGCCGGCAGGCCTGCCCGCTATCCGCTCCCACGACCAGTCACCGCCCCTGCATGCCGTACCCCTGCCTCGCCTCGGGCTGTACCAGCGAACCGCGACCGGGCGGCAATGACCATCCCCGAGTTCCGGGATAGTTGGTCCGGCGACGATCTAGACTCACCCAAAACGGGACGACCGGGGAGACCTGACAACGTGAAGGGGCGGCGGCTGTGACGGATCGGATCACGTCCGTGACCGCGACCGTCACCACCCCGGACGGTCAGGTGGCCGGGATCTCGGCCGGCGAGCAGTTGGTGTTCGGCCGCGGCGAGGACGCCGACCTGACCGTCCCGGCCGGCCCCGGGCTGTCCCGGCGGGCCGGTGTGATCG
>Ga0307500_10000365_pt1 | contig 15456 bp, 12 predicted proteins | sample 14_S_MG_FD_201362 | JGI IMG/M metagenome (GOLD analysis project Ga0307500, IMG submission 201362) | Soil microbial communities from Populus trichocarpa stands in riparian zone in the Pacific Northwest, United States - 14_S | ecosystem: Environmental > Terrestrial > Soil > Riparian zone > Trees... | reverse complement strand
CCAGGTTCCTGGCGCCGGCATTTCCGGATTCCGTCATCGCTCCCCCTCGCCCGCTGCCCATATATAAGAGAGCGAGTCTATTAATGAAATACGCTTTAGTTATAGTACGGCATCGTGGATGCGGGTGGAATCGTGTCGGAACGGTTTCGTGCACGCGTGCACATGTCTCTAACAAACTTGCCTGCGCCGTGATCAATCGGTTACGAGGTATCGCAGGAATCTCTCACGGGCCGAAGTAGCGTCGGCAAGACACTGCACGTAATAGTCACCGTTCTCCGCTGCACACTCCTGCCCCCGCCTGGCGGCCCAACGCCTTTGGTCTGCGCGGAGCTCGGAGCCGATCAACGGAAGCGCCTGCTGGTAAGCCCGTCCCAACTCCGAATCGAGCAAGCTCAGGGCTTCACTCGCGCAGATGGTTCTCTCCGCTCGATTTGACGCCCGCTTGCAATCGAAGCCGGGCACGATCGCGGTGCTGTCAGCGGCGGCCGCAAGCTCGATGATCGAGAGGGTTCGCTGAGCGGCCGAGAGTCGCGGATTCAGCCGCAGGTATTCGCTGATCCCAATGCCTTTGGTGTCTTTAGCCGCGGGATCCGCCCCAGCGTCGAGCAAAACCCTCATGACGATCGGGCTCGCATTCTCGGCCGCGTACATCAGCGCTGTCCGATCGCCACGCGCGACAGCGAAGCCGCAGTCGAGCAACGGATGGGTCGTTGCGTTGGGGTCGGCGCCCTGTTTCAGCATCGAGCGCACCAGATCGAGCCGGTTCATGTGCGCCGCCGTCATCAAGCTCGTTTTGCCAAAGCTGTTTTTGAATACGGGATCGAACAACACCATGAATTCGGTCTCGCGGCGGAATTGTAGATAGTGCTGATCCCCATCCTCTCCGAAAGAGTTCGGTATCAGGAAACGGCTGGCGATCATTCTCTCCAGCGCCTCGTCCCCTTTCACGCGCGCATCACGACTCGTCAGGCCGAATTCTTCGGCAAGGTAGCGTCCATATGCCCGACGCGCGGGCAGCAGCGCCTGAAGCAAGGCGAGGTATTCACGCTTGTTCCACGGTTCGCCCACACTCCAGTCTTCGAGGAAATGCCACATCCGCGGCGAATATACGAAGTATTGGTCTTCGGACTCGTTGGCCGGCTTCAACCAGGGCCGCACGGCCGCAACCAGCACGGCCTCTTCCGAATAATCGTCCTGTCGTTGCCCGGCATGCATCGATCCGCAATCGGCGATTCCCGACGTTCCAATCGCTTGGAGCGATTTCAGGAGCGCGCGGATCTCGGGCGCTTTTCGCATACGCTCGGCTACCAGCTTGGCTTCTGCGCTGGTGACGCGGCACACGATCGAGGTTTCCCCCGACGCCTTCAATTCGTACACCGCCACGTCGGTTTGCGCGGCACTCAGCAGCGCGCTGCGAAAATAGTAGCGCCCACGCCATCGGAACAATTCCAATGGGCTGCTGTACCACTCACCTGGATTGGTGCCGGCAAAGTGATTGGAATCGGGCGGCGGAGATAGAGGAAAGTACTGGGTAACGCCAGCAGGAAGTTCCGTATGCGAGCGCGACTCGCCGCTCGGATCAACGAGTCCGCCGAAATCTCCCGACGCGCTCACGAATCCGCTGTAGAAATCCTCCGACCTGAACGACGAACTGGTCACGAGTACGTGCTCGGGGTGACCATCGTCATTCAGATCCAGCACCTTCTGATAGGCGCGACTACCGGCGTAGAGAGGTTTGCTCTCACCCCAGTCGACCAGCTCGAGTCCCTGACTCTGCGCCGCGTCGACCCAGTCTGCAGCGGACTCCGTGGAGAACTCCTGCTCGACTCCTTTCAGCGCGATTGTGCAAAGCTCGGGATTCTGACTCATGCTGAGCACGGGCCAGGACGGCTGCCGTGGCGACCAAGCCTGATGAGCGTCCGCGGCCGCGGCTCGCGGTGAGATTCCAACAGACATCATGGCCGTCGCCAAAATCGCCAACAGCATTTGCCGCATTGAATCGCCTCCATTCGAATGTTTCACATCATCGGGGGTCAACGTGGCGCGGTGCCGATTCGAAGGTGACGAATTGTGGCGAACCTCCACAACTACGTTGCTGCCTGGCTAGCGCCGTCGGTCACCTCGTCACCGCCGAAATCGTGCTGATCGGTTGACGCCAAAACGCATCGGCGCGACCCTGCGTACCCATGCCCGCCCCTGAAATCGCGCGAGTACGCGCCGAGATCGACAAGCTTTACCGTCGCGAATCGCGCCGCATCTTCGCGACGCTGATCCGCCTGCTCGGCGATTTCGAACGCGCCGAGGAAGCGCTGCACGACGCATTCCGCGCTGCCATGGAGAAGTGGCCCGCGGAAGGGCTGCCGCAGAACCCGGTGGCCTGGCTGGTGTCGGCGGGACGCTTCAAGTCCATCGACAAGCAGCGGCGCGAGAAGCGCTTCGACCATCTCGAAGACCGGCCCGACGTCAGCGAGTCGTTGAGCGACAGCGGTCCTGCTCCCGATGACCTGCCCGAGCTGCTCGAAGACGACCGCCTGCGCCTCGTGTTCACGTGTTGCCATCCCGCGCTCGCGCCCGATGCGCAAGTGGCGCTCACGCTGCGCGAGGTCTGCGGCCTCGCAACCGAAGAGATCGCCGCCGCGTTCCTGACGCCGGCGCCGACCATCGCGCAGCGCATCGTGCGCGCGAAGGCGAAGATCCGCGACGCCAACATTCCCTACCAGGTGCCGGCGCGCGAGGAGCTGCCCGAGCGCCTCGAGAGCGTGCTGCGCGTGGTGTACCTGGTGTTCAATGAAGGGTATTCGGCGAGCAGCGGCGAATCGGCCACGCGCGCGGATCTGTCCGGCGAGGCGATCCGGCTCGCGCGACTCATCGCCGAACTCGCGCCCGGGCCCGAGGTGCAGGCGTTGTTGGCCCTGATGCTGCTGCACGAGTCGCGGCGCGAGACGCGCGCCACGCCCGACGGCGAGCTCATCCTGCTCGACGAGCAGGATCGCTCGCGCTGGAACCGCGCGCTCATCGATGAGGGCGCGGCGCTGGTGCGCTCCGTCCTGTCCTCGCAGCACGTCGGCGCGTACGCGGTGCAGGCGGCCATTGCCGCCGTACACGCCGAGGCGCCGAGCGCGGCCGACACCGACTGGAACGAGATCGTCGGGCTCTACGACTTGCTGATGCGGGTCACGCCCTCGCCGATCGTGGCGCTCAATCGCGCCGTGGCCGTCACCATGCGCGACGGACCGGAAGCCGGCCTCGTGCAGCTCGACGCCCTGCTCGCCGACGGCGCGCTCGACGGCTACCAGCTCGCGCATGCGGCGCGGGCCGATTTCTGCCGCCGCCTGGGGCGCAACGCCGAGGCGCGCGACGCCTACCAGCGGGCCATCAAGCTCACGGCCCAGGGGCCGGCGCGGCGCTTTCTCGAAAGGCGCCTGGCGGCGCTGCCGGCCTGAACCCGGCACCAAAATCTTTCCAGGCGCTGTCGAAAGGCCGGCTGCCCGTTCGACTACTTTTCAACCGAAGGAGATCCCGTGAAATACCTCTGTCTGGTCTACCTCTCTCCCGAAGAGTGGAATTCCGCGCCCGACGAAGCCTGCATGGCCTGCGGCAACGAACTGCGCGCCAGCGGGCACTTCATCACCGGGACCCCGCTGCACCCCACGCACACCGCCACCACCGTGCGCGTGCGCAACGGGCAGCTCTCGGTGACCGACGGCCCGTTCGCCGAAACCAAGGAGCAGCTCGCGGGCTTCTATCTCATCGACGCACGCGATCTCAATGAAGCCATCCACCTCGCCTCGAAAATCCCGCCGGCGCAGTTCGGCAGCATCGAAGTGCGCCCCACGCGTGAGCTCGTGGTGAGCGCTCAACCCTGAGGAATTGCCATGCACTCGCAGATCTTCGTCAATCTTCCGGTCAAGGACCTCAAGCGCTCCGTGGATTTCTTCACGAAGCTCGGCTACACCTTCAACCCGCAGTTCACCGACGACAGCGCGACCTGCATGATTCTCGGCGACAACCTGTTCGTCATGCTGCTGGTCGAGAAATTCTTCGGCAGCTTCACCAACAAGGCGATCTGCGACACGAGCAAGGCCACCGAGGCGCTGACCTGCGTTGCCTGCGCCAGCCGCGAGCAGGTGGATTCGCTCGTATCCAAGGCGCGCGCCGGCGGTGCGAAGGTGCCGCGCGAACCGCAGGACCACGGCTTCATGTACGCGCATGGTTACGAAGATCTCGACGGCCACACCTGGGAGCTCATCCACATGACCGGAATGCCGCCCCAGCCGCAGGCGTAACCCCTTGATTCTGTGACGCGCGTCGGCGCCGCGGCCGGCGGCTGCCGCCGGCTTCAAGTGCCTGTATTCCCGGCCGTTAACGGAACGGGTCATCACGAATAACAGGTCATGAATTCCGCCGTACAAAGCTCCGCCACGGACGATCTCGACCGCGTCCTGCACGCGGCCATGGCCGACGAATCACTGGAGCTGCCGCCACCTCCGCAAGTGGTGACCGAGGTCATGCGCCTGACACGCGGTGAAGGCGCCGCGGGCGACAGCGCCGACGCCAGCACCAGCGAACTCGCCAAGCTGATCCAGCGCGACCTCGCGCTCGCCAGCCAGGTGATGCGCGTGGCGAATTCCGCCGTGTATGCGCGCCGCAATCCCGTCGTGACGCTGCCGCAGGCCATCGCGTGGCTCGGCATTCGCGAGATCCGCAACATCGCGTTCGCGGTCGCGCTCAAGGGCCAGGTGTTCGCCTCGTCGTACTTTCGCAATGAGGTCGCGGACCTGTGGCGCGAGTCGGTGATCACGGCGCTCTTCGCGCAGGAGATCGCGCGGCTCAAGCGGCGCAACGTGGAGTCGGCCTACCTGTGCGGACTCCTGCATCGCGCCGGCATGGCGGTGATCCTCAATCGCGTCGGCACGGCGGTGCTCAAGCACCGGCTGACGCCGGACCCGAACCACGTTCTCAAGCTCGCCGCGCGCCATGAAGCGCGCGTCGGCACACTGCTCAGCATCGCGTGGCAGCTGCCGCCGGCGGTGTCCGCCGCCATCTCCCACTGGGGCGATCCGCCCGCCGCGGAAATGGCGCGCATCGAAGTCATGGAAGTGGCGCTCGCGCGCCAGATCTCCGATGAGCTGCGCACGCCGGGCGCCGGCGGCGAGCTGCCCGACTCGATGCTGGGTCCCGTATCCAAGTGGATGGACGAGCTGTCCATCTATCCCGACGAGCTGTTCTCCATCATGGCGCAGCGCGCGGCCATCTACGCCACGGCCGAGAGTTTCGCGTGAGCGAGAGCGCCGGCGGCCAGCGATTCGACGTGGTGGTGATCGGCTCCGGGCCCGCCGGGCAGAAAGCCGCCATCCAGGCCGCGAAGGCCGGCAAGCACGTGGCCGTCATCGAGCGCGACCGGCGCGTCGGCGGCTCCTGCGTGCATACCGGCACGATCCCGAGCAAGTCACTGCGCGAACACGCCATGCGACAGCGCGTGCGGCACGTGGATCTCATGGACGAACCGATCCAGTCTCTGCTCGACGGCGTGGGCGCGACCATCGCCGCGCATGACGTGTACATGGCGGCGCAGCTCGAACGCAACCACGTCACGCTGCTGCGCGGACGCGCGAGCTTCGTCGCGCCTCATGAGCTCGCGATGCGCAGGATCGATGGTTCGCAGATCATCGTGCGCGCGCCCGTCATCATCATCGCCACCGGCTCGCGGCCGCGCACGCCGCCGCACCTGGCCGTGGACCACGAACACGTGCTCGACAGCGATTCCATCCTGTCCCTCGCCTATCTGCCGCGCAGCCTGCTGGTGCTGGGCGGCGGCGTCATCGGCAGCGAGTACGCGTCGATGTTCGCCGCGCTCGGCTGCAAGGTGACGCATGCCGATCCGCAGGACCGCCCGCTGTCATTCCTCGACCCCGAGCTCACCTCGTTCTACGTCGAGGAGCTGCAGCGCAACGGCGGCGAATACATTCCGCGCGCGCAAGCGCTCTCGACGAAATGGGACGGCATCTCGCAGGTGCGCACGGAATTCAAGGACGGCCGCAACGTGATCGCCGACAAGGTGCTGGTGGCGCTCGGCCGCATCGCCAACGTCGACGAACTCTGTCTCGACGCCGCCGGCGTCGGGCTCACGAACCGCGGCCACATCCAGGTCGACGACACGCTGAAAACCACGGCGAACGGCGTCTACGCCGCCGGTGATGTCATCGGTCCTCCCGCGCTCGCCTCTGTGTCCATGGAACAGGGGCGCCGCGCCGCCTGCCATGCGCTCGGGTTGTTAGTGCCGTCCGATCCCGTGTCACGCCTGCCCTCGGGCGTGTACACCATTCCGGAGATCGCGACCGTCGGGCTCGACGAAGACGGCGCACGCCGGCACTTCGGCGGCGCGATCGTGGGTCGCGCCCGGTTCGAGGAGATCGCGCGCGGCCAGATCAACGGGTGTCAGCGCGGTCTTCTCAAGCTCGTGGCGGATCCCGGCGGCCGGCGCGTTCTCGGCGTGCAGATCGCGGGTGATGGCGCCACCGAGCTCGTGCACATCGGGCAGCTCGGACTCGCGGCCGAGCTCGACGTGGATGCTTATGTGGACAATGTCTTCAATTTCCCGACGATGGCCGAGGCCTACCGGATCGCCGCGTTCGACATCGTGAAGCAGCGCGGGCGGGTGTCATCCAGCGAGATGGTCGCGGATGCCGTGTCGGCGGTGCTCTGACACTCGACTAACTGGAGCGTTTCCCCGACGGCATCTGCGACAGCCAGGTGCGCGCGGATTGTTCCGCCGTGAAGAAGCGGATGGTCGGGTGGATCCGGTGCTCATGCATCAGCTCGCCGAAACGCCCGCCGTAGACCGACGCGTCGCGCACGATCACCGCGAGCTTGGTGCGGTAGTTCACGAACTTCTGCAGGACCTGCCCGGCGAGGCCGGACTTCAGGTCGAAGAATTCAGGCGCCAGGTTCTTTTCGTCGATGACCAGTCCGCCTCCCTCGACGCTCGCCGAGAGAGCGGCGGAGATGTCGCCGGCCGATTGAATTCCAGTGAATGCCATCGCGCGAGTCTACAGGCCTAACGCACTCAAGCTTGCATGATCGTCGGGTCTGCGTCCCAAAACCCATCGAAACCGCCGTTCGGCCTCCTGGATGACGACATCGTTGATGCTGGCGTGACGCTTTCGCATCAATCCCAGTTCATCGAACTCCCAATTCTCGTTCCCGTAAGACCGAAACCAAGTCCCCGAGTCGTCGTGCCACTCGTACGCGAAGCGCACCGCGATGCGTGCGCCTTCGAACGCCCAGACCTCCTTGATGAGTCGGTATTCGAGCTCGCGCGCCCATTTGCGCTTCAGGAACTCGACGATGGCCGGCCGGCCGGAGAAGAACTCCGCGCGATTTCGCCACGCACTGTCGACGGTGTACGCCAGCGACACGCGCTCCGGGTCGCGCGAGTTCCACGCATCCTCCGCCGCACGCGCCTTCTGCACCGCCGTCTCGCTGGTGAATGGCGGAAACGGCGGGCGTCCCTGCCCCGGCGCGCTCATCAGAATTTCTGGCTGAACTTGAGGCCCACCATCCTCGGCCTCGTGTCAACCGAGTAGACGATGCCACCGCAGATGGCGACGTCACACTCCACGTAGCGATACAGGCTCGCGCTCTCGTCGAACACGTTGTCGATGAACAGCTCCGCCGACCACTTGTCGCGCGCGAGGCCGAACGAAAGATCGACCATCGTGTAGGCATCCGAATCGCCGAGTACGTCGTTTTCGGCCGGCAGCAGCGCCGAGGCCGCCTTGCCGTTGTGCATCACCGATCCCTGCAGGTGGGCGTCGAGCCCGGCCATGGGGAATTCGTAGCGCGCCGTGAAATTGCCCTTGAACTGCGGTGTCGTCGGCAGGTGCGTGCCCTTCGGTGCAAAGGCCTCGATTCCGCCGTTGGCGATGCAACCGGCCTCGTTGTACGGATCGCCGGTCAGCGGGTCGATCAACTTGCAGAAGTCTTGGCCGAGCTCGGCTTTCTGCACGGCGATGCCGCCATACAACATCAGCGCGTCGGTGGCGGCCCACTGCACGTCCATCTCGACGCCCTGCAGATTGGCCTTGCCGGCATTGGTCACGTTGGTGAGGCCGTTTTCGCCGAGGAACGAGAACTGGAAGTCGTCCCAGTCGCCCCGGTATATCGCGCCGTTGAATCGCAGCCGGTTGCCGTCCCACGTAGTCTTCCAGCCGATCTCGTAGTTGGTGAGGAAGTCCGCCTTGTACGGCGGGAACGTGCCGCGGCGGTTCACGCCGCCGGGACGGAAACCTTCCGACCACGTGGCGTAGAACATCACGTCGTCGGTGGCATGGAACGTGGCGTTGAGGCGGAACGTGCTGTCGTTCTGCTTCACCGTCTTGTCGAGATTGGTACAGGGCGCGGTCTCGAAGACGTGTGTGCCGAAGCACGACCCCTCACCGGTGCTCGACCCGAAGGGATTCGTGGCGCCGAAGCCGAAGAAACCTTCCAGCGAATTCTCACTGCGGAAGTATCGCGCGCCACCGGTGACCGTGAACCTGTCGGTGAAGTCGTAGGTGAGCTCGCCATACACGGCGGCATCGCGATCCACGCGATATTGCTTGGTGAGCCAGAACGTGTCGTCCCAGCCGGTGACTTCGCTGACATCCGCGAGATCGGTGATCAGGTACTGCTGCTGGATGTCGTGCGTCTGGCGCTGCGCGAACAGGCCGCCGACGAAACGCAGGCGATTGTCCGCGGACGTGGAGAATCGCAGTTCGTTGCTGATCTTGGTGTAGCCGTCCTTGCCGTGGATGTACTGCGAAGGATTGATCAGGTCGCCGGCGTTGTCGGTGAAGTATTCGCCGAAATACTCGGGAGGCACCAGCGTGTCGTAGAAGAACGAATAATCCGAGTAGTCGGAGTTCACGTCGACGTCGCGCTTGAGATAGGAACTCGCGAACGTGATGTCCAGGTTGCTGAGCTTGCCTTCGACGGTGAGCGCGGCCTGCACCCACTGGTCGTCGCTGTTCTCCGGATGCCAGTGCGCCACCGCGGCCTCGCCGATGTCGCTCTCCCCGGCGTAGACGCCGTCGCCTTTCTGTTTCTGGAACATCACGGTGGGTGTGATGCTCCAGTTGTCGTTCAGGTCGAGCTTGAGCGCCGCGCGCGCGCCGTAGGTGTCGGCGTCGTTGTAGTTGTCCTTCGCCAGGGACTGCTGCGAGAGACCCGAGGTCGGGAACGTGCGCGTGGCCGCGACATTGTCGATGTAACCGCCGTCGTGGCGCATCCAGCCCACCAGGCGGATGGCGGCGTTGTCACCGAGCGGAACGTTCACGAAGCCTTCGGCGAGATAACCGGCGTCACCATCCGCGACGGTATTGCCCTCGAGACTGTACGCGGCGTCGAAGCCCGACTTGTCGGGCTTGTTGGTGATGATGCGGATGGTGCCGGACTGCGAGCTGGCGCCGTACAGCGTGCCCTGCGGGCCCGCCAGCGCTTCGACCCGCGCGATGTCGTACATGTGGATATCGAGCGCGCCCTGGATCGTGGTGATGGGCTGCTCATCGAGATACTGGCCCACGCCAGGCTGCGGACCGGAGTGATTGCCGTTGTCGCCCGCGGCGGCGCCGCGCATGAACACACGCGCGAAACCCGGGCCCGCGGACTGGAACGACACGCTCGGCAGGAATTTCACGTAATCATCGAAGCCCGAGACGTTGAGCTGCTCGAGGCGCTCGGTGCCGATGGCCTGGATGCTGAGTGGAACGTCCTGCAGGTTCTGCCGCGTCTTGAGCGCGGTGACGGTGACCTCTTCGAGGCCGCCGTTTTCAGGTTCTGCCTGTTGCGCCTGCACGACGGGCGCGCCGGCGAACAGGGCGCCCGCGAATGGAAGTCCGGTGAGGAGCGCGCGGGTCTGTTTTCCGTGGATACGCCGGATCTTGCGCAGTTTGCTGCGTGTCATGAGTGATCCCCGTCGATAGGTTTTGTTGAGCGGAGACCCGGCCGCGCCGGTCCCCACACCCTGGCGCGAGTGTATGCCCTTCGCTACGAATTCAAAACTGCGGCGTGCCGGGATACGCCGAAACGACGTCACCGAGCGCCTCCTTGAGGGGCCCGAGCCACGCCTCGAAGTGTTTCCAGTGGTCCATGCCCTCGCGAAAAATGGGCTGGCGAACCTGCTCCGAACTCGCGGTGCGCACCGCGCGCTGATTCTCGTGAAACCGAAGCACGCTGTCTTCGAACGGCAGCCGGCAGTGTTCCAGCAGGCGGCGCACCTCGCCCTCGGTGTCCTCGACCATGTCCTCGTAGAACACGCGATGCACGCGGCCCGGCAGCACTTCGTCGAAATGCGCCATGAGCTCGACGTAGTCGCGGTAGTAGCGGCCGATCTCGGCGAGGTCGTAGGTGAACGCCTGGCCGCGTGCGAAGTGCTGCTTGAAGCCGGAGAAGCAGCAGCCGAGCGGATGGCGCCGCGCGTCGATGATTTTCGCGTTCGGCAGCATCAGGTGGATGAGCCCGACGTGCGCGAAGTTGTTAGGCATCTTGTCGATGAAGATCGGCGCCGCGGTCTTGCGCTGGATGCGCGTCTGCGTGAGGTAGCGCTGCCCGAGCGCGTGCAGCTCCTGCACCGTGAATTTCTCGAGGGCGCGCGGATAGGCGCTGCCGGCGGCGCGCGAGGTGCGCGCGCCGATGAAACGCGCGAGCATCGCGACGTCCGGCAGCTCCATGGTGCCTTCGACGCTCGAGTGCGACGCCAGGATCTGCTCGATGAGCGTCGAGCCGGAACGCGGCAGGCCCACCACGAAGATCGGATCCGGCGCGGGATTGCCGAAGCCGGCGCGCTCTTCGAAGAACTCGCGCGTGAACAGGCGTTTCGAGCGCTCGACGTGCGCGGCATTTTCCTCGGCGTCGTAGCGGATCGTCTCGCGCCGCAGCCGGTTGCCGTCGCGGTAGTGCGCGAAGGACTCCTCGAACTCCCCGGCATCTTCCAGCGCCTTGCCGAGCGAGAACTCGAAGTGGAAGCGATCGTCGGCGGACAGCGTGGAGCCGGCCAACTGCTCGCGCATGGCTTGAGCCTGTTGCGGCGTGAACCGAAACGTCTTGAGGTTCGCGAGACTCCAATACGCCTCGCCGAGCGAAGGCTGCAGCTCGATGCATTTTCGATAGGCATCGATGCTCTCGGCGTTCTGCCCCGCGGTTTTCAGCGCGTGACCCAGGCTCATCCACACCTTGGCCTGCCTCGGGTAATCCGCGAGCACGCTTCGATAGTGCTCGATGGACGCGGCGTACTCGCCGATGCGCCCGAGGATCGCCGCCTTGAGGTTGCGGTAGCCGGGATTGCGAGGCTCGTCGGTCAGGAGGCGCTCGAGCTGCGCGAGCGCGGCCTCGGGCTTGTTCTGCCGGTGCAGCACCATCGCATAGTTGTGGCGCGCGGCGGCGAAACCCGGCGCCAGTTCGAGACAGCGCGCCAGCAGGTTTTCCGCGTCGGGATACCGCCCGATGCGCGCCGCGACTTCGGCGAACATGCGGATCGCGGCGACGTCGGTGGGATGGCGTTTCAGGTGTTCGCGCAGGACGCCCTCGGCCTCCGGAATGCGGTTCTCGACCAGCGCCAGCGCGGCGCCCATGAGTTTTGGATCGCGCGTGGAATGGCGGATGGCCTGCGCATACGCGCCGTCCGCGGCTTCACGCATCTCGAGCGCGGTGTAGTGATCGCCGAGGGCCCGCCACGCTTCGGGCAGCGCAGGCTTCAGGTGCACCGCGCGCCGCAGCGCTTCGATGGCGGTGTCGCCCTGTCCGAGGCGGCCGAGCGCCAAGCCCTTGAGCGCGAGCGCATCCGGCTGGTCGGGCATGACCTTGAGGATTTCGGCGGCCTGTTCGGCCGCCGCGCCCGCATCGCCGTCGAGCAGGCGCGAAGCATGCGACAGCGCCACCTCGAGCGAGCCGGTCGTTTCCACTAACTACTCCCGCTCACTTCTTCTTCGGCGCGCCCGCCAGTTCCTTGACCATGAGGTACCACATCTCGAGGCTGTCGTAGAACGCCTGCACGGGGATGCGCTCGTTGAGCCCGTGCGCGAAGCGATCCTTAGGCCGCGTGAACGACATGTCGGTGCCGTAGGTGGGTATGCCGGCGGCGCGGAACACGAGGCCGTCGGTGGCGCCCGACTCCTGCTGCGGCACGATGGGCACGCCCGGGTAGTAAGCATGGACGGCGTGCGAGACGGCGGCCATGACGTCCGGCCGCAGCGGCGACGCGTCGCTCGACATCGGCGCGCCGACCACCTTGATCTCGATCTTTTCGCCGACCACGCGCTGCAGTTCGGCCTGCACGGCCGTGACCTTCACGCCGGGGAAAATGCGGCAGTTGACGTTGGCGGTCGCAATCTGCGGCAACGCGTTGTTGGCGTGGCCGCCGTCGAGACGCGTTGCGACGCAGGTGGTGCGCGTGCGGCCGACGAGGTTCGGCGCCTTGGCAATGGTCGCGGCGGCCGCGGCATCGCGCGGATTCGCGGCGAACGCGATCATCGCCGCGCCGAGGTCGCCCGGCGTGGTCTTGCCGCCCTCGCGCATGCTGGCGATCGTGGTGTCGTTCCACATCACGGGAAAGCTGTGCTGCCCTAGGTTCACGAGGCCGGCGGCGAGGTCGTAGATCGCGTTGTCGGGTCCGGGCGTCGAGCTGTGGCCGCCGGGATTGCGCACCGTCAACGTGAAGTCCGCGTAGGTTTTCTCGGCGGTCTGCAGGTCGAAGTACAGCGCCTTGCCGGTCGCGTCATCGGACAGACCGCCGCCGCCGTCGGAATTGAGCGCGTATTCGGCGTCGATGAGGTCCCGGTGGTCGCGGACGATGGCGACCGTCGTCGCCTGCGAGGTCTCCTCGTCGCCGCTGAAGTAGATGATGAGATCGCGCTTCGGAACGTATTTTTCCGCCTTGAGACGCAGGAACAGAGTGGTTAGGGCCGCCACGCCGTGCTTCACGTCGAAGGTGCCGCGGCCGTAGAAGAAGCCGTTCTCCTCGACGAACTGGAACGGATCGCGCTCCCAGTCGGAGCGGTTGGCGGTGACAACGTCCATGTGTGCGAGCAGCAGGATGGGTTTGCCGCCGCTGCCGTCGCCCCGGTAGCGCGCGACGAACATCGCGGTCTTGTCGGTCGGCGTCTCGAACGGAATCACCTGGATGTCCGCGGCCGGAAAGCCGGCGGCGCGCAGCTCGCCAGCGAGGTAGTTGGCGACTTCGGGCACCTTGCCGTTGCCGAGCGAGCTCGGAATCGAAACCACTTTCTGGAAGATCTCGCGCGCCTTGGCGTCGAACGAGCCGCGCGTGGACTTCGCGGCGGCGAGTGCCGGGCCGGCGGCGGCGAGGCTCAAAAGCAGGCCCGCCATGAACACGGTCATGTCTTGTTTGGCTTTCATCGGTCGTACCCCAAGAACGATGGACGAATCTTACTCACACAGGCCTTACATTGGGGGTGCGGGCCTTGATTCTTCGTATTCGCGCGCCGTTTCGGCGGGAGGAACCCACCGAGTCCATCGACAGCGCCGAAAACCGGCGCGTCGAGGCTCAGTGGTTCACGATCGAGTGACGCCGGCTACCAGCTGAAACTGACGCTGTACTTGCCGTTCGTCGGGCCTGTGCCGCCCGCGTAGGAGTGCACGCGCACGTAATAGACGACGGCCGAACTACCCGAATTGGTCGCCGTCACGGTCTCCATCTGGCCTTTGCCCCGCTCGCTCCAGACGAGCAACGTGCCGCTGCTGCTGTACAGGTACAGCTCGTAGTCCGAACTCGAGTTGGGCGTCATCGTCGCGGTCAGCTTCCTGCCGGGCGGCAGTGAAACCCGGTAGTAGTCGCGGTCGCCGCTGGCCGCGATCGTGCCATTCAGCGTCGTGCCGGAGTTCGCGATGACCTGTGCCTGGCCGGTGTAGTTATTAGGCTCGATTTCGCTTCCGGAGGGCGGCGGCGGTGGCGGCGGCGGCGGGCTGCCGGTGATCGTGATGCCCACCGTGCCGGCGGAGCTCGCGCCCGTGACCGCCTTCGACGCGACGTTGCTGTCCCCGGATTCGATCGAGCCGCTGTTCACGGCGCGCACCTTGAAATACCAGGTCCCCGGCGTCAGCCCGCCGATGGTGGTCTCGCGCGAGGTGATGTCGTTGACCAGGCTGGTCTGCGTGAACGACGTGGTGCTGGTGCCGTAATACACGCGGAACGACGCGAGATTGGTGAGCGCCGTGCCGTCGGTATTGGTCGTGGGTGGCACCCAGGACACCGTCGCGGCGCCGGCGTTCCAGGTGCACGTCAGCGTGTAGTTAGTGCTGGCGTTGATGCTCGAGAGGGTCTGGGTCCCCGAAGCCGCCTTGTCGCCGGACCAGCCACCGCTCGCACGGCAGATCGAGGCGGTCGGATTCGTCGACCAGGTCAGCACGGGCACCATGCTCCCGGTGGCCGACGTGGAGTTGGCACGTAATGAGACGACCCCGGCGGTCTGCGCTTGGACGGCGCTCGCGGCGAGGAGCATGACGAAAAATAGAGATAGGGTTTTCACGCGAAGCAGAGTTGCGCGCGCCGCCTGGCCGCGCAAACGCACGAACACTTTCTGCGGACGCGTTCAGCGCGAAACCCTGACGCGAGCGAGCGACATTTTTTTCGCGCATGTGCCCGACCGTCTGCGCACCACGACAAAAGCTCCTAAGCTCTAGGAGAAGGCACCCAGCGTGTGGCGCGAGCGGGAATGTTTTTCAACCGGCGGCCGGCAAAGCGAGTTTCTGCTCGTCGGACAAAGCGACGTCACTTGGCGACAAAACTCCCACAGACGGCATCGTCGGGTGCGACGCCCGCCTCCGCCGCGGCGTCCGCGTGCTCGCGCGTATCCGTGACGGCCTCGCGCAGCGGCGACTTGAGCGCGCCCGCATCGACCGCCCGAAGCAGCTCACGCGCTGCGCGCGGACAACCCATGTCGAGGAGCGTCTGCGCGAGGTTGTTGCGCGCACCGAGGTTGGCGTCATCGATGCGCAACGCGGCGGCGTAGTCGCGCGCCGCATCCGCGAGATGGCCCTGGCGATACTCCGCGGTTCCGCGGCCAACCCAGCCGACCGGCTCCGCGGGCCAGCGCTGCACGGCGGCGTCGAACGCCGCTCGCGCTGCCGGCGGGTTCGCGCCGCGCTCGAAGTCGGCGGCGGATTCGAGATACAGGGTGGGATTGGCGCTGGCCGGCGTCTCGCCGGGCCGCAACACCACCATCGCCCAACGGCCACCGTTGTGCCAGGCGACCATGAACGTCCGCACGCGCCACTCGGAGCGCGCCTTGCTCCCTGACCTGAGCAAGAAGCGGTCGCGCTTCGCGTCGTAGCCGATGACCACCGCGTAGTGCCACCGCGGAAACATCGGGAGGCCGTAGTTGTGGAGCACGAGCACGGGCCTGCCCGCGTTGAGCTCCGCGAGAATGGAATCCATGTTCGGCGAGAGCCGGTAAGACAGGC
>Ga0307500_10000364_pt1 | contig 15468 bp, 22 predicted proteins | sample 14_S_MG_FD_201362 | JGI IMG/M metagenome (GOLD analysis project Ga0307500, IMG submission 201362) | Soil microbial communities from Populus trichocarpa stands in riparian zone in the Pacific Northwest, United States - 14_S | ecosystem: Environmental > Terrestrial > Soil > Riparian zone > Trees... | reverse complement strand
GCAGGCCGGCGAGCAGCGCCGCCATCCGCGCCACGTCGCGGTTGTCCTCGCCGGACTGGTTGGCGGCGCCGAAGTAGACGTCGGCGATCTCGGCCGGGTCGACGCCGCTGCGGTCGACCACGGCGCGGATCACATGCGCCGCGAGGTCGTCCGGCCGCACGCCGGCGAGCGCACCGCGGTGGGAGCCCACCGGGGTGCGGATCGCATCGACTATGTAGGCGTCGGGCATCGACTGGATTAAATGCGACAACGGTTCGCGCCGTATCCTGGGTGCATGGGTTTCGTCCTGCTTACGCTCGGCATGCTGGCGTTGATCATCGGGGTGCTGCTCGTGATCGGTCACTTCTACCAGGGCAGCACCGCCGATCTGGTCGACTGGAAGCCGACGCGCAGCCCCGAAGTCGAGGTCCAGAACGAGATCGACGACGTGCGTCAGATGCTCGAGGCGCAGAACGAGATGCGCCGCCGCCGCGGCGCCGAGGAGCTCGACGAGGGGGCACTGCGCGCCGAGGTCGAAGAGGAGGAGCTGGAGCGCCTGCGACGGGGCGACCCGTTCGGGCAATGAGGACCGGCGAGTGGCCCGCGCGCTGATCGTCGGCTGCGGTTGCCGCGGATGCGCCCTCGGCGAGCAGCTGTTGGCCGAGGGCTGGGCGGTGCGCGGCACCAGCCGGCGAGAAGAGGGCCTGGGGCCGATCGAGGCGGCGGGGATCGAGCCCGCGCTCGCCGACCCCGAGAGTCCCGGCACCGTGCTCGACCTGGTCGGCGACGTGGCTGCCGTGATCTGGCTGCTCGGGTCGGCCACCGGCCCGGCCGAGAGCGTCGAGGCGATCCACGGGGCGCGGCTCGAGCGCCTGCTCGAACGGCTGGTGGAAACGCCCGTGCGGCGCTTCGTCTACGAGGGGCGCGGCAGCGCCGACCCGGAGATCCTGGCGGGGGGAGCGTCGATCGTGCGCGCCGCAGGCGAGCGCTGGCGCATCCCGATCACGGTCACCGACCGGCAAATGGATATGGCTAAACTCGGATTGGAATTCAGGTAAATCGCTAACGAGCATCCGAGAGGAGCTGGTCAGATGACGCTGAAGCTTGGCGACGAAGCCCCCGACTTCGAGGCCGACACGACTGAGGGCCGGATCAAGTTCCACGACTGGATCGGCGACTCGTGGGCTGTCCTGTTCTCGCACCCGAAAGACTTCACCCCGGTCTGCACCACCGAGCTCGGCTACATGGCGAGCATCGAGCCCGAGTTCGCCAAGCGGAACGTGAAGATCATCGGCCTCTCGGTCGACCCGCTCGACAAGCACGAGGGTTGGGCGAAAGACATCGAGGAGACCCAGGGCACGGCGCCCAACTACCCGATCATCAGCGACGCCGACTTCAACGTCTCCAAGCTCTACGGGATGCTGTCGGCGGACGTCTCCGGTGACCCGGGCGACCGCACCCCGGCCGACAACCAGACGGTCCGCAACGTCTTCGTCATCGGTCCCGACAAGAAGATCAAACTGATCCTCGTCTACCCGATGACGACCGGGCGCAACTTCGACGAGGTGCTGCGCGTGGTCGACTCGCTGCAGCTGACCGCGGAACACAAAGTCGCGACGCCGGCCCAGTGGCAGCAGGGCGACGACGTGATCATCGCCGGCTCCGTCTCCAACGACCAGGCGAAAGAGATCTACCCCGATGGCTGGGAGGAGCCGAAGCCCTACATCCGCATCGTTCCTCAGCCTGGCGGCGCCGGCAGCAAGTAGTCGAACAGGTCGCCGAGGATCCGCGCGGTGGCCCCCCAGATCAACCGCCCTTCGACCTCGTAGGTCGGAGTGTGGATGGGGACGCCGCGGCGGACCAGCCGTCGCATGCCGTAGGCGTCGCGCAGCACGTCGAGCGACCAGGTGAGGACGGTCTCGACCTCGGCGGGATTGGGCGTCAGGCTCAGCTCGCCGGGGTGGGGGATGCGGCCGACGAAGGGATGGATCCGGTAGCCGGTGACGAAGGTGCCGGTGGTCGACAGCTCCTCGCCGAGCTCGACCAGCGCCGGGTCGAGGCCGATCTCCTCCTGCGCCTCGCGCAGCGCGGTGGCCGCGAGGTCTGCGTCCGCCTCGTCGCGGCGGCCGCCGGGAAAGGAGATCTCGCCGGCGTGGCGGCGCAGGTCGGCGCGCCGCTCGGTGAAGATCAGGCCGGGTTCGTCCGGCCAGCCGTAGAGCGGCAGCAGCACCGCGGCGTCGATCTCGCGCCTCAAATGATGACCTGGACCGTGCCGCCGTCGACCGACCAGGCGGCGCCGGCGACGTAGGAAGCGCGCTCGGAGCAGAGGAAGACGATCGCCGCGGCGATCTCCCCGACCTCGGCGAGGCGGCCGATCGGCCGCTTGGCGCCGGCTTCGGCGAGCGCCTCCTCGCGGCTCTCCGCGCCCGACATCGTGTGCGACTGGTCGAGCAGGCCGCCGGTGTCCATCCACAGCTCCGATTCGACCGGGCCAGGGCAGATCGCGTTGACCAGCACGCCCTGCCCCGCATAGCGGTCGGCGAAGAGGCGCGAGAGCGAGAGCTCGGCCGCCTTGGCGACCGAGTACTCGGGCATCGCCGCCGAGGGGCGCTTGCCTGCGGTCGAGCAGACGTTGACGATCCGTCCCCAGCCGCGCTCGGCCATCGGCGCCGCCGCAGCGCGCATCGCCCGCAGCGGTGCCATCACGTTGAGCTCGTACTGCGCATACCAGTCCTCCTCGGGCACGTCGTCGAGGTGGCGCCACTGGGCGGCGCCGGCGTTGTTGACCAGCACGTCGAGCCCTCCGTAGAGCTCGCTCGCCATCGCCAGCATCTGCTCGCCGGCGTCGGGATCGGTGACGTCGAGGGCCACCCGTTGAGCGCCTCCACCTGCCGCACCGCCCGCCGCGATCGCCTCGCCCTGCGCTTCGACCAGGCGCTCCTCGTCGCGCCCGACCAGGAGCACGTTGGCGCCCTCGGCGCAGAGCAGCCGCGCGGTCTCGCGGCCGATGCCGCTGCTGGCGCCGGTGACGACGCAAGTGCGCCCTTTCAGCCCGAGGTCCAAGTCTCTAGGCCTCGCCGCCGTCCCGCAGCAGCGGCTTGCCGGCGATCACGTCGGCGGCCCGCTCGGCGACCGCGATCGTCGGCGCGTTGGTGTTGCCGCTGGGGATGATCGGCATCACCGAGGCGTCGGCGACGCGCAGGCCCTCGACGCCGCGCACGCGCAGCTCCGGGTCGACGACCGCGTCCTCGTCCGCGCCCATGCGGCAGGTGCCGACCGGGTGGTAGATGAGCTCGACGCGATTGCGCAGGTCGTCCGCCAGGCTCTCGTCGCCCTCGACGTCGGCGCCGGGGAACAGCTCGCGACCGAGTCGCGAGGCGAACGGCTCGGCGGCGGCGATCTCGCGGGCCAGCTTGGCGCCGGCGACCAGCGCCGCGACGTCCTCCGGCTCAGCCAGCGAGTTGGTGAGGATGCGCGGCTTGTCGGTGGGGTCGGCGGAGCGCAGGCGCACCCAGCCGCGGCTGCGCGGCGCGACCAGCGCCGGCCCCATGGTGATCGCGTGCCCGTCGTATTCCTCGAAGCCGTTGTCGACGAAGTAGGCAGGGGCGAAGTGGAACTGCAGGTCGGGTTGGGCGAGGCCGGGACGGCTGCGCACGAAGGCGAAGGCCTCGGCGACCGTCGAGGTCAGCGGGCCGCTGCGCCGCAGCAGGAACTCGAGCAGCGCCTTCGGGCTCTCGGCGTCGGCAAGCGAGCCGCCGCCGGGCACGTCCCAGACGGAGGTCTGGTACGGGTGGTCCTGCAGGTTCTCGCCGACCCCCGGGAGGTCGGCCGTCACCGCGATGCCGTGCGACCGCAGCTGCTCGGCCGGGCCGATGCCGGAGAGCAGCAGGAGCTGCGGCGAGCCGATCGCGCCGGCGGAGAGGATCACGTCGCGCCCGGCGTCGGCGACGTGCTCGTGGCCGCGACGGCGGTAGCGGACGCCGGTGACGCGGCCGTCCCGGACGTCGACCCCGAGCACCTGAGCACCGGTGACGACGCTCAGGTTCGGCCGCTTCCGCGCCGGTCGCAGGTAGGCGTCGGCGGTGCTCCAGCGGCGACCGTTGCGTTGGGTCACCTGGACCAGCGCGGCGCCGTCCTGCTCGGTGCCGTTGTAGTCGGCGCTGCGCGGGATGCCGGCGGCGACGCACGAGTCGAGGAAGTCGCGAGTGAGCCGGCGCGGCGAGCGCTCGTCCTCGACCCGCAGCGGGCCGCCGGCGGCGTGGTGCTCGGAGGCGCCGCGGGCATTGTCCTCGGCGCGCAGGAAGTAGGGGTGCACGCCGTTCCAGTCCCAGCCCGTGGCGCCGCTTGCCGCCCACTGCTCGTAGTCGAGCGGATGGCCGCGCACGTAGAGCATCGCGTTCATCGAGCTCGAGCCGCCTAGCCCTTTGCCGCGCGGCACGTACAACGAGCGGTTCGCGCAGTGCGGCTCGGGTTCGGTGGCGAGGTCCCAGTCGCGGCCGGTCTTGAACTGCTTGGCGAAGGCGGCGGGGATCTTGACGTTGGGGTGGCGGTCGCCGCCCCCGGCCTCGATCAGCAGCACCTCGGCGCCGGGGTCCTCGCTCAGCCTGTTGGCGAGCACGCAGCCGGCCGAGCCGGCGCCGACGATCACGTAGTCAGCCACGCGGCAGCGCCTCGACGCGGTCGGAGACGGTCACCGGGGTCTCGGCGGCGAGCACCCTATGGACCGGGCACTTGCGGGCGATCGCGGTCAGCCGCTGTCTCTGCTCGTCGCTGAGCTCGGCCGGAAGGCGCAGGACGACGTCGAAGGAGCGCGGCGCGAAGTCCTCGTAGGCGACCTCGACCTCGACCTCCACCGGGCCGACGTCCCATCCCTTGCGCGCCGCGTACATCTCCATCGTCACCGCGACGCAGCCGGCCAGGCTAGCGGCGAGCAGCCGGGTGGGGGAGGGCCCCTCGTCGCCGCCGCCGACGAGGGCCGGCTCGTCGATGACGATCGTGTGGCCGCCCTCGATCTCCACCTCGTGGGCGTATCCCTCGCGGCGGCGGGCGACGGCCCTCATCGCGCTAGGCCTTGCGCCGTCCCTCGAAGAGAGCCGGCTCCTCGACGTCGGCAAAACGGGCCATCGCGTAGGCGTAGTCGGAGGCGCGGTTGACGAAGTGGATCACGGTCTCGGCGATCAGCTCGTCGTTCTGCTTGAGGGCGCTGATGCGACGCTCGGCGCGACGGATCGTCGTGCGGGCGACGTCGAGCTGGGCCGAGAGCTGGTTGCCGCCGGGGATGACGAACTGCGGCGGCAGCTCGACCTGGGCCATGTAGCGGTCGATCCCCTGCTCGAGCTCGGCGACCATCGCCTCGGTGGTGCGGCTGATGCCGTCTTCGAGCCGCTCGCCGGCCTCGGGAGCGGTCGCCAGCTCGGCGCCGGCGACGAAGATGTCGTCCTGGAGGCGGAGGATGTCGGCGGCCAGCTCCGCCTGCGCCGGAGTGCAGAGGGCGCGGGCGACGCCGAGCTGCGAGCAGGCTTCGTCGAGCGCTCCGTAGGCCTCGGTGCGGCCGTGGTGCTTGGGAACGCGGCCGCCGTACCAGAGCGAGGTGGTGCCGTCGTCGCCCTTCTTGGTGTAGATCTTGACCACGTCGGACATCCTAGGGACCGACCCTACGGTTGCCGAGCTCAGAAGAAGATGGATACGAGGGGCTCGGGGGCGTTGCCAGGGATATTGCCCATGTGAACCTGCTGAACCGACCTGAGGGGAACCGAGACCAGTCCGTTTTTCCCCTCGATGACCAGTACCCCATCGGTCTGGGTGATGAGCCTGCCGGTGAGGTGTCGTCCGCTCCCGAGGGTGACGTTGCATTCCGGGTAGGGACGGGCCGCAAGATAGGACCCGACCACGGCTATCGTCAGAAGGCCGGCGATGCCGCTGATGACAGACCGACCGGCGACGTCCCATCCAAGCTGCTCGAGGCGCACGTAGACGATGCATATGGCTGCCAGCATGAGCAGGAAGGCAAACGCGAACACAGCGAAGAAGACACCCAGCAGGACGATCGCTGCGCATCCTGCCGTCACCAGGATCTGCTCCGAGGTATTGCGCCGCAGGGAAGCGACGATCCTGCGCACCAGGCTGGACTTGGTCTCCCAGCTGGCCGCGATTGGCACGAGGGCCGCAATCATCAGCATGACCACGATGAATCCCACGAGCGGGAGCCCGAACGCGACCCCGCGCGCTAGGACGGCGTCGAGGGGAACGACCGGCAATATCTCCAGCGCGGAGTATCCGGCGGCGCTCGCCTGGCCGGCGATCTGGACGGCGCCGATTGCGTATATGAGGCCGACCCCTATGCCGACCAAGCCCGGTAGCGAGGTGACCGCCAGCTCGAGACGACTGTGTTGCGGCTGACTCAAGGCCCCCTCAGCCGACCGGGTTGAAGACCAGGCCGGTGAGGACCTTGGGGAAGAAGTAGGTCGACTTCGGCGGCATGTTCTCGTCGCTTTCGCAGATCGCGCGCGTCTGCTCGACAGGGATCGGGCGGAGGATGAAGGCAACGTCGTAGGCGCCGGCCTCGAGCAGGGCGAGCGAGTCCTCGACGCTCTTCGAGTAGCCGAGGCCGCGCTTGGCGAGGATGTCGTCTTCGTTCAGCCCGGCCACGCCCTTGAGCACCAGCGTCTCGAGGATCGCCGCGTCGAGCCGGCGGTAGGCCTCGGGCTTGCCGGCGAGCTGCTCGTCGAGGGCGGCGACCGCGCTGTCCTTCAGGCGCAGGCGGAAGGCGCGGCGGTGGAAGCAGTCGTAGAGGCCGAAGACGCCGACGCCGCCGGTGCCGAGCGGGTCGAGTTGCTCAAGCGGCACCTCGGTCGCCTCGAAGAGCTCGCGCAGGCCCTCGCCGAGACGGCGCTGGCGCTCGGGGTCCTCGCGGAGGCCGGAGAGCAGCCGGTGGGTGGGGAAGACGGTGAGCCCGGGGTCATCGAGCCCGGTCAGCGCCATCAGCGTGAACTCGTGATCGCCCTCGCCGCCGACCTCGTCGCGGTAGGCGATCGCGGTCTCGTAGCGGTGGTGGCCGTCGGCGATCAGCAGCCTCGCGCCGGCGAGCAGCTCACCGACCCGGGCGAGCACGTCCGGGTCGCCGATCCGCCAGACGCGGGTCACGCTGCCGTTTTCGTCCGTCGCCTCGCCCCACGGCGCGCGACCCTCGATCGCCGGCTCGACCAGCGGCCAGGGGTCCTCGGTGCTGAGCGAGAAGATCGGTGAGAGGTTGTGGCGCGTCGCTCGGGTCAGGTCGAGGCGATCCTTCTTCGGCCCCGGCAGGGTGCGCTCGTGCGGCAGGACCTGGCCGGCCGAGAAGTCCTCGACCCGGACGCGGGCGAGGATGCCGTGGCGGGTGCGCACCTTGCCGTCGGGCCCGGCGTAGTCCTGGCTGATCGCCCAGATCGCCGGCTCGGAGTCGCTGACCAACGCGCCCGCCTGGCGCCATTCCTCCATCGTCCGGGCGGCGCGCTCGTAGGGGTCGTCGCCGGTCTCCTGCGGGCCGCTCTCGCCGTAGGGTTTCGGCAGGTCGATCGCGACCGCGTTGTAGGGGGAGCGGTCAAGCAGCTCCGCCCGCATCGCGGCGTCGATCACGTCGTAGGGCGGTGCCGCCACGTCCTGCAGCGAGCCCACGACCTCGAGGTCGTAGTGGGTCGCGTAGATCGGGCGCACGTCGGCCATCGGCGCGAAAGCTAACGGACCCGCTCTACACTGGCCGCAGCGGGGCGTGGCGCAGCCTGGTAGCGCGCGGCCTTTGGGTGGCCGAGGTCCCCGGTTCGAATCCGGGCGCCCCGATTAGATAGATCCGCGATCTTGCTGCCTACGCGGGGCTATGCGGGAAGATGCGCGCTGATTTGTGATTCAAACGTGATGCAGCTCCGGGGTCGGAAGTGATGCAGCTTTCGTACTGGAGGGCCAAGCTCGACCGGAGGGGAGTTCCGCACGTTCATCGGCGGATCGTACGCTGAGTCCTCTCTAGCTCAGCTCGGGAAGTGGCCGTGTAGGCGCTTGTGGGCGCGTTCATAGACGCTGCGCGTCCGCTCGTCGCTGGGATGCCGCTCACCAAAAGCGAGAAAGCTCCGTGCCAGGGTCCGGTCGGGGTGCTGGACGAGCTGAAACACGAAGCCGTAGAGAGCTGCCGATGCGCCTTGCCGAGCGGGACATAGACCTTGTGACATCCGGGGAGCTGGGTCCCGTCTGCACTTTCTGGCCGACAGCGTTTCCAGTCCAATTGAGCGGTGCCAGCTTCAATGCTTTCCGCGCGCTCTGTGCCTGAGCGCGAGCACGCGGGCAGAATAAGCTCGCGCGGATTCTCAAACCGCCGGGAGCTCGACAGGCGAGCCGCCCGCGTGAAGCGCGCGGCGGTTTTTAGCCCTCGTTGTCGTAGGCTTTCTTGACCTCTTGAGAATCCCCCGCCATCTATCTCACCGCTCCCACCGCGAATCGTAGACAAAGCAATGTTCGATTCGCGGCCGAGGGGCCGACTACCAGATGGTCAAGGACCGGGGATGGTCGTGTTCCCGGATCGCCTGATCCTTGGTGACGAGGCCGAGGCCATGCTCGATTGCGGTTGCGTAGATCAGCCGATCGGCGGGATCGCCCGGAAACGAAGAAGGGAGTGAGGCTGCAGTGTCGGCGATCGCCGGGGTCACGCCGATCGTCCGAAGCTGCGCGGCGAGACCCTGAAGCCATGATCGGATCGGAATGTTGACGACGATCCGCTCGTGCTGCGCCAACCACGCCAGCTCGTACCAGGAGATCGCCGCCACGACATGTTCGTCCGCACCCTCAAGGGCGTTGCGTGCCGGTTTGCTGACCCGTTGAGGCTCGGCAGACCACCAGTGGACCACGTGGGTATCCAGTAGAACCGTGGCCACGCCTACGAAGCGTTCCAAGCCTCGCCGGTGGAAAACAACTGCTCCTCCTCGACCGCGGTTACTGCCACACCGTCGAACGAGCCCTTGAGAGAGCGCGCGCCAGATGCGGGTACCAGACGGGCGACCGGACGGCCATGCCTGGTGATCTCGATCTCCTCGCCGGCTGCGGCATCGTCCAGGAGGCGAAGGATCGTCGCCTTTGCGTCAGTAGCGGTCACTTGTTTGGCCATATGGTCAGTATAGCGGTCGGATAGAGCAGCCATGCGAGCGCAGCATCGCGATGCATATGTGATGCAGCGCTACCTTCAAACCCATTCTTAGAGCCGAATAAAATCCGATCGCCCCGATTTGGACTGATGCGCATTTCGCCGGAGAAGCGATGCAGGCTCGACCCAATAACCTCATAGGAAGCATGGAGCGAGCAGCCCTCACGGTGCATCTGCCGCAGGCCGCCAACCGACCTGAGCTCGTCGCCCGCGCTCGAATGCTGGCTTGGCTCGGGATCGCATGGCATGTAGCCGAGGCTGTCATCGCCATCGCCGCCGGACTGGCCGCAAGCTCCATTGCCCTGATTGGCTTTGGCGCGGACAGCTTGATCGAGTCCGTGGCCGGCCTGATCGTGGTGTGGCGATTCGCCAGCTCTCGGCTCAGTTCGGAGTCGTCCGAGCTTCGCGCACAGCGCCTCATCGCGGCGAGCTTTGTCGTCCTTGCGGCCTACGTTGGCATTGAGGCGTTTCGAGGATTGATCGCAGCCGATCATCCCGACGCGAGCAGGGTCGGCTTGGGATTGGCGGCGGTCACGCTCGTCACGATGCCTCTGCTCGCGCGGGCGAAGGCGAATGTCGGCAACGCGCTTCATTCGTCCGCGACCGTTAGCGAGGGGCGGCAAAATCTCGTTTGCGCCTACCTCTCCGCCGGGCTTCTGGCGGGCCTGGGCGCGAATGCGCTATTTGGCTGGTGGTGGGCGGACCCTGTGACGGCGCTTGGCATCGCGGGGGTGGCCCTGTATGAGGCGCGGGAGTCATGGCGGGGGAACGCCTGTTGCGAGGCTTGCTGAACCTCGTCCAGCTCAGTAAGCCGTCATTTTGTGCAATGGGGCCGGCGGGATGCCGTTCTTTTTGTGGCCGCCGTACCTCTTCTTCGCCCGATGTTCGCACTGGATGCGCTTGTGTTTTGAGGTGAGCTTCCTGCATCGCTTGAGCGCTTTGGACAGCTGCCGGGCGCGCAAGGCCTTTTTCGCTTGTTCTTCTTCCTGACGCTTCCTTGCCGCCTCTTCTTCCTGGCGTTTCTTCGTCGCGGCTTCCTCTTCCTGACGCTTCTTTGCTGCGGCTTCTTCCTCCTGGCGCTGCTTGGCTTCGACTTCCGCGGCGGTGAGGGCCTTTATTTCAAGCGATGCATCCGTTTGGATCGTGAAGCCCAGTTCCACCCCAGTCGTGGCTGCCGGATGGCCTTCCCTTTCGCCCATCGGGATCGCCTGGAGCTTTTCGCCGTTCGCGTTTTCGTATTCGCTGGGGATCTGCGTGGCCCCTGAGCGAGTGAGGGTCGCCGTGAAGGACGTGGTCAGTTGATTGAGCGGACCAACCGGAGAGAGGAAGGAGCCGAATCCTTCGACGAGTTCTCCCCCGCATTCAAAGCTTATGTAGGTGTCTTCCTGCGGATTGAGGAGCATGCCGACTTCGTGTTTCGCCTGATCGATGTACACGAGTTCGGCTTCGATGAATTCGGACTGGATTTCTTCTGGGTTCGCGCTCGGGGTCACGCATTCCTGGCCGGCGTGGCCGCCACCTTCAGCTTCGCATTCCGTGAAGAAGTAGCGCGAAAAAGCCGAACGCGGTCCGGCGATCACGCCTTCGCCATGGGAGCCCTCGCAGTGCACGATCGAGCCGAATTCGGTCAATGCCGCGGTCACTTCCCCGCCGTCGGCCGTGAAGTGGATGGGGAACGCCGATGGCGGGGCGACGAATTCGAGCACCGGCGAGGCCGCCTTCGCGTGACCGGGCAGAACCGTCAGCGCCAGGGCCGCGATCGACGCCACGACCCATACGCTCATTCCCCGGAACTGCCCGGCTCGCAACCCTCGTGATTCCACGTGTCTGTTCCCCTCCGCCTGACCGGCGACTTGACCGCTTCCCAAGCGGGATATCGTAGCAGACAGCTCGCTGCGAATAGGAACGGGGATAGCTATCTCTATGCGCTCCGCGGGCCGGCGCTGTTGCCGAGGAACTCGAGGCGGTTCCCCCAGGGATCCTGGCAGTAGAAGCGGCGCTGGTCGGACAGGGTCTCGTCCCAGACGACGCCGACGCCGGAATCGGTCAGCCGGCCTGCGAGCAGGTCGAGATCGGGGCTGGGCAGGGCGAACGCCGGGTGGGCCTCGCGCGCGGGCGTGAACTCCGCCTCCACGCCGACGTGGAGCTGCCGATCGCCGACGGCGAACCAGACCCCGCCCCGCTCGCGCAGCGGCTCGGGCTTCTCGATCTCCGGCAGGCCGATCAAATCGCCGAAGAAGCGCCGTGCCTCGGCCTCGCAGCCGGACGGGGCGGCGATCTGCACGTGGTCGAGTCGGATGCGCATCGAGAGCTGAATCAGATGACTGGACTGAGGCTCATGGTCGTGATCAGCGAGTGAGCGGCGAACGCGAGTGAGCCGATCGCGACGGCGACTCCGCCTGCCAGCCAGGCCCTTCTCGAGGCGGTCCAGAGGCCGGAGTACCGGATGATGAAGATTCCGGCAGCGAGGCGCGACAGGCCGAAGCCCAGCAAGGCTCCGCCGAAGGTGCAGAGGAGGACCGCAAGCAGGTTCACCGTGCCCCCGCCAGGCGGTGCGTCGAGCAGGTAGGCCCCGCCGCCGAACGCGGCGCCGACGCCGAGCGTCAGGACACGGGTGGTCGAGTAAGGCAGGATCAGCCGTTGCCACCATCGCAGCCGGCCTCCCAACCAGGGTCGTTGCGCGATTCCGAACACCATCGCCTCGATCCGATTCAGCAGCGGCGCCACGAGCAGGTTGTAGACGATGACCAGAAGGCCGAAGCCCCCTGGCGTCGCGGAGGCGTGGTCGATTTCCCCTTCCACAATCCTGCTGGCGATGGCGACGAACACGAACGGCGCGGCGAGCAGCAGGAGAAGGCGAGTCGTCGAGATCTGCGTCGGGCGCATCGCTTAGTGGTACTGATCGCGGACGACGTCTCCGAAGCCGGATATTGGGTGAGTTTTCTGGCGGCTGACCCGGGCGCTTTGTCGAGAACCCGGCGGTGCGCATTTAGGGTCGTCTCAGTTACTCGACGAAGGAGGCGATGCCGATGCGGGGTGACTGCTAGTGGCTGTTGAGGCGGATGGCGGCATGGACGCTGTCCGGCGAGCGATCGAAGCTCAGCAGCGGCGGGTTTGGGAGGCCTTCGAGGCCGAGGTCAGGAGGGCGGAGGCCGAGCGCGACGACAGGCTCCGCCGGCTGAAGAGCGCGGCGATCGCCCTCGACGGATCCGGTCCCGAAACCGCCGAGATCTCGACGGAGGCGAGTGCGCCGCCGCAACCCAAGCGGCGGCGGCGGAGGGCAGGCGGGCGCTCGCGCGTAGACGTGCGCAAGCGGCGCGAAGCGGTCTTTCGGGAGCTGGTCGAACGGGGCGTGGCAGTTGGACCGATTCAGATTTCGCGGGCGCTCAACGTCCCGATCAGGGTGATCAGAAACGACCTGAAGCAGCTCTGCGAGGAAGACAAGGTCGAGCGCGTCGGCAGCGGCTCGGGCACCTCCTATGAAGCGAAGGTGAAGCGGTCGGCGGCCGGGCCGACCGGCGTCGGGTCCCTCGCGGCTGGGCACGCCGGAGGGTCGCGTTCTGGGGGTGATCCAGGCTCGCGGCGGAGCCTTGCCGGATGACGTGTCGCAGACGACAGGCATCTCCCTCGAGCGGGTCCGCCGCATCTGCGGCGGTTTGATCGCCGAGGAGGAGATCTACATGGGCCGGCGCGACGGCCGCCTGATGTATTTCAGCCGGGCGGACTCCTGATGGCTGCGACATTCGAGGCGGCCTTTGCCGCAGTCGAGGGTCCGGAGCTCGACCTGATCTGCGGCTACGTGGTCCCGCCACGCAGGCGAGCTCCGGCCGATGAGGCATCCGAAGCCGCCTGTCGGAAGCTCGATTACAGGCACCTCATCGACAGGCTCGCGGCGTTCCGGCGCTGCGACCGGACGCTCGCCGAGGAAGCAGTTCATGACATCCTCGAGGCCTGGCTGGTGCGACGTCCCGGAATCTTCCGCAAGGACCCGGAGAGCTGGATGGGCCTCCTGTTCTCGGAGTCCGACTACCGCCTGCGGAAGCTTCGGGACCCGAGGATGCGCACGGAGTCGATCGAGGCGCTGCGCGAGGCCGCGGGCGACGCGCCGCTCGTCGGGGCGCGCCGCTGCGTGCCGCTGGCGCCGTTCAGCGACGACGGCTACCGATGCGTTCCCCCGCCGGAGGCGGGAGAGGAATGGAGCCGAGCGCAGGTCCTCGGTGCGATCCAGAGGTTCCGCGACTACTACGGGCATCCGCCGAAGTCGGCCGATTTCAAGCCGGTCAACAGGTTGCCGAGCCTCGCGGTCGTCTACCGGATCTTCGACGATCTCTCCGCGGCTATCCTCGCGGCCGGCATGGTCCCCGACGGTCCCGGCCGGCGCAGGAAGGCGTGGAAGCCGGTCGAGTCGGCGAAGGCCTGCCTCTCGTTTCGCTGGCGCAACAGTCACTGGCCGGGGTTGTCGGAGTCCAGGCGCAACCCCGGCGAGCTGCCGACCCGTGAGGCGATGATGAAGTACTTCGGAGGCACCCGGCCGGCCCAGGTGCAGGAAGGGGCTGAATTGATTCTCGCCGCCAAGGGGATCTCCGCTTAGTCCTCCTCGACTCGGCTGGACGCTTGTCCATTCATGAAAATGCCTGGAAATGTCGATGTCGGGCGCATGGAGGGGTCTCCAGGTAGCCCACGGCGGCGCGAGCGCGTCGTCTTCGAAACCGACCGGCACATGATCGTCGGCGACGTCACGCTGCCGCCGGAGGGCTACCAGAGCCGCCTCTCCGACGCGATCAACCGGAGCGACGTCGGCTTCATCCCGCTGCTCAACGTCGAGATCGCCCCGCTCGGCGGCGGGGCGGGCGAGCAGCGCGGGTTCCTGTTGCTCGCAAAGGAGCACATCAGGCTCGCCTATCCGCTCGGTGGCGAGCGGTAGCCGCCCTCAGGTCGCTTCGCGCCGCCGCCTGCCGCCGGCGAAGGAGCCGAGGTCGATCAGGAAGGCGAGGGCGACGATGAACCACTCGAAGCCGGAGACCTTGTCCGAGGACGACCACATGACGGCGTAGGCAAGGGTCGTCCAGGGCAGTAGGAAGAAGCCGAGGAAGGGCACGATCCAGCTGTCGAAGGCGCGGCTCAGCAAGTCGCTGAAGAGGAAGAGGGCGAACAGCGCCAGCCGGGGCGAGATCAGCGCGAAGATCAGGACGAAGCAGCCGATGCGGGAACGCTACCTTGTGTGGAGATGCTCTGGGGCAGCAAGAAGACCGAGATGCCCTCTCCCGAGCAGGCGCTGCCGGGTCGTAGCGAGCGCGCCTTCGAGCTGCCCGAGCGCCACGCGGTGCTCGGCACGCCGCTCGAGCCGCCCTTCCCCGACGGGATCGAGGTCGCCTACTTCGCGCTCGGCTGCTTCTGGGGCGCCGAGCGGCTCTTCTGGACGCTCGACGGCGTCTACACGACGGCGGTCGGCTACATAAGCGGGACGACCCCGAACCCCACCTACGAGGAGGTCTGCACCGGCATGACCGGCCACGCCGAGGCGGTCCTCGTCGCCTTCGACCCGCGGACGATCTCCTACGCGCGCCTGCTCGAGGTGTTCTTCGAGGAGCACGACCCGACGCAGGGGATGCGCCAGGGCAACGACGTCGGCACTCAGTACCGCTCTGGGATCTACTACGCGAACGATGCCCAGAAGGCGACTGCGGAGATGGCGCGTGACGCCTACGACGCGGCGCTGCGGGCCGCAGGGCACGACCCGATCACCACCGAGATCGAGCCCGCCGGGCCGTTCTACTACGCCGAGGACTACCACCAGCAGTACCTGCACAAGGTCCCGAACGGCTACTGTGGGCTGGCGGGGACGGGCGTCTCCTGCCGGATTCCGGCCGTCGCCGCCGAGTAGCCCGCCCGCCCGCCGGGGCGAATAGCATCCCGCGCCGGTGACCCCCTCCTTCGGCTCCTACATCGGCGGCTGTCTGGCGGTGATCGGCATCGTCTCGGCGGTCGGCCTCGGCGGCTACTGGCTGCGCCGCTGGATCGCGCCGGAATTCTCCGGCGCGCTGGCCCGGCTCGGCGACGCGACCCTCGCCATCGCCCTGCTGATCCTCTCGTTGGAGCTGCTCGGCTCGCTCAGCATCCTGCGACTCGGCTGGATCGTCGTCGTCGGCATCGGGGTCGGGCTCTGCGCCGCGGCGCTCGGCAGGCGGATGGCGCCGCGCGAGCGCAACGAGGTAGTCGCTCCGCGCGTGCAGATGATCGCCTTCCTGCTCGCTCTCGGCGTCGCCTCCTTCACCGTCGCCGAGTGGACCTTCCCCTCGCAGCTCAACCTCGACGCCGGCATGTTC
>Ga0307500_10000362_pt1 | contig 15500 bp, 7 predicted proteins | sample 14_S_MG_FD_201362 | JGI IMG/M metagenome (GOLD analysis project Ga0307500, IMG submission 201362) | Soil microbial communities from Populus trichocarpa stands in riparian zone in the Pacific Northwest, United States - 14_S | ecosystem: Environmental > Terrestrial > Soil > Riparian zone > Trees... | reverse complement strand
GGGCCAGGGCGGCGTCGGCCTGCGCGGCCAGGGCGGCAACGAGATCAGCTGCGGGTGGCAGATCGGTGATGAGGTCGATGGCCTCGCTGGCCCATACCGGAACGGGAGGCAGCTCGCCCCGGGCCACGACAGCCTGATAGGCCTGCTGCGCCCCGGCGTCGGCGGCGAGTTCTGCTTCCCGGCCGCGCCACTGGTCAAGGTAGGGATGGCCGAGGGTGCGGGCCGTGTATCTCGATGGCCATCGTGACCCTCGGGCGATGTCGAGGATGGTGCTACGCCCGGTGTCCTGCCCGCGGCCCTGGACGATCGCCGTGGCAATCGACGGGTCGACAAGGGCCTCGACAGTGGCCTGGAACCGGGTGCCGATCAGTGCCCCGGCGGCCCCCAGGGCCAGGGCGGCGGCAACGCCGCGACCATCGGCGATGCCACCGGCGGCCAGCACCGGCACCGGCGCCGCCAGATCCACCACGACCGGCACGAACGGCAACGTGGACCGCCCGCGTAGGGCGCCGTGCCCACCGCTCTCGGTGCCCTGAGCCACGATCACGTCGGCGCCGAGGTCCACCGCCTGGCTGGCTTCCTCCAGATCGGTGGCCTGAATGATCACCGCCGCACCGGCCTGGCAAATTCGCTCAACGAACGGGCTCGGATCCCCGAACGACAGCATCACCGCCCGGGGGTGGTGGGCCAACGCCTGCTCGACCGCACCGATGTCGGTTGCCCAGCTCAGGAACCCGACACCCCACGGCTTCCCGGCACCGGCCACGACGGGCAGCTCGCGAGCCAGCCAATCCCGATCCCCTTTCCCGGCACCCAGCAACCCGAGCCCGCCGCCGCGAGAGACGGCCGCGGCCAGTGCACCACCGGCCGACCCACCCATCGGCGCCAACGCGATCGGGTGCCGCACACCGAACAACTTCGTGAACGCCGTAGACAACGCCATGACTGCAAGCCTCGCCCGCAGCGGCACCGCCGCAACTCCTCGCACGGCCCCCGCTCGGCGGGTTGCCGGCCGGATGGATCACCCCCGCGAGATCGCGGCTGAACAGCTCCCCGCACGGGTTCCGTACCCGCCGCGCCAGGGCGAGGCCAGGCAACGGGAGGCACGTAGGTCTCGCACTCCGCGAGGCGTAAGCGCCCGGGCGCTGGCCGGGCTGGCCGGCGCCGGCGCCGGCATCGGCGTGCAGTTGACCGCACGCTCGGCCTGCCGGCGCGAGGTACGAGACCGTGGCGTGGCTGCGGCACCACGCCCAACAAAGACCGCGGCGGGCGGCATAGCCTGGGCGCAGCCAGGCGGCACGACGGTCTCGTCGGGACGTGTGACCGGCCTGACGGAAGGGCCGGGATGCTGACCGAGCGGCGAGCCGCCCGGCTGGTCCGATGGGCCGGGCCCGGCGGGTGGTGGCCGCGCGGCTGGTGGGCGCGGCGCCGGCTGGCTCGCGCCGGTGGGCGTGGCGATCATGCCGCGATCGATGCGCTGTGGGCCGTCTGGCTGGACCGTCCGGTCGAGGCGTTCTGGGACATGCTGGTCCGGTGGCGCCGCCCAGCGGCGGGCGCCCTCGGCGGCGCCAGCCTGGCCGCGCTCGGCGCAGGCGATGCCGATGACCCCGAGTTGGTGGCCGCCGTGGTGCGGGCTGTCGGCCGGTCCGACCACCCGATCGGCGAGACCGCCCGGCAGCGCGTCCTCGCCGGGCTGGACCAGCGGCTGACCAACGCGGTGTGCGCCGCCGCCGCGGCCGAGCCGGACGGGCCGGTCGCCACGTTCTGCCGGGAACACCGGCTGGTGCCCGCCGACGCGGCCACCCGGGCGGTGTACTTCCTGCTGACCGGCCAGCACGCGCAGCGCCGAGCCGCCGACCCGGACGGCCAACTGCTGGCCGCCGGCTACGCGGCCGCCACCCCCGACGGCCAGGCCCGGCTGCGGGCGGCCATGCTCGGTACCGCCGACCTGGACCTGGTCCGGGTGGTGGCCGGCCAGCGGCGGGAACGGGTCGGCCGGGCCAGTACCGCCGAGGTTGCCTACCTCGCCGACCAGCTCCGCGATCGGCAGGCGTGGGGCGAGCTGTGGCGGCTGACCACCGACGCGTCGCCGCTGCAGGCGCTGGAGCTGGTCGGCATGTTGCCGGCAGGCTGGCGACCGGCCGGCGACCGTGCGCGCCGGCTGCACGCAGCGCTGGTCGCGACCCCGCCGGCGGCACTCTCGGCCGCGACCTGCACCGCGCTGCCCCTCGGCCAGATCGAGGTGACCGGCAGCGTCCGCGACGTCGCGTTCGCCGCGGACGGCGGCCGGCTCGCCGTGGTCGAGCACGATGGTCCGTGGCAGCAGATCTCGTTGCACGAGAACACCCCGACCTGGATCGGCCTCTACGACGTGCCCACCGGGCAGCGTCGCTGGCGGCGCCAGCTCGACGCGCCGTTCGCCCCGTTCAGCCGGGTCCTTCCGGTCGGCGACCGGGTGGTCGCCTGCGGCGGCTGCCGGGACGTTCGCAACTGCCGGCTGGACCTGATCTCCACCAGCGGGCAGACGACCATACTGCCGGGCCTGTTCTACCCGACCGACCCGCTGCCGCTGCCGGCCGGCTTCGCGCTGAGCGCGCTGAACCGGCTGGTGCTCGGCTCGGGCGGCGGCGACCTCAGCCGCGTCGTGCACTGGTACGACATCTGCCCGCCGGAGGTCACCTGGTCCTCGCTCGGCACCGATGCCGGCAGCGGCCGTATCGCCATCGGCGGCCGGCAGTTGCACATCCTGGACGAGCACCTGCAACTAATCGCGACCGCGCAGGCCTACCCGCCGGACTCGGCGCTCGACTGGGTCACCCGGACCGCCTTCGTCGGCGCGGACCGGCTCCTGACCTGCGGCCGGTCAGCGGACGCGGTCATCGCCTGGCAGATCCGCCAGCCCGCGCCGCCGGCACCGGTCGAGCTGACCGCAACCGCCGAACTGCCGTACATCACCACGCCGCAGCTGACCGTGTTCCCGGCGCACCGGCTCGTCGCCGTGGACTGGGCCTGGCACCACACCGACACGCTGGCCCCAGCCGCCGGACCGGCCGGCCTGGAACACACCGGCCGGCTGGTGGCCGCACCCACCGGCGAGTGGGCGGCGGTCGCCAGAGCCGGAACGGTGTCCCTCTACCGGTTCGAGCCGGCGGCCTGGATCGACGACCTCGCCCACCGACCGGCGGCGGCCAGCCGGCCGGACGACCTGGACCGGGTCGCCGCCGAGCAGGCACGCGCCATCCGGCCGGACGTGCGGGCGCTCCTCGCGCTGCTGCGGGCCTGCCTGGAACACCGCTTCGGTGCCGACATCCAGCTTGGCCGGTACGCCGGACCGTCCATTGTGGACCACGACATCGCCGTCGCGGACGATCCACCCTGACCCGTAGGTCACCGGTCGATGGAGCGCCGGCCGGGCACCGGCCCTGACCGCCGCCCGGCACGGCGGCGTCGGCCCGGGCGACCACCGGCCGGCCCGCCGGCCCGAGCTGAGCAGGTCAGGCACTAGAAGCGGTCGAGGCGGCAGCCCGCCAGCGCCGGCTCGGCGGTGCCGTCGACCAGTTCGCGCGCGACCACGCGGCCCACGGCCGGGGCGAGCGTGACCGCCGAGTGCAGCACCGCCAGGTAGAGGCCGGGCACGTCGGCGACCGGGCCGACGATCGGCTCGCCGTCGGCCGGCATGGGGCGTACGCCGACCCTGGTGCTGAGCAGCTCGACGTCCGCAGCGCCGCGAAAGGTGGACCGGACGGCGGCGAGCGTCCGTTCGGGCGAGTCCGCGGCGGCGTGTAGCCGGTCCGGGGCGACCTGCCGGAGGTCGAAGTCCTGGTTGTGGACCACGGTGCGGACCAGACCGGCCGGGGCGCGCAGCCGGAAGAGCGTCGCCGGCGACGGGTCGACCGGGACGCGAATGCCGAGCGGCGCGCCCAGCGCGGCCGTCGCCACTGCCGCCGCGAGCACAACAGTCGCACCGGCGAGGGGTCCCGCGGCCGTCTCAACCCCGACAACCCGACCCGCGGCGTCCCGGCGGACCGCCGTGACCGGGGTGTCCAGATGTACCCGGGCGCCGTGGGCGCGGGCGCCCGCGACCAACCGCTCGGTCACGCCCACCGGGTCGACGGCGCCGTCACCGGGCGCCCAGACGGCCCACTCCGGGGGCTGCCGCAGCATGGGCTCGATCCTCGCCACGGCGGCCGCGTCCACGATCTCCTGCCCGGGCCCAGCCTCCGGCGCACTGTCCGCCGCGCCCCAGGACAGTGACCCGGACCAGGTCACGGGCAGTCCCGGCAGCTCGGCCTCGAGCCGGCGGTACTCCTGCGTCGCGGTCACCCGCAGCCCGGCGGCCGGACCGGTGCGTACGCCGGACGCTCCGATCCAGGCGAACGAGTCCACCGTCACCCCGGCGCCGGGCCGCCCGGCGTCGACCAGCGTCACGACGGCGCCGGCCCGAGCGGCGTGATAGGCCACCGAAGCGCCGACGATGCCGGCGCCGACGACCACCACATCCCCGCTCACCGGTGTGCTCAGCACGTCGACGACCTTACTGTCCACAGGCGCTCGCCCCGGCGCCCCCGACCTCTGCGCGGCCGGTTCGGCGGCCGGGTGGTCACGACGGCACAGGCAGCCGCCGCGCCGCCAGGCACGGCGGCACAGGCCTGGACGGCCTCCGGCCGGCCCGCCGGCCCGAGCTGAGTCGGACCGGCGCAGCCGGACGGGATCTAGCGGGCCCGCAGGTGGTATGCGCGGTAGACGGTCTGGGTCACGGTGTTGCCGGCGGCGTCGGTGGCGGTGGCCCGGAGGGTGACCGCGGTGGCCGTGCTGCCGCGCGGTGGCGCGGGCACGATCGCGGCGTACGTGCCGCCCCGGCCGGCGGTCGGCACCCGCTGCCAGCTGACCCCGTCGTCGAAGCTGGCCCACAGTGCCAGGCTGCGGATCGCCGCTGCCGGCCGGGCGGCCGCCTCGTGGTAGGCGGTGATCCGGACCGGGTGCGGCTGCCGGCCGACCTGGTCGTGCAGGTCGGTGCCGAGCGCGTAGCGGAGGAAGACCAGCGGCTGCACCGCGCACGGTTCGCCCGAGGTGCCGAAGGCGGTGCCGACGCAGATCTGCCCGGTGGCCAGCCCATCCACGGTCGGTCGCGCTGACCGGAACGTCCACTCGGTCTGGATGTGCGTGGCGGCCTCCGGACGGTCCGCGAAGCTGCCGTCCAGGTTCTGGGTGAGCCGGTAGCCGGCGGCCTCGGCGGGCAGCCGGAACGCGGTGATCAGGTCGAGCACCGGGGTCACCGGGATCTCCTCCGTGCCGCGGTAGAGGTGCAGGTTGCCAGTGACGCCAAGTTCGGTGAACGGTGCCTGCAACGCCGGATCGGGCAGCGTCAGCGGCAGCACCGGCGAGAACAGGTCACCCTGCCGGCAGCTGCCGCACGCGGCCAGCTCGCCGGCGCCGGTGGGCGGCTGCTGCGCACCGGGCACGCCCGGCGGGGCGTACCAGTCGGTCGTCGAGGTGCGGCCGGCGACCAGCGGGTCGGTCCGGTACTGCTCGCCCCACAGCTCGCTTTCGGACTCGTTCCACTGGAAGGTGTCCCGGGTGAACTGCTGGCCGGGCTGGACCGGGCCGCCGTACTCGTCCCGGACCAGCGGCATGTGGTAGTCGAGCGAGGCCATGAACGTGGCCGCCTCCGGGCCCAGCCAGGTCGGCCAGGTCAGCGAGCCGCGGGAGCGCTGCGCGGTGTGGTAGGCGGACCGGACCCGCTCCAGCTGGCGGTCGGACGGACGGAAGCTCAGCGTCGAGATCCGGCCCTGCTGGTAGAACTTCAGGTGGTAGAGGTACGTGCTGATCGGCGTTCCGTGCACCGCGATCCGGACCGGGTGGGCCGCCAACTGCTGGCGCAGCAGGGCGCCTTCGGCCGGGCGCAGCGTGATCACCGGCAGCGGTTTGCGGCGCAGCGTCAGCATCGGCAGCGGGGCGAAGCACCCGGTCGGCTCGAACAGCAGCAGCGCGGCGGCGCCGGCCGCGGCGGCGGCGTCCACCTGATCCTGCCGGGGTGTGCAGCCGCCCTGGGTGGCGACCACATGCTCGAGCAGCACCAGCCGGCCGCGCAGCCGGTCGCCGGGGTCGGTGGGGATGCTGGTGCCCGCGTCGACCAGCGGCAGCGTCTGATCGCCGGCCAGCATCGGCAGGTAGTCGCGGTAGTCGGAGTACATCGGGTGCAGCGGCGTCCCACCCCGACCGGCCACCCGCATCTCGACCAGCGGCGCGGCGGCGTCCCGCTGGTGGAAGAAGAGGAAGTGGCCGCGGCGCACCGGCTCGGTGGGGTTGGCCCAGTAGGACTGGAAGCCGTACGCGGAGACGATCACCAGGAACATGCCCTGGGTCGGGTCGTCGGACATCCGCCAGAAACCCATCGAGGCGGTGAAGCTCTCGCTCGGCTGTTGCGTGTGGACGGTGATCGGCTGGGCGGTGCGGGCGTCCAGCGTGACCGAGGTGGCGCCGGTGACCGTGACTTCCGGCGCCATCAGGAACGCCGTCTGCTGCTGCCGGGAAACCGGGTCGTCCCAGAGCAGGTAGGCGGCGAAGAGGTAGTGCCCGGCCGGCACCCGGAAGGTGTTCCGCGCGCCCGCGCCGCTGATGCTGCGGTACCGGACGTCGTCCACGTTCTGGTAGACGACCTGCAGGACGGACTTGCAGTTGGCGTTCGCGGTGACGATGCCGGTGCCGTATTCGCCGCCGGTGCCGCAGACCAGGCCCTGCCGGCCGACCACGGTGACCTGCACGTTGAACAGCTCCGGCCGCCGGTCCGCGCCGACCGGGGTGCGCAGCTGGACGCTGCCGCTCGCGTCGGTGGCAACCACCGCGCCGGTGTAGCGGTCGGCGGCCAGCGCGGGCGCGTCCAGGGTGACGGTGGCGGTCGCGGTGCCGCCCGCCGGGACGGTGACCGTGGCGTCGGCGGTGAGCGCGCCGGCCGGCACCGGTGTGCCGTTGGCGCCGGCCAGCGACGGGTGCAGGGTGAGGGTGACCGGGGCGGTGCCGTCGTTGACGTAGCTGATCGTCGCGCTGGTCGGGGTGTTCTGCGGGAACGGCAGCACGCCGAACTCGAGGTTCGGGGTCGCCGAGCGCACCTGCTGGCCGACCGCGCGGGCCAGGTCCACCCGGCCGGCGCCCTGCTCGAAGACGGTGTAGCCGTCGTCCTTCGCGCTGCCCATCAGCGCCGCCTTCAGCTGCGGCGCGCGCCAGTCCGGGTGCTCCTGCGCGAGTATGGCGGCGGCGCCGGAGACGTGCGGGGTCGCCATCGAGGTGCCCGACAGCGTCGTGTACGAGTCACCGACCGGCTGGCCGAGCGTGGTCCCGGCGGCCCGCGCGGCCACGATGTTCACGCCGGGCGCGGCGATATCGGGCTTCATCAGCCGGTCGCCGAGCAGCGGGCCACGGCTGGAGAAACCGGCCAGGTGGTCGCTCTTGTCGGTGGCGGCGACGGTCAGCGCGGCCGCGGCGAGGCCGGGCGTGCCGACCGTCGACTCCCCCGGGCCGTCGTTGCCGGCGGCGATCACGAACAGCGTGCCGGTCGCCGCGGTCAGCGTGTCCACCGCGTCGGCCAGCGGGTCCGGCCCGCCGGTGGCAGTGCGACCCAGGCTCATGCTCACCACCCGGGCGCCGGAGCTGGCCGCCCACTGCATGCCGGCCAGCACGGACGAGTCGCTGCAGTTGCCGCCGCTGTCGCAGACCTTGCCGATGAGCAGCGACGCGCTCGGCGCCACGCCGCGGTACCGGCCGGCCGCGGCGGCGCCGGAGCCGGCGACGGTCGACGCGACGTGCGTGCCGTGTCCATTGTGGTCGGTGGCGTCCGGCTCGCCGGTGAAGTTCGCGGTGCCGGCGATCCGGCCGGCCAGGTCCGGGTGGGTGGCGTCCACGCCGGTGTCCAAAATGGCCACGGTCACGCCGCGGCCGTCGTAGCCGGCTGCCCACGCCGCCGGCGCGCCGATCAGCGGCACGCTCTGGTCCAGCTGTACGTGCAGCTTGCCGTCCAGCCAGATCCGGTCCAGCCCGCGGCCGGGCCGCAACGACCGGGCGGCCGCGGCGGCCGCCGGCCGCACCGCCGGGTTCTGCACGCCGGCCCAGAACGCCGGCGCCTGCGCCTTCGGCACGGTCAGCGCCGCCGCCCGGATGCTGCCCAGCTGCCGCCGCAGCCGGCTGCCGGGCAGGCTCGCCGCCCGCTGGCCCTTGCCGTACCGCACGATCACCGGCAGGCTGCCGCTGCTCGTGTCGCCGTAGCCGTTACCGGCCAGGTACGTCACGTCGAACAGGCGCTCGTCCACGGTGCCGGACCGGATGTACGGCAGCACATCGACCGGCACCACGAACGCGTCCTGGCCGCGGTTGTAGCTGACGAACGCCGGCCGGCTGCCGTCGCTGCGCACGGCCGCCGTCACCGACACGCTGGGCTGCCCGCCGTGCCAGGAGACCACCGCCTTGTCGCCGGTCACCAGCGTCACTACCGAGCTGGCTGCCGTCGCTGCCGCCGCCGTGGCGGTTGGCGGGGTGCCGGCCGGGGCTGGCCGGGCGTCGGCGGCCGGCGCGACCAACCCGGCGGACGCCACCAGGGCCAGCGCCGTACCCACGACGACGGGTACGCGCCGTAGCGCGGCAGAGGTGAGCCTCACAGGTGGTCTCCTCGGGTCAGGGGCGGGGGCCGGGCCGGGGACTGCCGCGCGGAGCGTCGCACTCGTCACCCGGTGACCGGAAGCGGCGACCCAGAGCGGAACTGGTCAAAGTCCAGAAGTGGTCAGCGTTGGTCTTGATCCCCGACGACTGCGGCAGGGCAGGATGCTCGCATGCTGGAGGTGGTCGGCCTGTCCGAGACGGCCGAGGCGGTGTACTGGGCACTGGTCGAGGGCCGGCCGGCGACGGCGGCCGACCTGCGGGCCGCGCTGCCGATCGAGCCCGGCCGGCTCCGCGACGCGCTGCGTGATCTGGAGTCGAACGGGTTGGTCAGCCGGCTACCCGGCAGCACCGCCCGGTACGCCGCGGTCGCTCCGGACGCCGCGCTGGAGGTGCTGTTCCTGGAGAAGGAGGAGCAGCTGCGCCGGGCCCGGGCGCAGGCGGCGCGGCTGGCCGAAGGCTTCCACCGGGCGGCCGGGCGGGATCCGGCCGAACTGGTCGAGGTCGTCGTCGGCCGCACCGCCGTACTGCAGCGGCTCGAGCAGATCCAGCGCGGCGCCCAGCACGAGTACTGCGGCCTGGACCGGGCGCCGTACCTGCAGAACCCGAGCCGGTGCACGCCGGCCAACCTGAACCTGCACGCGCGCAAGGTGTCGGTGCGGGCGATCTACGACCAGAGCGCGGTCGAGGTGCCGGGGCGGCTGCCGGACCTGGAGGAGGGCATCGTCCGCGGCGAGAACGCCCGGGTGCTGTCCTCGGTGCCGGTCAAGATGGTCATCGCGGACGCCCGGATCGGGCTGCTCCCGCTGCAGACCCAGCCGGCGGCGATCGAGTCGGCGATCGTCGTGCACCCGTCCGCGCTGCTGCGGGCGCTGTCCGCGCTGTTCGAAGCACTCTGGCAGCAGGCCATCCCGCTGGCCACATTGGACGGACGAAATGGACAGTCCACTCCGGACGAGCCGGGCACCGAGGCGCGACGGATCCTGGCCCTGCTGACCGCCGGCCTGCCGGACGACGCGATCGCCCGCCAACTGGAGCTGAGCCCGAAGACGATCCAGCGCCGCATCCACGAGGTGATGACCCGGCTCGGCGCCGGCACCCGCTTCCAGGCCGGCCTGCAGGCCGCCTTCCGCGGCTGGGTGACCAAGCCGGACGACCAACGGGCCTAGCCGCCCCGCCGTCCCCGGCGTGCCTCGCGGCCGCTGACGGCTGCGCGCCGGGCTGCGGGTCCGGCGGCGGGCGGTGTACTGGGACCGCCCGCCGCCGGTGCTGCCTCGGGTCAGCTGCGCAGACTCCACTGCTGGTTCGCGCCGCCGTTGCAGGCCCAGAGGATGATCCTGGTGCCGTTCGCCGTCCCGGCCCCGTTGGCGTCCAGGCACAGCCCGGACTCCACGCCGGTGATGGTGCCGTTGGCGTTGACGTTCCACTGCTGGTTGGCCTGGCCGTTGGGGTTGCAGTCCCAGATGATCACCGCGGTGCCGTTGGTGGTGCCGTGGGCGTTGGCGTCCAGGCACTTGTTGCCGAGCACCGTCAGCTGCCTGCTTGCGGTGCGGGTCCAGCGCTGCGGGGCCAGCCCGTTGCAGTCGAACAGCTGCTGCTGGGTGCCGTTGGTGGTGGTGCCGTTCGGGTCGTCCAGGCACCGGCCGGACTGGCCGCCCACGATCTGCTGACCGCCTCCGCCGCCCGGCGCCGCGGTCGAGTACCCGACGGAGGTGATGTTGGCCTGGACCGAGTTCTCGGTGGCGTCCGACGGGTAGCCGGAGGTCATCACGCCTTCGTAGAAGGTGCCGGCGGCACCGATGCTGTTGTCGCCGCCGATGCCGAGGATGATGGCGCCTTCCTTGCGCATCGGGTTGTAGCCGGCGACGTTGGGGCGCGGTCCGTTGAAGAAGGTCGACAGGCCGCCGGACTGCGCGTTGCCGCCCCGGATGGACCAGTGGTTGGGCTCGCCCTTGATGATGGCGGTCACGAAGCGGGGGTTGAAGGTCGGGTCGTTGGCGTTGAAGCGCTGGTTCACGCCGGAGAACAGGCCGTTCTCCAGGTCGGCCATGATCCACGGGCCGTTGCCGGTGCCGAAGCCCCAGACCGTGATGTTGCCGAAGTAGATGGCCTCCATGGTGCCGTTGCCGTTGTCCCGGCTGTTCCGCTCGGCATTGCCGTAGTCGAAGCAGCAGCCGCCGTTGAAGTGGGAGCCGTCGAAGATCGCGTACATCCCCTCGGGCTGGTCGCCGGTGGCGGTGCCGGTGGCGTTGTTGTTGCGGTAGCCGGTGCCGGGAGCCACGAAGACGCCGTACGCCCTGCCGCCGCCGACCGTGATCGGCGCCGCGGTCGCGTTGGCGAGGTTGTCGAATCCGCCCGGAGCCGGGCCGGCGAACCCGCCGGGGGGCGCCTGGGTGAGGTTGTTCCCCCGCGTGGTCTGGTCGTAGATGATCGTGATGAGGCAGGTGGTGCCGGCGCAGAACGAGTCCTGCGCGGCGGCGTTGGCGAATCCGCCCGCGCTCAGCACGCCGATGTCCCGGGTGGTGTTGTCGGACGAGCGCCTGACCTGGTAGAGCCGGCCGTTGTACGCGCCGAACAGAGCCCGGGTGGTGCTGTGCGCCGCCACGCACGGCGTCCCGCCGGAGGCGTAGATGTCACACGACTGGGGCCCCGCGGCCTGCGCGACCGTCGCCGGCGATACGAGCGCGATCGCCCCACCGCCGACGATCACGGTCAGGGCGGCCAGCGCCGCTGTCACCGGGTGGCCGAGTTTCGTTCTCGTTCTCATCGATACCTCCGGTTGGACGCCACGTCGGCGTGGCGCGGCGGGGTGACGCGTTGCGGCCGGGTGCCGCCCGGGCAGCGACGGTCCGCGGTGCGACACGGAGCCGGTCTGCACGATCCGGTTGGCCGCCCGGGCGTTGCCGGCCGCGGCGGAACCAGTGCCAGCGCGCAGCGCAGGCCTTTTCGCCAGGCAGCTACGCGGCAGAGCCCGGCAATGGTCGGGGCGGGGATGCGACATTCGCAATTACCCCTTGCGGCGGTGGGGTGATCCGCGCACCGACCTGAATGTTAGCGTTAACATTCCGCTATGGCGACTCTCCCCTCGCAATGGGGAATTACAGATACGCACACAGGGATGGTGATGTGACGGGGACGGTCGCCGCGTCCGTCGAGAAACCTTCACCACCCGACAGGGCATTCAGCCGAACCGTACTCAACGGTGCGTCACGCGTCAACCGACGCGCCAGCCGGTGCGCCGGTCAATGACTCCGCACGCTACCCCCATCCGATCCGGAATTGGCGTCGCGGCGCACGACCACGCGAAGGCGCATGGCATAACAGATTTCCCGCGATCATCATGGCCGACCGCGAAGCCCGTTCTCCGGGCCGCACCGCCGGCCGGGTGGAGATGATCGCTACTCCTTGACGCAGCGGTCGGCCGTCGACAACAGTCAGCGATCACGCCATCGGGCCGCTCCCGGTCGCACCTGGCCAGCCGCCAGACCCTGGTTCTGTGACTGCGATGTGATGATGCGAGTTACCGGCACGAACGAGACGAGCCTCGTGGTCGCGGCCCAGGCGGGCGACCGGCGGGCTCTCGACGAGCTCGTCGCGACCGGCCTGCCGCTGGTCTACACCATCGTGCGCCGTGCGCTGAGCGGGCACCCCGACGCCGACGACGTCGTGCAGGACACCCTGCTGCGCGCGGTCCGGCAACTGCCGGCGCTGCACAACCCGCAGAGCTTCCGCCCGTGGCTGGCCTCGATCGCGGTCCACCAGGTCAGCACCCATCTGCACCGCCGCATTGCCGCCGCCCAGCGCACCGCCACGCTGGACGAGGCGGCCGAGGTCCCCGACGCCGAAGCCGAGTTCGAGGATCTGACGATGCTTCGCCTGGAGCTGTCCGGGCAGCGCCGTCAGGTGGCACGGGCGAGTCGCTGGCTCGACCCGGACGACCGGGCCCTGCTGTCGCTGTGGTGGCTGGAGACCGCGGGTGAGCTGACCCGGACCGAACTGGCAGCGGCGCTGGGGGTCGGCATCGCGCACGCGGGTGTGCGGGTACAGCGGATGCGGCACCAACTCGACGCGAGCCGCGGGCTGGTGGCCGCGCTGGACGCCAGGCCGCAATGCGCGACGCTCGAGGCCGTGGTGGCGGACTGGGACGGCACGCCGAGCCCGCTGTGGCGCAAGCGCATCGCCCGGCACACCAGGGCCTGCGACGTCTGCGCACCGGCCGCCGACGGCATGATCGCCGCGGAACGGCTGCTCGTCGGGCTCGCGCTGCTGCCCGTTCCCGGCGGACTCGCCGCCGCGCTGCTCGGCAAGATCGCGCTCACCGGGACGACCACGGCCGCCGCGTCGACGGCAGCGCTGGCCGGCGCCGGCGCCTCCGGTGGCGTCGGCGCGAGCGTCAAGGCCGGACTGTTCAGCCAGCTCATCCAGGCGGTCGTGGCGCACCCGGTGGCCGCGATGATCACCGCCGGCGCGCTCGCGGCCGGCGCCGCCGTCACCGTGACGACCCTGCCCACGCCCGTACCGCCGGGGTCCGGGGTGTTCGCGGCACCGTTGTCGGCGCCCGCGGTACGGCCGACGCCGTCCTCGGTACCGCCGGTCACCGGGCCGGTGCCGAAACCGCCGACCACCCCGGCCGCCAGCCCGCCGGTCGGCCGCGCCGCGCCGCTGGCGCCGGGACGGCCGGTGTCGCTGGAATCGGCCGACGAGCCCGGACTGTTCGTCACGACCGCCGGCGGCCTCGGCTTCCTGACGCCGGTCGGGTCGAGCAGCACCGCGGCGACGCGACGCCAGGCGACCTTCGCGGTGATCGCCGGCCTGGCGGACGCCGATTGCTTCTCCTTCCGGCAGGACGGCCGGTATCTGCGGCATGCCTACTGGCGGCTGCGGCTCAACCAGAACGCCGGAACCCAACTGTTCCGCGGCGACGCCACATTCTGCGTACGGCCCGGCGCGGCAGCCGACTCGGTGGCGCTGGAGTCGGCCAACTACCCCGGCTGGTTCCTGCACCATCGCGGCGATCAACTGTGGGTGGACCACTCGGACGGCAGCGCCGCCTTCCGGGCCGAAAGCTCGTTCCGGACCCGGCCCGCGCTGGCTGGCTAGCCGGGCAGGCACTGGAGCGGAGCCCGACACGAGAGCGACCACGGCACAGAACGCGAGTGACAGAAACTCGGCGCGCCGTCTATTCGAAAACTCGCCGGAAAAAGTGTTATGAATCGAGCCGGCCACAGGTCGATAAGATCCCGCACCTCGGCCGCTTGAATGTGTCGAAACACTCTGGCAATCTACCGACAATTGTTAACGCTCACATGCACGCGCGACCGGGCCAGGAGGCACCTGATGCGTACCGGTAGAGGCTGGCTCACCGCCGCCGCGCTCACGGTCGGGTTGACCGCGATCGGCACCGCCACCGGCGCCGGTCCGGCCAGCGCCGAGTCCAACGGCGGGGTGCGGGTGATGCCACTGGGCGACTCCATCACCGAGGGCACCCAGGTCCCCGGCGGCTACCGGATCGGCCTGTGGCAGCGGATGGCCGCCGGCGGCTACCGCGTCGACCTCGTCGGCACGCAGTTCAACGGGCCGGCCAGCCTCGGTGACCACGACCACGAAGGGCATCCCGGCTGGCGCATCGACCAGATCGACGCCAACATCACCGGCTGGCTGCAGGCGACGACGCCGCACACCGTGCTGCTGCACATCGGCACCAACGACGTACTGCAGAACAACAACCTGGCCACCGCACCGAACCGGCTGTCGACGCTGATCGACCACATCACCGCCACCGCGCCGAACGCGGAGGTGTTCGTCGCGACCATCATCCCGCTCGGCTCGGCCGGTCAGGAGACCGCCGGCCGCGCCTTCAACGCCGCGATCCCCGGCATCGTGCAGCGCAACGTCAACGCCGGCAGGCACGTCCACCTCGTCGACATGCACGCCGCGCTGACCAGCGCCGATCTCATCGACGGCATCCATCCCACGGCCGGCGGCTACGACAAGATGGCGGCCACCTGGTTCGCCGCGCTGCGGTCGGTGGCCGGCAGCATCGGCTCGCCCGGCAACCCCCCGGCGTCGTCCACGCTCGTCAGCGCCGCATCGGGCCGCTGCCTGGACGTCCCAGGGAGCAGCACGGTCAACGGCACCCAGCCGATCATCTGGGCCTGCAGCGGCGCCGCGAACCAGCGCTGGACGATCACCGGGCAGACCGTGCAGTCCCTCGCGAAGTGCCTCGACGCGCCGACGAACGCCACGGCCGGCACCAAGGTCCAACTCTGGGACTGCAGCGGCGCGGCGAACCAGCGCTGGAACCTCAACGCCAGCGGCACGATCAGCAACGCGCAATTCGGTCTGTGCCTGGACGTCAGCGGCAGCGGCACCGCCAACGGCACCCCGGTGATCCTCTGGACCTGCACCACAGCCGCGAACCAGCGCTGGACCCGCGGGTAGCCGCGCCGGCTCAGCGTCGGACGGCGCGGGGCGGGCCGGTCCGGCCAGGGGACTCCCCGGCCGGACCGGGCGATCAGCCGGCCGCCCGGATCAGGGCATCGGCCGGACGATCAGATGCACCGGCGCGGACGTCGCCACCGTCCCGCGGTCGTCGTAGCCGGTCGCGGTGATCGTGAACGTGCCCAGCGGAAGCGGGTACCACTGGACATTGAACGGGACGGTCGTGGCGGTTCCGAAGAGGACACCGTCGACGAAGAAGTCGATCCTGGTCACGGTCCCGGGGAAGCCGAGGGTCTCGGCCCGCAGCAGCGTCACCTGGCCCTCGCGCATGACGAAGTTGTCGGTCGGGCTGGTGATCATCGGGGTCGGCGGGAACGGGTGGTCGCCGCAGCCGGTGATCCGCACGTCGGTGG
>Ga0307500_10000360_pt1 | contig 15532 bp, 13 predicted proteins | sample 14_S_MG_FD_201362 | JGI IMG/M metagenome (GOLD analysis project Ga0307500, IMG submission 201362) | Soil microbial communities from Populus trichocarpa stands in riparian zone in the Pacific Northwest, United States - 14_S | ecosystem: Environmental > Terrestrial > Soil > Riparian zone > Trees... | reverse complement strand
GCCATCGCCAGTGGACTGCCGATAATCGGCATCGCCACGTCGGGCCCCCCGGGCGGAATAGTGCGCGCGGGAATGTCGATCGATTGACGACGAGTCGGAGCAGCGGTTACCCTCGCGCTGCTCACCTCGAGATTGCATCAATCGTGCATGTCGACGCCGGCGACTCAGGGTGAGGTCGGCAGCTCGTTGTTGATAGAGATTCGTCGGGCTCCTGCAGTGCTGGCGTGATGATGCCGGTGATGGACGGTCTGAGGACTCGATACGCGTCTGGGTGCCGAGACGCTGACTGCCGGTATTGCGATGTCCTGGTGGGGACACCGTGTCATACACTGGAAGGATCCGACCCAGGTGGCTGACCTCCTCCCCGACATGAAGGAGAGTGGCGTGGTCCGGCGTTCGACCGGGCTCGCCGACCTGGACCTGATCCTTGGCGGCGGTCTGAAGGCGGGGTCGACGATCGTGGTGGCCGGCCCGCCCGGGACCGGGAAGACGATCCTGGCTCAGCAGATCTGCTTCGCGAATGCCACCGCCGAACACAAGGCTGCCTATTACACGACGCTGTCCGAGCCGCATTCCAAGCTTGTCGAGAACCTGGCTCCGTTCTCCTTCTTCCGCCCCGAGGACCTCGGCCCGAAGGTCGAAGTTCTCCACCTCGGAGACCTCCTCGAACAGGCCGACACCGCCGGACTGGAGCCACTGGTCGGCGAGATCGTCCGCAACTCCCTCGACAGCGAACCGTCGATCATGGTGATCGACAGCGTGAAGATGCTGCGCGATTTCGTCACCGACAAAGAATTGCGTCGCGTCCTGTACCGCCTGACCAGCCGGGTCGCGCTCAGCGGGACGGTGTTACTCCTCCTGGGTGAATACACCCCGCAAGAGATAGACAGCGGCGGCGCGGAGTTCGCCCTTGCCGACGGCATCCTGCAGCTGTCTTATGAGTCCCGCGAACCGGTCGATCGGCGTTGGCTGCGGGTGCTGAAGCTTCGCGGCGGGACGCACCTGGAAGGCAAACACACTTTCCACCTCGGCCGCGACGGCCTCACCGTGTTCCCGCGCATCGAAACTCTCCTACCGGCCAGGATGCCGACGTTCTCCGGCCGGCTGCTCAGCGGGATTCCCGGCCTGCGGGAACTGATGAACGGGGGCATCCCCCGGGGGGACAGCGTGCTGATCCTTGGCCAGCCCGGGGCCGGCAAGACCATCTGCTCCCTGCGGTTCATCGCAGAAGGACTGGCCGAATCCGAACGCTGCCTCTACATCACCTTCCAGGACACCGCCGACCAGCTCACCGGGATGGCCCGCGGGTTCGGCTGGGACTTCCTGTCCGCCCGCGACGACGGCCGGCTGATCATCTCCCACGTCCCGATGGACAGCCTCGACCTGGACGTCCTGGCCGCGGTCGTCCGCGATGAACTCGCTGGCGGTCAGGTCAGCCGCGTCGTCATCGACAGCCTTGCCGAGATGGTCTTCGCGGCCCGCGAATCGGCCCGGTTCCCCGCCTACATGCGCAGCCTCATCGGGCTGATCCGCGCCGCCGGGGCCTCACTGCTGGTCACCAGCGAAACCACCACTCTGGGGCCAGCGAAGGAATCACTCAGCGGGATCGTGTTCCTGTTCCACGACGTCATCCAGCTCCGCTACATCGAACGCAACTCCAAAGTCGGCCGCGCCCTGAACATCGTCAAGATGCGCAACAGTGAACACGACACCGGCATCTACCTCTGCACGATCGCCAGCGACGGGCTGCGCATCGGGGAACCGCTGGAAGGGGTCTCCGGCATCCTCGGCTGGAGCACCCTGACCGACACACTGCGCACCGACCAGGCAGCCCTGACACCGGCATAACCTCCTACCACCGCCGGCAGGATCGGGCGCGGACAGCGCCCATGCGTTCCCTGCCTCGGTAACCGGATCGCAGCACGGGCGCATGATCCAGCCGGGACGAACCTGACGAGCCTTCGACGCGGTCGGCCGCCGAGGCTGAACGCACCGGTCGTCAGGGCCGGACACCGCCAACGCCCCGGCCACACGGTCCGGGTTGCCGATGCCGTTGTGCCGGGGTGGCCGGGACGAACCTGGAAGAGCACGTACCCCCGTACGCTGACCGCCGCCGGGGGTGCCGGCATAACGACCGCACGGGGTTCCGACCTCCTCCCCGGTTGACATGTCGAGTCGTGGTTCGTAACGTGGAATCCCCACCCGTTGACATGTCAGGCAGCTTGACATGTCGAGCGGGGAGGTCGAGAGGGATGGAGGTTCTGCGATGCAGCGGATTCCGGTGGATCTGGCGGGGTGTCTGGTGCTGTGCACGGAGGTGCCGGCGCCGAAGGTGCGGGATGGGCGTCAGCAGTCCGACGCGCGCTCGGGTGAGCTGCTGTTCACGGTCGGGGTGTGCGTGATCCAGCAGCGCACCTCGGACGTCGTGAGCGTGACGGTTCCGGGTGAGCCGGCGGCAGGGTTGGCCCCGGGTAAGCCGGTGGTGGTCGCGGGGCTGGTGGCGGTGCCGTGGGAGCAGTCCGACGGTGGCCGGTCCCGGCACGGGATCGCGTTCCGCGCCGAGTCGGTCAAGCCGGCCACGGCGGCGGGTGGTTCGGGGAAGGCGGCCGGGTGAGGCCGCTGTACGTCGGCCGGCTCCCGCACCGCCGGGCCGGCGGCGGCGGATGGGGCCTGCGGGTCTGGCTGGTCCTGACCCTGACCCTCGTCGGCTGGGGGCTCGCCGGCCCCAGGGCCGGGCTGCTGGTCCTGGTGCTCGGGGCACTGTGGCGGCCGCTGGGCGGCGCGTGGTGGCGACTGGTCCGGCTGGCCACCGAACGGGTGGGCGGGCGGGTTGGTGACGTCCTGGCGCTGCTGCACGCGTGGCGGTGGTGGCCGGTCCTGGCCCCGCACGTCGGCCTGGCCACGGTCGACCCGGGCACCACCCGGCAACTGATCCCGGCCCGGGGCGGCCGTACCGGAGCGCTCGTACTCGACCCTGGTCGCTCGCAGTGGATCGTGGTCCGGCTGGTGTTCCGCCTCACTCCGTGGGGCTTCACCGCCACGGGCCGGCTGGTGGCCGGGATGGTCCCGGAGGACTTCACCGAACGCACGGGTGCGCTGGTGCACGCCTGGTACGTGCACGCGGTCCGGGTGGATTCTCCGGCCCGTGGCTGGGTTCGGTTGACCGCGCTGCGCCGTGACCCCCTCGCCGTGCCGGTGCCCGCACTGCCGGTACCGGACAGTCCGGACCTGACGGCGCTGCCAGTGGGCCGGCGGGAGGACGGTCGCATGTGGACGGTCCGGCTGCTGGGCCGGCACATCCTGATCGCCGGCTCAACCGGGGCGGGGAAGGGGTCGGTGCAGTGGTCACTGATCCGGGCGCTGTGCCCGCTGCTCGCGTCGGGGGTGGTGCAGCTGTGGACGGCCGATCCGAAGCGGATGGAGTTCCCAGCCGGCCTACGGCTGTTCGCCCGCTACGCCGCCGACCCGGACGGCATCGTGGCGATGGTGGAGGACGCCGCGCGGGTGCTGGACGCGCGGGCCGGTCGGCTGGCAGGCGTGACCCGGCAGCACACGCCGAGCGCGGGTGATCCGCTGCTGGTGCTGAACCTGGACGAGATCGCGTACCTGACCGCGTATCTGCCGGACCGCAAGTTGCGGGAGCGGTTCGGGCAGGCGCTGGCGCGGATCCTGACCCAGGGCCGCGCGGTCGGGGTCCTGGTGGTGGCCGCGGTGCAGGACCCGCGTAAGGACGTGCTCACGTGGCGGGGCCTGTTCCCCACCCGCATCGCCCTGCGGCTGGACGACGAGTCGCAAGTGGACATGGTCCTTGGCGAGGGCGCACTACAGCGCGGCGCGGCGTGTCAGCTCATCCCGGCCGACGAACAGACCGGCGCGGGTGGCGCCTACGTCGTAGATGAGGGCGTGCCGTGGCCGGTCCGGGTCCGGGCCGGGCATGTGACGGATGCCGATATCGCGGAGATGGTCCACCGCTGGCCGGCCGTGACGCCCGCCGGGTAGCAGGGCCTGCCGGGGGTGTTCACGGCAACCTGTGTCGGCCCCACCTGAGCAAGTTGTTTCGGCCCCACCCGCACCGAGGCGAGCCGGGCGCTCCAGCCGCCCCGTGCAGGACTTTCCGCCCTCGCTGCGCCTTGGGGGTGGAGCCGAACCAGGTTGCCAATGTCGACAACAGTGGGGCCCGAACAAGTTGCCAGGATCACGCCGGGGGTCTCCCGGCGCTGATCAACCCGACTCTCTGAGTCGTGACAGGCGCGCCCGTGTCGGCGGGCGGGTCACCCCTGCCCCGCTGCGGCTGGCTGTGGGCGTGCCTGTCACGGCTCCCGAATCCCCTATGAGGAGCTTGTTTGACTGGTGCCCGTAACCGTTCACCCCGGGTCCGGGGTCTGATCGACCGGGGCCGGCGCCGGTACTCCCGGTGCCCGCTGTACCGGCCCGGTGACGCCCGCTGCTGCGGGCCGACCGAAGTCGAGTTGACCGACCGCTACGGCTACGCCCTGCGTGGCTGCACCCGCCACGCCGCGCAAGCGTTGCGGGTGGTCCCGGAAACCCGGATCACCTGGACCCGGCGCAACGCGACGGCCGCGGACGTCCAGGCCTGGATGGACGGCCGGCGCCCGGCGACCCGGCCCCGGTCATGACCGGCCAGCACCTACGGAGTGGATCGGCTGCCCCTGACCCGGCAGCACCCACCCTCCCTCTCGCCGGACTGCCTGCCGGACTGGCGGCGGTGGTGGCCGGCGCGGTCGCCTCCCGGCGGGCCGGTGGCTGCTCCAACCCGGTCGCGCTGGTCGGGCGGACCGACACCGTTGACCCGGCCACGGGTGAGGTCGTGGCCACGCTGGACAGTGCGGGTCTGCCCGGTGGGCGGCTGCTGGTGCCGTGTGGGGATCGGCGGGCGGCGGTGTGCCCGGCGTGTGCCCGGACCTACCGGGCCGACACCCTGCACCTGGTCCGCGCGGGGCTGGCCGGCGGCAAGAACGTGCCGGCGAGCGTGGTCGGGCATCCGGCCGTGTTCGCCACGTTCACCCCGCCGTCGTTCGGGACCGTCCACACGCGACGCACCGACCGGCACGGACAACCACTGCGGTGCCGGCCGCGTCGCTCCGGGCCGGTGTGCGAGCACGCCCGGCCGGCCTGGTGCCCGGTGCGGCATCGGCCGGATGATCCGGCGGTTGGGCAGCCGCTGTGCCCGGCCTGCTACGACTACCCCGGCGCGGTCCTGTGGCAGGCACACGCCGGGCAGCTGTGGGCCCGGACGGTCCTGGCGGTGCGCCGTCGGGTGGCCGGGCTGGCCGGGGTACCGGTGCGGCGCCTGCCCGAGTTGGCCCGGGTGTCGTTCGTGCGGGTCGCGGAATTCCAACGACGCGGCCTGGTCCACCTACACGTCGTCATCCGCGTCGATGGCCCGACCGGCCCGACCGATCCACCTCCGACCTGGGCCAGCGCCGACCTGCTGAGCGAGGCGGTACGGGCCGCGCATGCCGGCGTCGAGCTGGCCGCGCCGTACTCGGCGGCGTACGGGGACCTGGACGTCCGGTGGGGGCCGCAACTGGACGTCCAACCGATCCCGGCCGACGGCGAACCCTCCGCACCCGACAACAGCCCCGGGCGCCGGGTGGTGGGGCGGCGCCTGGTGGCGGTGTACCTGGCCAAGTACGCGACCAAGTCCACACACGACGCGGGGATGTTCCCGGCGGCGCGGCGACTACGGGCACTGTCCGATGTGGACACTGCCGCGAGCACGGCGCATGCGCGGGTGATGGCGGCCACCTGCTGGCGGCTCGGCGGGCTGGACGCGTACCGGCGGCTGCGGCTACGGGCCTGGGCACATGCCATGGGCTGGCGTGGACACCCGACAACGAAGTCCCGGCGGTACTCCACCACCCTGACCGCGCTGCGTGCTGCTCGCGCTGAACATCAGGAACAGCAGCGCCGCGCAGCGTCCCTGGGAGTGAGCCGCCCGCAGGGCGTCCAGCTCGTCCGTGACCGGGACTGGCGCTACGTCGGTCGGGCCGGGCCGTCGGTGTCCGCTGGCGGGGGCCGGTGGTGAGCGCGGTGGCCGGCACGGGTGGGCGGGCGGGGCAGCCTGCTCCGGCCGAGCTGATGGGCGCTGAGGCGGCGGTGATGCGGGCCCGGCTGGCGGTGCTGGCCCGGCCCCGCGTCGGTGACTCGCCGGAGGTGGCGGCGTTGCGGCGGGTGCTGCGTGACCCGGTGCTGATGGCCCGGGTGACCGCGGCCGTCGAGACCTGGCCGGTACTCGATGACGACCAGTGCGCGACCGTGGGAGCACTGTTCCGCCCCCGACCCGGCACTCGACCTGCCACCCGGCCTGCCCGGGGCTGAGCGGTGCTGTGGGTGGGTGGGCGGGGCAGTGCCCCGCCCGGTGTCTGGTACCCGGAAGGGCCGGCCCCCTCGTCGTGGCGGGGCCGGCCCTGGTCCGGGGTGCTCGGCGTATCAGGCGGCGCCCGGTGCGTCGGCGGCGGGTGCGGTGGGTGCGGTGGGTGCGGTGGGTGCGCCGAGCTGGTGTTTGGGGTCCACCCGGACGGTGGTGGCGTCAAACCCTCGGCCTCGGCGCCCGGACGGCATGATCGTCACCGTGCACAACCGCCCGATGATCACCCGCCTGTTCGCCAGCGCCATGTCCGCCCATGCCTGCACCGGGTCCGGGGAGTTGACCAGATCGGACAGCGGGTCGTCGCTGACCTGGGTCCGCAACAGGTCATCGATCTGCGCGATCCGGGCCCGGCCGGCCTCGGTCGCCACGTCGACCTGACTGCGGGTCCGGGTGCCAAGCATCTCGTCGGCGGCGAGCTGGTCAAGCCGCTGCCGGATCTGGGCCCGCTCGGCGCGCAACCCGTCCGCGTCAATGTCCGGCGCTGTCGGGCCGAGCAACTCGAACGCCCTCGGGTGCGTCACCGCGTACAGCACGTGCGCGAACACCACCGCGTCTGCCCCGGCCACGTTCCGGGCCAAGTGGCTGTGCTGCGTACACGTGTACCGTGCCGCCCGTCGCGCGAGCGTGACCTTGCACGTGACCGGCTTACCCGGTCCACCCGTGCCGGTGCTGGCTGGTGGGGTGCAGATGCCGCACCGGTACAGACCGCTGCCGGTCCACTTCGGTGCCGCTCCCGGTGGGACGGTCCGCCGCGACGGGTCGGTCAGCAACTCGCAGACCGCCTGCCACACGTCCCGGGACACGATCTCGTCCCACGGGGTCTGCACCTGCTCCAGGACCTCACCCCGGTAGGTCGCCAGGCCGGCGTTACGCGGGCGCAACAGCACCTCGCGCAGTGTCTCGGCCCGCCATGGCGCACCGGTCACCGTGGCCACTGTCCCGGCCCGCAACTCGGCGGCAAGGGCCCGCAGATTGACCCCCTGCAACAGCCGCTTCGAACAGTCCTCGATCACCGTCGTCTCGGCCTCGATCGGCGTCACTCCCGACCGGCAGTCCCGGCCTCCGTGCCACGCGCACACCGCCTCGACCGGGTCCTGCCCGTCACGTACCGGCGGCGGTCCGGAGCAGAAACCGAACGGCCGGCGGCCCCCGCCGTACTCCCCGGCAACCGCCTGCCGTCGCCTGGCTGCCGCAACCCGCCGTGCCTTGTCCCGCGACTCCTTGTTCGCCACAGCGACCATCACCCGCGCCATCGTGATGTCCGCGTCCGAGTCCAACCGCAACGACCCGGTCACCGAATCAACCGCGACCCGGTGCTGCTCCACAACGTCGATCATGTCCTCAAGGTCACGCGGGTCCCGCACCGTGCGGTCCAGGTCCAGCGCCATGAACCCGTCCGCCTTCCCCGCCACCAACATGTCCAGCGCGGTCCGGAACCCCGGCCGGACCGTCCGCATCTCCACCCGACCGTCCGGCAACGCGATCTTGCGGCGCTTGAACGCCGACGCGTTGCGGTTCTTGCCCTGCCCCGGCGACAGGTCGTTCTCAACGATCCAGTGCACGATCCGCCACCCCCGCAACTTCGCCCGGTCGGTGATCCGCTGCCGCTGATCCACGTTGCCCTTGCCGTTGCCGTCCTCGTCCAGATCGGCGCTGCGCAACTCGGACAGCCGCACGTACCCGATCACGTTCTGAGGCTTCCTCGATGTCCCGTCCATGCATCAATTGTCTCAATTAAATGTGTGAGAATCCAGTATTCGGGAAGACCGCGTTGGCGTTGCACTGGGCGCACCGGGCCCGCCGCCAGTTTCCAGACGGGCAACTCTATGTCGACCTGCGCGGCTACGACCCCGATCAGCCAGTGGCGGCTGGTGACGTGCTGGCCCGGTTCCTGCGTGCGCTCGGCGCTGCCGGGCAAGATGTCCCGCTCGACGTCGAGGAGCGGGCGGCGGCCTACCGAACGCTGATCAGCGGACGTCGGATGCTGATCCTGCTGGACAACGCCGCCTCGGTCGAGCAACTTCGTCCCCTGCTACCCGGTACGCGTTCGTGTGTCGTGCTCGTCACCAGCCGGGACTCGCTGGCAGGGCTGGTTGCCCTGCACGGAGCCCGACGAGTCGAACTGGAACAGTTACCACTCCCCGACGCGGTCGACCTACTGCGATTGCTGATCGGCGGCAAGGTCGAAGCGCAGCCGGCGGCGACGGTCGCCTTGGCCGAACAGTGCGTACGGCTGCCGCTGGCGCTTCGGATCGCGGCGGAACTGGTCGCGACCCGCGCGGGCGTCAGCCTGACCGACTTCGTCGTCGAACTGGCAGATCACCGCCGGCGCCTCGACCTGCTCGACACCGGCGACAACCGGGCAGCGATGCCAACGGTGCTGTCCTGGTCCTACGACCACCTCCCCCCGGAGACTGCCCGCGCCTTCCGACTACTCGGCCTGCACCCCGGCCCGGACCTGGACGCCTACGCCCTGGCGGCGCTGACCGATACCGGGCCCGACCACGCCCAGCGTCTGCTGGGCCACCTCGCCCGTGCGCACCTGATCCAGGCCACCGGCAGCGGCCGACACAGCATGCACGACCTGCTCCGCGCCTACGCCAGCAGCCGCACCAACCTGACCGAGACCGACACGGAACGACAGGACGCGCTGACCCGCCTCTTCGACCACTACCGCGCCGTCACCGCCGCGGCGGCCAACATCCTCTACCCCGCCGAACGACACCGCCACGCCCCAGTCCCTCCTGCCACAACACCAGCGCCGGCCTTTGCCGACCCGGCGAGCGCCCTGGCCTGGCTGGAGAACGAACGAGCCAACCTTCTCGCCGCCGTTTCCTACACCGCCGGACACGGCTGGCCACGCCACACCATCCACCTCGCCGCAGCCATGCGCCGCTACCTGGACATCGACGGCTACACCGCGGACGCACTGACCGTCGCCACCATCGCCCGAGACACCGCCCACACCTGCGCAGACAAGAACGGCGAGGCCTACGCATCCCACTGCCTGGCCGTCGTCTACATGCGCCAAAGCCGCTCCGCCGACGCACGCCAACACCTCGAACACGCCGACACCCTCTACCAGCAAACCGGCGACCGCACCGGTCAAGGCATCGTGTCAACCAACCTCGGAATCGTCGCAAGCCGACAGGGGCACTACGAACTCGCCGTCCGCCACCATCGGCATGGGCTGGCCATTGCACAGGAAATTGATGACTGGTTCGGTCAAGGCCGCGCGCATTTTACCCTTGGCAGGGTCTATCTTCGGCAGGGGCACTACGAACTGGCCGCCGAACATTTTTGCCAGTCGCTCACGCTAACCCTTCAAACAGGCGACAAGTGTTGCGAAGCGGGCACTCAAGACGACCTCGGCGTACTCCATCTTCAACTCGGTCGCATTGAAGAAAGCGAGCGATGCCACCTCTACGCCCAGCGTCTCTGCGATGAGGTGGGGTACACCGAAGGGCGCGCCTATACCTTGACCAACCTAGGAAACGTCTACCGAGAACTCCGAGACTACAACCAAGCCCTCGAATACCACGAGACGGCACTAGCTCTCTTTCGGAAAATCGGATACCACGACGGCGAGGTCAGGGCGCTCAACGACACCGGCAAGACACTACACTCGGCAGGCCAAGTGTCGTCCGCCCACAGCTACCATACCGCGGCACTCATCCTCGCCACCCGGATTGACGACCGATACGAACATGCGCGCGCCCACCACGGACTCGCGCAAAACCACCACACGACCGGTGGCATCGAGCAAGCGCGCCACCATCAACAGCAGGCACTCGCCCTATACACCAAACTCGGCCTTCCCGCGCCCGACGAGCGCCGCCTGAGCACCCCGAGCGCCGCACCAAGCGCCCCGCACGCGGACCAGTAACGCCCCCGCAGGCTGCCGCCCTGGCGAGCGTAGACGCCGTGCCGCGCCGGATCAGCCATCCCGGGGACAGTCGTGGGTGAGTGCCGCGGGTGGGGGTCGAACCCACGCTGGCCAGGTTCTCGACCTGGTGCCTCTCCCGTTGGGCTACCGCGGCGTGCCCCCGGGTGGAGTTGAACCACCAACCTCCCGGTCCTGAACCGGGTGCCTCTGCCTGTTGGGCTACGGGGGCATCGTGGGGCGGGGAGGAATCGAACCTCCAAGCACTACGGCTGCGGGGTTACGGCCCGCTGGGCTCACCACCTGCCCAACCGCCCCAGGAGCTGCGCTCGACCCGGACGGCTTACCGCACCTGCCTTCAGGCGCGCCCGGCCGAGCGCCGGCTAAGCGGCAGTCGATACCCACGGACGGAAGCCATGGCCCAGAACCTAGGCCGCCCACGCCCACACCGGCAACCAGATATCCCCGCCCCCGCCGGGTGCGGTGTCCTGCCGTTCAGGTCCTGATCGCCGAACCCGATACTGCGGTCGTGAAGTCGCGCTGGAACGGGTTGCGCCAACTGTGGTGGACACTGCCGCTGGCCGCGGCCGCGGTCTTCGCGATTGTGGTCCGCGACGCGGTCCTGCCCGCCGCGGTCGCCGGCGGACTGGCGCTGGCCTACCTGCCACAAGCCTGGTCCCGGCGCCAGGCTCAGCGGGCCAGCACCGCGGCACAGGCAGCCGGCGGCGGAGTCTGGCGTGGAGCTGTCTGTGATCTGACCGCCGACTGGCTCTGGAACGACGGAGTGCCGCTGGTGGCCGGCTTCATCCTCGAGGATGTGCCGGTCCTGATCACCGCGTCCGAGCAGGGCCTGTCGGTCGCCGTCCGCGGCCCGGCCCGGCTACTGGTCCGCCGTGACCCATGCACGATCCCCTGGGCCGACATTGCCGGCGCCCGGCAAGGCCAGCGACGACACCGGATCTTCTCCGGCCGGCCGTCCCTGATCGCCCTGACCGAGATCACCATCGACGTCGTCGGCCCCTCAGCCGAAGTCTGGTTCGCGCTCTACACCGACGACCCCGACGACGACCCACTGCCGCCGAACGCCGATGACACCGAGGAGGAGATCGCCCGGGAACTGGCCGGCGACGACTGGCGACCGGGCACCGCACCCCTGCGATTCATCACACCGACCCCAGACGGCCTGATCCACACTGTCGACCAGCACCACACCGGCCACACACCCCACCCCGACCCGACAACCTGACCCCCGACCTGTGGCGAGGGAATCAATGGTCTGGACCAGAGGCGCGCAGGGTTGGTTGCCCTGCGCAGGGCGCCGTGTGACCATCGACTCGTTGGTGCTTGTTGTGTGCGGTCTTCTCACCGGAGGACCGGGGCATTGCACGTACCAGCGACGCGTCCCTTACCGCGAAGGGCGGTCCTGTCGTGCTGTTCCTGCTGATAGTCGCCGGGCTGGCACTCCCGTGGCTGCTCGGCGGCCTGGTGCTGGGGTTACTCGCGACGCACGTCGTGACGGTCCTGGTCGCGTTGTTTCATCCCGACCCGGACCGACGGTCCGACGCGCGCGCCGTCCTCGATCGACACTCGTTCACCACGACCCGACGTCACGGCGGTCGTCGCCGGCATCGCGACGCAGGCTGACCACGGCGACCACCAAGCGGTTACCAGCAGCCGCATCCGTCTCGACGGCTGCGTGGGGCCCGCGCTCCGTCGCCGGGCCGCCGCGTGCACCGAACGGTCCGCAGGTGAGCGCGCTGTCGATCTTGATGTGCTGAGGGCGCGGCGCCAGCCGGTCGCACCAACGGTCTGAACCACCGACTGGCGAGTCAACCGAAGGCTGGCAGTCTCAGTTGAGCGGGTGCCCTGAGTTGGCCTGGGCGGCTCAGGCAGACTGATCATGTGGTGGGAGATGACGACGGCGCACTCGCCACCTCGCGCCGCCGTCTGTCTGAGGGGTCGTGCGCCACCGCCCAGTTGTGCGGATTCCAATCCCCGGGCGGGTGGGGATTCTCCTCGACCTGGATGGTCTTGAAGGGTTCATCGATGTCACCGCGCTGCCGGCCGATCCCGGCGCCTGGCCGCCAGTCGGCACGGTGCTGGACGTCGAGATCCTGCAGCACCGTCCCAGTCAGGTCCGCGTCTGGCCGCTGCAACAGCGCTTCCAACGCGATCGGCCGATGTGGGAGCAGCGGCGGGCCGCCAACCTGGGCTCGCCGAAGCTGACGTGCGTTGGGGCAGCTGCGTACCGACCTACGCAAGGCATACAACACTGTGGCCTTGTTCGACACGGCAGCCCGCAGGCACGCGGCCTGCAGATGTGGCGGACCGCCCGCAACAGCATCAGCGACTACCCCCGCAGCGTTCAGCCAAGGTACAACGCCGGACCCGAACCTGCCGGAGCCTCGTGAGTGGCTACGGCTGTCGCGGCGGCGCTCGGAGCCATGGGCGACCAGTTCCTGGCGGTCTGCCACGGCGACCGGCAGGCAGGTTGATGAGCCATCGTCGGGCGTGCCCACGAACAGCACCCGCTCATACCGCCGACCGCGCGGAGCCTGACCACGCCGTCCTCCGCAGGGTCGGACTCCAGGTCAGGCCTCATGATCAAGTGTGCGTGCCGAATGGTCGGACGTGGGCAACCGTTCGGATCGGTCATGATTCGCGGATGGGTACCTCTGGTTCTGACGCCCCTACCCGGCCCCATTTGGGTCGACAAGGACGGCCATAAGTGGCCCCAGGAACCAGGGCGGTATCAGCCCGGCCGGATCACGAAGGGTGACGGCCGGGAATCCAGTCCGGGCATGACAGTTATGCGCAGCGCGGCGCCTCCTACAACACAAAGCCGGTGCAGCGGCGCACAAAGATGTCTCACCCGTGCAGTCTACGAGGGCGGGAAGAGTCCGCGCGCACCGCGAACAAGTTGCTTACGGACTGCGGATCCGCTGTATGCGACGTAGTTCCGCTTGCGCGATGAGTTTCTCCGCCGCCTCAAGCAAACTCGTGATTTCTCTATTGTGCTCAAGCGAGCCACGGGGGTTGGCTTGTTGTTGCCGCAAGACTCTGAGCGATGCCCTTACCTGCCAGTCGTCGATGAGCTTCGTTGCTAGCGCGTTTACCACGGTGAGCAGTTGGTGCGACGCGAGACCTAGGCTGGGGGCGGCCCAGACCAGTATTTGCCCCCAAGTCGTGTGTGTGCCCAGGATCTGCGCCAGCCCTATCATTCCGGTGCCGACACCCGCCCCGCCAAGCACGGCCGTTGCAGGAGACTTCGGCCGCTTAATGTCAGCAGGGCTGGTCATTCCGTTACCTCCTCGCGCTTCCTCACGGCCCCAAGCAAGGCTCCTCGTCCCGCACTGCCCGCTTCTGCAGTGCGACACAGCAGTAGGAGTTATACCCGGTGGCCGGTCGGCGTCGGCGCGGTCGATCCGCGCACTAGTACCAGGCTGCGTCGCCGTGCACCGACTCGTCCAAGGTCACATGTCGTGGCCCTGCTGTCGGGGGTGACCTGCCTCAAGGGGCAATGCCTGGTGAACGAGAACTTCGCTGCTTCCCCTGAGGGACCAGCACTGGTTCCCCTACTCTGGCCCCCTAGGTTGGGCGGACCAGGGAGGGGACATGGCGGTCACGGCAGGCGAGCCAGGTAAAGGCGACGATGATCTGACTGGAGTCTTGCGCCACGTTGCGTTAAACACTCTTGCGGCGACACGGGCTCGGACCGTGAACAGTCAAGAGACCAGGGAGTTCCTGGAGATTGGCCTCGACCTACTCCGTCAAGATCTTCTTGAGCACACTGGTCCAGACATGGACGGCGCTGAGCGGTCTCGCCTCTTCGAGTCCGTCTCGCGCGAACGCATTCTCAAGCGGGCAGAACAAGTCGACACAAACCAGACTAGACTGTTGTCCGATACCATGTTTCGGCGTCGGTGGCAGCACAAGAATCGGTACACTGAGGACTTAATTGCGTATCTTTTCCGGCTCGATCCCCAATACCGCCATCTTGAGACTATGGAGGCTGCAGCCGAACAATTGGTCCGCACGGTCTCATTTGGCGACCTGGTTCGAACATTGGCCGCACAGGAAATGCAACTAACCGCGAACGATCCACTATTGGCACTTCAGTCGATCTTACAGGCCGCACTGCCGCGTCACCCACGAGTCAGAGAGTTCGTCACCGCGCAGTACGAACTGTTGCTGCCGCGGTGGGCTGGGTTGTACGAGCGCGTTGCCCTCGCATACGGGTTGCGAATTAGAACCGGACTGACCTGGATGGATATGGCACTACTGTTCAACGCCGTAATAGATGGCACATTGATCCGAGCGCGGATCGACGGAAATGCACCGGCGTTGTCAGACGGAAGCGGTGTCCTGAGTGCGGCGATCATGGCTATGGTCCCATCACTGCTGGATCCTCCGACCAGCGATGTGGACCAGCTGTTCGCGTCACCGTCCGGCACGCGCGAAAATACCGGGATGTAGCGCAATGCGCAAATACCTCACCACTTGCGCCTGATCGCTAACGCGCCGGATACCGGTCCGATTCGATTCATGTCTGATGATCGAGCGACCTCTTCTTTTGCAGGTCGCGCGTAGAGCCCACGCGACGTGAGGGCCACCATAGTAACGGAAAGTGATGGAACAGCTGCCTTGACCGAGTCGCGGTGGAGCCCGCTTCGGCCGTCCAGGTGGGGCCGGATACGACCGCCACAGCCATACCTCGGATGTGGTCTCGGTCGAGTTGACCAGCGAGGAGCGGGAGCTTCTGCGGTCCGGGTTGCTGGAGTGGGGCGGTCCGGCGCGGCCGACCGCGGAGTTGGCGCGGGCGATCGGCTTCGTGGATCTCGATGATCTATGGGCCCAGTGCCAGCGGCTGCGCGAGTTGCTTGCCGAGAATCAGCCACTCAGCCGGGCCGATTGGCGCCGTACCCTGCTGGCGACCGAGATCGTTTTCGCCAGTGACGTGCTCGGCTCCGGCGTGGACTGGTCGAGCACGAGCGGCCTGGCCGACGACGACACGATCAGGCTGCTGCGTGCAGTGCAGCGAAAGCTGGCCCACGCCGTTCACACGTCCAACTGAGCCCTCGCCGCGGCCTCACTTGCGATCCGCTCGCATCACCGTTCGATCGGTCGGAATCGACGGTCGAGCGTTCGCGGCCCGATCGGAGAACCTGGGTGAACGGTCCTCTGGCTGGCGTGGACTGGGCCTGGTCACTTTCATGATCGGGGTGTCGGAGCCCTTCGGGTTTGCCGTGTTCGTG
>Ga0307500_10000359_pt1 | contig 15558 bp, 9 predicted proteins | sample 14_S_MG_FD_201362 | JGI IMG/M metagenome (GOLD analysis project Ga0307500, IMG submission 201362) | Soil microbial communities from Populus trichocarpa stands in riparian zone in the Pacific Northwest, United States - 14_S | ecosystem: Environmental > Terrestrial > Soil > Riparian zone > Trees... | reverse complement strand
GCCGCGGGCCGCCCAGGCTGATCAGCCGGTCGCCGGTGGCGACCTCCAGCGGGCCGAGCACGCGCAGCTCGACAGGCGCGTCAGCTGCCCCATCCGCTCCGGCCGGTCCCACGGCTAACAGGGTGCCGCCTCGGGCACCGATAACGCCATCGGGACGCCGTCGGCCGTCCCCGGGCCCGGTCAGCTGGCGAGGCAGCCGCCGCCGGGCAGCGGGCCGCCGACCTGGGCCCCGGCCGAGCCGATCAGGGTCCAGTAGCCGAACACGCAGGCCCCGTCGATCCGCACCGCGTACACCACCGCGCCGGCCGGTGCCGGGTCGTCGGCCCGGGCGATCCGGACGATCACGTCGGCGTAGCGCCGGGTGAGCAGCGCCCGCCGGATCTGCTGGGCAGCCGTGGCCGCGTTGAGCGGCTCCGGCGCCGGCTCGGCGACCGGGCCACCCGGGCTGGCCGGAACCGCCCGCGGCGGCCGGCGCGGCAGGCATTCGCTGAGTTGCGGCGCCGCCTGGCCGCCTGGTTCGGGCGCCCCGGGTTCGGCGCTGGGTTCGGCGTCGCGGCCGGCGCAGGAGCGGACGGCGGTCCGCACCACCGCGGCCACCGGACCGCTGGCCCGCAGCGCCTGCTCCTGCTGCGCCGCGCCGAGCGGCTGCCGCCGACCGTGGTCGAGGGCCGCCCGCTGGCAGTAGTCGCGGCCGTCGTCGGCGCCGTTTCCGCTGCCGTCGGCGCCGCTGCCGACCCTCATGTACGCACACGCGTACCCGCGCCTGACGGCCTGGTCGCCCGCCGCCGCCGCGTCGTCGCCGCTGCCCGCGGCCATCCGGTTCAGGGCCAGGCTGACCCCGCCCAGCAGCAGCGTCACCGCCACCAGCACCGCCAGCGGCCACCACCGGCGCCCCGCCGGCCCCGGCTGCACCAGCTCGCCGGGCTGCCCGCCGGGCCCCGGCCCGGCCGGCCACTCGGGCTGACCAGCCTGCTCAGGCTCCTCGGCTGAACCAGACTCCGACTCCATAACCGGACTGTACCGGCGCGCCGTGCCGACCTCGTCCGGAGCCGGTCCGCCGGCCGGCGGGCGGCGGCCGGCCGGTCCCGCACCGGCTCGGCGCGGTCGGCGGCGACCGTGGCGGCTCGTAGAATCGGCGGATGGTCGCGTCCGGGGTGGAGCTTGCGGTGGAGCTGGAGGTGGGCGAGGCGCTCGGGGTGCTGCGCCGCGTGTTCGGGTACGACGCGTTCCGCGGCGGCCAGCGGGAGATCATCGAGCACGTGGTCGGCGGCGGTGACGCGCTGGTGCTGATGCCGACCGGTGGCGGTAAGTCGCTGTGCTACCAGATCCCGGCGCTGCTGCGGCCCGGTGTCGCGGTCGTCATCTCGCCCCTGATCGCGCTCATGCAGGACCAGGTGGACGCGGTGCAGGCGCTGGGCGTCCGGGCCGGGTTCCTGAACTCGACGCAGGGCTTCGAGGCGCGGCGCGCGGTGGAGGCCGCGTTCCTGGCCGGCGAGCTGGACCTGCTCTACCTGGCCCCGGAGGCGCTGGCCGGCGGTTCGGCGCTGCGGCTGCTGGAACGCGGCAAGATCGGGCTGTTCGCCATCGACGAGGCGCACTGCGTGGCGCAGTGGGGGCACGACTTCCGGCCCGACTACCTGACCCTGTCGATGCTGCACGAGCGCTGGCCGGACGTGCCGCGGATCGCGCTGACCGCCACCGCGACCACCACCACCCACACCGAGATCGCCGAGCGGCTGAACCTGACCGACGCCCGGCACTTCGTCACCAGCTTCGACCGGCCGAACATCCAGTACCGGATCGTGCCGAAGAACGAGCCGCGCCGGCAGCTGCTCGACCTGCTGCGCACCGAGCACGCCGGGGATGCCGGCATCGTCTACTGCCTGTCCCGGGCTTCGGTGGACAAGATCGCCGAGTTCCTCGGCACCAACGGGATCACTGCGCTGCCGTACCACGCCGGGCTGGACGCGCGGACCCGGGCCGCGAACCAGTCCCGGTTCCTCCGCGAGGACGGCGTGATCATGGTCGCCACGATCGCGTTCGGGATGGGCATCGACAAGCCGGACGTCCGCTTCGTCGCCCACCTGGACCTGCCCAAGTCGGTGGAGGGCTACTACCAGGAGACCGGTCGGGCCGGGCGGGACGGGCTGCCGTCCACCGCCTGGCTCGCCTACGGCCTGCAGGACGTCGTGCAGCAGCGGAAGATGATCGACACATCCGAGGGCGGCCCGGCGCACCGCCGGATGCTGGCCCGGCACCTGGACGCGATGCTCGCGCTGTGCGAGACGACCGAGTGCCGGCGGGTGCAGCTGCTGGCCTACTTCGGTGAGCAGAGCGGCCCGTGCGGCAACTGCGACAACTGCCTGACCCCGCCGGAGTCCTGGGACGCGACCGTGCCGGCGCAGAAGCTGCTGTCCACGGTGCTGCGGCTGCAGCGGGAGCGGAACCAGAAGTTCGGCGCCGGCCAGTCCATCGACATCCTGCTCGGCAAGCGCACCGAGAAGGTCGAACAGCACGGCCACGACTCGCTGACCGTGTTCGGGATCGGTACCGAGCTGACCGACTCCGAGTGGCGGGCGGTGGTGCGGCAGCTGCTCGCGCAGGGCCTGCTCGCGGTCGAGGGTGACTACGGCACCCTGGTGCTGACCGGGGCGAGCGCCTCGGTGCTGGGCCGGCAGCGCCAGGTGATGATGCGACGCGAGCCGGAGCGGGCCGCCCGCGCCCGCACCCGGCCGGCCCGGGCCGCCGCCGCGGCGGTGGAGATGCCGGCCGCGGCCGCGCCGGTCTTCGAGCGGCTCCGGGCCTGGCGCGGGGCCACCGCGAAGGAGCAGGGCGTGCCGGCGTACGTGGTGTTCCACGACGCCACGCTGCGCCAGATCGCCACCGAACTGCCGGCCACGCTGGCCGCGCTCGGCACGATCAGCGGTGTCGGCGAGAACAAGCTGGCCAGGTACGGCCAGCAGATCCTGGACGCGCTGGGCGGCGGTCCGGCGCCGGACGACGAGCTCGAGCCCCCACCGGACGACCAGCCCTGACGCCCGGGGCGGGTCAGCGCACGTCGAAGTAGATCGCCTGGTTCGGGTAGCTGTTGTTGCAGCCCCACAGGTCGGCCGGGTCGCCGTTGCCGGTGTACGGGTTGTGGTGCTGCAGGCAGTGCGGGCTGTCGAGGTCGGCCCAGAGGTGGTACGGCCCGCCGAGGTACGACAGCAGCCACCATTCGCTGCCGTTGTCGTCGTCGCACGGCCACTGGACGATCGGCGTGCCGTTGCCGAGCCCGCCGAACCCGCGCGCCGCGCACTTGCCGCTGTACGCGTTGACGAGGATCTGGCAGCCGCGGTCGCCGCAGGGCACCAGGTAGGCCCGCCAGAGCTGGTTCGAGTTGCCGTTGCAACCCCACTGCCGCAGCCGCGTCCCGTCGTCCTTGCCGCCCGCCCCGCTGGTCACCTCCAGGCACTGCGCCGAGTCGGCGAAGGACAGCTGGTACCGCCCGACGAAGCTGCCGGCGAACGCGGGCGTTGGCACCAGCAGGCCGGCCGTGAGCAGTGTCAGCACGCAGAGCAGTCGGGCGATCATCGGGGCTCCTCGGTGGCTGGGGGCGAGGTGGCGGTGGCATACGCGATGACCGGCCCGGCTCACAATGCCGTGAGGTCGATCACCTGATTCGGGTTGTTGTCGTTGCAGGCCCAGATGTCGACGGGGTCGCCGTTGCCGGCGAACCGGTTGTGGTGCTGCAGGCAGTGCGGGCTGTTCGGGTCCGCCCAGAGATGGAACCAGAACGGCTGGAACTCGGTCATGAACCACCACTCGGTGGAATTCGAGTCGCTGCACGGCCACTGCATGATCGGGGTTCCGTTGGTCAAACCGCCGAGGGCGCGCGCCATGCACTTACCGCTGTACGCGTTGACGAAGACGAAGCAGGACCGGTCGCCACAGGGCACCCGGTAGGCCCGCCAGAGCTGGTTCGAGTTGCCGTTGCAGCTCCACTGCCGCAGCCGCGTCCCGTCGCTCTTGCCGCCCGCCCCGCTGGTCACCTCCAGGCACTGCTGTCCCGCGTCGGCGAACCTGAACTCGTACCGGGCCACGAACGTTCCGGCCGAGGCCGGCGTCGCGGGCACCAGCAATCCCGCCGCGGCGAGCAGCAGCACCGCCCATATTCGTGCCATGTCCGCACCTCACACTTGTGGGTAGCTGTCTCCGGCCGGACGCGCCGCACGTTCTGAAGATGCCGAGAAACCGGAACCGTCTGACCGGCGGCGTCGGATCACGGCGACGATAATTCCGACCGGGCCGGCCGGGGCGGAAGGGGTGATGCGCAAACGGCATTGCCGCCGGTGCACTCGTTCTTGCATTACCGGGCCGGGCGGTGAATGGGCATGCTGGACGCGGACATGCGATTGCCGCGGAGGTGTACGGCGATGCCCGAGGGGATCGACAGCCGGTTGCGGATGCGGCTCGGTGGCGCGGTCGCGGCGCTGCTGATCGTCCTGAGCCTGGGTGTGTGGGCGGCCGGCTCGGGCGGCACGCCGGCACAGCCGTCCGCCGGCCCCGGCAGCGTGCCCGCGACGACCCCGCCGGCCGGCTCGCTGACCGGCCCGCCGGCCGAGCCGACCGCCATGCCGACCGACCCGCCGACCACGCCGACCGGCCGGGGCGCCGCGCCGGACCTTCCCGCGGCGGCGCCGCTGCCGCCGATCCGGCCGAAGCCGGGGGCCCGGCCGCCGGCCGCTCCCCCGGCTCGGGCCGGTGCGCCGGGCACCGGTACGCCGGGCACCGGCGCACCGCCGCGGCGGGTCCCGCCGCCGGGCGCGGCGACCGGCCTGCGGGTCACCGCGGTCGGCGCCTCGAACGTGTCGCTGTGCTGGGCGGCGGCCGCGCGGGCCGACGGCTACTCGCTGTACTACCGGGACGCGACGGCCGAGCAGGCCTGGACGCGGATGCCCTACCCGATCAACGCGACCTGCTACACCGTGCAGCACGCGCTCGCCGGCCACCTCTACCAGTTCAAGATCCGCGGCGGGAACGCCGCCGGCGAGGGCCCCGACTCCAACGTTGCCCAGGCCACCCCGCACGCCTGACGCCGGGTAGCCTCCGCCGGATGACCGACCAGCCGGCCGACCCCGGGTACCGCGACGTCACCTGCTCCTTCTGCGACCGGCACAACCGGGACGTGCACATGGTCGGCGGCCGGGACGGGCTGGTCATCTGCTCGGTCTGCGTGGCCGGCTGCGCCGAGAGCCTCGACGGCGACACCGGCATCGCCGGCCCGGAAGGCGGCTGGTCGGCCCGCTGGCCGGCCAAGCGGTAGCCCGCGGCCCGCCGCCCGCGCCGGACGGATGCGCCGGACGGGTGCACCGGGCCGCCGGCGGGCCGGCTCAGCGGTTGGGCCAGGTCAGGATCTGCTCGAAGCCGGCCGGCGTGGCCCGGACCCGGCCGGCGAACGGGTGGTCCAGCTCGACGGTCAGGTAGACCATGATGCCGATCAGACCGGCCAGCGCGGCCACCATGACGCCCTGCACCAGCGCGCTCTCCGCGCCGAACAGGCAGCCGAAGCCGATCGTCAGCACCCCGCCGAGCGCGATCGCCAGCCAGACCGTGGCCGGCAGCGTGTTGCGCGCCGCGGACAGCCGCGTCGACCGGGCCTCGACCAGCTCGTCGAGCAGGTCGCGGGCGCGGGCCAGGGTGCCGCCCGCGTTCGCGCCGGCGTCCACTGCCGGCGCCGTCGCCGTCCACAGTGCCCCGAGCACCGGCGTCGAGTCGGCCGGCAGGCCACCGGCAGCAAGCTGCGGGAACTCCACGTCCACCACGCTGCGCACGTATGCGTGCAGCGCGAGCAGGGCCTCCTGCCGGGCCGCTTCGTCGTCGCCGGCGGACCGGCCGGCGGTCGAGACGAGCTCGTGCTGCACGGCCAGCGCGACCGCGGCTTCGCGGTCGGTGTCGGCCAGCGCGTCGCTGTACTGCCCCCAGAGCACCACCACCACGAAGCCGAGCAGCACCCCGTACATCGCGCCGGCCACCGCGAAGATGAACCCGGCGACGTCGTTGTGCCGGCGCCGCCGGGCGGCCGGCCACCGCACGTGCACCATCCGGAACGCCACGATGGACAACCCGGCGAGCCCGCCGACGACCAGGACGAGCGCCAGCCACTGCGGCTGCCGCAGCAACCAGACGGTCATCCGCGCAGCACCGTGGCAGCCGGCCTCGGCCGCACGGCCCCGACACCCGAGACTTGACTTTGGTAGCTCATCGTAATCATCTGAGTACACCAGGTCAGGAGGGGTGGCAACCATGCCACGCCGACCGCTGTGCTCAGCCTGCGGGCCGGGCGGCCACAACCTCGTCCTCGGCCAGGCGGGCCCGGATGTCGTCCGCTCTCGGCCCGCTGAGTTGGTCGACTATCGCCAGCGCCTGCTGCCTGCTCCGCCGCGCGGATGCCGTCTCGCCCATCTCGTGCAGGACCGCGCCGATGCTCTCCAGGCACTCCGCCTCACCGAACCGGTCGCCGATCCTGCGCCCCGCCGTGAGCGCGCGCTCGAAGTGGTGGAGCGCGTCGACCGATCTACCCATCCGCTGGCAGGTCTGGCCGAGGCTGGCCTGCGCGATGCCCTCGCCGAAGGCGTCTCCGATCGCCTCGAATATGGCCAACGCGGCTGCTGAGTGCTCCAGGGCGTCCGCGTACCGGCCCATCTCGCGGTACGCCTCGCCGAGGTTGCTCAGTGCCCCGGCCTCCGCCTCCCGGTTGCCGGTCTCCCGGCAGCCCCGCAATGCGAGTTCGAAGTGCGCACAGGCCTCGTCATACCGCCCCAGCCAGTAGTAGACGTCGCCGATGTTGCCCAGGACGGTGCTCTCGCCCCAGCGGTCGCCCTCCTCGCGGCGGACCGCCGCCGCCTGCTGGTACACCGCCAGCGCCTCGGGGTATCGCTCGAGTTGGACGTAGGCGACGCCGAGCCCGTTGAGCAGGGCTGACTCGCCACCCCGATGCCCCAGCCGGCGGGCCGCCGACAGGGCGGTCTCATGGGTCTCGATCCAGTCCGTCCAGTGCTTCCTCAGGTCCATATAGCTGGCGAGGATCACCGCGAGCTTCCAGGCGGCCGTGTCCTCGCCGACTTTCGCCGCATGGTGGACGGCAGCTACCAGGTTGACGTATTCCGCCTGGTACCAGCTCAGTGCGCGCTGCTGATCGGCGACGGCCGGGATGCTCGGGACTGCCGGGTCCAGTGGACCCACCTCGACCAGACGGCGGCCGGGATGCAGCACCCGCGCGGCGGCCGCTGCCGTGTGCAGGTACCAGGTGAGGATGCGGGTGGTGGCGGCGGCGCGGCCGGGCGCGGGTTCGTCGGCGGCGGCGCGGTCGGCGGCGTAGACCCGGAGCAGGTCGTGGAAGCGGTGGCGGCCGGGGGCGGCGGGCTGCAGCAGGTGCGCCGCGGCGAGCGTGTCCAGCAGCGGGCGGGTGGCGGCCGGGGTGAGGCCGGCGATCGCGGCGGCGGCCAGGTCGCTGAAGGCGGGGCCGGGGTGCAGGCCGAGCAGCCGGAACAGGCGGGCGGCGCCGGAGGGCAGGGCCTGGTACGACCAGGAGAAGACGGCGCGGACGGCGGTGGTCTGGTCACCGTCGGCGGTGGCGAGCAGGTCCAGCCGGTCCCGCTCGGCGTCCAGCGCGGTGACCAGGGCGGCCAGGGTCGTGTGCGGGTTCGCCGCCGCGCGCTCGGCGGCGATGCGCAGCGCCAGCGGCAGGTAGCCGCACAGCCGGGCCAGCGCGGCTACCGCGGCGGGCTCGGCGGCGGCCCGGTGCTCCCCGGCGACCCGGCCGATCAGCTCGTGCGCCTCGTCCGGCGGCAGCACGTCGAGGGTGAGCCGGTAGGCGCCGTCCCGGGCGACCAGGCCGCCGAGCGAGTTGCGGCTGGTGATCAGCACCAGGCAGCCGCCGGCGCCGGGCAGCAGCGGGCGGACCTGCTCGGAGCTGCGCGCGTTGTCCAGCAGCACCAGCATCCGCTTGCCGGCCACCGCGCCGCGGAACAGCGCCGCCCGCGCCGCCGCACCGGCCGGCAGCGCCGCCGCGGCCAGCCCCAGCCCGAGCAGCAGCGCGCCGAGTGCCTCGCCGGCCGGCAGCGGTGGCTGGCGCGGGTCGAAGCCGCGCAGGTCCAGGTAGAGCTGCCCGTCCGGGAAGCGGCCGGCCACCTGGTGGGCGAACCGGACGGCCAGCGCGGTCTTGCCGACCCCGGCCGCGCCCTCGACAGCGGAGATCACCACCGGGGCCGCCGCGACCGCGGCCGGGACCAGCTCGCCGAGCCGGGCCAGCTCCGCCCGCCGGCCCACGAACCCGGTCACCCCGTGCGGCAGCAGCTCCGGCACCGCGGTGCCGGGCAGTTTCTCGTCCGGCCCGGTCCCGACCGGCGTCGGGACTTCGCTGGCCGGCCCGGTCAGCGCCGGGTCGGTGGTCAGGATCCGGCTATGCAGGCGGCGTAGCTCCGGCCCCGGCTCGATGCCCAGCTCCGCCACCAGGAACCGGCGCGCCTCGGTGAACTGCGCCAGCGCCTCGGCCCGCCGGCCGGCCCGGTACAGGGCCAGCATGAGCAGCTCCCGCAGCCGCTCCCGCAGCGGCTCCCGGCCCACGGCCGCGGACAGCTCGCCGACCGCCTCGGCATGCCGGCCCAGCCGCAGCAGCAGCTCGAACCGCAGCTGCGCCGCGGCCGACCGCAGCTCCACCAGCCTGGCCCGCTCGGCGTCGGCGAACGGGCCGGACATGCCGTCCAGCGGCGGGCCCGAGCCGAGCGCCAGCGCCGCGTCGAGGACGCCGACCGCCTCGGCGGGCGTCCCGGCGGCCAGCTCCCGGGCCCGCCGGAACCGGTCGGCGAGCAGGGCGGCGTCGACCTGCTCGGCCGCCAGCCGCAGCGCGTAGCCCGAGCCGACGGAGACCAGCAGCTGCCCCGGCGACCGGCGGATCCGGGCCGGTTCCAGCACCCGGCGCAGCCCGGCCACGTACGTGTGGAGGTTCTGTACCGCGCTCGGCGGCGCGTCCGGGCCCCAGACGCCGTCCGCCAGCTCGCTGACCGAGACCACCCGGCCGGCCGCGGCCAGCGCCGCCAGCACGGCCCGCTGGCGGGCCGGCCCCAGCTCGACCTCGGCGCCGTCCCGCCAGACCCGGACCGGCCCGAGCAGCTGGACCGCCACCGGATGCGCCTCGGCGCCAGGCCACGGCGCGCCGCCAGCCATCGTCATGCCCGTTCCTCCTCCGCCGGCGCCGGCAGCACGGTAGCGGTTCTGGGGCCGGCGCCCGCGTATAGCCGACATGTACTGCGCCGGTGCCGCCGCTGGCAAGGCTCAGGCCGGGCAACTGGCACGAACGAGGGGGTGGCCCGTGGTCGCTGCGGTCCGGCCCGGACGCGGCGTCCGGGTGGTCGCCGACGACAACCCGCTGGTGCTGCTCGGGTTGCGCAGCCTGCAGGCCGCGCCCGCCGGGCCGCCGGCGGTGACCCGGCTGCCCGGCCCGGCCCCGGCCTGAGCGTCTGCTGCGGACCGTCCTCAGTGGACGGTGCGCCGCGCACTCGCCAGCGGCCGTGCGAACGGCGTCGGCTCGTTCATCCGCCGTCTCTGCTCCCGGTCAGCCGCCGCCCGGCGCGGGCTTGTCGGGCGGGTCGGCGGCCGGTGGGCCGGACTGGGTCGAGCCGGATGCGGGCGGGTGCTGGTTCGGTCGCAGGACGACTGTCCGCAGCGGCTGACCGCCCGGGCCGTAGATCACGACGACCCGTCCGGCCGGCGGGCTACCCGAACGCGGCGCCCCCGCACCGAGCCGGCGCCAGTCGGCCATCCGTTGTTCGGTGGCCGCCGCCTGGTCCGCCGCCGCCCGCTGCTCCTCCTCGCGGCCGGCCGTGAAGGCGTCGGTGGCGTCCTCGTAGCTGCGGCGCAACCGGCGGCCGACGAGCGGGATCCGGCCCAGCGAGCGCTCGATCTGCGCGCCGCCCGGGTCCAGCGCCCGCCCCTTGACCCGGCTGAACCCCACCCCGCTCACGCCCGCGCTGCCGAAGTAGCCCGGTAGGACCTCTCCAGGCTGCGGCACCCACAGGCCGGCGCCGATCGACGCCCAACCGGCGATGACCCGCTCAGCGCTGAGGCCGTACTCCGGCTCGGCCAGCCCGCGCCGCAGCAGCCGGACCAGGTCGGCGCCAGTGGCGCCGGCGGCCGCGGAGCGGTGGCCCTTGATCTCCAGCGAGACCTGCCACTGCATCACCGCGCCGATGGCGGCGTACTGGACGCTGTGCGGGTCATCGCGGCCGCCGGAGTGCAGCTCGAGGAAGCCGAGCAGGCCGACCCCGGTGTTGAACTGCCGCTGCGGTGCCAGCCGCGGCCCGGACAGCGCCCGCAGCAGTTCGCGCCGTTCCGGCTCGACCAGAACGTCGTGATTGTCGAACGGCCACTCGCCGCTGACCAGGTCGCTGACGTAGCGGGCCTTGCCGACGTCGGCATACACGTCGTCGGAGCCGGGCAGCAGCAGACCCACCTCCGCGCCGGTGAACGCCCGCGGGATCACCGTGAAGCGGAAGTGGTTGCTGATCGGGAACCTGATCGGTTGGTTCGGTGGGAAGTGGCTGCCCACGTACGGCCCGGCGGCACCGCCGAAGCGGAGCATCCCGGTCGGGCTCTGGAGTGCCGCGTAGCGGAAGTCGTCCTCGACCGTGACCTTGATGACCGCGTCCGACCCGAACGGCCGCACCACATACCGGGACTCGGCGTGGGTGTAGACCGGCAGCGTGCCGCCGATCAGCCGCCAGGTCAGCCGCTTGACGTGGTGCCGGCGGGCCGGCGGCCGCGTCTGCTCGCTGTGCCCGGCCCAGTCGAGCGGGTTCGCCGAGGTGAACGGGGTGTGCACCTTGGCGTCGAACTGCGGCCCGCGCACCGGCCAGGGCACCTTCGGCCCGATCGGCGTGCCCAGGTCGTCCCGAACCCAGTCGAGGGCGAAGTGCTTCGACGGTGGCGGGATCAGCAGGACACCGCCGTCGACGGCCTCCCGCCACCAGCCGTTGAGGAACTTCTGCAGGTACCGGATCTCGCCGTCGAGTTGTTCGGCCAGGCCACCGCCGGCCGGCGCCGCCGCCCGCTGCGCGCGGAGCCTGACCAGCGCGCGCAGGTTCTGGACGAAGCCGTCCAGCCGGCGCAGTCGCTCGCGCGGCTGCGGGCGGGCGCCCTTGCTCCAGGCACGCTCCGCGTCCGCGTGCAGGTGGCGCACGTCATCAGGGTCGGCGGCGCGCAGCCCGCGGGCCGCCTCGACCCGGTCGGCCACCGCCGTCAACGGCGCCCGGCGGTCGACCTCGGCCTGCCAGACCTGCTCGGCGGCGGCCTCCCAGCGGTGCCGGCTGGCCTCGGCCCGCGCGGCGGCACGGGCTTGCTGATCACGCAACCGGGCCAGCCGGTGCGGATCGGCGGCGGCTCTGATCTGCTCGATCTCCGCTTCCAGGGCGGCGCGTTGGGCCGGCGGGACGTAGTTGAGCCACCAGGTCAGCTCCCGGACCCGGCTCGCGTCGGGGCCGGCCTGGGCCTCGGCCAGCCGGACCGTCAGCTTCTGCACGGCCGCCTGGTCCGCCTGGGCCTGCCGGGCCGCCCGGTACAGCGACCGGTAGAGCTCCGCGTTCCCGGACCGGCGGTGCTGGAACGCCGCCTCGGCCGCCCGTAGCTCCGCCAGCCGGCGGACCAGCTCCGCCTGCCGGCCGGCGAGACGGTGCAGCTCGGCCACGTCGCCGCTGCCGGCGAGTTGGGCGGAGACCCGGTCGAGCTCGCCGGTCAGTTCGGCGATCCGGCGCTCGCGCACCAGGTGGTGATCGTCGGGCAGCAGCTGGTTGGAGCCGTCCGCCGCCAGCCGCTCGCGGGCCGCCGCCGCGGCCGGCAGGCCGGCCACGACGGTCGCGTGTTTCTGGTGCAGCCGCTCGAGCCGGTCGCGGCTGTCATCCTGCCGTCTCTTCAACTCCGCGATCCGGTCGGCGGCGGCCGCCGCGTCGTCCGGCGCGGCCGGTGTGGCCAGCTCCCGCTGGAGCGAGCGGTCGATGCCGGCCAGGCGCTTCTCCTCGTCCTGGATACGCGCGGCCAGCAGGCGCTCGTCGTCGACGGCTCTGGTCTTCTCGCGCTGCTGCCGCTCCTGCACGCCCTCGATGCCGAGCTCGACGATGTCCTCCATCTCGTGCAGCTTGAACCAGCCGTAGAGCACGATGGCATCCAGGACGGTCGCTCGCGGCGCCTCGCTCAGGTCACCGAACAGCCGGTCGACCTGCTCGACCAGGTGCGGCGGGACGCCGGGCAGCGGGCTGGTCCGCCCCCACTCCCGGGCCGTCCGGATCAGCTCCCTGACCTGGTCGAACTGGTTCAGCAGTTGGCCGGCCCGGTACAGGTGGTAGTCGATCTGGCCCTCGATGACCCGCAGCTGGGCCTCGCGGGACCGCCGGCCCGGTACGGTGCTGCCGGTGCCGGTCAGCTGGACCGCGCTGAGCTGATGTTCCGCAGCCCGGTCGATGAGCTGGTCCTGCAGTTCGGTGAGCCCGTGCGCGAAGGCAAGCACCTTCCGCACGTAGTCACGGACGTGGCTGCCGAGTTGGTCCGCCTGGACGGCGGCCTTGGCGTCGGCGAGCAGCCCTTCGTACTCGGTCAGCCAGCCGCGGAGCTGGTCGGTGGTCCAGGTCTCGCCGGGGAGCGCCGGTTGGCCGGGGTCGCTGGCGCGCTCGATCGGCCAGATCAGGCGCCTGGCCGGCCGCGGACGGTCCGCGGCCCGGCCGCGCCGCGGCCAGCGGTCCCGGATCGCGCCGGCCGGGCGGGCGGGGGCGGCACCCGGCGCGCCGGACCCGCCGGTCGGGCCGGGAACTGGCGGGACGCCACCCCGCGGATCGCCGCCGGCGGCCGGGAGGGGGCCGGCGCCGAGCCCCACGGCCTGCTCCCACAGCTGGAACGCCGCCGGCGGCAGGGCCGCGCGCATCCGGTCCGACCCGGCCGGGTCGCCGATCGGTCGTCCGGCGAGCCGGCGCTCGGCGGCCCGCACCGCCTTGGCGCGGAGGCCCGGATCGGTGGTACCGGCGTGCAGCCGCCCGAGCGCGGTCAGCGCTCCCAGGTCGGCCGGATCGACCGGACCGCTCGGATCTGGCCCGGCCACGCCGCGGGTCGCCGGGCCCGGACCGTAGCGGGCCCCCAGGTACGCACCGAGCTGCTCGGCCGCCGCCGCGATCAGCGAGGTCAGGGCTACGCCCGCGGCGGCCCGCGGGGCGACCGCGGCGATCACCGGGCGCACGTCCACCAGCTCGGCCCGGCCGACGCCGCCGGCCCGGTCGCTGTACGGCACCACGAACACCGAGCCCGTGGCCAGGCCGGCCGCATCGATGGTGTGCGCGAGGAAACCCTCGCCCGGCGGGCCGGCCAGGCTCTCGGCCGCCACCTCGACCGCCGCCCGGGCGACGGCCTGGGCGAGTGCGTTGGCCCGGTCGATCCGGCCGCCGGTCCGGCTCCGCGACGTGCGCCTGACCCCGGCCAGCGCCTGCCGCAGCGTCCAGGCGACGGCCATCGCCCGGCTGGCCACCAGGCCCTTGGTGTGCGCGGCGACCGCGTCGGGGAACTCCGTGTAGCCGGCCTCGCCCAGCCCGGCCAGCGCCACCGCCGCCAGCGCGTCCGGCGGCAGGCCCTCGTCGGCCAGCCCGGCGAGGTGCGCCACCAGCTCCGACACGTCCAGCAGGCTGGCCGCCGGACCGTCCGGGGCGCCGCCGGTGCCCGCGCCGGGCGGACGCCGCCGCTGCGTCGGGTCGGTCGGGTGGACGGTGACCAGGCCACCGCCCGGATCGCCGTCCCAGCTGGCGGCCAGCCCGAGCGCGCCGGCACCCGCCAGCGCCTCGTCGATCGCGGCACGGACCGTCGCGGTACGCCGTTGCTCCGCCTGCAGCGCCGCCAGGACCTCGGGGTCGCCGGCAACCGACTTCAGCCCGGCCCGCTGCCGGTAGGCCGCCGCGGCGCTGACCGCCCGGGTCACGCGCTGGCTGTCCCGCCAGACGTCGGCGACCCAGCCGGGGCCGCGCCGGCGGCTGGTGAGGTAACGCCAGAGCGTCGCCTTCAGCGCCGCCCGGTCGGCCGAACGTGCCAGGTACCAGCCGAACCCCCGGCTCCCTGGCCAGATCTCCTTGACCAGCGCGGCGAATTCGAACACGTCCCGGGCGTACCGCCAGCGCTGCTCGCCGGTGGTCAACTGCCCTTCGCCCGCCCGCAGCCGGCGGACCAGGCGATCCAGCTCGGTGAGCCGGCCCTCGGCGTGCGCGTCCTCGGCGGCCTCGCCCCGGCTGAGCGCGCTGAGCTCACTCAGCTCGTGCGCGAGCGCCCGCTCGATCCCGTCCCGGTTGTGCGCGCCGATCCGCTGGTGCACCTCGATGACCCACAGCGTCGAGCCGTCCGGCGGCGTGACGCGGCTGCCCCGGGCGGCCGGCGGCAGTCCGCGGACCGCGGGCAGCTCGGCCGCGAACACACCGACCCGGATGGTGAAGCGGCGCCGGGCCGAGCGGCCGCCGGCCGTCAGCTGGAAGTACCCGGGCATGTCATCGATCGGCTCGACGGTCACGTAGCGGCCGAGGTTGGCGGCCTCGGCGGCGGACGCCAGCAGGCTGCGGGCCAGCGCCTGGACGCCAGCCGGGTCGGCGGCGGTCAGGTCACCCCGGAACAGCCCCGCGTCGACCGCCTCGGCCGCGATCGCGCCGACCGACCGCATGGCCGCGGCCAGCTCGCGGCGCAGTTCCGCCTCGACCTCGGCCACCGCGAGTTCGAGGTTCCCGATGCCACCGCCGCGTTCCTCGAGCCGCTCGTCCACGCGCCGGGCGAGCTCCGGCGAGTCGGCCCGCAGCTTCTCCAGCCACTCGGCGAACTCCTTGCGGCGGTCCACCCCAGTGCCGGCGCTGCCGCCGCCGCCGCTCGCTGGCGCGGGCCCGGCTCCGGCCCTGGCCGGCGACACCCGTACGTCGTACCCGGCTCCGCTGGGCCCCTGCAGCCGTACCGGCAGCAGGTAGCCCGGCGGCCCGCCCGGCAGCGTCCTGGCCACCGCCGCCAGCAGCGCGTCCCGGTCACCGCCGCTGACCGCACCGCCAGGTCGTGCCGAGCTGTCTGGTCCTGCCGTGCGGTCGGGGCGGCTGGCTGGCAGCGGCTCGGCGGGGACCTCCGGGCCGGCGGGCAACGGGACGATCTCGTCACCCGCCAACCGGACAGCCTCGCCGACGCCCGGTGTCGGGACCACCTCCGGGCCAGCCACCGAACCGGGCGCGGGTAGCACCTCCGGCCCGCCTGCGGGTGGCTCGACCTCGCGTAGCGGGGTGGCCGGGGCGGGCCCCGGCGACCGGATCTCGACCTCGATCGGCCCGCCGGGCCCATGCACGATCACAACCTCGGGCGTCCCGTCCCGGCCCGGGATGACGACCTCTGGCGGCGCCAGGAGCGGCCCGGACCCGCCGGTCGCTCCCCCGGCCGGTTCGTTCTGTGGCACCGCCTGGGCGGGTGGGACGGCCGGCACAACTCTGGCCGGCGGGACGGCCGGCAGCACGTGCGCGGGTGGGCCGTCCGGTA
>Ga0307500_10000357_pt1 | contig 15571 bp, 15 predicted proteins | sample 14_S_MG_FD_201362 | JGI IMG/M metagenome (GOLD analysis project Ga0307500, IMG submission 201362) | Soil microbial communities from Populus trichocarpa stands in riparian zone in the Pacific Northwest, United States - 14_S | ecosystem: Environmental > Terrestrial > Soil > Riparian zone > Trees... | reverse complement strand
TTGCCCGTTACAGCCAGCTTGACAACCCCACCCAACCCCTAACTACACGGCCTTGGCACTAGCCGGGCGATGATCTCGGCGAGCAGCCAGGCGACCAGCACCACCGTCGCGGTGATGACCACCTGCCGGTTGCGCAGTTGCCACCACCAGGGCGGGAAGCCTGCCGGGACCGGGTGGCGGCCCAGCGGCAGCGTCCAGAGGGCGGCGAGCCCGATCGGTACCAGCGCGGCGGCCCGGGCGCAGGCCAGCGCCAGCGGCCGCACGTAGTCGGTCAGCCGCGGCCGGACCAGGTGGGTCACCCGGGTGCGGTCCCGGGCCACCGCGCGCGCCTCGGTCAGGTGGGCCAGCGCGCGGCCGCCGCCCAACCAGACGAACAGGCCGAACAGGATGCCGATCGGCCCGGTGCCACCGGACAGCACGATCGCCAGCACCCCGACGATCCGGCCGGCCAGGTCGAACCGGTCCCGCCGGACCAGCCGCCGGGTCACGTCCACGGCCAGCTCCGGGGTCAGCTCGACGCCTGCCCGGGCGGCCAGCCGCCGCGCCGCGGCCGGCCGGCGGCGCGGGTTGATGGTGGTCAGCCGGGCGCCCAGCGCGATGATCAACGCGGGCACGAGCATGAACAACGCCAACATGATCGGCATCCCTTCTTTGCACCAAGCTTCGTACCAACGTATTGCTACAAAAGTCGGATGGCAAGAAGCCGGGCGGGGACTGCCCCGCGGTTGCCCGAACAGGCAGGATGGAGCCCGTGCCCGAGCTCACCGACCTTGCCGCCCGGGGCCGGGCGATGGCCCGGTCGATGGGCATGGCGGTCGGCGGGTTGCTGGTCTCCGGCGTCCGGTTGGCCCGGCCGTCCCGGTCGGTGCGGCCGCCGGAATCGGCCGAGCTGGGCCGCGGGGTGGCACTGCGCGGGCTGGTCTGGGTCGGCGGCGCCGCGGCCGCGTACGACGGGGTGGTGCTGGTCGACCCGGACGGGCGGATCGCCGCGCTCGGTCCGGTCGGGGCGATCGGGGTGCCGGCCGGGGTGCGGGTGCTCGGCGGCCCGGACTGCTGGGTCGGCCCCGGGGTCATCGACGCGCATGTGCACCTGTCCTTCGGCACCGCCGCCGAGGCGCTGCGCGGTGGCGTGGTCGGGCTGCGCGACCTCGGCGCGCCGCGCCGGGACGCGCTGCGTTGGCGCACCGGCTACCGCCGGCCGCCGCCCGGCCAGCCGTTCGTCGGCGCGGCCGGCCCGATCCTGACCGCGCCCGGCGGCTACCCGTCCCGGTCCTGGGGCGCGGACGGGTTCGCGGCGTTCGTGGCCAACCCGGCCGGCGCCCGGCAGGCGGTCCGGCAACTGGCCGGCGACGGGGTGGACCTGGTCAAGATCGCGCTCGAGCCGGGCGCCGAGCAGCGCTGGCCGGTGCCGCCGCCGGCGGTGGTCCGGGCCGTGGTGGACACCGCGCACGACGCCGGGCTGCGGGTCACCGCGCACGCGCTGACCGCCGAGATGGTCAGCCGGGCGGTCGACGCCGGGGTGGACGAACTGGCCCACACCCCGGTGCAGCGGCTGCCCGAGGCGCTGGTGGACCGGGTCGCCGCGGCCGGCATCTGGGTGGTCTCGACCCTGCAGACGTTCTTCACCGGCGGCGAGGGCCGGGTCGCGGCGGCCAACGCGGCCGCCCTGCACCGGGCCGGGGTGCCCCTGGTCTACGGCACCGACCTGGGCAACGCCGGCACCCGTCCCGGCGTCGATCCGCGCGAGCTGGACCGGCTGGCCGACGCCGGGCTGGGCCGGCTCGGCGCGCTGCGGGCGGCCACCGAGCGGTCCGCCCGGGCGGTCGGCGTCCGCGGCCGGACCGGCACGCTGATCCGCGGCCAGGCCGCCGCGCTGGTGCTGCTCAGCGGTGATCCGCTGATCGAGCCGGGGGTCTGGCGGGCGCCCCGGGCGGTGCTCTGCGACGGCCGGCTGCTCGCCGCCGGTATCGACGGCCGGCTCGACGGCCGCCTCCCCGGGCACCCCGATGATCACCCGGCCGGGCGTCCGGCGGACCGCCCGCGCACCGCCGACGGGCCGGCCTGAGACACTGAGTGACGGGTGCCGATCGGTACCGACACATCAGGTCTCAGGACGGTGACATGCCGCAATCGGGCTGGGACGACCCCACCGAGCAGGTCGGGCCGACCCCCGGGTCCACCGGCGTGGTCCAGTCGGCTGTCGCCGGGCAGCCCATCCCGCTGGACGGGACCGAGCCGCTGGACGGGGCCGAGCCATCCCCGGCCGCGCCGCCGGTGCCCGAGCAGGCGGGTCCGGGCCAGCCCAGATCGGCCGGTCGGCCGGCGGCGGGCCTGAGCCAGCCCGGGTCGGGCCGACCGCCGTCCGGCCCGTTGGATCAGCCCGCGCTGAACAACCACTCGCCGGATCAGCCGGTGCCCGGTGAACACAGCCTGGGCCAGGCCGGAGTTGACCAGCCGGGCCCGAGCCAGCCAGCGCAGGGCCAGCCAGTGCAGGGCCAGCCCGGTGCGAGCCAGCCAGCGCCTGATCAGTTCGGGCCGGGCCATCCGGTACCCAGGCCGGAGCCGTCCGCGGGGGAGCCGGGCTCCGGGCCGGGCCCCGGGCAGCCGGACTTCGGGCCGGGCGCCGCGGAGCCCGGCTTCGGCCGGGGCCCCGGCGAGCCGGGCTTCGGGCCAGCCCCGGGCGAGCCGGGCGCGGGGCAGTCAGGGTGGGGGCAGCTGTCGTACGGTGGCGAGCCGCTGGCGGCCCCCGGGCAGCCGCTGCCGCCGGCCGGTTGGCGCCCGCTGCCGCCGGCGCCGCGGCGGCCGAGCTGGCAGCCGACCAGGTCGGAGATCCGGGCCGGGCTGCTGGCGATCCTGCTGCTGGCCGTGCTCGGCGCCGGCGTCGCGGTGCTCTGGTGGCAGGTCGCGCCGCGGCTCGGCTTCCGGGTGGTCACGCCCGGCAACCCGGAGCCGGTGGCCGCCGAGCAGGAGCAGTTCTTCGCCACCGACGGCTGGTACATGCTCCTCACCCTGCTCGTCGGCATCCTCGCGACCGTGCTGGGCTGGCGGGTGAAGGCGCTGCGCGGGCCGGCCGGGCTGGTCGCGCTGACCGCCGGCAGCCTGCTCGGTGCGGTGATCACCTGGCGCGGCGGGTTGCTGCTCGGGCCGGCGCCGACCGAGGCGCAACTGCAGATCGTCGGCAAAGTGGTGTATCCGGCCCTGCGGCTGCGGGCCACGGCCGCGCTGATGGTGGAGCCGCTGGCCGTGGTGGGCACCTACCTGCTGCTGGTCGCGTTCTCCGCCCGGCCCGATCTCGGGCGTCCGGACGGGGACGGGCCGCCCCCGCTACCCCCGCCGTACTGAGCCGCCCGGTTGCCGCGCACCGGTCGGGCCGCCGGTGCCGGGTCAGCTCAGGCTCTGGGCTATCTGCAGGGTGGCCAGCGAGGTGGGCAGGGCGTGCAGGTGCCGGAGCATGGTGCTCTCCCGCTTGAGCAGGCGGAGTTCGGTGCGGAGGCGGTCGGCGGTGCTGTTGGCTTCCAGCAGGGCCTGCCGGTCCTCCAGGGTGAGCACGGCGCTGGCGGCGACCTGGTAGGAGAGCTTGGCCGGGTCGGTGGGTAGGTCGTGCGGCTGGACGGCACCGCGTTGGACCGCGGCGACGTCGGCCAGGTAGTCCTCGAACAGGCCGCTGACCCCGCGGGCCAGGATGTCGATCTCCGGCTCGGTGGGCGGGTCGGCGGGCAGCCACTCGACGGTGCCGACCAGGTAGGGGCGGTCGCCGGAGCGGACGTCCAGCAGCCGGAACCGGTCCGAGCCCTCGGTGACGATGTCGAACCGGCCGTCCTGGTAGCGGGAGACCCGGCGCAGTTCGGCCGCGCAGCCGACCGGGTGCAGCGCGCTGACGCTGTCGGCGCCGACCTCCCAGCCCTGCCGGATCGCGACCACGCCGAACCGGCGCCGCTCCCCGCCGGAACGGGCCACCAGCGTGCGGACCAGCTCCCGGTACCGCTCCTCGAAGATGTGCAACGGGAGCAGCATCCCGGGGAACAGCACGGTGTGTCCGAGCGGGAACAGCGGCACCGTCTCGGTCACCCCACCAGCCTAGGCTGAGGCCAGGCGGGATAATGACGGCGTGCTGACTCGCATCGACCTGCGCGCCGCCCCACCCGGTCCGCTGCGTGGGCTGCTGCCCCGCGCGGCGATCGACGTGGAGTCGGTGCTGCATGCGGTCCACCTACTGGTGGACGACGTGCGCCAGCGCGGCGCCGCGGCGGTGCGGGATGCCACCCGCCGGTTCGACGGGGTCGACCTGGGTCCGCTGCGGGTGCCGGCCGGCGCGCTGCCCGAGGCGCTGCGAACGCTGGATCCGGCGGTGCGGGCGGCGCTGACCGAGTCGATCCGCCGGGCCCGGCTGGTGCACGAGGCGCAGCGCCGGGACGAGGTGACGATCCGGGTGGTGCCCGGCGGCACCGTCACCGAGCGCTGGCTCCCAGTCGCCCGGGTCGGTCTGTATGTCCCCGGTGGGCTGGCGGTGTACCCGTCCAGCGTGGTGATGAACGTGGTGCCGGCGCAGGTGGCCGGCGTCGGCTCGCTGGTGGTCACGTCGCCGCCGCAGCGGGAGTACGGCGGGCTGCCGCACCCGGCGATCCTGGCCGCTTGCGCGCTGCTCGGCGTGGACGAGGTCTACGCGGTGGGCGGCGCCCAGGCGATCGCGATGCTCGCCTACGGCCTGCCGGAGCCGACGATGCTGCCCGGTGAGCCCGCGGTCGTCCCGGTCGATCTGGTCACCGGCCCGGGCAACGTGTACGTGGCGGCGGCGAAGCGGCTGCTGCGCGGGGTGGTCGGCATCGACGCCGAGGCCGGGCCGACCGAGATCGCCGTGCTGGCCGACGCGACCGCCAACCCGGCGCACGTGGCCGCCGACCTGATCAGCCAGGCCGAGCACGACACGCTGGCGGCCTCGGTGCTGGTCACCGACAGCGAGCCGCTGCTGGCGGCGGTGCAGGCCGAGCTGGCCAGCCAGGTCGCGGCGACCAAGCACGTCGAGCGGGTCACCGCGGCGCTGACCGGCCCGCAGTCCGGCGCGGTCCTGGTCCGCGACATCGACCAGGGCCTGGCGGTGGTGGACGCGTACGCGGCCGAGCACCTGGAGGTGATCACCGCGGACGCCCGCGCGGTGGCCGACCGGGTGCGCAACGCCGGCTGCCTGTTCGTCGGCCCCGACTCGCCGGTCTCGCTCGGCGACTACTGCGCCGGCTCGAACCACGTACTGCCCACCGCCGGCACCGCCCGGCACGCCAGCGGCCTGAACGTGACCACCTTCCTCAAGGCCACCAACGTGGTCGAATACGACCACCGGGCGCTGTCCCAGGTCGCCGGCCACGTGACCGCCCTGGCCAACGCCGAGGACCTGCCAGCGCACGCCGCCGCCGTCCAGATCCGGGTCCAGCCGTGAGCCAAGCGACTGCCGGGGCGGCACCGTGAGCAGGTTGGACGAGCTGCCGATTCGGGAGGATCTGCGCGGGAAGTCGCCGTACGGGGCGCCGCAGTTGGCCGTCCCGGTGCGGTTGAACACGAACGAGAACTCGCACCCGCTGCCGGTCGCCCTGCTGGACGCGATCGGCGCCGTGGCCCGGGAGACCGCCGCCGAGCTGAACCGCTACCCGGACCGGGATGTCGTGGCGCTGCGTGCCGACCTGGCCGGTTACCTGGGCCACGGCCTGACCGGCGCCCAGGTCTGGGCGGCGAACGGGTCGAACGAGATCCTGCAGCAGTTGCTGCAGGCGTTCGCCGGGCCCGGCCGGACCGCGCTCGGCTTCACCCCGTCGTACTCGATGCACCCGATCATCTCGGCCGGCACCGGCACGGCCTGGCTGGACGGCCGGCGGGCCGGTGACTTCACCGTCTCGCCGGAGCACGCCGCCGCGCAGGTGCGCCAGCACCAGCCGGACGTGGTGTTCCTCACCTCGCCGAACAACCCGACCGGCACCGCGCTGCCGCTGGCGGTGGTCCGGGCGGTGCTGGCCGAGGCGCCCGGCATGGTGATCGTGGACGAGGCGTACGCCGAGTTCGCCCGCGCCGGCGTCCCGTCCGCGCTGACCCTGCTACCCGGGCAGCCGCGGCTGGTGGTGACCCGGACCATGTCCAAGGCGTTCGGGATGGCCGGGCTGCGGCTGGGTTACCTGGCCGCCGACCCGGCGGTGGTGGACGCGATGCTGCTGGTCCGGCTGCCGTACCACCTGTCCGCGCTGACCCAGGCGGTGGCCCGGGTGGCGCTGGCGCAGGCGCCGGCGCTGCTCGGCACCGTCCAGGCGATCAAGGCGCAGCGCGACCGGATCGTGGCCGCGCTGCCCGGGCTGCGGCTGCGCGCGGTGCCCAGCGACGCCAACTTCGTCCTCTTCGGACGGTTCGGGGACGCGCCGGCGGCCTGGCGGGCGTTGCTGGACCGCGGCGTGCTGGTCCGCGACGTCGGGCTGCCCGGCTGGCTGCGGGTCACCGCCGGCACCCCGTCCGAAGTGGACGCTTTCCTGGCCGCGCTGACCGGGGTGGTCGACCAGGTAGCGCTGACCGACGAGAACCTTGAGGTGGTGGCGTGACCGGGGGAGCGGGCGTGGGTGAGCGGGAGCCGCGGGTCGGCCGGGTGGAGCGGGTGACGGCCGAGTCCAGCGTGCTGGTGGAGATCGCGCTGGACGGCACCGGCCGTACCGATGTCAGCACCGGCGTCCCGTTCTACGACCACATGCTGGCCCAGTTGGGCAAGCACGGCGGGTTCGACCTGACCGTGCGGACCAAGGGCGACCTGGAGATCGACGCGCACCACACGGTGGAGGACACCGCGATCGCGCTCGGCCAGGCGTTCGGCCAGGCGCTCGGCGACAAGTCCGGCATCCGCCGGTTCGGTGACGCGCTGGTGCCGCTGGACGAGGCGCTGGTGCAGGCCGCCGTCGACCTGTCCGGCCGGCCCTACCTGGTGCACCGCGAGCCGGACGGGATGCCGCCGACGATCGGTCCGATCTACGCGACCACGCTGACCCGGCACGTGTTCGAGTCGTTCACCCACAATGCCCGGATCGCCCTGCATGTGATCGTCCACAGTGGACGGGACGCGCACCACATCGTCGAGGCCCAGTTCAAGTCCGTGGCCCGCGCGCTGCGCGACGCCACCGGGTGGGACCCGCGCACCGTCGGCGTGCCCAGCACCAAAGGGGTGCTGTGAAGCGTCAGGTGGTCGTGCTCGACTACGGGTCGGGGAACCTGCGCTCGGCCGAGCGGGCGCTGGCCCGGGTGGGGGCCGAGGTCACGGTCACCGCCGACCCGGCCGCCGCGCTGGCCGCTGACGGGCTGGTGGTGCCCGGGGTGGGCGCGTTCGCCGCGGTGATGGCCGGGCTGCTCGGCGTCGGCGGTGCCGCGGTGGTACGCGAGCGGGTAGCCGCGGGCCGTCCGCTGCTCGGCATCTGCGTCGGCATGCAGGTGCTGTTCGACAAGGGCGACGAGCACGGCGTGGTGACCGACGGGCTGGGGGTGCTGCCCGGCGCGGTCCGCCGGCTGCGCGCGCCGGTGCTGCCGCACATGGGCTGGAACACGGTCGAGCCGGCGGCCGGCTCGGTGCTGTTCGCCGGCATCGACCCCGGCACCCGGTTCTACTTCGTCCACTCCTACGCCGCGACCGAGACCGACGGGCTGGTCAGCACCGCCGAGCACGGCGAGCCGTTCGTCGCCGCGGTCGAGCGCGGCCCGGTGGCCGCCACCCAGTTCCATCCGGAGAAGTCCAGCGACGCCGGCGCGACCGTGCTGTCCAACTGGCTCGGGACCCTGGGGTGAGCGGCGCGGAGCGCAGCGGCGTCTGGACTGAGGCAACGCGCCGACGAAGTCGCTGCGTGGTGCCGAGGGAAGACGTCGCGTCTGGCGCGCAGCGCCGCGAACGGCTAGCACCGTGAGCAAGGAGCGGGCGAAGCGGCGGGCGGTCCGGGAGGCGGAGGCGGCGCGCCGGTCGGCCGAGGCGGCCAAGCGGACCGCGCGGCAGGTGGCCCGGCGGCGCCGGTCGACCCGGCGCCGGATGGCCGTCCGGTCGGCCCTGCCCTGGCGGCCCGGGCAGCGGTTCAGCCGGCGCACCCGCACCCAGCGGGCCGCGGTGGCCGGCATCCTGATCGGTATCTTGATCATCACCTGGCTGGTCACGCCGTCCTGGAGCATCCGGATCGCGGTGCTGCTGGCCGCGCTCGTCGCCACCCCGGCCCTGATCACGTTCTTCCTGGACAGGAGTTCCCGCTGATGCTGTCCCCCCGTGCTGCGTTCATCGTGGACAGGAGCGCCCGATGAGGTCGGGGCCGCCGTTCGTGTTGCTGCCCGCCGTGGACGTGGCCGACGGGCGGGCGGTGCGCCTGGTCCGCGGCGAGGCGGGCACCGAGACCGGCTACGGCGAGCCGCTGGCGGCGGCGCTGGCCTGGCAGGCCGACGGCGCCGAGTGGATCCACCTGGTCGACCTGGACGCCGCGTTCGGCCGGGGCAGCAACCGCGAGCTGCTGGCCGAGGTGGTCGGGGCGCTGGACGTCCAGGTCGAGCTGTCCGGCGGGATCCGGGACGACGACTCGCTGGACGCGGCCCTGGCCACCGGCGCGACCCGGGTCAACCTCGGCACCGCCGCGCTGGAGGACCCGGACTGGGTGCGCCGCGCGGTGGCCCGGGTCGGCGACCGGGTCGCGGTCGGGCTGGACGTCCGCGCCGACGGCGCCGGCTCCTACCGGGTGTCGGCCCGCGGCTGGACCACCGACGGCGGCGACCTGTTCGAGACGCTGGCCCGGCTGGAGGCCGACGGCTGCGCCCGGTACGTGGTCACCGATGTGCACCGGGACGGCACGCTCACCGGCCCGAACCTGGACCTGCTGCGCTCGGTCTGCGCGGCCACCGACCGCCCGGTGGTGGCCAGCGGCGGCGTGGCCACCCTGGACGACCTGCGCGCGCTGGCCGGGCTCGGCCCGCTCGGCGTCGAGGGCGCCATCGTCGGCAAGGCCCTCTACGCCGCCGCGTTCACCCTGCCCGAGGCGCTGGCCGCGGTAGCAGGTGCCCAGGTGCCCGGTGGCCCGGCGTCTGGCGGCCCGGCGCCTGGTGGCGGCCCGGTGCCTGGTGGCCCGGCGGCTGGTGGCGGCCTGGTGGCTGGTGGCCCGGCGTCCGGTGGGCGGCCGGCATGACCGGCGTGCCCGGCGGCCCGGGTCGGCGGGTCTCGTCCGGCACGCCGTGGGAGCCGGTGGTCGGCTACAGCCGGGCGGTCGCGGCCGGCGACCAGGTCTTCGTCAGCGGCTGCACCTCGGTGCGGGACGGCGCGGTGGTACACCCCGGCGACGCGGGCGCGCAGACCGCGCAGGCCATCGCGAACATCGGGGCGGCGCTGGCCGAGCTGGGCTGCACGCTCGCCGACGTGGTCCGGACCCGGATGTTCGTCACGGACATCAGCCGCTGGCAGGAGGTCGGCCGGGCGCACGGCGAGGCGTTCGCCGAGATCCGGCCGGCCACGTCCATGGTGCAGGTCACCGCGCTGATCGACCCGGCCATGCTGGTCGAGGTCGAAGCCGTCGCCTACCGCCCGGGGATAGGACGGGTGGAAACACAGTGACGGTGGCCACCAGGGTCATCCCGTGTCTGGACGTGGACGCCGGGCGGGTCGTGAAGGGGGTCAACTTCACCGGCCTGCGGGATGCCGGGGACCCGGTGGAGATGGCCCGGGTGTACGACGCGGAAGGCGCGGACGAGCTGACGTTCCTGGACATCACCGCCTCGTCCGGCGGCCGGGAGACCACGTACGAGGTGGTCCGGCGGACTGCGGCGGAGGTGTTCATCCCGCTCACCGTCGGCGGCGGGGTGCGGACCGTGTCCGATGTGGACGCGCTGCTGCGGGCCGGCGCGGACAAGGTCAGCGTGAACACCGCAGCGGTGGCCCGGCCGGAGTTCCTGCGCGAGGCGGCCGAGCGGTTCGGCTCGCAGTGCGTGGTGCTGTCGGTGGACGCCCGCCGGGTCCGCGCCGGCGACCCGGGGACGCCCTCGGGGTATGAGGTGACCACGCACGGCGGCCGGCGCGGCACCGGCATCGACGCGGTCGACTGGGCCGCCCGGGGCCAGCGGCTGGGCGCCGGCGAGATCCTGCTGAACTCGATGGACGCCGACGGCACCAAGGACGGCTACGACCTGGCGATGATCCGCGCGGTCCGGGCCGTGGTGACGGTGCCGGTGATCGCCAGCGGCGGCGCCGGCGGGCTGGCCGACTTCGCCCCGGCGGTCGAGGCCGGCGCCGACGCGGTGCTCGCCGCCAGCGTCTTCCACTTCGGTGAGCTCCGCATCGGCGCCGCCAAAGAGGCTCTCCGGGCAGCGGGCGTCACTGTCCGTTAAAGCCTAGTCACATTCCGATCCGGGCGATGGCCAGCCGGGCGACCGCGGCGTCGTCGCCGCGGATGTCGACCCGGGCGACCGAGCGGCGGTTGAACGCGTAGAGCAGCAGTTCGACCGGGTCGCCCTCGATCGCGACGACCAGCGGGCCGCGCTTGGCGGTGATCGACTGGTCGGTGTCGGCCCGCAGCAGCAGCACCCCGTCCTGGGCGTGCCGGAACGCGGGCCGGGCGGTCACCCGCAGCTGCGACCAGAGCGAGTCGGCCAGGGTGGTCGGCACCGCCCGCGCCGTCCAGTCCGGCTGGGCCCGCCGGATGTCCTCGTGGTGCACCACGTACTCGGCCAGGTTGGTCAGCCCGGCCAGCAGCGGGGCCCCCATCGGTGACCACATCGGCGCGCCGCGGCGGATCATCGAGACGCACTCGGTGAACGGGTGCGCGGCGGTGAACTCGCGCTGGATCCGTTCGGTCCGCCCGGCGAACCGGCGCAGCGCGATCCCGGGCCAGGCCGCCGGCACCCGGTCGCGCAGGGCGAGGTGCGCGGCGAGGTCGTACGTGGCCCAGCCCTCGCAGAGCGTCGGGGCCTCCGGGCCGACCGCGTCGAGCAGATCGGCGACAGCAGCCCGTTCGGCCGAAGCATGATCAGTCACGGACCTACCTTAAATAGAGCCGGTCAGCGCAGCCTTCACCCGGACGGGCGATGACAAACTGCCCACCCGGGTTCTGGAGAACGGTCAGCCATGCTCATGATCACAGGTAAGGTGGACCGGGGCGTGGCCGGTCGATCTTGTTGGATGCGGCCCCCGGTTCCCGCCGCCGCCCGCGTCGCGCCACCCGAGCGATCAGCGCTGCCCGCTGGGGGCGGAAGGGAGTATGTCGCGTGCCGACGACGCCGCCGAGGACTTCCAATGACGTCCTCGCCAGGGGTCTACGGGTCCTCGGCACTGGCATCCGGGAACAGCGGTGGATCTTCGCGGTCGCCGTCGCCGGCGGTGTGCTGTTCGGCGGGATGACCGTCGCCAGCGCGTTCGTACTCGGCGGGGTGACCACCCACACCATCCTTCCCGCTTTCGCCTCCGGTCATACCACCGCCGGGGCACTGACCGGCGCGGCGCTGGCGATCATCGGGGTGGCCGCGGTCAAGGTGGTCGGGATCATCGGCCGCCGGGTCGGTGCCGGCACCATGCAGTACCGGCTGCAGGCCAGCTACCGGCGCCGGATCACCCGGCAGTACCTGACGCTGCCGCTGTCCTGGCACCAGCGGCACCCCACCGGCACGCTGCTGTCGAACGCGAACGCGGACGTGGAGTCCACCTGGTACCCGATCGCGCCGCTGCCGTTCGCCTGCGGGGCGGTGGTGATGCTGGTGATCACGGTGGTGGCCCTGGTCCGGACCGACCCGGTGCTGTCGATCGTCGGCCTGGTGGTGTTCCCGGCCGTGTTCATGCTGAACTTCATCTACTCGCGCCGGATGTCGCCGCGGATGACGCACGCGCAGCAGCTGCGGGCCGAGGTGTCCGGGGTGGCGCACGAGAGCTTCGACGGCGCGCTGGTGGTCAAGACGCTGGGCCGGGAGCAGCAGGAGACCGAGCGGTTCGCCCGGCAGTCGATGGACCTGCGGGACGCGATGATCCGGGTCGGCCGGCTGCGCGGGATCTTCGACCCGATGATGGAGGCATTGCCCACCTTCGGCACGCTCACCGTGCTTCTGGTCGGCACCATCCGGTTGCGTGACGGCGCGGCCACCGTGGGCGATCTGGTCAGCGTGGCCTACCTGTTCACGGTGCTGGCGCTGCCGGTGCGGGCGATCGGCTGGGTGCTCGGCGACCTGCCCCGCGCGGTCGTCGGATGGGACCGGGTGCAGCGGGTGCTGCGCGCCTCCGGCGGCCAGGCGTACGGCGAGCGGGTGCTGCCGGTCCGGTCCGGTCCGGCCCGGCTCTCGGTGGAGAAGGTCACCTTCGGCTACGCCGAGGACGCGCCGCCGGTGCTGGTCGGGGTCGGCTTCGAGGTCGCCCCCGGGCAGACGGTCGCGGTGGTCGGCCCGACCGGCAGCGGCAAGTCCACCCTGGTCTCGCTGCTGGTCCGGCTGGTCGACCCGCAGTCCGGGGCGGTCCTGCTGGACGGGGCGGACCTGCGCGAGCTGTCCCGCGGCGGGGTGAGCGAGCACGCCGCGGTGGTCAGCCAGGCCACCTTCCTGTTCGACGACACCGTCCGCGGCAACGTCACGCTCGGCGCCGACCTGCCCGACGAGGACGTCTGGCACGCGCTCGCGGTGGCCCAGGCGGACCGGTTTGTCCGGGCCCTGCCCGACGGCCTGGCGACCCGGGTCGGGGAGCGCGGCACGACGCTGTCCGGCGGGCAGCGGCAGCGGATCGCGCTGGCCCGGGCGCTGGCCCGGCGGCCCCGGCTGCTGATCCTGGACGACGCGACCAGCAGCGTCGACGCGTCGGTGGAGGCGGCCATCCTGGGCGGGCTGCGGTCGGCCGACCTGGCCGCCACCGTGGTCGTGGTGGCCTACCGGCGGTCCACGATCGCGCTCGCCGACGAGGTCGTCTACGTCGAGCGGGGCCGGGTGGTCGGCCAGGGCTCGCACCAGGACCTGCTGACCACCACCCCCGGCTACGCACACCTGGTGCTCGCCTACGACGAGGCCGATCAGGAGCGGCGGCGGAACCGGGCCGCGCTCGCCGCCGGCAGCCGGGCCCGCCCCGGCAAGGGCGGCAGCAAGCCCGCCGGGAAGCCGGCCACGGTGCCGTCCGGCAAGGCCGCCGCGGGCGGCGAGCCCGGCGACGACGACGCGGACGCCGAGGGCGCCGCGTGACCAGCGCGAGCCTGGTCGCGGGCGGCGGCCTGGGCCGCCGCCGGGCCCGGCGGGCCGCCCGCCCACCCGGGGCGATCCAGACGCTGCGCCGCGGGCTCCGGCTGGTCCCGGAGTTCCGCCGCGGCCTGGGCGTGACCGTGCTGCTGGCGCTGGCCGCGACCGCCGGCCGGGTGGTCGTCCCGCTGGCCGTGCAGCAGACACTGGACCACGGCCTGCTCCGGCCCGGCGGTGCCGACCTGGGGCTGATCGAGCGGATGGTCGGGTTCAGCGCGCTGGCCGTGCTGCTCACCGCCGCCGCCGCGTACCTGCTGAACTACCGGATGTTCCGGACCACCGAGACCGGGCTGGCCGCGCTGCGGGTGCGCGCGTTCCGGCACATCCACGACCTGTCCATGCTGCACCAGCAGGCGCAGCGGCGCGGCTCGCTGGTCTCCCGGGTGACCAGCGACGTGGACCAGATGTCCGTCTTCATGCAGTGGGGCGGCATCCTGGTGGTGGCCAGCATCGGCCAGCTGCTGGTCGCCAGCGTGCTGATGGCGTTCTACTCCTGGCAGCTGACGCTGCTGGTGTACGCCTGTTTCGTGCCGCTGACCTGGGCCGTGCCGCGGCTGCAGCGCCGGCTCGCGGAGGCCTACAAGCGGGTCCGGGAGCGGGTCGGCGACCTGCTCGGCGCGGTCGCCGAGTCGGTGGTCGGGGCGCAGACGGTGCGCGCGTACGGGGTGGAGGAGCGCACCGCGGCCCGGATCGACCGGGCCATCGAGAACCACTACCGCGCCTCGGTCCGCGCCCAGGCCTGGACCGCCGTCGTCTTCACCACCGGCGAGCTCGCCGCCGGGCTGGCCAACGCCGCGGTCGTCGTGGTCGGCGTGCTGCTCGGCCTGGACGGTGACCTGACCGCCGGGCAGCTCGTCGCGTTCCTGTTCCTGGTCACGCTGTTCATCCAGCCGGTGCAGATCTCGACTGAGGCGCTGACCGAGGCGCAGAACGCGCTCGCCTCGCTGCGCCGGGTGCTGGACGTGCTGGACGTCGAGCCGGACGTGACCGACCCCGGCCCGGCCGGCCGCCCGCTCCCGCCCGGCCCGCTCGGCGTCCGGTTCGAACACGTCCACTTCGCCTACCCCGCCAACACGGCCACCCTGGACGCCCCACCAGCTGCGACCCCAGTAACCCAGAGTCTGACGGGCAACGGGCCAGCAGGCGGAACAGCGAGCGGCGGGACAGCAGGCAACAGCACAGCGGGCAACAGCGCTGCCGCGGCGGCCAACGGGTCAGCCGCCAACGGGTCAGCCGCCAACGGCTCAGTCTCGGCCGCGTCGGCGGGCCCCGGTCGTGGCCGGGAGGTGCTGACCGACGTCGACCTGGAGATCGCGCCCCGGACCAAGGTCGCCGTGGTCGGCGAGACCGGTTCCGGCAAGACCACGTTCGCCAAGCTGCTGACCCGGCTGATGGACCCGACCCGGGGCGGGGTGCTGGTCGGTGGCGTCCCGCTCCGGGAGGTCCCGTTCGACTCGCTGCGGTCCCGGGTGGTGATGGTGCCGCAGGACGGCTTCCTGTTCGACGCGACGATCGCCGACAACGTCCGGTACGGCCAGCTGGCCGCGACCGACGACGAGGTGACCGCCGCGTTCGTCGACCTGGGCCTGTCCGACTGGTTGGCCGGCATGCCGGCCGGCGTGCTGACCCCGGTCGGGGAGCGCGGCGAGGCGCTGTCGGTGGGGGAGCGGCAGCTGGTCGCGATCGCCCGCGCCTACCTGGCCGACCCGGACCTGCTGGTGCTGGACGAGGCCACCTCCGCGGTCGACCCGGCCACCGAGGTCCGGCTGCAGCGCGCGCTCGACTCGCTCACCCGGGGCCGGACCACGATCACGATCGCGCACCGGCTGGCCACCGCCGAAGCCGCCGACGAGATCATCGTGGTCGACGCCGGCCGGGTGGTGCAGCGCGGCTCGCACAGCACCCTGGTCAGCCAGCCCGGTGTCTACGCCCGCCTGCACGCCTCCTGGGCATCGCACCGCCGCAACCTCAACTGACGGCGGGCTCGGCGCCGGGCTCAGCGGCCGCTGAGCAGTTCGGCCACGGCCAGCGAATGCCGGTCCGGTTCGCCGCCGTCCTCGTCGGTCCAGATCGCCGACAGCACCGCGAAGGCGAAGCCCCAGGCCCGGACCCGGTCCCGGGGCACGGCCAGGCCGTCGGCGAGCTGGTGCACCCGGCGGGTCAGGACGCCAGCCGGGTCGGGCCAGGTGCGCAGTTCGTCCCAGGGGTTGAGCAGCACCGGGCCGACCTCGAAGGCCGGCTCGCCGAGCAGGCCCTTCGGGTCGATCGCCAGCCAGCCGGCGCGCCCGGAGCGCAGCGCGTTCTCGTGGTGCAGATCGCCGTGCAGCAGCACCGGCGGGCCGGC
>Ga0307500_10000356_pt1 | contig 15600 bp, 15 predicted proteins | sample 14_S_MG_FD_201362 | JGI IMG/M metagenome (GOLD analysis project Ga0307500, IMG submission 201362) | Soil microbial communities from Populus trichocarpa stands in riparian zone in the Pacific Northwest, United States - 14_S | ecosystem: Environmental > Terrestrial > Soil > Riparian zone > Trees... | reverse complement strand
CGCCCACTGCATCCGCGCGCTCATCGAACAACACGCCTTCACCACGGTGCTCGTGGTGACCTCCGCTGCCCAGGCCGAACGCGCCCGCCTCGTCCTGGCCCGCACTCTCGCCGACCTGCCGGTGACCATCGACGTCCTCACCCTGGCCCGCGCGCACCCCACCGATCCCAGCGCCGCCTCCGCGCCGCGCGCCTTCGCTCACGGACTCGCGGAGCTGGTGAAGCTCGCCTACTACCGAACCCGCCAACGCGTCTGACCGCCGGAGCCGCACCATGCCCACACCCGACCCACCCGGGATCTCGTTCGTCGTCAACACCTACAACCACGCCGCGACCGTCCGCCGCGCGCTGGACGGCGTGCTCGCCCAGCAGCTCGGCGGCCAACCACACGAGATCATCGTCGTTGACGACGGGTCGACCGACCGAACCCGCCCGATCACGGCAGACCTCGCGGCCAACAACCCCGGGCACGAGTGGCGGATCGTGCACCTCGACCACGCCGGCGGCGTCGCCTGCCGCCAGCACGGCATCGACCTCGCCCAGCACGAACTCGTAGTGCTGCTCGGCGGCGACTTCATCCTCTGTGACCCCAACGTCACCGCCCACATGTGCGAGCAGCTCGACCCCGACACACCGTTCGTGTCCCTCTACGGCCCGCACGGCGGCATGGGCACCCTCTACCGGCACGCCAGCATCCGGGCCGTCGGCGGGTTCGACCTCGCCTTCAACCGCTTCGGCAGCGGCTTCCGCGACGACTCCGACCTGCACTACCGCCTGCAAGACGCCGGGCAGACCGGCCGGCACCTACCCCACCTACGCGACAGCTACCAACACCAGCAGCCACGCCCACCCGGCCTACGCGGCGCGCTCGCCTACGCCGCCCACCGCGTCGCCGTCCACCAACTCGACCCGCTGCTGTTCCGCCGCCACCCCGAACGCTTCGCCCACGACTACCCCCTACTCGCCGGCCGGATCGTCCACCCGGCCGGCGACTTCAACCGCGCCACCGGCCGATGGCGCCCTGGCCAACCCTTCGAGCTGTCCAGCCCGCAAGGCGTAGTGCTCCTGTCCGGCGACACGCCAGCCCGCCGCGCGGCGGTCATCGCGGCCGGAGTCGCCTACGTCGTCGCCGTGAACGCCGCCCGGCTCCGCGGCGCTATCACCTACCGCGTCGCCCTGGTGTAGCCACCCGACACCGCCGATCCAGCGAGAGGACCCCCGTGGCGCACAGGTCATCGGCCGCCGCCGCAGAGGTAGCCGACGCCGTAGACCGACTGGAATTCGTGGTCACGGCCCACAACGCCGCAGCGACCATTGGCGACTGCCTACGCTCGCTGCTCGCCCTGCCCCGAACCTGGCGCGTCACCGTCATCATCGACGCCTCCACCGACGAAACAGCCGCCGCCATCGCCAAGTTTGCCGACCCCCGCCTACGGACCATCACCGTCAACTACCGAAGCCGCGCCAAGGCGTCCAACCTCGGCTTCCACCGAGCCGAAGCAGAGATCGTCTGCTCCGTAGACTCGGACGTCCGGTACGTCACGGACCGGTTCGACGACCTGATCAGGCAGCTTGGACGGTTCCCGCTGCTGATGCTCACCGAGGATCCAGCCGACGCCGTGGCCCGGCCGGTCGAACTCGGCCCAAGCTTCCTCTCCCCGCGCAACACCTTCATCTACTCCCGGCGCCTACTGCCCGGCCTTGCCTTCGCCGAGATCTACCCCCGCACAGCCGGCGAAGACACCGACCTCGCCATCCGACTCCTCAAGGCCGGCGTCGCCCTCGGCGCCACCTACGGCGGATACGAACACCACCGCACCGAAGGCCCGATGGGACTACGCCGCCGGCTGCACTTCCACACCTGGAACCTGATCACCTACCTGCGCCACCTCGACGTGCCCATGTGCCGCCAGCGCCTCGCCGTCATCGCACGCCACCCACTCCAGCGCACCACCGCCTCACTCCGACAGGAGTACGGCGACCGTGACCGAAGGTGGCCGTGGCAGCGCTCGAAACACCACAAGATCACGTTCAGATGATCCGTCCGCACTGGGTGCCTGCGTACGGGTCCTGGTTTGAGTGGTACGGCTCGTGCCTCCGGTTGCCGTGAGCAACCATGCATCATCACCGATGGCACCCGTTAGCATCACAATTGGTACAGACGGTGTAGGGAGAAATGACGGGTTGGACGTGGACAGATGGCGTCGCGCCGGGCTAGCGCGACCGGCCGCCGCTACGGAGGCGACATCATCCTCCCTCCTATCAGACAACCAGGAGGCTCGGCAGGATGGCTAGACGAGCTACGGGGCAGGGGTCACGGCCGGATTGCTGGCGCTGTGTCAGGGCACCTGCTACGCGCCGGGTTGCGGCGTGCCGGTCGTGCGCTTCATCGACGAGACACCGATGAGCAACCTGGAAATTGCGCACATCTACGCGCTACATCCAAATGGACCTCGCTACGTCCCGACGATGACCGACGCCGAACGTAACGCCTTCACCAATCTCATGCTGCTCTGCCACCCTCACCATACGCTCATCGACAAGACCGCTCCCGACGACTACCCGCCATACGTTCTCATCGAATGGAAGAACAAGCGAGAGGCTGACCGGGTCGGCGCCCTGCGCAACGTCGGCGGAATCGGTGAGGACGACTTGCAGGATATGATCAAATCCGCCTTTGAAGAACGCGACCGGCACATCGAGCATGTCCTTGAGGATCTCTATGCGACGAACCGCGAGGCCGCTTTAGTAATGCAGGATCTGCGCGAAGAACTTCAAAGCGCCCGGCGGCTCGGCTCAATCATCGATCCGGATTCGGTGCAGCTTCTCAGTGGCGCGGCACGTAGTCTTGTCCATCTGCCTGACACCGCGCCGTTGTTGATGAATGCGGCAACGGCTATAGCAACACTCCCAGACGTCGTCGAGCAACTCTCGGTGGCAGCCGACAAGCTTCGACGCTACGGCGACCGACTATGACCGTGGCGGATTCTCCCGGGGCAACGGCACGATGCGTTAAAAGCGTTAAAAGCGCAGAGCATCCGACCGGCAGCACGTACAAGCAGATGTGGCCATTGGAGTGGGTTAAACGTAGTCTAGTTGGGCAGGGCCGTGACGATTCTTTACCATTGTCGCTATGCCACGACCGGAGACCCGCAGCACCACATCGGCGTTACGGTGAACGCCTTCAGGCGGCAGCACCCGCTGATCGGCGCGCTCCCCGCGGCGCCTCCCACGAGCGACGCAGGCCACCAACATTGCCACCTCGAAACGGCGGGCGGCGACCTTCAGGCGTTCGGCAACCCGAAGTTCGACGTCATCCAAGGTCCAGCCTTCGGTGCCGTCATCGTCCCAGTTATCCTCAGAGCGCTCGTTGTACTCATCGCGGGTAGCCGCGGCGAGTGCTTCCAGCGGATCGATGACTACCAGTCGCAGATCGTGTCCGCGATGATCGGCATAGTCGCCGATCGTTTGCTCGATGTCCTCGACAGTCTGCGCTCGGATCGGCGGTGCGTAAACCGATGCTGCGGGCCCACGTAGCCCAGCCAAGGCGTGCCCACGTGCCTCTTCGGCTGCACTGTTCAGGGCAAGCCACATCACTGGACCACTCGTCATGGCGCAGTTCACCGCGACTACACTGAGCACCCGTCGGGCCGCGATCAGCCCAGGGTTAATCTCCCCGAACACGCCGCAAAGATCCCCAGCCCGTATCCCACCGGCGAGCATGGCGTCGATGCGCTCATCGACAAGTGCCACCCGCCCCTCGGCCTCGGCGGTAGCCCGCGCCAAGGCTACGTCCGGCGGTACCCACCCGCCCGGGCCGCCAGTCCCCCCACTCCCACTCATGCGAGCATGATGCATCGCCGGAAAGATCAGTCCCTGCCGCCGCGCCGATGACGGTGGCTGTTCCCCGCCGGAATGGCAGCTCCGGCAGCAACTTGGGTAGCAGCTTGGCCGACAGCCAGCGTTGCCCCACCGGCCAACCTCCCGAACCCGAACCGCACCGTCCGGAAGGCGACCCGTGGATGCGGTCGAGGATGTCGCGGGTCTCGTCGGGTAGGGCGTCGGCGGCGGTGATGGTGTGTGCGAGGCGCTCGCCCGGACGCCCTGAATGTGCAGATGCGTGCTGTTGATCTTGGATGCGGGCCGCGGCGGCGGTACGGGCGCGGCGACAGGCCGCTGAAGGTCTCGATCAGGTCCGGACGCGACGCGGAGAGCCCCTGCTGCACTACCGACCATGATCAGCGATCAAGCTCGCCAGGCCTCAGAGACAGCCTTGGCGGTCCGTAGTACGCATATGTAGACTACGGACGTGCGGAAGACGCAGGCGACGGTCCAAGTCGCTCTGGCGCTGATGGCCGGCCCGTACGGTCGGCACTGGGGCTACCAACTGTCCAAGGCCACTGGCCTCCGCTCCGGGGTCCTTTACCCGATCATCCACCGGATGCACGACGACGGCTGGCTCAAGGACGGGTGGGAGCCGAACCTGAACGGCAAGCCACCACGGCGTTACTACGAGATCACCGAGAAGGGTCTCGTTGAACTCGGAGCGCTCGTGGCGGAGGCTCGCACCGACGTGCGGTTCAGCGCGCTGGTCCAGAGGTTCGCCTGATGGAGAAGCTCCTTGCCGAGGTCACCAGCTGGCACAGCCTCCTGTTCGTACTGCTGGTCTTCGGCTTCGCTCCGGGATTCGTCCTGCGTATCATCGTGCTCGCCTATAACCGCGACGATCCACGTCGACGCGAGCTGCTTGGTGAGCTGTATGGAGTACCGCGCCTGATCCGACCATTCTGGGTATGCGAACAGATCGAACGAGCATTGTTCGAAGGACGTCGACCGAGACTACTTTGGAGGGAAAAGTATCGGATCGAAGTCGCCCTGTATCAAGGCGATTCAACGACATCCATCGGCATCGGCACGGTAGAGATTACGAAGCACTTCGGGCGGCTAAAGGGCTCCGAATTGATTGATGCCCCTGATATTGACCCCTCAAAGGGCCGCCTGTGGTCTGACGCTCATGAGGGCACCAAGATGAAGCCGAGGGCTGCTTGGCGGCGATCGCCGCGGCGATAACTGCGATCTAGCTGCGCGACAATCACAACCTGGCCCCTCGGGCGTTGTACGAGCGCGATGCCCGGCAGTCGCGTTATCGGCACCGGACACCGGCCCCGGCGCTACTTCCCGAGAGATGCCAGGTCGTCCGGCTGAAGCGGAATCCGTCGCCAGAGTCCCCGGGTGTTCGAGGCGCGAGTCCGGAGCATCTGAGCACCGGCGTCGCTACGATCGCGGCTGTTCAAGGCGTCCGCTCCCGGAGACAATCAATGCTCTGTTAGGCTACGTGGTAAATTCGGAATAGATCCTCGAAGAAGGCGCGGAGCATGTCGCGGGCGGACTGTTCGTCTTCTAGATCGGCTGCTCCGAAGCGGAAGACTTCGTAGCGAGCGAGTTTGAGTTCGCGGTCGCCCCGCATGGTCGCCGCATACACGGACGGGTCCGCCAGCGTGCCGGTGGCGTAGTGATGTTTGCCGTCTACTTCCAGTACGATCCGGTGCCCGCCGGGCGCCAGCATGAGGAAGTCCATACGCAGGTTCAACATCGCCTTGAGGCCGCGGGCCTTGATGGTCTGCGGGTCCCAATGCAACCAGACTTCCGGCAGCAGTGCTGGCAAATCATGAGTCCGTTCGCCGTGAATGTTGTGGTACAGCTTGAATAGCATCTGCTGGGGTGGGGACGCGGGCAGACTCTCCCAGAGCCGCCGCCACAAGGTTCTCTTGGCTTCGTCATCGCTCTTGATGGCCTGGGTGTCCTTCCACCAGCCTTGCAGGTCTCGCCAGCAGAGACCGTTGGCGCTGATATTTCGGTCGTAAACCAGGACCTGATCGGCTCCAGTGGCGATCTCTATTTCGTTGTCGATGACGTCGCTGAGGCGCAGGTCCGGCTTGTGTGGCGTTGCGAAGATCAGCGTCTTCGGTCGACCAGCATGTGCCCCTGTCGACATCAATCGGAAGACCGGGTAGCCGTCAGCTTCCCCATTCTCGCGCAGCACCAGCCCGGCAGCGTTGAGGTGCTGGTTGAGAACGGCGGCTACGCGCCGCTGCGCTGACTCGTCGGGCAATATATCCGCCGAGACGAGTCCTTCCAGAAACAGCGCGAACCGCTTGTCGGAGGCGTCGAACGCACCTAGCTGGTCAAACAGGTACTCGGCCGTCCAGTCGCCGGGATTACGTTGGACGTGCTGGTCAATCTGCGCGCGCAAGCTCTGACCGACGCTGCCTGACAGGAGGGGGAAGAACTCCTCACCGAGAACCCATATGTTGTCCAACAACGCCTTGAATTTGTCATAGGCCGGAAGAAACTCGTCAAGATCCAGACTGCGGGCGATCTCGTGGCGAGTCCGCTTCTGGATACGTGGGCCGGGATGGGCTAGCCACAGCAGCTCCTGAATTTCGTTTCGGGTGGCGGCGTTGACTGCGCCGTGGGCGAGCATGAGTCTTGCGATCTCCGGGAGCTGTTCGTCGGGAACCGCCGCCACACTGCGCTGAGCCCGCTCGGTCTTCGTCCCGTCCCCGGCCGGCTCAGGCAGCCCTACACGAGCGAAGCTCGTGGGGATGTCAACGTGCCTGCCATCGTGCGCGGTCTTGACGGCAACACCGTCGACCAGCTCACGCAACCTGCCGGCGTCGAGATCACTCGCCATCGAACAAGTGTGGCAGAGCAGATCGCTGCAGGACGCCGGGCAGACCGGCCGGCATCTACCCGAACTCCGCGACAGCTACCGACGCCCTCGACCACCCGGCGCGGACCCGAGGTCCGGCCAGGCCACCGGTCCAACGGTTGACCCCGAAGCTGTGCCGGCCGTGCCAGGGTGCGTGCCGTCGGCGTGGCAGCTTGGGCGACAACCCGGGTAGCAACTTGGCCGGAAGCCCACAGTTGCAAACCCAACTGCGCCGCCCGCTGGTCCGAACCGCAGCCCATCGGGTGGACAAGCATCCTGCAACGGACCGGACTGGCCCATATGACCAGTCCGTATCCGCAGCAGGCGACGAGTGCCAGTTGTTGGTGTTGGCGACCCGATCCAGTTCAGCGCCGGTCGGTGTCCGGTCGGCCGCGCGCTCGCGCTGGTAAGTGCGCCAACCTTCCAGGCTGACGCGCGCGCCGTTGGGATAGCAGCTTGGCCGGCAACTGGGGTACCAGCTTGGGCGGCAGCCCACAGTTGCCGCCCCACCTGCGGACCCTCGCAGGTCCGAACTTGCACGTCACTGCAGACCAGCGGCGCCGGACGCGGACCGGACTGGTACGTGTACCAGTCCGGTCCGCGCTGAACGGGGCCAGCCAGGGCTGGTGTATGGGCTGGCCGTCGAGTTGCAGAACTCCCGTCGACGGCCGCAGGGCCGGCGACAGCCAGCGGCCGGTCACCCGCTGCCAACGCCCGCGCCAGCCGGCGCGGACGCTGGCGTCGTAGGTCGCCGGTCGAACTCGTCCAGCCGCCCGGCGCGGCGCCAGCGGGCGAGTACTCCGCGGCCGTAGTTGTTGGTCTGGGCTACCCGGTCGAGTTCGGCGCCGGTCGGTGTCCGGCCGGCGGCGCGTTCGCGTTGGTAGTGAACCCACATGATCTCCTCCGCGGTCGGCCCCTTCTGGTCGCTGTCCGGCCGGGCAGCGAGAGTGATCGTCTCGCCGCTGTCTGGCTCGGTCTCGCCGGTCCCGGCCATGCCAGTCAGGTCGAGACTCGACGCGAACTCCGGCTCGGCCGCCCGCGGATCGCTCTCGGCCGCCGCTGGCGGCGTGGTGGCGGGGTGGTGGGCGAGTAGTTCGACGGCCAGCAGCAGCGCGACCGGCGGCCAGCCGGCGACCAGCACCGGCTGCCACCCCAGTGCCGGGGCGGCGGCGATGTTCGCGGCCAGCGACACCGCGATGCCGAACCCGAACGCCGCCCCCAGCGCCCACCGGTTCCGCCGGGCCGACCGATGGTCCAGCCGCAGCAGGCCGACCGTGGCCAGCAGGACCAGGCCGTCCACGCTCAACGGCCACAGCCGGGCGCCGGCCGGATCGGCGCCACCGGCCAGCGCGAACTGCACCTGATGCTCATACGACGCGTACGCGGCCACGCCAGCCACGACCAGCGCGCACGCCCGACGCACCCACACATCCAGCGCCCCCGCACCGTGCGGGCGAGCCGATCCCGCGGTCATCGCACACCGTCCCCGGCCGTCGGCAGCACCCGCACGACCCGGGCGCCGACAAGCCGCGTGCGGGCGTCAGCCCAATGCCCGGCACACAGCCGCAGCTGCGCGCCGGCCTGGTCGGCGACGACAACCGCGGCCGGCTCGTCGCAGTGCGCACCGACCCGGCTGCCCGGCCACGTCCGGCCGCAGCCGGCCCGCCGGCACCACGACCGGCCACCGGAGGACGACAGCGTGTTGCCGTGCTCCGGGCACACCCCCCACTGCGCCGAGCACCACGTCTCATCGGCCGCCAGCCGTCGGTCGGTCACCGTCTGGATGTCGCGGACCAGCGCCGCCCGCGCACCGGCCAGCCGCCGCGCCGCCGCATCCAACTGCGCCAGCGCGCGGCCGGCCGCTGCTCGCCGGGTCGGCCACGGCAGGCCGGCGTAGTCGCCGTTGCCCTGCCACTGGCCCAGCGCCGTCCCGGCCGCCCGCAGCGCCAGCTCCGCCGCGCTGACCCGCTGCTCGACCGATTCCGCGCCGTCGCGGTCGTCGGCCGTTGCCGTCCAGTCCGCGGCGCTCATCGGGCAACACCGCCCGTGACCTGCCGCTTTGCTACCGGACGTACCGTGATCTCAGGCCCTTCGACCAGAAGATCACGGTTCGTATTGTGACACGTTCGGTGCACCCGCTCTGACCAGCACTTTCGGGTGCTGGTCGCTTGCTTTGTGATCATGGATGAGGCCAGGCTGAGGCCAACCTGGGCCAGCGTGGCCTCTCGACTTCGTTCTTCGCCTATTTGCCCTGGTCAGGGACGTGATGGTCCGCCGGCGATTCGTGGTGAGCGCTTGATCGGCCGGAGTTTCGCTATGAAGTTGCGTTCCGCGTTCCGGTTGTAGGGACTCGACTTGTTCGGTCAGGCGGCGGCCGGCAGTTGGCCGGTGTGGTGCGGACGACGGACCTGCCGGGCCGGGTGCGCCCGACTGGTCAACGGCGTGGGCGCGGCCGGTCGAGGTCGGCGGGCCTGGCGGACCGGACGGCGCGGCCTGTTGGTACCGGGCACGAGCCGGCCCGCGCGTAGCACGAGCGCGGCGACTTGCTCGGCGGCTTTCCGGGCGATGTCTGGGAGGACGGAGGTGTAGGTGTCGGCGGTGAGCACGATGGAGCAGTGCCTGAGCATGTCCTGCACCACCCGCAGGTCCACTCCGGCTGACAGCGCGAGTGTGGCTGCGCCGTGGCGTAGGTCGTGCAGCCGGATCGGCGGCATCCCGGTCTCGGCCGTGAGTTGGCGGAAGGTGCGGGAGAGTCGATCCGGGGCGAGCGGGTCACCGCGCAGGCCCGTGAACACGTAGCCACTGTCCTGATAGGACGCTCCGCCCTTTAGCCGCTCGGGCGTCTGCTGCTGGCGATGCCGGCGTGCCGGCGCAGCGCGGCCACGGTGGTCCGGTCCAGCGCGATCGTCCGCACGCTGCGGGCTGTCTTGGGCGGGCCGACCACGATGCGGCCGTCGTACTGTTGCAACTGCTGGTTGATCGTCGCGACACCCGCGTTCAGGTCGAGGTCGCACCACCGCAGCCCGGCCGCCTCCCCGCGACGCAGGCCACGCAGGGCGATCAGGTGGTAGGCGGCGTAGGGCCGATGGTGGCGGATGGCGTGCAGGAACTGCCCAGTTTGCGCCGCAGTCCAGACTGCTACCGGCGGCCGTACCCCGGTGCGTTCCCACTCCTCGACTCGCGGCCCAGTCCATATCACCGCCCGCGGCCGTTGCGCTGGTGGCAGTTCCACCCGGCAGGCGGGGGTTGACCGGGATCAGCCCCTGCCGCAGCGCCGCGTTCAGCCCGGTGCGCAGCGTCGCGCGGATGCGGGCCAGGCTCGCTGCGGTGTTCGGCCCGTCCGCGGTGCCGAGTTGGCGGCTGAGCGCGGTGAACATCGCCTGCACCTGCCCCACCGTCAGTTCCGCGAGCGGGATCGGACCCAGGTAGGGCGTCACGTAGACCCGGACGTGCGACCGGTAGCCGCGAAGGGTCGAGGCTCGCTGACTCACGCGGGTGGCCAGCCAGTGCTCCAGCCACCCCGCCACCGTCACCACCCGCCCCGCCACCGCAGCACTGTCCGGCATCCGCAGCAGCCCAAGTGCCTTGGCCGCCGCGCGCTGTGAGGTGTAGCCGCCGCGGCGGATCCGGCGGCGGCCGCCGCCGAGGGCTTGGATGTCGATACTGTAGTACCAGCTGCCGTGACGCCGCCGCCCCAGCTGAGGACACTGTCCCGCTTGGAAGACCCGCCCGGTCTCTGGGTCCGTGCAGCCACACCGCCGATACACCTGCCCTGACGCACTCATCGACACCCCCGTGAGGACGTGGCCGCGAGCCGTCCCCGCGGCCTTCGACCAGCGGACCACGGCCCGCATAAGCAGGGAAAGGGGCCGAGATCGAGTTCGCCAATCGGTCAAGATCAAGGTGTCCGCGCTACGGGGCCAAGCTCGGGCTCATGTCGCGCGGTTTGCTGCTGTTTGCGAGACATGACCCAGCTTTGCTGGTCGCGGCCGTGGTCTCCGATCAACTCGACTCCACCGCCGGAAGCAATAGGCGGCCGAGTATCCGCGCCGCGCCGCTCGTAGACAGTCTCTTGTTCGGCTGTACCGGCCGCCGCAGCCGGCGCCGCGATATGGCGGGCTGTGCGAGGGTACGGGCATGACACCAGGGCAGCGGGTGGAGCAACTGCTGGTGGCCGCGAACGAGGACGCGCAGGAGGTCGCCGCCGCCGGCGACGAAGTGGGCCGGCAGGTCGCCGCCGACCCGCCGCCGGCCGCACCCGGCGCGCGCAACGCGATGGAGCAGCGGTGACAGCCCGGGGAGTGGGCATGTTCAGCCTGGCCGGACGGCGCGCCCTGGTCACCGGCGGCAGCCAGGGGCTGGGTTTCGCGTTCGTGACGGCGCTGGCCGACTGCGGCGCCCAGGTCGCCTTCGTCGGGCGCGACAGTGCCCGCAACTCCGAGGCGCTCGCCCGGCTCCAGGCCGACGGAGTGCGGGCACACGCGATCACCGCGGACCTGACGCAGGACGCCGCCGTCGAGCGGTCGGTGGCCGAGACCGTGCAGACCCTCGGCGGCCTGGACGTCCTGGTGAACAACGCCGGGGCGTGCTTTCACAACCCGGCGTGGGACGCCACGGACGACGAATGGGCGCAGGTTTTCGACCTCAACGTGCGTGCTGTGTGGAAATGCAGCCTGGCGGCCGGCCGGCACATGCGTACGGCCGGCGGCGGTTCGATCGTCAACATCGGCTCGATGTCCGGCCTGATCGTGAACCGCCCCCAGTGCCAGGCGGCGTACAACGCCTCCAAGGCTGCCGTGCACCAGCTCACGAAATCCCTCGCGGCGGAGTGGGCGGCCGACCGCATCCGGGTCAACGCCGTCGCCCCGGGCTACGTGAAAACGGAGATGGCGCCGGTCGATCGTCCTGAACTGCGCCGGATGTGGATCGAGGACGCCCCGCAGCAGCGGTACGCCGTACCGGCGGAGATCGCGCCGGCCGTGGTCTACCTGGCTGGCGATGCCGCGTCCTTCATCACCGGCTCGGTGCTCGTCATCGACGGCGGCTACACGGTCTACTGACCTTCGGGCCTCAACACCGAGTATCTGGGCAGGACCACCGTGCACGGGAGTTGAGACAGCCGTGCAATCGACTCCGGACATCGACACCGGCTCCGACCCGCGGCCCCGCCGGCCCGTTCCGCGACACGTGTTTCGGAAGCCGGCTACGCGCTGACCTCGGTACGGTCCCGGTGGCCTCCCTCTCGTCTCGGGTCTCCTCGTTGCCAGTGGCTCCCGGTGGCAGCGTGTTTGGTCACCGCGGTGGCCCGACGCCGGCAAGGTCGATGAGGTAGTCCAGCAGTTCGACCATTGGCGACATGATGGCGTCGTCCGCGATGTGACGCCCGTCGGACTCCTCGTTGCTGTCCACCGTGATGCGCCCCCAGAACAGGCACACCGTGCGGAGGCAGCCGCGGGCTGAGGTCAGGAGGTCGGTGTTGATGGTGGCGTCCGGGTCAACAGCGAACCGGGGAAGCTCGTGGGCGACGTCGTTGGTCGGCGGGGCCGCCTCGACCGCAGGCGGGATCGGGTGATGGCGTGACAGCACGACGGAGACGATGCTGACCACGCGGGTGAGCGCGGAGGAACCGGCGCTGAAGCTGTACGCCGTCCTGCTGGGCTGCCCCGGGCGGGCCTATCGACCGCCGTCGGCGCGGCGACGTGAAGTCATTTAGTGGGGCGGTCAGGCGTACCGGAGTCGGGTCGGGGACGGTCGAGTTGTCTGAGGTCATTCTGGATACGGGTGGACAGGTAGTTGGCTGGTCCGTAGGTGGCCTCGGCGATGAGAAGGGCGTGTTCGAGGATCGGCCGGGCGTCAGGGTCGCCGAGTTGGGCGAGGACTCGGCCGAGGGCGGCTGCGGTCTGCCCGGTCCAGGGGTGTTCGGGCCCGTGGTGGGTTTTCGGATCTGGAGCGCGTGTTCGAGCAGTGTGCGGGCGGCAGGTAGGTCGCCGAGGGCGGCGAGTACGGGGCCGAGGTGGGTGAGTGTGAAGGCGTTTGTGAAGGAATCCTGTCAGCGCTCATCGAATGTTCCCGTTGGGGCCTGATCTGCTCACGTAATTGACCCAGCCGTCGCTCGTCGTGCCCTGGTCAGGCGCTCGTGATGTTCGTGGAGGGTGTGACGAGCGTTCGGCTGTAGTTTTCAAGATCCTTTCTTTTCCTCGTTCATGATCTTCGCCTGGCGGCCCTGGTGGCTGGGGAGCGGATGGCGAGGAGGACCTTCCACGTGATCGATATAACCGAGATCCTGGCGCACTGGTATGCGGGTCGGTCTCAGCATGATGTCGCGGGGTCGTTGGGCGTGGCTCGCGGAACGATCCGACGGTATGTCGAGCCGGCGATCGCGGCGGGGTTTGTGCCGGGCGGGACACCGCCGATGAGTCAGGCGGACTGGGCGCCGCTGGTGAAGGAGTGGTTTCCGCAGCTGAGTGATACCCGGCTGCGGCAGGTGACCTGGCCGGATTTCGACAGGCATCGCGACTACGTCGTGGAGATGCTGCGGGCCGGGGTGAGCAAGACGACGATCCATCAGCGGCTGCGGGATGAGCGTGGGGTGTCCGGGTCGGTGGCCTCGTTCAAGCGGTATGTCGCGGCGAACCTGGCCGAGGATGCGGCGCGGGAGCGGGTGACGGTGCTGCGGGCCGACCCGGAGCCGGGGCTGGAAGGGCAGATCGACTACGGGCTGCTGGGCTCGTGGACGGACCCGCGCACCGGCCGTTCACAGCGGATCTGGGCGTTCGTGATGGTCCTGTCGCACTCCCGGCACATGTTCGTGCGGCCGGTGGTCAGCATGGACCAGGCGTCGTGGACGGCCAGTCACGTCGAGGCGTTCGCGTTCTTCGGTGGCTGCCCGGCCCGGCTGGTCCCGGACAATCTGAAGACCGGGGTGGACAAGCCCGACCTCTACGACCCACAGCTGAACCGGTCCTATGCCGAGCTCGCGGCGCACTACGGCGTCCTGGTCGACCCGGCGCGGGCCCGCAAACCCAAGGACAAGCCGCGGGTCGAGCGGCAGATGCCGTATATCCGTGACTCGTGGTGGAAGGGCCGGGAGTTCACGTCCCTGGTCGAGATGCAGGCATCGGCGCTGCACTGGTGCCGGGAGGTCGCCGGGCAGCGCAAGCACCGTGGCTTGGACGGGCGCACCCCGGCCGAGGTGTTCGATCAGGTCGAGGCCGCGACGCTGACTCCGCTGCCGGTGGCGGCGTTCACGCTGGCGGAGTGGTCGCGGGCCAAGGTCGGCGCGGACGTCCACATCAAATGCGGCAAGGCGCTCTACTCGGTGCCGTGGAGGCTGATCGGCCAACTCGTCGACATCCGCGCCACCGCGACGATGGTGCAGATCTTCCACCACGGCGAGCTGGTCAAGACCCACGTCCGCAAGGACCGGGGCCGGGCCACGGACGTCGCGGACTACCCGCCGGAGAAGATCGCGTTCCACACGCGCACCCCGCAGTGGTGCCGCGACCGGGCCGAGCACACCGGACCCGCGACCGCCGCGGCCATCGCCGAACTCCTCGACGGGCCGGCGCTGCACCGGCTGCGCTCGGCGCAGGCGACCCTCGCCCTGGCGGGCAAGTACTCCGACGCCCGGCTCGAAGCGGCATGCCGCAAAGCCACCACGGCCGGTGACCCGTCCTACCGCACCATCCGCAACATCCTGGCCGCCGGCCTGGAGGACGTCGACCACGACCGGCCCACCGGCGACGCCGGCGCGCCCGCGTTCCTGCACGGCCCCGCCGGCCTGTTCGCCGACGTCATCGCGTTCCCGGCCCCGATCGCCGCGCCCACGACCGACACGACGAGCGCCACGGTGTCCGACCGCCGTGACGACGCTGGTGACGACGAGTCGCACGACGCCGCGTCATGACCCGCCCCCTGCTCACGAACCTGCTCACCCCGACCGGATCGACGAAGGCCGAGACGACACGATGACGATCCTGCGCCCCGCGCTGGCCGACAGCCTCCGGGCCCTGAAACTGTCCGGGATGCTCGAGACCCTCGACGCCCGTCTGGCCCAGGCACAAGGCGGCGACCTGGGCTATCTGGAGTTCCTGCAGATCCTCTGCGACGACGAGATCACCCGACGCGAGCAGGTCGCCATGGGCCGCAGGCTGCGCCGCGCCCACTTCGACACCGAGACCACCCTCGAAGGCTTCGACTTCGCCGCCAACTCCAAGCTCCCCGCCGCCCAGATCCGCGACCTCGCCGCGCTGCGCTGGCTCCAAGCCGGAGAATCGATCATCCTCTACGGCGCCGTCGGCGTCGGCAAAACCCACGTCGCGCAAGCCATCGGGCACCTCGCCATCCGGACCGGCGCCGAGGTCCGCTTCCACAAAACCAGCCGCATCCTCGCCGACCTCGCCGGCGGCCACGCCGACCGCACCTTCGACAAACGCCTCGCCGCACACGTCAAAGCCGACCTGCTCATCCTCGACGACTTCGCGATGCGCGAGTTCACCCCCAGCCAAGCCGACGACCTCTACGAACTCATCTCCCAACGCATCGCCGAAGGCCGCTCCAACGCGATCACCGCCAACCGCGCACCCCAGGACTGGTACCCGCTGTTCCCCAACCCCGTCGTCGCCGAATCGCTGCTGGACCGGCTCATCAACACCAGCCACCAGGTCTTCATGAACGGACCCTCCTACCGGCCGAACAAGCGACCCAAAGCCTCGTCCACCAACAAATAACCGCCGAAGACGCCACCGCCGTCACCCCGCCCTCACCCCGGAGAGACCACAGCATGACTGGACCGTTCCCGCTTTGGTGGACACCGTGATTAGCTGCCCGGTCCACCGGGAGATACGGAATGGGTTCGACACGCCGTAGTTTTACCGAGGAGTACAAGGC
>Ga0307500_10000355_pt1 | contig 15657 bp, 30 predicted proteins | sample 14_S_MG_FD_201362 | JGI IMG/M metagenome (GOLD analysis project Ga0307500, IMG submission 201362) | Soil microbial communities from Populus trichocarpa stands in riparian zone in the Pacific Northwest, United States - 14_S | ecosystem: Environmental > Terrestrial > Soil > Riparian zone > Trees... | reverse complement strand
AATCATACTTACATTATACTCCAGATTTGCAAATTAAGCAAGTGCCAGTTTGCTTTACTTGCTTGTTCTGCTCATCGCGTCCCAGAACTCCTTGGAGAAGTTCGTTTCAAAACACTCGATGACCTGCACTATGGCTTGCGTCACGAACTCCTTCTTGGACATGGTTGAAGCGTAGTATCGAGGCGACTTGTCCGTAATGGGATACACGAAATCTCTGGTGATCAGTCGGTGAAGGGTAGAGTTGGTAGAGTCATCTCCTATGGGTCTGCCCAGCTCCTTAAGAGATGCTCTTAGATCTCGTATCCGTCCACCACGTGGATACTGACCCCAGAAATACTCCATCACATACACTTCGAGGGGGCTAAGGAAGACATGGACGTCTTTGCTGGCTGTCCACACCCTTATAACTTTGTTGGTTGAAGAAAGCATGCGCATAGGTGTTACCCCTGACCCAGCGCGCCTGCTGCTACCTCAGCCAACTCGTTGGGCTCCAAATCGTTGTCCATCTCGACCTCTTCAGGCTCGACCGGAAGATCAACACCGCCGATCATGTCGAGGATTTTGGTGACAGTGGGATTGACGATGATCGCGGGGCCCTTGCAGTACTGGTTCTTGGCGTAGTACCGAGTACTCGGCCGAAGCATCAGTACGCTAGTAGCCTTGGAGTCCCTTTTGAGTGCCTCCTCGACCGTAGTCTTCATCGCAGAGCCAACGGAACGATTCGACACGCGCTGACGATGAATGAGTCGGCCCACGATGTAGGCATACGAGGGAAACTCGCCGGCTGCCTGTCCCGTCATCTGTACACGGTAGAGCATGTTGCCGGCTGCGTCCTGCTGCTCATACTCTAGAGCCGTGAAGATCACGTGCATGTTAAGGGAATAGAACTTGTCGGCGAGAATGTTCATGCGAGTGAGCACCTCGCCATGGGCTTGCTGGGTCATGGCAAGAGGTACATCGCCTACACCCATCTGCAGGTTGCCGCCGGCCTCCAAAGCCGCCCACCGCTGAATGTAGGTCAACCCGTCGACGATCACTGACTTGTAGGGTTCGGTTGGCCGCCCCAGCTCGTCCCACATCTTGGTTTGGGGCTTCTGGCCCCCTTTGAGCCACTGATGGATACGAGTCAGGTCACGGTACTCTTCCAGCTCAATGACCTTAGGCTTCTTGGCGTAGTCGCGGATCGAAAGCGGGTTGCCATTCGCGCTGATCATGAGCGCCGGCGCCGTGCGGGGGTCCAGGGCCGCGGATGCCGACAGGCGAGTCTTTTCACTGCCTGGCGCACCGTAGAACATCCCTTTGAGAAGGAAGTCCGTGTTTAGATCGATAACTCTCATGCACTGCTCCTTGGTCTAACTAGACCTTGTTCGACGGATCTCTGGCTACTAGAGTCAGCTCTAGCAGGACGAGACTGTCCAGTATGTCTATAGCCGCTTCGAGATGTCCCAGGAGTCGACCTATGTTCATGCGATCAAAGTCGACCGGCCGGTTCTCGTCTATAGCGTCGTCCACAACCTTGTAAGCAGCCATTAGCGAGTCCTTAGCATTGATGACATGGCTGCACACGTTGCCGATCTCTCGAAGTGTCAACGGACTCAGGCTCCTCAGTTTGGGCACCATTGGGCTTCTCCTTGGTCTAACTAGACCTTGCTGAAAGAGTGCACACCGTCCTTCACACTGAGCATTTCCACACTGCCCCCTTCCCATACTAATAGGGCCCTGAACTCGCCGGTGCCACTGGTTAGTAACTCAATAAATTGTACGAGATGTGTACTACTTCCCACGCCGCCCCAATCAACCCTTGAGACGTCGATACGATCCGGGGTAAACCTGCCCTTCTCGTCGACGGAGCCTAGAAGATCACCAACAATCTCACCTATCTCGGAACTGCCTTCTAGCCGCACCGAGGTATGAGGATAAACCTGAATTACCTGGATGTTGTCCTCGCCCCCGAACAGCTCCACAGCTTTCTCAAAGTCTACCGTGAGGGCTTCTAGAAGTCGAGTGTCCAGTCGAGTGATATTATCAGGCACCTTATCCTCCTTAAGTCTCCCACCATTTCTCGCATACATGTTTTTCTGCCTCGTCAGGTGGGTTGATGGTCACCACCTTGAGGCATCCTTCGCAGCGGCCTTTGTCGGGGCCGTATATTGTTTTCTCGAATCGCTTACCATCACGCTGACGTGTGTACACGCATACGAAAGACCACGCCGGGGGAAGTTTAATATCGGAGGGATTCGGTGACTTCGGCATTTGGTGCCTCCAAGTACTCTACGGGCTTGCCTAGTGCTTTAGCGATGCGGATCTCGTTGCGTGTACCCTCGCCAATGTACCCATCTACATTGATAACGTAAACGTAGTCAGCTAGGATGATCTTGGCCACGTGTAGAGCGTTGAGATTGAGGCGTATGTCTAGTTGCCTGGTCTCCGGTTCCTTATCGAATAGGGTGTTGTCGCTCTCTTTGTGGTAGCCGATGGAGAGTACGATCTTTCCCTCCAGTGTCAGGGCTAGGTTAGCCTTGTCGAAGGCTTCGCCGAAACGAGTGCTGCCACATAGACACACTATAGTCGGAAACCCTTCGGGCATGGGTATCTGTTGTGACATTACATCTCCATCTCTGCCTCGAGGGCATCCCAGTATGCCTCCTGCATGTCACGCCTTTGGTAGGTGGCCTCGAGGACCATCTTCTCCTCTTCACCCACGTCGGCGGCGCTCAGTTGGGGCTCCTCGAATGCGGTGAGTCTAGTTTGATTGCGAATGACGCAAGGCTCTTTGAAAGCACAGAAACCGCAGTGGTAACCAGGGGATGACCATATTGCCGTCGTCGGACTCACCATCTGCATTGCCTTGGCATACAGCTCCGCACGAAAGTTGATCACCTCGTTGCGCGTCCTCCGCACGGGGATCCGGACGAAGTAGGCATCATCCTTGGCGTTTCTGAGGTGTGCCAGGATCTCGCCGTAGTGCTCGAGGATGAACTTACGACTTGCTTTGGGATGCTGACGACGGATGCATTTGAGGTACATTTCAAAGGACGTGTCTATTCTTATGTTGCGCGACAAAGTGCCGTCTTGCAATACCTTTGGCTCTTTAGGCAAACTTTTGCGCATGATTTCAAACAGCACACCTGAAATCCGTTCACCCCACAATCTCTCGGCTGCATCGACATACATGGTGGCTTGGCCATCGTTGTCAAGAAGTCGGAGACGCTCGTGGATTGATCGTGCCGTCTTGAGCTCATATACCCAGAACTCGTTGGTAGGTAGATGCTTAATGAGACCGTCCATCCGGCCCTCGACGAAGACCCCCGGCTCTTCAGTACCATTGGGTCTCAGCAAGGGGAGTCGGAACACTCTCTCATTGGCGATGAAGTCGATCTCACTGTTGCAGAACTCACCCTTGTAGGCCTTCTCCCAGATACCGTGATGTCGGACAAGTCCTTTGGCGAACTCAATGTTGGTTTCGACAACCTCGCGCTCCTCGTCCCACAGTGCATCTCGCCCACCGCCCTGGGTCATCTTCATGATCTGCTTCTCTTCGAACTCGTCGAGAGAGTCTTCGGGGTGGATGCCTGTGGCGCGTTTGTGCTCCATAGCAAAGTGAACCGCGCTACCCACAAAGAAAGGGGCGTACAGCTTGCGACTCTGTAGGCCCATTCTTAGGTGCGACTGGTATTCCCATTGCCTGGGGCACTTGGTGAATGAAGAGACATCGGACCAGTGGACGGTTAGGGGGTCTGAGGGCCGAGGGTGGAAGTGAGAGGCTACTCGCTGCTCTTCGCCGGCTTCTAGAGGAAAGCCTATGTCGTCGGGGTTTATGAAGCTTGTAGACATGACTGCTCCTAGTATAACTATACTGGCGCGCGCCCATGAAAATTTTATGTATCTACATTATACGCCATTTTCGCAAAATTGTCAAGTGCCCATTTGCTCGAAGCATCACAGGTAGCTACAAGGGTACTTAAGGTATTGGGTTGGTCTCCTCTTCATCACCCTCATCCGACGGCTCCGATCCTGAAGCATCAGTCGCCTCCAGCCCCTCCGTTCCTCCTTCCACTCGCGAAACGGGATCGCTAAGCGATACTCTAACGACATTGAGCTCGCCGCACGTTCCAGCAACCGGAAGACCCTGGTAAGTTGGGCAACTGACATAGGGCCATTCGTCGACCCTTCCCTCCCCACAACGATGGCACATCTTCTCTCTTGACACATAGAGAGCGTCCTTGTATAGCCTAATCTCGGGAATGAAGTAGTCCCAATCGTGTCCCTTCAGCCTGCACATAGCAGCCATTAGACGGAAGTACCTCTTGCCTATCCAGATGGTCACCTCGCTAAGGAGGAAGAACCAATCAAGCCGCCTGCTTCGCATGGCGTCTCTCCATTAACGGATAAGACTAGTAGTAGCTTACCACATCCACAAACTGTCGTGCACCGGTTTTTTCGGCTAGCGCTTGAGATTCCAAGTTGCCGATCCTGTGGCTGTAGATGGCGTGTTTACCCTGTTGAAGCTGAAACGACACCCACGCCGATACAACTTGACTTCCATACCCCTTGCGTCGATGCATCTCAACTGTTTCAACAGCTATCTCGGCTGACGTGTTAGTACGACGAACTGACCAGGCGCGAGATGCTATTTGCCCGTCGACTAAAACTGCGAACGTATCGAGTGTTTCAGATGTGTCGCCAAGAAATACAACATCGGGATGTGGACACCTTGCAGGGCCCGCAAAGTAGTAGGTTCTCTCACGTCGAGTTTCAATGCCTGTAGGGTGTCCGCCCCCTTCATAGAGTGCTGTAGATCCATCAGCAAATGTTGCTTCAAGCACTTCCTCGATATCATCACAGGTATTACCATCGATAAGCACTAGCCGCTGACCCTCAATGCCTATGCACTCGAGGGCTAGCCATACGACGAGATAATCACGATCTGTCATACTGCCCTCAGGCTGCTCGTTTCGCATGACGTCTCTCCATTAAAGCGTTGATGAGTTTATGGAAGTCCCACTTATACTTCACGGCGTTATACACAAGCTCATCTACTGTGTCAGGAATGATCAGGTAAATAGCCTGCTTGGGTTCGGTATTGGAGAGCCTTTGGATGCGATCGACCGCTTGGGTCATTCGACGTGCAGGCCAGATCACATCGTAGAAGATAGCCGTGCGAATGTGAGGTAGGTCTATTCCCTCGCCCGCGGCAGCGATGGTTGCCACTATGCGGTTGCACCTAGATAAGTTAGCGGGGCGATGAGGATCGGTTCCGCCCAAGATTCTGTCAGCCTTGAGCTTCTTAGCTAACCACTTCACTGTCTCCCTGAACTGGCAAAAGATGACTACCGGCTCATCTGGGTGGTCCCGTATCCAATCCGCGAGCCAGTCTTCCTTGGCGCTGGCTGCCTCATAATAGGAGTAACCTAGCAGACGAGGGTTGCTTGTAACCTGCTGAAGCTTGAGGATTTTAGACAAGGCGTTGCGCACAAAAATAACTTCACCTTCACCTATATCTATTAAAGCATCGGTTGCATCATCTATTGTTTTGTACAGATCAGCTTGCTTGCCGGACATCATTACCGGAATCTCGCTGGCGATGACAGGTGGCAACCAAGGGGCCACATCTTGTCTGGTGCGTCGCAAAGTAAAAGGCGCCAGCTCCTTCTCCAGTCCCTTAGGATCAAGACAACCCGGCACCACTTTAAAGTGACCGTTATATGAAGGTACGGTCTTCACGTACTTCTCGAAGAAGGCCCAGTACCCAGGGTAGTCGTTGGGGTTAAGCCAGTTGAGGATGGACCACATGTCAGCAGGCGATCTCTCGACAGGTGTGCCCGTGAGAGCTACTTTGCGTAGTGTGGGTAGCTTCTTTACCGCATCTGTTCGATCTGCCTGTCTGCTACCTATTCGGTGAGCCTCGTCGCATATGATAATGTTCCACAACACCTTGGACATAACATCCTTGTGTCGAACAATAGCTTCATAGTGGGACACGACGGCCATTCGACGGCGTCTGTATTCTTTGGGGTCGAAGGGCTCGCTTACATATAAAACATCCCTCTCCAGATCGGGGCATTGCTCGGCGAGGCAGCCCAGCCACTGCATTCGCACGGGCTTCGGGCACACGATGAGCGAGGGGAGGTCCTGTCCACCCTCACTTGCATACAGAGCCTTGATGATCTCCGTGCCCATTAGTGTTTTGCCTAGGCCACACTCGTCTGCAAGGAGCAAGTTGGTCTCCCGCCCCATGTCTATGGCTACTGTTTGGAAAGGGTATGGCTCCATCATCTGGATCGACTCCTCGCTTGCGCCTGCTTCTCGCGCATGATACCTTCCAGAATCTTATACTTGAGGTGACGGTACGAGTCTTCTTGATGGGGACTACTACCCAGCTTGGCTTTATGCTGCTCAGCCACTTGGACGGACTTCCTAACAGCAGGCATCTGTCTAGATAGTGTGAGACCATTGAGGTTGCATGAGAGGTCGATCATTCCCAGCACTTCGCTGGCCAGAACGTGTCTCAAAGCCAAGGCCGCTACCGCTCGGGGTGCTGGCATGAAGTCTTCTGCCGTCACGACTAGCTTGAGGCCTTTTTTGAGCGCTCTCTCGTGGAAGTTGCCTATCACGGTGAACACAGAAAACCTGTTGGCCCATGGTATCTCGAAGGAGTGTGTGAGGATAAACAGGGGATCGCCTCGGTGATAGCCGGCTGCTACACCAGTTGTACCGCCAGGATCGAACGCTAGATATATTTCGTCCCTCAATGAGTTCTAGCCTAACTACGCAGTCTCGAGCTCGCCCGCTCCATCCTTTGCCGCATATCCATCTGTTAGTGTACCCGAGCTCTATCTCTACGTCTCGACCCAAAAGATTGGGCCTATCGACCGTTTGAGGCAAGTCCACCACGAGACACTCAAGTGTGCCGTGAGGACCTATTACCCTTAACCATATCGCCCCCATGTCCTCATCAGCCGCGCGGGTCCATGCTATCATGCACGGCTGATGAGGAATGCCCCTGTGATCTGCCGAGCCTTCCATCCTACCGGGATTGTAGTAGACAGCGTAACCCTGAGACCCATCGATCCCTAAAGCGAAGGCAAGGACGACTTTTACAACCAAACCCATCCTAAGCGTCGATGAACCATGACATTACCTGGGGCGTGTCGGTTGAGAAGCCAACTACGTCCAGCATGCCTGCGTCGTCTGGGTCTGCAATGGTAAATCGGTTGTCGGTCATGGCCACCACAATCAGTTTGGCGTTGATGCCCGTCTTCTCGCGGTAGCGCCGTAGCGCCTGCGAAGGGTGGATGTCGCCGAACCAGGTCTCGCTGTCGGTGTAGATGACAAAGGTATCCAGCTCCCAGCCGTGCTCCATGGCCTCGAGCATCGGCACAGCACAGTTGGTGCCGCCCATCTTCAACTCTGCCATCTGGTGACACACCGCATCGATACGAGACCTGCGGGAAATGATCAACGGTCTCAAGCCTGAGCCTAGACCATGGGTTCTACGCCATATTGAGTCATACGGCCCCTCGGAGAAGTAACCGATATGGCAGTGTGGCTCGGCGTTCGCTGTAACCAGGAGCATGGCTGCCGCACCCTGTCGAGGTGTTATGCTTGGCATGCCTGCGACCCTACCATCGGCCATCGAACCGCTGATATCGACGAAGAGACCAAGACGCTTGCCGGTCGGCTTCACGGCACCGAAGGCCAGGTAGAACGCCTTGTCCAGAGCGTCAACAAGCTCGTAGTTCGGGTCCCACTGTGCATCCCCTCGTGTCGACTGGCCACTGGAGTAGGTCATCATGGCCTGCAGAATCTTGAGTGGGTGCAGTCGCGCCTTGACAACCTTGTCCTGGTCCAGTAGGCAAGAGATGATGCTGTACGACGCTCCACTCATCGGCTTGATGAGACCAACCTTGGTCATAGTAGCCAGGTTGCGTAGCATTGCTTCCATGGGCATGTCGGCTAGTAGTGCTGACCACACATTGGAGGAGGTCAGCCACTTGGTCGGGACGCACTCGCGAGGCAGACGATGGGTAGTGATCAGGTCCATGATCTCGCGCTCGGTCGTCGCAACCTTAGCGCGCTCGAAGGCCCAGATCTGGCGCAGGTCTGCCTGCCACGCCGGCGACGGATCCATCTCAGGTCCCGTGCCTGGCCAGCCTCTAACGATCCAGTCGTAGATGATCTTGCGGTGCATCTGCTCGAAAGAGGTGGGTGGGTGGGATAGACGTAGCAAGTCGCGCATCGACCAGTCATCGCGGCTCTGGTACTTGATCGTCTGGTAGACGAGGTCCTTGAGCTCCTTCTCGCCAAACCACCGAGCAACAGCATGCCGAGCGGCCTTACCCCAACCACGAAACTGCTCCATGTACGCACAGAAGTGCAGCAAATGGGTTCCAGTTCGGGCCACTCGAGGTAGCGCGTTCAAAGCAAGACGCCTCACGTCAACATTAGGTGATGAAGAGGCCATGGCAAGAGCAAAAAGTGCAGGATCGTTTTTGGGTGCTAGTCCCTGCTCGGAGACTTCCACGATCCTATAGACAGCCTCGAGAGCATGATTCTTAGACGCACCGGGACCTACCAGTCGCCATACGACGTCGGCGTTCTCCCTGGTCAGCTCCTTCTCTCCCTGGTAGCAGGTACCTCCCTCGTTGCCGAGGATAAGGAACCTCTCCAGCCGAGTCATGTCGCTGACCTGCCACGAGAAACCTCCAGCCGAGTTGGCTACCTGGGGCGTCTTGATAAGGGGGATGGGCTCGTTCTGAGGGGTCTGGCGAGTCGATAAATTCTTTAGGTAAGTCATTTCGGGCTCCCGTTGATCTGATCTCGCAGCAAAGGATACCTGGAGATCCACCTGTTGAACTCATCACCATCCACTAGATGGAGCTCGCGAAGGAACCGGTCTGCTTCCAAGAACGCATTTATGTCGTTTGCTCGACCCGCGTCATACCGTCTTTCCTGAAGGAACTTGACCGTTGCATCTCGAGTAGGGAAAGGCACGACACTGGTTGGCATTGGACCATCGAAACAATATTTCCCGGTATCTAGATAGGCTGACACAATAACCATTAGCACGTTAAAGATTTTATTAGCTGTATGGTCGCCGCTTATTTCTACTGTATACACTGTAGGAGAGTTGTCGTAATAGGTAGGTACAATGGTAACGATCTTTACTTTCAAGCACCGTGCAAGGTTGTGCAGTACTTCTGGTCTCGTCGTCACGATAGTGGTGGTTTCCATAAGAGAACTACCTCGAAACACCTTGTGGAGTGGGCATGTATTGACAAGGGAGATATCCTGTACAGATAACCCTTGCCTCCGGCCCACTCCACTTGATTGTTACGTGGTAGAGAACGTTCGGACTGTACACGGTCGTCACGTTCTCTACAATGATGCACTACACGTCCAGGTGCAGTAGTAGGATGCCTTACAACACCAGCTATCGACACACGGTAAGCAGTCACCCCTCTCTTCACCCTTCAGGCGATGCCTTGGGGCGCACCGGAGGTCTGGTCGCTTAGGTCGCAAGCCTTAGCTTAGGGCACCCTTGGTAGAGGGTTTAACGTGCACCCCTCTAAACGATTTGTGATCGACGTAGGACGGGCTTTGCACGCACCTGACTTCAACGGGCAGGACCTTTACGTGCCGTACCGACTATACTACCTGTGCTTTCACTGTATGCGTTTCGAGAGTTTGCTGCTCTCCCAGTCCATGCACGAGTGCCTGTGACACTTGGCGGCTACCTAAGCAACCTGTTCTGAACTGGCACGCTACGTCGATCGGATCTCCGCGCGCACACCTGGGAGGACAACCCGGTATGCTGGTGAATCAGGTAGGCCTCGAACCTACGTACTACGGCCTATAGCGCCGCTGCTCTGCCTCTTGAGCTACTGATCCGTTAAACTGTGTTGGTCAGGCCGCCATCAGCACGCAACTGCCCTACGACGACGACCTGACCTAGCAGCTCCCGAGCCCGTTGGGAGTGGCGGGGTCGGCAGGATTCGAACCTGCGCTTCTCCATTGAGAGTGGTAACCTTCTCACTCCGGCCCGGACTGCTTTACAGGCACCGGACATAATTGCAAGAAGGGTTTTAAGCGTTCTAAGCCACTAAACTACGACCCCTTGTTTGGGTGGAGGCTGGTGGGATTCGAACCCACGACCACCCCGTCCGAAGCGGTAACCCTCACCATCCGGCCCACTAATGGACATAATTCGGCAAGGATGTTTTAGGTGCTCTGCCGCTGAGCTACAGCCCCCGTATTGATCTCGCTCCTCATCTCCTTGATCATGACCAGAAATCGTTGCAGGGACGACCCGTTGCCCACTCGAATGTTGTACAGATTGCGCGTGGGCACGTCCACTCTGCTACGATCGAGCATTTCCTGAACCTTACTCTCCAGGTTGTCTATCGCCTTGTTGACCTCATCCATGGCTACTCCCTTCTGAATGCTTGGAGCACCACACCATAGTCCCATTCGGTAACATAGCCGGCCTGCTCTAGCTTGTCGTACACATCTACCAGAGCCGTGCCAAGCGGGTCCGCAAACATGTGGAACTGAACCATTAGAACTTTGGGCTTGATGCCCTTGCTAAGCATGTAAGGTATCAGGGTGTACTCGTACCCCTCTATGTTCATGAGCATGACGTCAATGGTAACCAAGCCCAGCTCGTTGAACTTGTCGCTGATCTCCACCATCTCGCCAATACCTACGCAGGCGCCGTCGGGCCCCGGATCAGCAACGATGGATGCTCCTGGGGGGACACCTATGAAAGAGCAACCGTCGGTCTGCCACTTGATCATGTACCCATTTGCGGTTGTAATGCCTAGAGCGACCGGATAGACAGTTGCCATGTCGCCCAGGACAATCTCGCAAACCCGAGCTGCCCACCTCTGCGGTTCAAACACATGGAGCTTCGGACTATATCTGAGGGCCATTTGTAGCGCCCACCGACCCTTAAACCCACCAACCTCGACAACTACCGAGTCTTTGGTGAGAGGCCAGTCCAGCGCCTTGATATCCCACGGATGTTCAGGGTTCTTGGCGTCAATAACAACTTCGCGGGCCATGTTCTGGAGCATTACTCTTCCCTGTGTCTTGCTGCCGACCTGACCGCCACGCTCCTCCGAACCTAGAGGTCAGGTCGGTATTCACTTTCCAACACGTGCACAGCCCCGGGTAGTGGATTAAGACTAACTCGGCCAGCGATCGGCGCGCGAAACAATGAGGGCGCTGCCGCGACCAAACCTGATAAGGGTCAGGAGTGGCGAAAACAAAGCCGGCTCGGAGCTTCCCAGGGTTCAGCTTACAGCACGCTTACCGACAGTCGGGATTGGTGCATCGGTTGCCCGACTTGATCCAGCCACACTTCGAACAAAACGTGACCCGCCACTTCATATGATCCTCCTAAAATGTACTGCTACAGCGGAACCCCCCCCCGAAGGGGGAGAGTGGGTTGGACGGCTCGAACGTCACTCGGCGGCCCTAGTCGGGCTTTCTTTAACCAGTTGGCTGATCAGGCCTCCCACCCTCTAAGCATCGCTCGCCCACGCGTAGACAAGCTAGCCTTACGATCGGCGAGTGCCCCCACGGAAGCTCGGCTTGCTGGCCTTCTGGTTCTGATTGGCCGCCAGCTTAGTCGCTTCTTCATCAGTGAGCACCGTGGTATCGACGACGTCGACAGAAGACATGGGTACGTTGATCGTGCGCGCGTTGCTCAGCCCCATCGTGAGCATGCCCTCGATGATGGACGCGTTGACTCGGTCGGCAACCTGATAGGTGCGCATCTTGCCGTTGGAAAAGTGTACGGTTATCTTAACCACTGGTACCTCTCGTTCTGGTGTAGATCAAGCGGTCGATGCCGGTGCGTCGGCCAGAACTACCGGCATCAACCACCTGACAAGGAGGGCACCCGATGTATTCTGGTTTGTGGGCTCCATGGGCGGCGAATCTCACGCGCGCCCTGAACCTCTTCTTGAAACCGTGTTGAACGGCCAAGCTGGGTGGCGAGGGCGACCCAGCCTGACCTTTGGCTGATGCTAGCCCTCGACTTCCTCGGCCTCGTCCTCGTTGTCCTCGAGGATCGCCGCGAGCTCGTCGTCGACTTCCTCGTCCTCGTCGCCGCTCGTGTCCACGGCCGCGCCGTTGCCGCCGGCTGCCTGGGCCGCTGCCTTCTCGGCCTTCAGCTTGGCCTTGCGGGCCTTCTGGTACTCGTAGTTGGCCTCGTAGGCGCCGTGCAGCTCGATGCCGCGGGCCTCCAGGAGCGACTTGACCTCGGCGTAGTCCTCGGCCTTGATGCGGATCTTGTAGGCCTTGCCGGCGCCCTGCTGGCTGGTCCGACGAGAGGCGCTCTTCGCGGCGTAGGCGTCGCAGGCCTGCTGGCTGATCTTCCACTGCGGGATGTCGGTGCCGGCGGCGGTGCCCTTGATGCCCTCGAGCGTGCCCTTGTGCAGAAGCTGGCGAACATACTGGGGATCCTTGCCCATGTAGGCCGCGGCCTCCTTGACGTTGAAGGTCTGGTTCGAATTCTTGGCCATGATACGTTCCCTCCTTAAGGGTGTGTATGGGTGACCGTCGCGCATTGCGAGTGTTGCCACCCTCTCTTTTAACTATCTCTATTATACACCCAAAAAGAGAATATGGCAAGTGCCTGTTTTCAATTGGTGTTGCTTAGGCTCTATAGGGATATTGTGTAATGCCGATTGTGCCTGTTGTCATTATTATACTATATATTTGCACAAATGTCAAGTTCCTCATTTTTCTTTGTGTGACCAGGAATCATGACTTGGAACAAGCGATTTGCCCTATCCTTATTATATCATTTATTCTGTACATATTTTTTGCCATAAAGGATATGGGGTAAAATGCTTGTACCAAGTCATGATTCCTGAACCTGCTACCTTTTTGATTTGATTTGCGCTGCACATCTTGAGATGATGCATATATCTTTTTATTGCTTTGTTTCTAGATGTGCAAGAAGAGCTTTGCTATACACATTTTTCATCAGATGTTCATCATTTTTGTAGCTAATGTGCATGTTTTTTCTCATTATCCAGCAAAAAATCGATAGAGGTTAGACAATGTATACAGCAAACCTTTGAGATTCCACAGGCAAAATTTGAAATTTTGAAGACGACGACGGGCGATTAAAGTCTATTCGACCCAATCGCCCGTTAAACAGGTTGTATTATGTGGCCGGCGGCTCTAGCCAGGATTATCAAGAAACTCCTTGACCTCCGCGATTGTCTTGCAATCCTTTGTCGACTGCTTCTGCCCATGCGAGGGATAGGGCCAGAAGACGCGGAAGAAGCCGCCCTTGCCAAACCAGCATGCCGAGAAGGTGGTGTCGCCCATGTCGACGACAAGGTGGGGCACGTTCCTAGCTGAGATCTGGATCTTGGACCCGGATACCACCTTCTGCAGACTGTTTAGAGGACCTGGAATGAATACCCGTGCCATCAGTTGCTCCTTAGTTTGGGTGTTGTGTTGTTGAGTGCGTCTATGACCTTTCGACGCTCCAAGTAGAGCGCACGTATTTTCTTGTTGGCTTCCTCCTCTCGCATCTCGCCCAGATACTTCTCGGCGGTAAGGATGTGAATGTCAGAGATAATGATGGTCAGCCTGTGGTGTAGCCAGAACATACTCATCAAGTAGTCAGGCTCTCTGAGCTCCATTATGACTCCTTGGCGGCACCCCGTGCGGTTGCAGCGCGAGAGGGCCAACGGCGCTCAGCCTTGATGTTGCTGACGTGGCACCCGCTAATTTGGTACGCGGTGGCAATCTCTGCTCGAGGGCGATCTTCCCTTCGGGCGAGGTAGCGAATCTCCACAGCCTCCTCGTAGGTCAGCTTAGGACCACGTAGACGTCTGCTCACTAAGTCCTCCTTAAGGTTCGTAGCTCGGCGGTTCCTGAGCATACTCGACAGCCTTGATCCAAGTCCACTTGCAGTCTCCGTCACTGCACTCAAGAGTGCAATCGTCGATGTCGAAGTCGTTCTCGTCACCGACCAACGGAGAGCTACACCAAGGGCACTTCCTCTCAGCGACGCAATCACAGGGTTCCACACTCATGTACGAGCCCGGCGACAACGAGACTCCAGGTGGTGACGGATCGTCCTCGGTTATGATGGCACCGCTGTTGTTTGTCCCACACATCAGTAGTCCTCCTCGTCCGTGGTCTCGACAACTAAGGCGAATGCTTGACACTTAGTGCACTGCAGATACCACCCCTCTACCCACGTCGCCGACTCACTTATGACCACAACCGAGTCGACAGCTTTACACCGTCTACAGGTTATGGCAAACTCGCCCTTTACGATCTTGGTCGTTTCTTCGCTGATTTGACGGTCCATGGCTAGCTCCCTGGCGGAAAGTCTTCGGGTTTGAACATGTGATCGCAGAACTCGGTCGCAACGTCCCACGGCTCGATGTTGTGAACGACGACGGTGAACTCGCTCCGAGTGATGGCGCCCTTGTTAAGGATTTGCTGGTTGGCACCGATGGCGACAGCGATCTCGTTGTACTCGCGAGTGACCGTCTCGTGGGTGTCGCCAGTAGGTGTAGTCACCATCTTTTCACGCCACAGCTTGGCGTCACCCACGTCGACGATGCCATCCGAGTAGTACTTGCCGGTACCCTTGTAGAAGTAGACGTGTACCTTCATTCGGTAGGCTCCTTCCTGCCATACATCCATGCGAACAGACGAGTCTTGATGTCACGGCGTTCGTCTTCATTAGGCGCTCGCCCCAACAGCTCATACCCAACCTGATAGTAGAAGTCACCCGTCATCGCCTCACCCCAGACCTTCAGAGCAGCTTTTTCTAGCTGGTTCTGTGGAGCCGTTAACGTGGGCGCTGACAACTCGTTGTCCATATTAGCCTCCAAACAGCCCTGCGACGATGACGACAATAATGACCAGCCCAGCTACGATTACCAATGATCCTCGAGCCGGCGGCGGGGTCGCGCTGGCTTGCGGTACGTAGATCACGGGCGGCTGCTCGGTTGTAGTGCCCGGGTGGCCGAAGATGCCGACCACGATGAGTAGTAGTAGGGCGATGGCTGCCACTTGCAGAATCGGATCCATGCGAACCTCCTCACTCATATTGCCTCGGGTCGGTTGACACACGACCCTTTCTGACAGGACTCGGCTTCTGGTGTTGCTGCCGACCGCGACTCACCTCCCTGGCAATGACCACGAGAGCGGCTATCAGAATGACACCGATGATGAACGGCGACGCAAGTAGAATCCCCACACCAGACAACACCAGAAACCATACGCGGACCACACTTCCAACAACAGGTTGCTTGCGCTTCTTGCGCCGACGACTCACTCCTGAACCACCTTACGCCTAGCGAGTAGGGCATTGAGCGCAAGCAGGATGTAGCCCTTCATATCCTTTCGCTTGACCAGCTTCATGAACATCGTGGTGTCCTTGAATGCCTGGTCGGCCGCTGCGTCATTCCAGTTGAACAGTTCCTTGCACCTGTTGACCGCGCCCCTCAGGGACGTGATCTCGGGGTGCGTGATGATGTAGTCAGTCACCTTGTGCACGCGGACCAGCTGAAGGGTGTCAACGTGCTCCCGAACGTCGTCGGCATTGGCTCCGTAAAGTGCTCTGCTCATACGTCTCCTGATCAGAAGCTGTCCACTTCACTCCCAGTTCAG
>Ga0307500_10000353_pt1 | contig 15683 bp, 13 predicted proteins | sample 14_S_MG_FD_201362 | JGI IMG/M metagenome (GOLD analysis project Ga0307500, IMG submission 201362) | Soil microbial communities from Populus trichocarpa stands in riparian zone in the Pacific Northwest, United States - 14_S | ecosystem: Environmental > Terrestrial > Soil > Riparian zone > Trees... | reverse complement strand
TGATTCCTTACGACAGCCTGTGTTTGCTCCGGGTGCGCAGCCGTTCTTCCGCCTCGAGTTGCGCCATGCCGAGCAAATGCGCGAGCACCTCGAGCCGATGGCGCTCCGCCAGCTTGACCAGTTCGGCAACGGTCTCGGCAATGAAGGCCACGGCCTCGTCCGGGCCGCCCTCCTCACCTCGTTCAGTTCGTTCTACGGTTGGCGATTCCGCTTTTTTGCCCGAAGCCTTCCGCTTCCGGCCGCCCGCACTCTTGCCCAAAAAATTTTCATCCCAACATCACAAAATATCACCCAGAAATAACCCCTTTGGCGGCGCAACTCTAGGGCGTATTTCGCAGCGGCCTAGACATAAAGTCGATCCGTAAAGTTACGTGGTGGGCATCTGCCGATTTGACAGGGGCCGCCTCACCACCCATGTTCGGGTCCAATCGGTGGGCCGCGAGTCTCGCGGAACCTGCCTTGATCCCTTCCCGTAAGCCATTGGAATGACATGAATATCGTCATCGTGGAGTCGCCGGCGAAAGCCAAGACTATCAATAAGTATTTGGGCGCCTCCTACGAGGTTCTGGCCTCGTTCGGCCATGTCCGCGACCTCCCCGCCAAAAACGGTTCCGTCGATCCGGAGGCCAATTTCCAGATGATCTGGGAAGTCGACCCCAAGGCGGCCGGCCGGCTCAACGATATCGCCAAGGCGCTTAAGGGCGCCGACCGCCTGATTCTCGCAACCGACCCTGATCGCGAGGGCGAAGCGATCTCCTGGCACGTGCTGGAGGTGATGAAAGAGAAGCGCGCGCTGAAAGATCAGAAGATCGAGCGCGTGGTGTTCAACGCCATCACCAAGCAGGCCGTGACCGACGCGATGAAGTCGCCGCGCCAGATCGACGGCGCGCTGGTCGACGCCTATATGGCGCGCCGCGCGCTGGACTATCTGGTCGGCTTCACGCTCTCGCCGGTGCTATGGCGCAAACTGCCGGGCGCGCGCTCGGCCGGCCGCGTGCAGTCGGTCGCGCTGCGGCTGGTCTGCGACCGCGAACTCGAAATCGAAAAATTCGTCCCCCGCGAATACTGGTCGCTGGTCGCAACCCTGACCACGCCGCGTGGCGACAGTTTTGAGGCGCGCCTCGTCGGCGCCGACGGCAAGAAGATCCAGCGGCTCGACATCGGCACCGGCGCGGAAGCCGAAGACCTGAAGAAAGCGATCGAGGCCGCGAACTTCACGGTTTCGACCGTGGAAGCAAAACCCGCGCGCCGCAATCCGCAGGCGCCGTTCACCACCTCGACGCTGCAGCAGGAAGCCAGCCGCAAGCTCGGTTTTGCGCCCGCGCACACCATGCGGATCGCGCAGCGGCTTTATGAAGGCATCGATATCGGTGGCGAGACCACCGGCCTCATCACCTATATGCGAACCGACGGCGTGCAGATCGACGGCTCCGCAATCACGCAGGCCCGCAAGGTGATCGGCGAGGATTACGGCCAGGCCTATGTGCCGGACGCGCCACGCCAGTACCAGACCAAGGCCAAGAACGCGCAGGAAGCGCATGAAGCGATCCGCCCGACCGATTTGTCGCGCCGGCCTGCCGAGATGCGCCGGCGTCTCGATGTCGATCAGGCCAAGCTTTATGAGCTGATCTGGATCCGCACCATCGCAAGCCAGATGGAATCGGCCGAACTGGAACGCACCACCGTCGATATCGCCGCGAAGGCCGGCGCACGCACGCTGGAACTGCGCGCCTCGGGCCAAGTGATAAAATTCGACGGCTTCCTCGCGCTCTATCAGGAAGGCAAGGACGACGACGGCGACGACGAGGATTCGCGCCGCCTGCCCGCCATGAGCGCGGGCGAAGCGCTGAAGCGGCAGGATCTCGCCGTCACGCAACACTTCACCGAACCGCCGCCGCGCTTCTCGGAAGCCTCGCTGGTCAAGCGGATGGAAGAGCTCGGCATCGGCCGTCCTTCGACCTATGCCTCGATCCTGCAGGTGCTGAAGGACCGCGGCTACGTCAAGCTGGAGAAGAAGCGGCTGCATGGCGAGGACAAGGGTCGCGTCGTGGTCGCGTTCCTCGAAAACTTCTTCGCGCGCTATGTGGAGTATGACTTCACCGCTGATCTGGAAGAACAGCTCGACCGCGTCTCCAACAACGAGATTTCCTGGCAGCAGGTGCTGAAGGAGTTCTGGACCGGCTTTATCGGCGCGGTCAACGACATCAAGGATCTCCGAGTCTCCGAGGTGCTGGATGCGCTCGACGACATGCTGGGGCCGCACATCTACCCCGCCCGCGCCGATGGCGGCGATGTCCGGCAATGCCCGACCTGCGGCACCGGCAAGCTCAATCTGAAGGCCGGAAAGTTCGGCGCTTTCGTCGGCTGCTCGAACTATCCGGAATGCCGCTACACCCGCCCGCTGGCCGCCGATAGCGAAGCCAGCGCCGACCGCGTGCTCGGCAAGGACCCCGAAACCGATCTCGACGTGACCGTGAAGGCCGGCCGCTTCGGGCCCTACATCCAGCTCGGCGAGCAGAAGGACTATGCCGAGGGCGAAAAACCGCGGCGCGCCGGAATCCCGAAGAACATGTCACCCGGCGACATGGAGCTCGAACTGGCATTGAAGCTGCTGTCGCTGCCGCGCGAAATCGGAAAACATCCGGAGACCGGCGAGCCGATCACCGCCGGCATCGGCCGCTTCGGCCCGTTCGTACGCCACGAAAAGACCTATGCGAGCCTCGAGGCCGGCGATGAAGTGTTCGACGTCGGCCTCAATCGCGCGGTGACGCTGATCGCGGAGAAGATCGCAAAGGGCCCGAGCGGCCGCCGCTTCGGCGCCGATCCCGGCAAGCCGCTCGGCGAGCATCCGAGCCTGGGCGGCGTCGCGGTCAAGAACGGCCGCTACGGCGCCTACGTCACGGCCGGCGGCGTCAACGCCACGATCCCGAGCGACAAGACGCCCGAGACGATCACGCTCGCCGAGGCCATCGCGCTGATTGACGAGCGCGCGGCCAAGGGCGGCGGCAAGCCGAAGCGCGGCGCCAAGAAAGCCGCGCCGAAGAAGGCCGCCGCCAAGAAGGCTGCCGACAAGGCGGCTGATCCGAACGCGCCAAAGCCTGCCAAGAAGGCGGCAGCAAAGAAAGCCGCGGCAAAGCCGAAATCGGAAGCGGTGAGCAAGGCGCGTGCGCCGGTCGGATCCACCGCCAAGACATCGGCGGCGAAGCCGCCCACCGCACCCAAGACGCCTGCGAAGAAGAGCGCGGGCAAGGCCCGGGGATAAGTGAAGAGCAAATACGACAATGGTTTTCCGAGCCGGGACGCCATCGTCGCCTACATCCGTGCGAATCCAGGCAAGATCGGCACGCGGGAAATCGCCCGCGAGTTCGGCCTGAAGAATGCCGACCGCGTCGAGCTGAAGCGCATCTTGCGCGAACTCGCCGACGAAGGCGCGATCGCCAAGCGCGGGCGGAAGATCCACGAGCCCGCCGCTCTGCCGCCTACCGTGATCGCCGACATTACCGGCCGCGACGCCGACGGCGAACTGCTCGCCACCCCCACCGAATGGGATACTGAAGAAAGCGGCCCAGCACCCAAAATCCGCATTCACGTACCGCGCCGCCCGCAGCCGGGCACGGCGGCCGGCGTCGGCGACCGCGCGCTGATGCGCATCGAGAAGCTGGATGAGGGTGACGGCGCAGTCTATCGCGGCCGCGTCATCAAGGTGATCGATCACGCCCGCACCCGCCTGCTCGGCATCTTCCGCAAAGCCCCCGGCGGCGGCGGGCGTCTCGTACCCGTCGACAAGAAACAGGCCGGCCGTGAATTGAACATCGCGCCGCCGGACACCGGCGGTGCCGAGGATGGCGACCTCGTCAGCGTCGATCTCGTGCGCACGCGCGGCTATGGGCTTGCTTCCGGCAAGGTGAAGGAACGGCTCGGCTCGCTTTCAAGCGAGAAGGCGATCAGCCTGATCGCGATCCACGCCCACGAAATTCCGCAAGCGTTCTCGCCGAGCGCGGTGCGCGAAGCGGAGCAAGCGCAGCCTGCGACGCTGAAAGGCCGCGAGGACTGGCGCGAGCTGCCGCTCGTCACCATCGATCCGCCCGACGCCAAGGATCATGACGACGCGGTGCATGCCGCGCCCGATCCCGATCCGAACAACAAGGGTGGCTACATTGTCCACGTCGCCATCGCCGATGTGGCCTTCTATGTGCGGCCGGGTTCGGCGCTGGACCGAGATGCACTGACCCGCGGCAACTCGGTGTATTTCCCCGACCGCGTCGTGCCGATGCTGCCGGAGCGCATTTCCAACGATCTCTGCTCGCTGGTACCGGGCGAGGCTCGCGGCGCGCTTGCGGTGCGGATGGTGATCGGCCCTGACGGCCGCAAGCGTTCGCACAGCTTTCACCGCGTGCTGATGCGCTCGGCCGCCAAGCTGAATTACGCGCAGGCGCAGGCCGCGATCGATGGCCGCCCCGACGACACCACCGGCCCGCTGCTTGAGCCGATCCTGAAACCGCTTTACACCGCCTATGCGCTGGTAAAACTCGCGCGCGACGAGCGCGATCCGCTCGATCTCGATCTGCCCGAACGCAAAATCCTGCTCAAGCCCGACGGGTCAGTCGATCGCGTGATCGTGCCCGAGCGGCTCGACGCGCATCGCTTGATCGAGGAGTTCATGATCCTCGCCAACGTCGCCGCGGCCGAAAAGCTTGAAAAGAAGGCGTTGCCGCTTATCTATCGGGTGCACGATGAGCCGTCCCAGGAGAAGGTGCACAACCTTCAGGAGTTCCTGAAAACGCTCGATCTGCCGTTTGCGAAGAGTGGTGCCTTGCGCCCTTCCCTGTTCAATCGCGTGCTCGGTCAGGTCCGCGGCGAGGATTACGAACCGCTGGTCAATGAGGTGGTGCTGCGCTCACAGGCGCAGGCGGAATATTCGGCCGAAAATTACGGCCATTTCGGCCTCAACCTGCGCCGCTACGCGCATTTCACTTCGCCGATCAGGCGATACGCAGACCTGATCGTGCATCGCGCGCTGATCCGCGCGCTTGGCCTCGGCGAAGGCGCATTGCCGGAAACCGAGACGCTGGAGAGCTTAAGCGAAGTCGCGGCGCAGATTTCCGTGACCGAGCGCCGCGCCATGAAGGCGGAGCGCGAGACGGCCGACCGGCTGATCGCGCATTTCCTCGCCGACCGCATTGGAGCTACGTTTCAGGGCCGAATTTCCGGCGTCACCCGCGCCGGACTGTTCGTGAAGTTATCGGATACCGGCGCCGACGGGCTGATCCCGATCCGCACCCTCGGCACCGAGTACTACAATTACGACGAGACGCGCCACGCGCTCGTCGGCTCACGCAGCGGTGCCATGCACCGGCTGGGTGACGTTGTCGACGTACGTCTGGTAGAAGCTGCACCAGTGGCTGGCGCGCTGCGGTTCGAATTGTTGTCGGAAGGCCAGGTCATTCCGCGCGGCAGAAAACGCGATGGCGCGCAGGCATCGACAAAGCCGTCGAAATCACACCCCGGCCGCAGCCCGCGTGAAAAAGTTCGCAAGGCCCACAAGGGCAAGTCCGGCAAAGCCAAGCCCGGCAAATCGAAGAGAGGCAAGTCATGGAAACCGTGAGCACCGCGACGCCAGTCTGGACCCGGGATACCGTGAAGGGCGAGAAGCGCGACCTCTGGACCGCGATGAAGCGCGGCTTTCGCTGCCGCTGCCCGCGTTGCGGCGAAGGCAAGCTTTTTCGCGCCTTCCTGAAGACCGCCAACAATTGCTCGGTCTGCGGGCTCGATTTCACCCCGCACCGCGCCGATGATTTGCCGGCCTATCTCGTGATCGTCGTCGTCGGCCACATCGTGGTACCGGCGGCGCTATGGATCGAAACCAACTACTCGCCCGCGGTGTGGCTGCAACTATCGATCTACCTGCCGCTGACGTTCATCTTGTCACTGCTGCTGTTGCAGCCGGTCAAGGGCGGCGTGGTCGGCCTTCAATGGGCACTACGCATGCATGGCTTTGACGAGAATGCCCCTGGCGACATTCCGCCCGTCTAGCTAAACCGGGACGCAACAAGAAGCATCGAAATGGGGATGGAATGACCGAAACCGCGACCGCCGTACAAGAAGGAAAAGAAGCCGATCACCATCCCTATTTCCGGCCCAAGGATGCAGCGACGCTGATCCTGATCGACCGCTCCGGCGACAAGCCGAAGGTGCTGGTCGGAAAGCGCCACGACAAGGTCGTGTTCATGCCGGGCAAATATGTTTTCCCGGGCGGCCGCGTCGATAAGGCCGACAACCGCATTCCCGTTGCCGCGCCGATTTCCGCCGAGCTCGAGGCCAATCTGCTCAAGGGCAGCCCGAAGATCGTAGCTTCCCGGGCGCGTGCGCTCGCGGTCGCCGCCATCCGCGAGGCCTGCGAGGAAACCGGGCTCTGCCTCGGCCGCAAGGTCGACAAGCCCGTGAAACTCGAAGGCGCCTGGCAACCGTTCACGGAAGCGGGCCTGCTGCCCGATCCGTCCGGCCTGTTCCTGATCGCGCGCGCGATCACCCCGCCCGGCCGCGTCCGCCGCTTCGATACGCGCTTCTTCACCGCCGATGCCTCCAGCATCGCCCATCGCGTCGAAGGCGTGATCCACGCCGATGCCGAACTGGTCGAGCTGGTGTGGGTCGAGATCGGCTCCCAGCCGCTCGCGGACGCGCATGCCATGACCAAGAACGTGCTCGCCGAACTCGACCGCCGCCTCGCCACCGGTCCCCTGCGTCACGACGCACCGGTGCCGTTCTTCCATTTCTACGGCGGCAAGATGCAGAAGGATGTGCTGGGGGCGTAAGGCTACGCTCCGCTCCATCAGCGTCATTGCGAGGAGCGTCAGCGACGAAGCAATCCATCGATCCGTTATGCCGCGCTATGGATTGCTTCGCTGCGCTCGCAATGACGGTACTGGCAGCGGCAAATATCCTCCCTTAGCCAGCTAAATTGTAAGATTCTTCTCAACGCACCCCATTGGCGTTGCCCTGATCGCCACCCTATCTGTTCCCCAACAATAACCAGCACGGAACGGGGCAATGGCACAGCGGCAACTCAAGCTCGGCGCGTTCATGCGGCCGGTCTCCATTCACACCGGCGCGTGGCGCTATCCGGGCGCATGGCCCGATGCCAATTTCAATTTCCCGCATATCAAGAAGCTGATCCAGAAGCTGGAGGCCGGCAAGTTCGACGCCTTCTTCATGGCCGATCACCTCGCCGTGCTGAACATGCCGGTCAATGCGCTCAAGCGCAGCCACACGGTGACGTCGTTCGAGCCGTTCACGCTGTTGTCCGCGCTGGCCGGCGCCACCGAACATATCGGCCTGATCGCGACGGGATCGACCACGTTCGACGAGCCCTATCATGTCGCCCGGCGCTTTGCTTCGCTCGACCACATCTCGGGCGGTCGCGCGGGCTGGAATATCGTCACCACTTCCAACCCGGATGCCGCGCTGAATTTCGGGCTCGACGATCACATGGAGCATGCCGAGCGCTACAAGCGGGCGCGCGAATTCTACGACGTGGTGACGGGTCTGTGGGATTCCTTCGCCGACGATGCCTTCGTGCGCGACGTCGAAACCGGGCTCTTTTTCGACCCTGCGAAAATGCACGTGCTCAATCACAAGGGCAAATATCTCTCCGTGCGCGGGCCGCTCAACATCGCGCGTCCCGTCCAGGGCTGGCCGCTGATCGTGCAGGCCGGCGCGTCCGAGGACGGCAAGCAGCTCGCGGCGGAAACAGCAGAAGCCGTATTCACCGGTGGCGGTCCTCTCGCCGATGCGCAGAAGCTTTATGCCGACATCAAGGGCCGCATGGAGAAAATCGGCCGCAACCCCGAGCATCTGAAAATCCTGCCCGGCGCCTTCGTCGTGGTCGGCGACAGCGTCGACGAAGCCAAGGAGAAGCGCGCAAAACTCGACAGCATGGTGCATTACGACTCAGCCATCGCTTCGCTCTCGGTGCAGCTCGGCACCGACGCCTCCGGCTTCGATCCCGACGGCCAGCTGCCGCCGATCCCCGAAACCAACGCCAGCAAGAGCGGCCGCCAGCGCCTGGTCGACGTCGCCGCGCGCGACAAGCTCACCGTGCGCCAGCTCGCGCAGCGCGTCGGCGGCTATGGCGGGCTGTCGTTCGTCGGCACGCCGCAAACCATTGCCGACCAGATGGAGGACTGGCTGGTGAGCCGTGGCAGCGACGGTTTCAACATCATGTTCCCGTTCCTGCCCGCAGGCCTCTACGATTTCGTCGACAAGGTGGTGCCGGAACTGCAGAAGCGCGGGATTTTCCGGAAAGAATACGAGGGCCGGACGCTGCGGGAGAATTTGGGGCTGCCGAGGCCGAAAAACCGGTTCTTCGAGGGTTAATCACCCCGAATCAAGCGGGTTTTGGCCCCGAAAACCTTGACTTTGAGCAATCAGAAGCTAGGTTGCGCGGCAAATGCAGGCCGGTTTGGCCGGCGCCTGATATCCCCTATTTGAGGTTCTGAACATGGCCAAAGCGGTCACCATCAAGGTCAAGCTCGTTTCCACGGCGGATACCGGCTTCTACTACGTCGCCAAGAAGAACTCGCGCACCATGACCGACAAGCTGGTCAAGAAGAAGTATGACCCTGTCGCGCGCAAGCACGTCGAGTTCAAGGAATCGAAGATCAAGTAATCTCGCTAGCCGTACGGCTGACGGATTTGAACGGGGCCCTTTCGGGTCCCGTTTTTCTTTGCGCCCCGCATGGCCGCTGCAAGCATAACTGTCATCGCCCGGCTTGACCGGGCGACCCAGTACGCCGCGGCATCTCGATTAAGCCACTGCGGCCTCTGGAATACTGGATCACCCGCATTCGCGGGTGATGACGGCCGGCTATGCAGTCGATGCCTTACGCCGTCTGCATCTGCGGCGGCTGGCTCGGCCGGATCAACGCGAACGCGACCTGGATGATGCCGCCGGCCAAGCCCAGCGCAACGCCGATCCGCCACGCCATGGTGTAGGAGCCGAGCTGGTCGTAGATCAGCCCGCCGCCATAGGCGCCGAGGAACGAGCCGATCTGGTGGCTCATGAAGGCGAGGCCCTGGATCATCGCCTGCCATTTCATGCCGAACATTTCGACGACGGCGCCCGCAACCAGCGGACCGACGCCCATCCAGAGGAAGCCCATGATCGCCCCGAACAGCAGCGTGGTCGCCGGCGTCGCCGGCAGCATGAAGTACCAGGCGAGCGCGAGCGAGCGCAGTACGTAGATCATGCCGAGCAACGCCAGCTTGTTCCAGCGCTGGCCGGCCCAGCCGAAAAACAAACTGCCCAGCACGTTGAAGCCGCCGATCATGCCGAGCGTCTGCGCGCTCAGCATCGGATCGAGGCCGCAGATCAACAGATAGGACGGCAGATGCGTGGTCAGAAACACGAGCTGCATGCCGCAGACGAAATAGGCACAGGTCATCACCACGAACGATGCGTTACCGAAAGCGATCTTTGTGGCTGTTGCAGCCGAAGTGTCGCCGATGTCGTCGGCGGCCTTGGGCGGCAGCGGAATCTTGTCGGCCCGGCCCGCGTACCAGGCAGCCGGCAGCATGAACAGCGACAGGATGACGAAGCCGGCGACGCCGACGCGCCAGCCAAAACCTTCATTCAACAATTGCCCGACCGGCGCCGACACCAATGTACCGAGCGATCCCGCCGCCGAGACCATGCCCATCACGGTGCTGCGTACAGTCGCCGGCACCGCCCGCGCCGACACCGACATCGCGATCGCATTGGCCGTGCAGGCCAGCGAGGCACCGATCAGCACGCCCGCGCCGATCAGGATCGGGATCATCCCCTGCGCGGTCGCCATCAAGGCAAGGCCGACGATGTACATCACCGAGCCCACGATCATGATCGGACGGAAGCCGTAGCGCACCGTCATGGCGCCGGCGACCGGCTGCAGGAATCCCCAGGCGAGGTTTTGCACGGCGAGCGCCAGCGTGAACTGCGACACCGAAATTCCGATGTCGTGCGTCAGCGGCTGCATGAAGATGCCAAAACTCTGCCGCAGGCCCATGCTCAAGGTGAGCATCAGCGAGGCGCCGATCAGGATGGGGAGCGTGGGCCGCAGGATTTGCAGCAGGGCCATTGTTTTTATTCTCCCAAGGAGGCGCGATTCGGATGCCGCGTCCTGAAATTGATATCTGAAATAGGTACACAGACCTGTGTAACTAGTCTATAAAGGCAGCGGAACTGTCAAGCAAAAGGACATCCCGCCAGCGCATGGCTACCCTGCCCGCCAAACCGGCCATGAAAGACCGGATTCTCGAAACCGCAGACAGGCTGTTCTATCTGCAGGGGATTCGCGCGGTCGGCGTCGACACCATCGCGGCCGAAATCGGCATCAGCAAGCGCACGCTCTACAATCATTTTCCGTCCAAGGATGCGCTGATCCTGGCCTATCTGGCGCGGCGCTTCGTGGCCCCGCGGCCATCGGACAAGTCGCCGGTCGAGCAGATTCTCGGCACCTTCGATTCGCTGGAGCGGCGTTTTTCGGCAAAGGATTTTCGCGGTTGCCCGTTCGTCAACGCGGTAGCCGAACTCGGTGAAGACCGGTCGGTCCGAAAGGTTGCCATAGCCTTCAAGGAAAGCCGCCGCCTCTGGTTTCGCGACTTGCTGGTGCAGATCGGCGTCGCGGACGCGGAAGCGCTGGCGACGCAGCTCGCTTTGCTGGTCGACGGCTCGATCGCACAGGATCTGGTGCGCGACGACCCCGCGATGGCGCGCGCGGCCAAGGAAGCGGCGACGGTGCTGCTGAAAAATGCGGGGGTGAAGGTGGGTGCAGACAAACGTACACCGAAGCAGTCCTGAAAGCCTATCCATCGTCGTCCCTGCCTAGTGCGCAATTGCGCACGGGCGCAGGGACCCATACGCCGTGGCCTTTCAATAAGGCGATGTGGTAGCTACCTTCCGCTACAAGCAGCAACGGTGGCTATGGGTCCCTGCGTTCGCAGGGACGACACCGGAGAAAGCGGCAATAGAGGAAACACAATGGAAGACCTGAAAGTGACCGCCCCCGGTTACGACTTCAAACCGGCACGCGCAGCCATGCAGCGTTATGTCGACAACAACCTGCTGTCAGGCATTTCCTGGACGGTCATGGTCGGGCGCGACCTCGTCGACGTGAATTGCGTCGGCTGGGCCGACAAGGAAGCGCAGACGCCGCTCCGCACCGACCATATCTTCCGTGTCTTTTCAAACACCAAGCTGGTTACCTCCTGCGCGGCGCTGCTGCTGTTCGAGGAAGGCAAGTTGAAGCTCGACGACCCCATTGAAAAATTTATTCCGCAGCTCGGAAATCGAAAAGTCCTGCGCTCGGGGGCAACGTCGCTCGATGACACCGAGCCGACGAAAAGTTCGATCACCATCCGCCAGCTCCTGAGCCACAGTTCAGGCCTGAGCTACGGCTTTTTCGATCCGGGCACCGCCATCTACAAGGCCCTCAACGAGGGCGGCGTCCACAATCCCATGACCACGCTGGCCGACATGGTGGACGTGCTGGCCGGCCTGCCGCTGATCTATCAGCCCGGTACGTCCTGGGAATATTCGCTCGCCACCGACGTCGTGTCCCGGCTGGTCGAAGTCATCAGCGGCCAGAGTTTTGACAAGTTCATCCAGGCGCGCATTCTCGATCCGCTCGGCATGGTCGATACCGGCTTTGTTGTTCCGCAGCAGAACCAGAACCGGCTCGTCGCCTACTACGCCGGCGCCGACCTGATGGAGCCGATGAAGCCGGGATTGACCCGCACCGACAACGCGCCGTTTCCCGGCGCCTATCTGCGCCCGATCGCACGGCTCAGTGGCGGCGGCGGACTGGTTTCAACGCTGCCCGACATGGTCGCATTGATCCGAAGCCTGCTGCCGGGCGGCAAGACCCTGCTCAAGCCGGAGACGATTGCGCAGATGATGACCAACCAGTTGCCCGACGGCCAGTGGATTCGCTTTGCCTTGATGGGGGAGCAGCCCGGCAAGACCTACAGCCTCGCCGGCGGATTGATCCAAAAACCCTCGCCGTTCGATCACCCCGACGCGGCAGGCGAACTCTATTGGGGCGGCGTGGCCGGCACGCAATGGTGGATCTCGCCGAAGCACAACATGGCCGGCGTCATGATGGCGCAGCGCCAGATGTCGTTCGTTCATCCGTTCTCGTTCGAGTTCAAGCGACTGGCGTATGAGGCGGTGAAGCAAGGCGCCGAAGGGATTCGGGTGTCGGCCTGAGGCCGTCATACCCCGCGAAGGCGGGGTATCCAGTACGCCGCGGCTTCTCGATTTGACGGATTATTCTCTGGAATACTGGATCACCCGCTTTCGCGGGTGATGACAGCGCGCCACGTTCAAGCAGTACGCAGCTTACGCCGCCGTCGACACCACCCGGTTGCGTCCGTCGTGCTTGGCCCGATACAGCGCCATGTCGGCGCGTTTGAGTACGTCGGCGACCGGCTCGCCCTTGTGGTCCAGCGTCGCCAGCCCGATTGAAATCGTGACGTCGATCCGCTTGGTGCCCTTGTTGACCGCAAAGGTTTCGCCGGCGATCGAGCGGCGCAGGCGCTCGGCGATCATGCCGGCGACGGTCAGGTCGGTTTCCGGCATCACGATCACGAACTCCTCGCCGCCATAGCGGCAGGCGAGATCGATGCCGCGGATCGATTTGCGGATGCGCACCGCGAATTCGCGCAGCACGTCGTCGCCGGCGTCGTGGCCATAGGTGTCGTTGATGGATTTGAAGAAGTCGATGTCGAGGATCATCAGCGCGAGCGGCTTGCCGCGGCTCGAGGCCTGCTCGGCGAGCGTCGTCAGATGGGTTTCCATGTAGCGGCGGTTATGCAGTCCGGTCAGCACATCGAGGATCGCCATTTCGATCGAGTTCTGCACGTTGTCGCGCAGGTGATCGGTATAGCGCCGCTTGCGGATCTGGGTGCGAGCCCGCGCCAGCAATTCGTTCTTGTCGACGGGGCGCAACAGATAATCGTTGACGCCGATCTCGAGCCCGCGCAGCAGCCGCGAATTGTTGTCGGCATCGGAGATGGCGAGGATCGGCAACTGGCGGGTGCGCTCCAGCGAGCGCGCCTGGCTGCACAGCCGCAAGCCATCGTAATTTTCCAGGCTGAGCGAAACGATCAGCAAATCGTAATTGCCCTCGGCGGCGTGAAACAGCGCCTCGGCCGGATTGATTTCGACGTCGACGGTGTGCTCGGCGGACAGGATCGGCGCCAGCCGCTCGTAGGACGATGGCCGGTCGTCGACCAAGAGGATCCGCCCGCCGACGCCCTTGTCGGCGATCGCGCTGCGCTCGGGCGCCTCCATGCCGATCTCGAGCGAGGTGATGGCGCGCATCCGCAGCTCATCGGTCATCATCTTCAGCCGCGTCAGCGACCGGACGCGGGCGATCAGCACGATGTCGGACACCGGCTTGGTGAGAAAATCGTCGGCGCCGGCTTCCAGCCCGCGGACGCGATCGGACGGGCTGTCCAGCGCGGTGACGATCACGACGGGAATGAAATGGGTGGCCGGGTTGGACTTCAGCCGGCGGCAGACCTCGAAACCGTCGAGGTCGGGCATCATGACGTCAAGCAGGATGATGTCGCATTCGGAGCGCGAACAGATGTCGAGCGCCTCGGCACCGTTGGATGCCGTCAGCACATCGAAATATTCCGCCGACAGACGGGCTTCCAGCAGCTTGACGTTCGCTGGGACGTCATCGACGACGAGGATACGCGCAGACATCGAAACTCACTCCTACCCCTAGCCGATAAAGCGCCGCACGGTTTCGATAAACTTGCCGACGGAAATTGGCTTGGACAAATACGCTTCGCAGCCGCCCTCGCGGATGCGCTCTTCGTCGCCCTTCATCGCGAATGCCGTGACCGCAACCACCGGAATGGCGCGCAGCTCCGGATCGTCCTTGATCCAGCGCGTCACTTCGAGGCCGGACACTTGCGGAAGCTGGATATCCATCAGGATCAGATCGGGGCGCAGCTTGCGAACGAGATCGAGCGCCTCGAAACCATTGCTGGTGCCCGAGGTCTGATAGCCGTGCGCTTCCAACAGGTCGCGAAAGAGCTTCATGTTGAGCTCGTTGTCCTCCACGATCAGGACGGTTTTTGCCATCCCGTCCCTCCCCTCATCCCAGGAAACAGTTCCGGCATTTCAGTACGTCCCTGTACCGCCGCCTTACCTGTCGAAAAGTGAGTTCAAACTAGCGTCAGATTTCGCTCTAAGCCGTTAAATCGATGCGCCAACTTTTGCAGTGTGGTTTCCACTTGCTTGAACACACTGCGCAGACTCGGGCATGATGGTTCCAAACTAGACACCATAAGTTAACGGAAAGGCAAACCCATCGTTGAAAAAGCCTGTTCACAACCCCCGCGAAGTGGCTGAAATCGTTGCAGTTCAGGCGCTGAGTTTTATTGCTGGCGACCCTGAAAGGCTGGGCCTGTTCCTGGCCGAGAGCGGCATCGGCCCGGAGACGCTGCGGACGGCCGCGGCTGACCCGCAATTTTTGAGTTCCGTGCTCGATTTCGTGATGCGCGACGATGCAACCGTTAAGGCGTTTGCGAGCGCCTCACAACTTCATCCGACCAATATCGCCGCCGCCCGCCAGGTGCTGGGCGACCCGCATTGGGAGCGCGACGTGCCGTGAGCGCGCCCGCGCCAGCCCTGGACGGTCCGCGCGCGTTTTGCCGGGATTGCCTCGGCGACCTCGATTTCAAGGCCAGACGCTGCGGCGAATGCGGTTCCCCACGCCTTGTCCGCCACCATGCCCTGCCCTCGCTGACGCTGGCGCATATCGACTGCGACGCGTTCTACGCCACGGTGGAGAAGCGCGACAATCCGGAGTTGGCCGACCGGCCCGTGATCATCGGCGGCGGCAAGCGCGGCGTGGTGTCGGCTGCCTGCTACGTCTCGCGCACCTATGGCGTGCGCTCGGCGATGCCGATGTTTAAAGCGCTAGCGCTCTGCCCGCAGGCTGCCGTAATCCCGCCCGACATGGCAAAATATGTCCGGGTCGGCCGCGAGGTGCGCCACGCCATGCAGACGCTGACGCCGCTGGTGGAACCGCTGTCGATCGACGAGGCGTTCTTGGATCTGGCCGGCACCCAGCGCGTTCACGGCATGATCCCGGCAAAAGTGCTGGCCCGCTTTGCCCGCGACGTCGAGCGCGACATCGGGATCACCGTGTCGGTCGGCCTGTCCTGCAACAAGTTTCTGGCCAAGATCGCCTCCGATCTCGACAAGCCGCGCGGCTTTGCCGCCCTCGACCAGGACGAGGCCCGTGCAATGCTGGCGGACAGGCCGGTCGGTTTCATCTATGGCGTCGGCCCCGCGACCCAGGAGAAACTGGTGCAGCGCGGCTTTCGCACCATTGCGGACCTGCAGCGCGCCGACGAGGTCGAACTGATGAAGCAGTTCGGCGGCGAAGGCCGCCGGCTGTGGCGGCTGGCGCGCGGCATCGACGACCGCAGCGTGGTGGCTGACCGCGGCGCCAAAACCATTTCCAACGAGACCACGTTCGAGACCGACATCAAGGATTTCGCCACGCTGGAAAAGGTGCTGTGGCGGCTATCCGAAAAAGTCTCGTCGCGGTTGAAGAGCGGCGATCTGTCAGGGCTCACCATCACCTTGAAGTTGAAGACCGCGGATTTCAGGCAGCGCACCCGCT
>Ga0307500_10000352_pt1 | contig 15699 bp, 9 predicted proteins | sample 14_S_MG_FD_201362 | JGI IMG/M metagenome (GOLD analysis project Ga0307500, IMG submission 201362) | Soil microbial communities from Populus trichocarpa stands in riparian zone in the Pacific Northwest, United States - 14_S | ecosystem: Environmental > Terrestrial > Soil > Riparian zone > Trees... | reverse complement strand
CGGGGCTTAACTCCGTGCTGTCCGCGGCCTAACTCAGGGCCGCTTGGCCTAGCCGCTTCCGCACCGGCACGGGAGTCTTATCTCGAACGACGCCCGTGGCGGCCAGTGGCGCCGGGGAGCTGGAGGAGACGGGGGACTCCTGGCGGTCCCCGTGTCCTCGGTCGGTGGCCTTGCCCTCGGATTGCAGGGGGTCTGAGGGCTGGCCCCACGGGCGTCGTTCGATGTGTCCGCCAGCGCACCAACGCCGGAACCCGGCGCGGCCGCATCGCCTGATCCAGCGGCGCGGTCTCGACTTCTCCGCGGATTCCGGTCCGGCCGTCGCCGCCCAACCGTCCCTCCGTCCCCGGTGGGAAGGCGGCGGCGGCTTGCGTTGGGCCGCACCTCCGCGGCGGCCCGACGCAAGGCTGCGACACGCGCCGGGGTGGGGGATGCCCGTCGAGGTCACCGGGGTGCGATCATGTCGCGGTGACCGCACGGATCGCCTGCCGTGCCGCGATTGCCGGGCTACTGCTGGCCGGCTGCGGTGGCGGGTCCGGATCGGCGCCGGGCGCGTCGACCGGGCCGACCACCGCCGCGCCGGCAGCGCTGACGGTGACCAGTTCGGTGTTCGCCGCCGGTGCCGAGATCCCGACCAGGTACACCTGCGCCGGGGCCGGCGACGCGCCGCCGCTGGCCTGGACCGGCGCCGACCCGACCCGGCCGCTGGCGCTGGTGGTAGACGACCCGGACGCGCCCGGCGGCACCTTCGTGCACTGGGTCGTGCTCGACCTGCCGGCCGGCACCAGCAGCCTGCGGTCCGCCGGCGCGCTGCCGGCCGGGGCGCACCAGGCGACCAACTCGGCCGGCGCGGCCGCCTGGGCCGCCCCCTGCCCGCCGTCCGGCACCCACCACTACCGGTTCACCGTGTACGTGCTGAGCGCGCCGACCGGCCTGTCCGACGGGGTGGACAAGGCCGAGGCGCAGACCGCCATCCAGCGCCTGTCCACCGCGACCGGCCAACTCGTCGGCCTGGTCACCAGCAACTGACCCCGCGCGGGCCGGATCGTCCGCGGTGGTCACCCGGCCAGGCCCGCCGCGGTCGCGCCCGGTCCGGAGCCGCCCCGGGATCGTCCGAAGCGGACGGTCGGACTGTCCGACCGGGCTGTCCGACCGGGGCTGTCCACTTCGGACGGTGTCAGGGCAGACCGAGCCAGTCCTCCACGCCGGCGACGTGCACCGTGGCCCAGGAGCGGGCGACCTCCGGCTGCCGGCTGCGCAGCGCCTGGTGGATCGCCCGGTGCTGGTCGTGGATGCGGCCGGCGAAGTCGGCCGCGGTCAGTCCGCGCCAGACCCGGGCCTGCAGGGTCGGCGCGGACAGGCTCTCGATCAGCGCGGCCAGCGCCGGGTTCCCGGAGCCGGCCGCGATCCGGCGGTGGAACTCCAGATCGGCGGCGACCAGTTCGGCCAGCTCGGGTTCCGGCGCCGATGTGCTCGGGCGCAGCAGGTCGACCAGCGTGCCCAGCTCGGCGATCTCCGCGTCCGACATCGCCAGCGCGGCCAGCGCGGTGGCCGCCGGCTCCAGGATCCGGCGCACCTCCACCAGGTGCAGCACGCTGTCGTCGCGGTGGAAGTCGATCACGAAGCCGACCGTGTCCAGCAGGATCTCCGGCTGCAGGCTGGTCACGTAGGTGCCGTCGCCCTGCCGCACGTCCAGCACCCGGACCAGGGACAGTGCCTTCACCGCCTCGCGCAGCGAGTTGCGCGACAGCCCGAGCCGCTCGGCCAGGTCGGCCTCCTTGGGTAGCCGATCGCCGGGCCGGAGTTCACCGGAGACGATCATCTTCTTGATCCGCGCGATCGCCTCGTCGGTCAACGCCATGCACGGAGGATAGGGGCGGGCAAACCGCGGGGACGACGATTTGCGCATACCGGCAATAACCCGACCGGCTTCGTTACCTTCCGCCGGCCGCCGGGGCGGCACCGGCCGAGCAGGTGATCCGGGGATTGCCCCAATCGGCGTGGTCGGAATTGATGCCGTCGCCGGCGTCGGTCACCACCAGCCGCAACGTGCTGCCCCCGGTCAGATCGCCGGTGAGATGGGTGGGCCCCTGCGCGGTGGTCTTCAGCCCGCTGTCGGCGATCTTCGTGCCGTCCCGCCAGAGCTGGAAGACGACCGTCCCGGTGGCGGTCTTCTCATCGTCCAGGCCGACGTCGGCGACCACGGTCGAGCACCGCCCGGCCAGGTTCACATCGATCTCGCCGGCCGCGTGGGCGCCGATGCCCTTGGCGAAGGTGCTGCCGTTCACGGTCAGGGTGCGGCCGTCGCCGGCGGCCTGCTCGCCGTTGCTGGTGTCCCGTTCGGCCGGGCCCCAGCCGTTGCTGGCCGAGAGCCAGGGCAGGTCACTGAGCTGCGAGGTGCCGGCCGGCGGCGGCGCCAGCCCGACCGGGGTGACCCGGTAGAGGACGGTGCCGTGCGCCGGGACCGACGCGCTGATCGCACCGGTCGTGCTGCGGCTGGTCCCGGCCCACAGGTCGCGCAGCGTGTAGGAGGAGGCGCCGCCGATGCCGGCGGCCGCCGCGGTGGTGCTGACCGTCGCGGTGGCGCCGGTCTCGTTCACCAGCGCGACCGCCCGGTCGCCGTTGGCCAGTGGCCGGCTGTAGACGACCGACCCGCCGGCGGAGCTGACCACGCTGGCCTGCCGACCGAGCGGGTCCTGGTCGACGGCTATCACCTCGGTGTTCTTGAGGATGGTCAGGGTGGCGGCGGATGCGGACCGGATGTCCGAGCCGATCAGCAGCGGCGCCGCCATCACCGCCCAGAGGCTGAAGTGGGTGCGGTACTCGGTGTCGGTCATGCGCCCGTTGCCGACCTCGAGCATGTCCGGGTCGTTCCAGGCACCCGGGCCGGCGACGGCGGCGTGGCCGGCGTTGGCGTGCGAGATATTGATCATGCTGGTCCAGTTGTCGCTGATGTCGCCGGTGGTGCGCCAGGAGTTGCCGACCGCCGGGGCCCAGTTCCACGGCGCGTTCTGGCCCCACTCCACGATCGAATAGACGATCGGCCGGCCGGTCGCGGCCAGGGCGTCCCGCATCGCGGTGTACCGCTGCTGCGCCGGGACATTCTGGTTATTGCAGTTGTCGTACTTCAGGTAATCCACGCCCCAGGACGCGAACAGGTTGGCGTCCTGCTGCTCGTGCCCGAGTGCACCCGGAAAGCCGGCGCTGTTACAGGTCTTGGTGCCGGCGCTGGTGTAGATGCCGAATTTCAGGCCGCGGGCGTGCACGTAGTCGGCCAGCGCCTTGATCCCGCTGGGGAAGCGGGCCGGGTCGGCGACCAGGTTGCCGCCGGCGTCCCGGGTCGGCCGGGCCCAGCAGTCGTCGATGTTGACGTAGTTGTAGCCGGCGTCCCGCAGCCCGGAGGAGACGAACGTGTCGGCGATGCCGCGGATCATCGCCTCGTTGAACACGCTGCCGCAGCCGGTGGTGTTCCAGTTGTTGAAGCCCATCGGCGGCGTCCGGGCCAGACCGTTGGCCAGGGCGAACGCCGGCGGTGCGGCCAGCATCGGGACCGCGGTGCACCCGAGGACCGCCAGCATGGCGCCGGCCAGCGCGGTGGACCGGCGGCGGGCGCGCCCGCCGGGGCCGTTTCGGCGCCCGGCCGGTCGGTCGGCGGGCGGCCCGGGAACAGCGGCCGGGCGGGCCATCGGGCGGTGTGGTCGGGGCACGGCGGGCTCCTCGGAACGGCCGGGCCGGACCGCGCTACGGTCCATGGCCCGGCGCCGGTCGGCCGCGCGGGCTCGGCGATACATGGGATGGCTGCATCGCCCCACCCGGTGGCCGCTTGCGGATTGCCGCCCGCTCATCGGCGTTCTCGCGATCAGAAACAGAATATATCGATCAAAGAGTGCGCCGAGCGGACATCGTGTCGCACGTGAAACATAGGATGTCAATTTAGTTACGTCAACGCCACGTCCGGTGGAAAGTGGTGCGCTCCGCGCCCGCGCGGGTGGCTACCCTGTGGCCATTCAATTCGAGCTCAGCTGAAGGGGTGTCCCATGTCCCAGCCCGTGCAGCCGGCTGCCCGCGTCGTCGTCCCGGTCCCGGCCGGCACGACCGCGCTGACCGCGCTGCGGACGGCGGGGATACCGGTGGACGGCCCGACCGGTGCGGTGGCGGTGCGTTCGCTGCCCGGCCGGGAGCTGCGCGACCTGGCCTGGGCGCCGGCCGCGGACACCGAGGTGGAGCCGGTCGGGCTGGACTCGCCGGCCGGCCGGGACGTGCTGCGGCACTCCACCGCGCACGTGCTGGCCCAGGCGGTGCAGGGCCTGTTCCCGGGCACCCTGCTCGGCATCGGTCCGCCGATCGAGGACGGCTTCTACTACGACTTCCTTCCCGACCGGCCGTTCCAGCAGGACGACCTGGTCGCGATCGAGCGGCGGATGCGCGAAATCGTCAAGGCCGACCAGCGGTTCGCCCGGCGGCCGGTGACCGACGACGAGGCCCGCGCCGAGCTCGCCGGCGAGCGGTTCAAGCTGGAGCTGATCGACCTGCGCGGCGCCGCGGCGGAGATCGCCGACGGTGCCGCGGCCGAGGTCGGTGCCGGCCAGCTCACCATGTACGACAACATCGACGCCGCCGGCAGCCGGGTCTGGACGGACCTGTGCCGGGGCCCGCACCTGCCCAGCACCCGGCGGATCCCGGCGTTCACGCTGACCCGGCCGGCCGCGGCGTACTGGCGCGGCTCGGAGCGGAACCCGCAGCTGCAGCGGATCTACGGCACCGCCTGGGAGTCCAAGGACGCGCTGGCCGGCCACCTGCACCGGGTGGCCGAGGCGGAGAAGCGCGACCACCGCCGGCTCGGCGCCGAGCTCGACCTCTTCTCGTTCCCGGCCGAGATCGGCGGCGGGCTGGCGGTCTGGCACCCCAAGGGCGCGATCGTCCGCCGGGTGCTGGAGGAGTACGCCCGGCTGCGGCACGAGCAGAGCGGGTACGAGTTCGCGGTCACCCCGCACCTGGCCAAGTCGACCCTGTTCGAGATCTCCGGCCACCTGCAGTGGTACGGCGACGACATGTACCCGCCCATGCAGATGGAGGGCGCGGACTACTACCCGAAGCCGATGAACTGCCCGTTCCACATCCTGATCTTCCGGTCCCGCGGCCGGTCGTACCGGGAGCTGCCGCTGCGGCTGTTCGAGCTCGGCACGGTCTACCGGTTCGAGAAGTCCGGCGTACTGCGCGGGCTGACCCGGGCCCGCGGCTTCACCCAGGACGACTCGCACATCTTCTGCACGCCCGAGCAGCTCGCCGACGAGCTGGCCTCGCTGCTGCAGTTCGTCCTGGACCTGTTGCGCGACTTCGGGCTGACCGACTTCGAGGCCGACCTGGCCACCCGCAAGGACGACTTCATCGGCACCTCGCAGCAGTGGGACCATGCCGAGGCCGCGCTGGAATCGGCGCTGGTCAAGGCCGGCATCCCGTACGTGGTCGCGCCGGGGGAGGCCACCTTCTACGCGCCGAAGATCGACGTGCACGTCCGGGACGCGATCGGCCGGCGCTGGCAGATCTCGACGCTGCAGGTCGACCTGCAGCTGCCGATGCGGTTCGAGCTGCAGTACCAGGCCGCCGATGGCAGCCGGCAGCAGCCGTACATGATCCACCGGGCGCTGTTCGGGTCGGTCGAGCGGTTCTTCGGCATCCTCACCGAGCACTACGCCGGCGCCTTCCCGGCCTGGCTGGCGCCGGTGCAGGCGGTCGGCATCCCGGTCACCGACGCGCATGTGCCCTACCTGACCGTGCTCGCCGACCGGTTGCGGGCGCACGGCGTCCGGGTGCAGGTGGACGACTCGGACGACCGGATGCAGAAGAAGATCCGGACCGCCGCCCGGCAGAAGGTGCCCTACCTGCTGATCGCCGGGGACGAGGACGTGGCCGCCGGCTCGGTCTCGTTCCGCTACCGGGACGGCTCGCAACACAACGGCATCCCGCTGCCGCAGGCGATCGACGAGATCGTCGAGCACATCCGCCGGCGGGAGAACACCGACCCGACGGCGGGGTAGCGGCCGGCCGGCAACGGCAAGAGCCGGTGGGGGTGGGCGCCTCGCGCGCCCACCCCCACCGGCTCGCCGCGGGAGCGGCTGGTTCCAGCTAGCCGACCGGGTCCAACTCCGGGGTGAGCCGGCCGGGGCGGGCCGGCGGCGGGGTGCTCGCCACCGGTTCGCCGGCGCCGTGGTCATCGGCGCCCTCGATGTTCACCCGCGGCAGCACCCGGCTCAGCCAGCCCGGCAGCCACCAGTTCAGCCGGCCGAAGAGGTGCATCAGCGCCGGCACCAGCAGCAGCCTCACCACGGTCGCGTCGATCAGGATCGCCGCGGCCATGCCGACCCCGATCACCTTCAGGATCACGTCCGGGCTGGGCACGAAGGCGGCGAACACCGCGATCATGATGGCGGCCGCGGCGGTGATCACCCGGGCGGTGGCGGCCAGACCGTCGGTCACGCTGCCGGCGTTGTCGGCCGAGCGCAGCCAGTTCTCCCGGATCCGGGAGAGCAGGAACACCTCGTAGTCCATGGAGAGCCCGAACAGCACCGCGAACATCAGCACCGGGATGAACGCGGGCAGCGGGGTCGGTGTGTCGATGCCGACCAGCCGGCCGGCCCAGCCGCCCTGCAGCACCAGGGCGACCACCCCGTACGCCGCGCCCAGCGAGAGCAGGTTCAGCACCGCCGCCTTGATCGCCAGCACCAGGCTGCGGAACACGGTGAGCAGCAGCAGGAAGGAGAGCCCGACCACGCCGACGATCAGCAGCGGCAGCCGGGACGCGGTGTCGGCGGTGCTGTCGATCGCCGCCGCGGTGGCGCCACCGATGTAGACCTGCAGCCCGCTGCCGGCGGTCGCGGCCGGCACCACGGTGTCGCGCAGCGTATGCACCAGGTTCTTGGTCTCGGTGGACTGCGGGCTGGTGGTCGGCAGCACGGTCAGCACGGCCGTGTCAGCGGCTTCGTTCAGCCGGGGCGGTAGCACCGCGGCCACGCCCGGGGTCTGCCGCAGCCGGTCGGCCAGCCCGGTCAGCGCGGTCTGGTCGGCCGGCCCGGACAGCTCGGCGGACAGCAGCAGCGGCCCGTTGGCGCCCGGCCCGAAGCCGTCGCTGAGCAGCTGGTACGCCTGCCGGCTGGTGGTGCTCGCGCCGTCGTTGCCGGCGTCCGGGAAGCCGAACTTGATGGTCAGCACCGGCAGCGTGAGCACGGCCAGGATGCCGAACCCAGCCAGCGTCGCGACCCAGGGCCGGCGTTGCACGCCGCGGCTCCACCGGGCCGACAGCGCACCGTCGCGCTCCGGGTGCCGGCGCAGCCCGGGCAGCCGGAGCCGGTCGATGCGGGTGCCGACGTACCCGAGCAGCGCCGGGAACAGCGTGGTGGCGGCGAGGACGACGACCGCGACCGCGGCGATCGTGACGACCGCGGCGCCACGCATCGCGGTCAGCCCCATCCCGAACAGGCCGAGCAGGCTGATGATCACGGTGCTGCCGGCGACCAGCACGGACCGGCCGGCGGTGTCGGCGGTGGCCATCACCGCGGACCGGGCCGGCAGGCCGCGGCCCAGGTACTCGCGGTACCGGGTGACCATCAGCAGCACGTAGTCGATGCCGACGCCGATGCCCATCATCGCGGCGAGCGAGGTCGACCAGCTGGGCACGTCCAGCAGGGCGGCGAACAGGCCGACCAGCGCGCCGCTGATCGCGACACCGGTCACTGCGACCACGATCGGCAGGCCGGCGGCGACCACCGAACCGAACACGATCAGCAGGATCAGCGCGGCCGCGGCGAGCCCGATGCCCTCCGAGCCGATGCTGCCCTGCTGGGCCTGCTGCACCACCTGGCCGCCGAGCTCGACCTGCAGGCCCTGGGCGCTGGCCGCCTCGGCCAGCGACATGATCTGTTTGGTATCGGCGATGGGCATGTCGTCCGGGATGGTCACGTCGAGCTGGACGGTGGCCCGGCCGGTGCGGCCGTCCGCGGCGATCGCGTCCGGCACCTGGTACGGGTCGGCGATGGCGCGCACATGCGGCACCCCGCCGATCTTCGCCAGCAGCGCGCTGACCTCCGACTTCGTGGCCGGCGCGGTGAGCGGACCGGAGCTGTGCAGCACCACGTCCACGGTCTGCCCGGACTGCGCCGGGAACCGGGCGGTGAGCAGGTCCTGCGCGGTGCGCGAGTCGGAGCCGCGGGCGGTGTAGTCGGCCCGGAACTCGCCCGCGAACGCGGCGGACAACCCGATCGTGGCGACCACTGCCGCCAGCCAGACCAGCACGACGGTGCCGCGCCGACGGTGGGCGAAGCCGGCCAGCCGACCGAGTACGCCGACCCGCGGCGCGGTCGGCGGTTGCGCCGCTACCGGTCGGTCGAGGGTGGACGTGGACACTGGTGCCCCCTGGAAGATAGATCGTGATGAGCTGTAACTGTGCGACGAGTCATAACTAACGCGATGAGCTGTAGTCTTGTCAAGAGGTTTCACTGATGCGACGATGAGAAACAGATAAGAGTGCAGGTCAGCGAGTTGGACCAACCACAAGGAGGTGGTGCCGGTGCCTACCCGGCGTGAGATCACCCGCGAGGCAACGCTCCGGGAGATCAAGGACGTGGCGCTGGCCCGGATGCGGGACAGCGGCTCCACCGAGGTCCGGTTCGCCGACATCGCGCGTGACATGCAGATGTCCGCGCCTGGCCTGTACCGCTACTTCGACGGCCGGGACGAACTGCTCACCGCGCTGATCGCGGACGCCTACACCGACCTGGCCAAATCCCTGGAGCAGGCGCGGGACGCGGTGCCGACCGACGACGTGGGCGGCCGGCTGATGGCGATCTGCCAGGCCCTGCGTACCTGGGCTGTCCGCGAGCCGCACCGGTTCGCGCTGGTCCTCGGCCCGCCGGTGCCGGGCTACGCGGCGCCCGAGGAGGGGCCGACCACGGAGGCGGCGCGGCGGGCGATGACAGCGCTCAAGAGCGTCGCGTACGAGGCGAAGCTCGGCGGGCGGCTGCGCCCACCGCGGCTGACCGAGGTTGACCCGGGCCTGGCCGCCGACATCGCCGACGGCGAGCTGACCGCGGAGCCGGAGCTGTCGGCTGCGGTCTTCCAGGGCCTGCTGCACGCCTGGGCGGCGCTGCACGGGTTCGTCTCGCTGGAGGCGTACGGGCACCTCAGCTTCCACGGCGAGGCGGCCCGGGACGCGCTGTTCGTCGGCGTGGTCCGGCTGGCCGCCGATGTCGTCGGCGTGCCGCCCCCGGCCGGCGGCTGGCCGGCCGGCCCCGACTTCGGCTGCCCGCCCGACCGGTTCTCCCGGTAGGCCAGCCGGCCCGGCTGACCGGCTGGTCAGCCCGGCGGCCGGGCAGCCGGGCCCACCGGGCAGCCGGGCCCACCGGGCAGCCGGGCCCACCGGGCGGCCGGGCCCGCCGGGCTGGCCGGGCAGCCGGGCCCGCCGGGCTGGCCGGGCAGCCGGGCCCGCCGGGCTGGCGGGGCGGTCGGCCCGCCGGACTGGCGGGGCGGCCGGGCCCACCGGGTCAGTGGCTGACCCGGCTCGGGGTCAGCGGCCGATCAGGGCGAAGGCGAGGGCGGCGGTCGCGGTGAAGTCGAGCGCCGGCTCGACCGTCTGCCAGGACCGGACGTCGTCCACCAGTCGGCTGCCGTGGCCGGTGAACGCGGCGTACCGGTCGCCGCCGGCCGGCGGGCAGGTGCGGCCGGTGTCGAAGAAGTCGCCCAGCCCGTCGTCGAACAGGCTGGCGTCGTTCGGGCCGTTCACCACCGCGCCGCGCAGCACCGGCCGGCTGCCGTCGAGGCTCCCGGCCAGGTTCGCCACCACGTGCTGCGGGCAGTCCGCGAACGTGCTGCCGACGCCGATCATCATCGACATGCCCCACGGGTTCGCGCCGAGCACCCAGTTGCGTTGCTCGCTGGCGAACCGGTCGTAGGCCCGGCTGCCGGTCGCCTGCCGGTACAGCGCCGCGGTCGCGACCAGCCCGAACGTGTGCGAGGCCACGTCGAAGTCGTCGTAGTTGCCAGCGGCGCGGAACGGGTCCGCGGCGGCCCGGGCCTGCCCGATCGCCAGCTGGGCGCGCAGGTCGGCGACCAGCCGGGCCGGGGTGACCGCCAGGTGACCGCGGTGGGCGCGGAGCAGCGGGATCAGCTCGGCGTGCGCCAGCGCGCTGTCGTCGTACAGGTTCAGCGTGTCGCCGCCGGCCTCGGTGGCGAGGTACGCGCTGGCCCAGTGCCCCGCGGTGGCCAGCCAGCCGGCGGCCCGCCGGTCGTGCAGCAGGTAGCCGGCCCGGGCCAGCTCGGTGGCGCCCAGTTCCAGGTCGTCCCGCCAGGCGCTCTCCGGGTAGAACGCGTGCGGCAGCGCGGTGACCACGTCCGCCTCGGTGACGCCGGTGGTCTTGGCCCGGCTGAACACCTGCGCGGCCAGCGCCAGCTCGGCGCGGGCCCGGGCCGGTGCGCGTACCGCGTCCACCTGCGCGGCGAGGGCGAAGGTGGCGGCGACCCGGCCGGCCAGGTTCGGCGCCAACCGGCCGGGACCGGCGTCGGTGCCGAACGCCGGCCGGTGGCTGAGGTACCGGTTCTCGGCGCCGGTCAGGCTGTCGTCCGCCTCGGGCAGCCGCCACAGGTCGTGGTCGCCGGCGAAGGTGCCGGCGGAGTTGCCGGAGCCGATGCCGACCTGGATGTAGAGCCTGTTGTGGGCCGGGTCCCAGGCCTTGCCGAGCCAGTCCAGGCCGAACCTGATCTCCCGGTCGAGCGTGGCCGGCGCCGTGCGGCCGAGGTCGCGCTGGGCGACCAGCAGCAGGCTGTCGGCGTAGGCGGTGGTGTGGGTGAACTTGATGAAGTCGCCGGCGTCGAACCAGCCGCCCTCGAGGTCGACCGGACCGCCGATCCGGCGCAGGCTGTCACCGACGATCACGTCACTGTCCGGGTCCTCGTACGCCGGGTGCGCGTAGACCCCGGCCGCGGCGTCGTTCAGATGCGCGGGTTGCCGCCGCAGCGGGCCGGGCAGCACATCGGCGCCGTCCCGCTGGGCCTGGAAGAACGCGACCGCGTCGGCCACCCGTGGCCGCCATAGCCGGCCGGCCGGCGCGACCTGGAACGGCGCCGACCGCGCGCTCAGGTCGCCGACCGCGATCCGGTACGTACCGGGCCGGTCGAGCCGGCTGAAGTCGAGCGGGTAGACCGCCGGGAAGCGGGCGTTCCAGCTGCCCAGGCTGGTGCCGGCCCGGCCGGCCAGGACCAGCCGGCCGGCCGCGTCCCACACCGTGAACCGGGCGCCCGGCGAGGCCGCCGAGGTCATCAGGTAGGCCTGCTTGCTCTCGCCCGGGGCATAGCCGAGCTGGTCGACCCGGACCAGCGCCGTGACCGGCGGCGCCGCCACCGGCGCTGCCGCCACCGGCGCCGCTGGGCTGGCGGCCCCGGCCGCCAGCAGAGCCACCAGGACGAGCACGGACGACCGCAGCGGGCGCATCGGCAGACTCCAATGGTTAGGAAGTCTTCCTATCAGATCCGGTAGGACGTTACCGCTGCCCCGCGCCGGCCACCAGCCCCGCCCCGGTGATGCCTTCGCGGCGCGGGTGACGGGTTGGTGTGGCGGGTGACGTTCTCGCGTCGCGGGTGGTGGCGGAGGGGCGTCACTGGCGGGGGTGAAGCCGTCACCCGGGGGTGGAAGTCCTCACTGGTGGGTGGAGGTCGTCACCGCAGGGTCGCTCCGCGCGGGTCACAGACGTTTGGTCTGACGGGTGGTGGCGCTGGGGTGTCAGTGGCGGGGCGAGGTCGTCACCCGGGGCGTCAGCGGGCTGTGCTTCGCGGCGCGAGTGATGGCTTCGCGGCGCGTGTGACGGGTTGGTGTGGCGGGTGACGTTTTTGTCTGACGGGTGGTGGCGGTGGGGCGTCACTGGTGGGGGTGAAGCCGTCACCCGGGGGTGGAAGTCCTCACCGGGTTCGGGTCGAGGGGGGTGAGGGCGGTGCGGAGGGCGGCGGCGGGGTCCAGGTGGCGGTGCCGGCCGTCGGCGACGATCAGCTCGCCGGCGACGATCGTGTGGGTGATGTCCGCGGCGGTGCCGGCGAAGACGAGGTGTTCCAGGGCGTCCGCCGGGCGGATGCCGGCCAGCCGGACGCTGCCCAGGCCGACGGTGGCCAGGTCGGCCAGCCGGCGCGGCTCGATCCGGCCGGCGTCCCAGCCGAGCGCGCGCATACCGGTGGCGGTGGCGGCGGTGAGCAGGTCCGCCGCGGTGAAGTGGCCGCGGGTTTGGGTGGCGAGGCGCTCGTCCAGTTCGACCGCGCGGGCCTCCGCGAGCAGGTCGATCACTGCCTGCGAGTCGCTGCCGAGGCTCAGCGGGACGCCGCCCGAGCGCAGCGCGGCGGCCGGGCCGATGCCGTCGGCCAGTTCCTGCTCGGTGGTCGGGCACAGGCAGACGCCGGTGCCGGTGCCGGCGAGCAGGGCGCGGTCGGCGACCGTCAGGTGGGTGCCGTGCACGGCGGTGGTGCCTGCGGTCAGCGCACCGGCCCCGGCCAGCAGTTCGGTCGGGGTACGCCCGTAGTGGGCCAGGCAGGCCTCGTTCTCGGCCGGCTGCTCGGACAGGTGGACGTGCAGCGGCGCGCCCCGCTCGGCTGCCCACCGGGCCACCTCGGCGATCGCGCCCGGCGGCACCGCCCGGACCGAGTGCACCGCCGCGCCCACCCGGGCCACCGGACCGGGACCGCGCACCGGCGCCGCCGGGCCGACCGCACCGGCCAGCGCCTCGACCCGGTCGGCCCAGGCGGTGGCGGAGCCGTCGGAGAACCGCACCTGTACGCCGGTGATCGGGACGTCGACCCCACCGGCCAGGTAGCAGGTGTCCAGCAGGGTGATCCGGATGCCGGCGTCGGCGGCCGCGGCGATCAGCGCCGCGCCCATCGCGTTCGGGTCGGTGTAGCGCCGGCCACCGGGGGCGTGGTGCAGGTAGTGGAACTCGCCCACCGCGGTCACCCCGGCCAGGGCCATCTCGGCGAACACGGCTCGGGCCAGCGCGTGGTAGCTGTCCGGGGTGAGCCGCTCGGCCAGGGCGTACATCTGCTCGCGCCAGGACCAGAACGAGCCCGGCCGGTGGGTGCGCCCGCGCAGCGCCCGGTGGAACGCGTGCGAGTGCACGTTGGCCAGCCCGGGCAGCGTGATCCCGGGCAGCGGCACCGCGCCGGCCGGCTGCGCGGCGTTCGGGGTGACCGCGGTGATCCGGCCGCCGGCCGTCTCCAGCAGTACGGCTGCGGTCACCGCCGCCCCGCCGAGCCAGGCCCACTCGCACCAGTAGCTCGGCCCGGCCGCGGGCTGCGGGCCGAGCCCTGCCGGCGAGCTCATGAGGCGGCCGCCGCAGTGAGCATCGCGGCGAGCGCCGGCGAGTGCGGAGCGGAGCGGAGGTGGCCGCCGGGGTGCGCGGTCATGAGGCGGCCGCCGCAGTGAGCATCGCGGCGAGCGCCGGCGAGTGCGGAGCGGAGCGGGGGTGGCCGCCGGGGTACGCGGTCATGAGGGGGCCGCCGGGCAACACCGTCACGAGCCGATGGTGTTGACGAAACGGGTGATGCGGTCGACGAAGGTGGCGCGGTGGTGGCGGTCGAACTGGTCCCAGGTGGCGAGGGTGCGCGGGTCGATCCGGTCGACGATCAGCGTGCCGTCCAGGTGGTCGATCTCGTGCTGGAAGGTGCCGGCGGTCAGCCCGCGCCTGACCTCGACGTGTTCGACACCGGCCCGGTCCAGGTAGCGGACCCGGATCTCGACGTGCCGGGTCAGGTCGCCGCGCAGCGGGACCGAGAGGCAGCCCTCGTTGATCACCACCGTCTGTTCGCCGATCGGCTCGAGGACCGGGTTGACCAGCACGGTCAGCGGGATCGGCGGCTTGTACGGGTAGCGCGGGTTGCCGTCCACCTCGATCACCGCGATCCGGACCGGCTCGTGCACCTGCGGGGCGGCGATGCCGGCGCCGTGGGCGTCCCGCATCGTGTCGATCAGGTCGTCGATCAGCCGCTGGGTGGCCGGGTCGGCCAATTCGTCCGGAGTGACCAGCCGGGTCGGTGTCCGCAGCACGGGGTGGCCGATCGCCGCGATCTTGCGGATCGTCACGCCGCCCCCTCCGCCTCGCCACGCCCCATCTGCTTCGCCACGCCCGTGCCCCTTCGCAAGCCCCGTGCCCCTTCGGCGAGCCCAGGGCCGCTTCGGCAGGCCTGGCCCGCTTCGGCAAGCCCGGCCCGCTTCGGCAAGCCCGGCCCGCTCCGGCAAGCCCGGCCCGCTCCGGCAAGCCCGGCCCGCTCCGGCAAGCCCGGCCCGCTCCGGCAAGCCCGGCCCGCTCCGGCAACGCCGGCCCGCTTCGGCAAGCCCGGCGCGGCCGACGGGCCGGCCGCGCCGCCCCGACGATACGGCCAGCCGGCTACCCAGGCGTGCTGATCAGCACGTCCCGGACCACGTGCCGCTGGGTCCGGCCGCCGGTGGCGGCGGTGAAGCCCGGGCGGACGTCGGCCGGCAGCGGCACCGCGGCGTCGATCTTCAGGTCGCCGTCCACGGTTACCCGGAGGTGTCCGTTGTAGACGTTCACGGTCACCTGGTGGCTGGCGGTGCGCAGCGGGCCGAGGTCGGTGGACGTGGCAGCGTAGACCAGCGCGTCGGACGGCGCCCGCCGCCCGATGGCCACCGCGACGAAGTTCGGGCCCGGGTCGGTGCTGTTCTGGAAGGTGTCCAGGGTGACCGCGACCGCGCCGGGCAGCCCGCCGAAGCCGAGCGAGCTGCCCGGGCGGCCGAGCGAGGTGGCCGGAGCGGACGCCGGCAGCAGCGTGAAGGTCAGCCCGTCCGCGCCGGTGCCACCGCTGATCTCGGCGGTGAACCGGGCGGTCAGCCCGTCGCTGGGCACCGTGGTCCGGGCGAAGGCCGAGCCGGTCTGGTCTGCCCGCGCCGCGGTGAGCACCAGATCCGTGCCGCGGGCGGCAGCCGAGCCGGTTCGGGCCCAGCCGGTGCCGGTCGGCGCCGGCAGCGGCACCCCGGGCACGCCGACCCCGGTCAGCGTGACCGCCTGCACGCCCCGCCCGTCGTCCGTGGTGATCTCGTACCGCCCGGTGGCCGTGCCGCGGTCGGTCGGCGCGAACGTGACGTCCTGGTGCAGGGTGTCCTCGGGGCCGATCGTGATGCCCTCCGACATCGGGTTGGCTGTGCCGAACGCTCCGGCCGGCGCCTTCGCCTTGGTGATCGTGACCGGGACGTTGCCGGTGTTCGCCAGGTCGAAGCTGAGCGTGCGGGCGCTGCCGAGCACGGTGTCGCCGAAGTCCAGCCGGGGCGGCCGCAGGCTGAGCCGCCCCCGGCCGGCCTGGGCCACCCCGGCCAGCGGCACCACCAGCGTGGACCGGGTGGACGTGACGGCCAGCTGGCCCGAGTCGACGGCCGGCAGCACCGGCCGGTACCCGACCGTGATCGCCACCGACTGCTGCGGCGGGATGACCGTGCCGACCGGCGGCAGGCCGGTCGCCGTGAACGGGGCCGCCGGCCCGGTCACCGCGAGCACCGTCTCCGGCTGGGTGCCGCTGTTGCTCACCACGACCGTGCGGGTGGGCGCGGTCGTGGTGGGCGTCGGGCCGAAGTCCAGCGTGGTCGGCGCGGCGGCCAGGCCCGGCGCGGCCCCGACGCCGTGCAGGTCGGCCAGCGCCCGGCCGCGGTCGGTCGTCACCGTGAGCGTG
>Ga0307500_10000350_pt1 | contig 15726 bp, 14 predicted proteins | sample 14_S_MG_FD_201362 | JGI IMG/M metagenome (GOLD analysis project Ga0307500, IMG submission 201362) | Soil microbial communities from Populus trichocarpa stands in riparian zone in the Pacific Northwest, United States - 14_S | ecosystem: Environmental > Terrestrial > Soil > Riparian zone > Trees... | reverse complement strand
CATCGACCTGATGACTCGGCGTCGGCGAGCCGGCAGCAGCCCTCCGCGCCCGAGACGCCCGTCGCACCGCCCCCGGTCGGCGCAGCACCACCGTCCCCGGTACCGCCGCCCGCCGCGACTACACCGTCAGCCGGAGTATCCGGAACGCCCGCGGAGGCGACGCCGCCGCCTGCCGTACCGCCGTCGGCGGGTTCGGCTGGGTCCGGGGTCGTGCCGCCGGCCCCTTCGCAGCCAGGGACGTCTGGCCCGACTGGGTCGCAAGAGGGCGCGCCGCGCCCGTCCGCCGCGCCGCTGGCGGGCTCGACTGCGTCCGGGGTGCCGGCGCCATCGGCCGCGCCGGCACCGTCGCCACAAGGGATATCTGGGCCGCCTGCGGCGCCGGATGCCGCGCCGCGTCCGTCGGCCGGGCCGTCGGGTTCGGCTGTCTCGGGGGTGCCGTCGCCGCAAGGGATGTCGAGGCCGCCTGCGTCGCCGGGGGTTGCGGCGGATGCCGCGCCATCGGGAGGTTCGCCTGCCTCGGGGGCTGTGCCGCCTGCCGCCGCGCCGGCGGCGTCGCCGCACGGGGCGTCCGGTCCGCCTGCCTCGCAGCGGGTTGCGCCACCGCCGGCCGGCTCGGCTGTGCCGGCGGTTACGCCGCCGGCCGGGGCCGCAGCGAGGCCACCGGCTCCGCCCGCAGCGGGCCGGGCCGCGGCGCATCGGAGTTCGGCGGAGGAGCGGGGTCAGTTCCGGGCGCGGTTGCAGTGGCGGTACGACGTGCACGCGCGGTCGGTGAGCCGGCTGCTGTCGCAGCGGCCAGGGCTGCGCGCCTCCGGGGATCCGGACGAGGCGATCGTCACCGATCTGGTGGCGGTGCGGGTCTACCTGACCGAGTTCGCGGCGGAGCTTGACCCGATGCTGCGGACGGACGCGCCGCCGGCCGATCCGGCGGTCGCCTGCATCACGTCGGGGCTGCGCCGGCTGGCGTCGTACCGTGGCCCGGCGTTCCGGGGCGGCAACCTCCGCCCCGACCAGCTTGCCGCCTACCGGCCCGGCTCGCTGCTCACCGAGCGGGCTTTCCTGCGCTGTACCGCGAACCGGACCGCCGCGCTGCCGGGCAACACGGAGTTCCTGATCTGGTCGGCGACCGGCCGCCGCGCTGCCGGGTTGGACCTGCCGGATGAGGCCGACGTCGTGGTTTTCGCCGGTAACCTGCGGTTCAAGCTGCTCGCGGTGGCGGACGCGGCCGCGGGCAAGCCGATCCGGGTGTTCCTGCGCGAGCTGCCGGCGGCCCGGTGGAACGAGACCTCATCGCACCTGACCGCGGACGACCAGATGATGCTGGCCCGGCTGCGGGACGCGCTGACCGACCGGGACGCGGTACCGCCGGCGCAGCGCCGCCCGTTCGGCGACCCGGCCGACCCCGGCTTCCCGGTCGGCCTGGACGCCGCGAATCACCCGTTCCCGCTGACCTCCTGACCCGGCGGCCCTGGCCGGCCCGCCACCGCCCTCGGACCCGGCGCGCCGACGGGTGACGGGTTCCCTGTGCGGGTGACGCCCTTCGCTGTCCGGTGATGGCCAGGCGCCATCACCCGCACACCCCAACCCGTCACCCGCGCAGCGAACCCGTCACCCGCGCGATGAACCCGTCACCCGCGTGCCCGAACCCGCCACCCGCGCAGGGAATGGGTCACCCGCGCGATGAACCCGTCACCCGCGTGCCCCGAACCCGCCACCCGCGTAGGGAACCCGTCACCCGCGCAAGGAACCCGTCACCCGCGGGTGGAACGGATCAGGCCGGGCGTGGCTGGGCATGCGCGGTCCAGGACACTTCCAGCGGGCCGGCGGACCAGCCGCGCCGCAGCAGCTTGTCGATCTCGGCGGCCGGCATGGGCTTGGCGAAGTAGAAGCCCTGGCCGTAGCGGCAGGCCATCCGGCGTAGCTCGACCCACTGCTCCCAGTGTTCGATGCCCTCGGCGACCACGTCCATCCGCAGCGTCCGGGCCAGGTCGGTGATCGTGCGGGCCAGCGCGGACTGGTCGGCGCCGTGCGGGATCCCGTCCACGAATGGTTTCGGGATCTTCAGGATGTCGATCGGGAAGCCGCGCAGCCGGCTCAGCGACGAGTAGCCGGTGCCGAAGTCGTCCAGCGCGAGCCGGACGCCGAGCCGCTTCAACGACCGTAGCCGCTCGACCATCGCGTCGCCCTCCTCGGCCAGAAAGGATTCGGTGATCTCCAGGGTGAGCCGATCCGGCGGTAGGCCGGCGGCGGCGAGGACCGCGGCGACCTCGTCGGTGAAGGCCGGGTCCTGCATCTGCCGGAGCGAGACGTTGACCCCGATCGACAGCGGCCCGAAGCCGGCGGCGTGCCAGCGGGCGCCCTCGGCGCAGGCCTGCTCCAGCACCCATCGGCCCAACGGGACGATCAGCCCGCTCTCCTCGGCCAGCGGGATGAACTCGTCCGGGCCGATCATGCCGCGGGTCGGGTGCGGCCAGCGGGCCAGTGTCTCCACCCCGGTGATCCGGCCGTCGTTGAGCGAGAGGATCGGCTGGTAGTGCACCGCGAACTGGCCCTTGGCCAGGGCCGTGCGCAGCTCCGCGGTGAGGGTCAGCTTGCGCACCATCGCGGCGTGCATGCTGGCCGTGAACACGACGTAGCCGCCGCGGTCCCGGGCCTTCGCGGTGTACATGGCGGCCTCGGCGTCGCGCAGCAGGTCCTCGGCGCGCGGGATGCCGTCCAGGTCGACCAGCGCGATGCCGATGCTGGCCAAGCCGGCGACCTCCTGCCCGGCCAGTACGAACGGGGCGCGCAGCGCGGTCAGGACGCGGATCGCCACCGCGGTCGCGTCGGCCGGGTCGGTGAGGTCTTCCAGCAGCACCGCGAACTCGTCCCCGCTGAGCCGGGCCGGCGTGTCCGAGGTGCGCAGCAGCAGCCGCAGCCGGTCGGCGACCGCGACCAGCAGTTCGTCGCCGACGTCGTGGCCGAGCGAGTCGTTGACCGTCTTGAAGTCGTCCAGGTCGAGGAACAGCACGGCCAGCGGCAGGTCGGCCAGGCTGCGCCGCCCCAGCGCGTGGTGCACCCGGTCGACGAACAGCGCCCGGTTGGCCAGCCCGGTCAGCGGATCGTGGAACGCCTGGTACCGCAGTTGCTCCTCGAGCGTCCGGCGGGCGGTGACGTCCCGGGTGGTGAGCACGTACTGCGGTGGGGTGGTGGGCACGGCCGAGGCGATGGTCTCGGCGTGGATGTAGCTGCCGTCCTTGCGCAGGATCCGACAGTCCACAGTGGTCGGCACCGGCCGCCCGGTGCCGGTGCTGCCGATACCGGAGGTGAACGACCCGGTGACCGTCGGCAGGTCGTCCGGGTGGATCATCGTGATCAGGTTCGTGGCCAGCAGTTCGTCCGGCTCGTAGCCGAGTACCCGCTGCACCGACGGCGTCTGGTATCGGACGGTCAGGTCGGTGTCGACCACGGTGATCACGTCCGAGGAGTTCTCGATCAGCCGCTGGAACCGCTCGTCAGCCTGCCGGCGGTGCAGGTCGTCGTTCTGCGCGGTCGCCCCGCGCAGGTCCCGGATCAGCCCGTTCACCCGGCTGCTCGCCAGCGTCCAGAGCAGCACCGAGCTGCCGATCAGCACGTGCGGGCCGAACGGGTCGTCCAGCACGTCGCTGAACGCGACCACCAGCGTGGCGGCCAGCGCCGGCGCCGCGGTCAGCGCGACGAACCGGAACCCGCTGAGCCGGACCCTGCCGACCGGCACCGGCTCGTTCAGCCGGGCCATCGACGGGTGCAGCGGGGCCGCGCCGAGGCAGCAGCAGTACGCCACCCAGCCCAGTTCGACCACCCCGCCGGGGTGGAACGTGCCGGTGACCCGGCCGATGGCGAGCACGATGTCAGACAGCAGCAGCGGCAGGATCCCGCCGGCCAGCAGGTAGGCCGCCGCTGTCCGGGGCCCACCACCGACGAGCAGCCGGGCCACCAGGCCCAGCAGCAGGACGTCCAGCAGCGGGTAGCCGGTCGAGGTGAGCTGCGCCAACGGGCTCAGATCGTGGTGCGAATACCTGTCGATCAGGAGTGCCCAGGTCACCGTGCCGAGGCCGATCGTGATCATGAGCGCGTCGAGCAACCTGGCCCGGTCCTGGCCGGGGGTGCGGCCCTTGATGAGGGCCACAATCCCGGCCGCGATCAGCGGGTACCTGGCCAGGTACCAACCATCCGCGATGGACGGCAGCGCAGGCTCGATGTGCCGGACGAGGCTGTCGTAGTCGTAGCTCAGGTCGCCGACGGCGAAGCAGAGCTGCCCGGCGGCGAGCAGCAGCCAGGGTGCGGGCCGGCGCGGCCGGTACATCCGCACACCGGCCACCAGCGCGGCGACCGGCAGCAGGTTCTCGACCGCGGCGGTGCCGAGATGGACCGCGGCGGTGTCGACCGCCAGGCCGAGGGCGCCCGCCACCACCATCGTGGCAACGAGCCACCGCAGCAGCCCGGTCCGGCTCCGCAGCCCGTTCCACATGCCCTCACCCATCGGCCGACAGCCACGAACTGTGAGCTGTTGCCCAGCCCGGCTACGTCACGTGACAGACGGGTGGCGCTGAGGGCTCGCGCTCTGGTCGCCGACGGTGTTGCGGACCTCCGCCGAGTCGGTGGTCGGTAGAGCCGGAATCGGCCGGTTTCGACGTGGCCGGGTTCGCGCCGATCCACCTGCTCGCCGGTAGGGTCGCGCTGTATCAACGATGAATTGTTGGACGTCGGGCGTGGGTTGATTGTGAGGGTTGCGGTGGAGATCGAATTGCGTTTCGAATTGAGCCGCGAGGAGTTCGACAGCTTCCGACAGGAATGGGATTGGTCCGCGCCGACCCGGGTCTGCGATCTGACCCTCGGTCCGTCCGGCGCGACTTCGATGCAGATCGACGGCTGGGTGGTCCGGGTGCGCCAGCAGGGCGCCCAGGCCAGGTTGGAATACAAGGCGCCGCGAGACCCGGCCTGGTCGGCCTGGCTCGAGTACGGCACCGAGGTCGGTGACTTCCGGGAGACCGTCCGGATCCTGTCCGCCACCGGCCTGCGCGCCGGCCTGGTCGTGGACCGCTCCCGCCGTACCGCCCACGACGGCCTGATCACGCTTGCCCTGGACGACGTCCGCGGCCTCGGCCACTTCATCGAGATCGCCGCCGAGGCCGACGACCCGGCCGACCCGACCGCGCATTCCGCCATCGCCGCCACCCAGGCCCGCCTCGGCCTGACCGGCCGCCCCACCGCCCGCCCCTACGGCGAACTCCTCCTCGCCCGCCTGCAGGAACCCGACTTCCAAGCCCGCCACGCCCAACTCCTCGCCGCACTGACCGCGTAACCCCGCAGTCACCGCGCCATGGCGGGCATCCCGAACCGGGTGTTGGACCACCTGCACGCACTGCTGGGAGTGCGGTCGATGCGCGAGGTCGCGGAGTCGCTGCTGACCCGCACCCGACTGCCCGGCGGCCGGTTCGAGGCTCACCAACTCGGGCTCGGCCAGCACTCGTCCTCGGCAGCCGGCGCGGTACTGACCGGGCTGGCCGGCATCCCGGCGCTGCCGGACGCATTGCTCGCCCCGGTGGTCGCCGATGTCGGCGCACTGGTCGACGACACGGGTGCGGTACGCGGTCACGACGCCGACGCCCAGGCCGGCGTGAGCTCGTGGAGCTCCGCCCAGGTGCTGCTCGGGCTGACCACCCGGCCGGCGCTGGCGGCCGGCCTGGAGCCGAGGCTCGTCGCGCTCGCCGGCCGGCTGCTGGCTGTGCAGGACGCCGGCTCCGGCGGCTGGCCGCTGCGCGTCGGCGAGGAAGCCGGCGTGCCGTTCACCTTCTACCCCGCGATCGCACTGGCCCGGGCGGCCCGGCTGGACCTGCTGCCGCCGGGCAGGCTGGCAGCCCCGCTGGCGCGGGTGGCCGGGTACCTCGCCGACGCTGTGCGGGCCGGCCGTGGGCCGTTGGAGGAGCAACTGCTCGCGGTCCGCGCGCTCGAGTTGCTGGCGGCTGCCGATCGTCCCGCTCCGCCGGATCTGGCCGCGCTGACCGCGACCGTGCACGGCCGGTCCTGGCCGGTCGGGCAGGGCCTCCAACTGCAGGACCGGTCGGTCGTCGGGTACCGGCAGCCGACCTGGAACGCGGTCCTGTGGCGGCCTTTGCTCTACCTGGCGGTGCGCGGTGGTTCGCCGGCAAACCCGTTGCCGGCCCAGCTCGGTCACGAGCTGGTGACCTCGTACGACCGGCGAATCGGTGCGTGGCGCGGCCCGGCGCTGCGCGCGCCCGCGGCTGCCGGCGTGTCCTGGGCGTCGGCGATGGCGCTGCGGGCAACGTACTGGCTGGCGCGTGACCTGGTGCGGTTCGAGCTGACGGCCGAGCAGTGGCTGGACCGGTGCCGCGAGATCCAGTCCGACATGTTCGACTTCGACGTGGCGATCTCGTTCGCCGCCGCCGACCGACAGATCGCACAGGAGATCAGCGCGGAGCTCAAACAGGCCGGTTACCGGGTTTTCTATGACCGCGACTACCAGCACGCGCTACTCGGCGAGGATCTGGCCGCGTTCCTGCACGAGACCTACTTCCGGCGCAGCCGGTTTGCCGTCGTGCTGGTTTCGCCAGCCTTCCTGGCATCGAACTGGGCCGGCAACTGGGAGTGGCGGGCGGTGCTGGCGCGGATGCAACAGCAGAACGGCGCCTACCTGCTGCCCTACATCCTCGAGGACGTCACCGTGCCCGGGCTCGGCCGCACCCTCGGCTATGCCTCGCAGAAGGAGTACTCCACCAACCAGTTCGCCGAGTTGGTGGTTCGCAAGTTGCGGGAAGTGCCCAGGCTGCCGTGATGCGGCCGGCTCCCGCCGTCGGGAAGGAAGGCCGTGACGGATCAGGACCGAGTCGGCCGTGGAGTCCCGTCCACGCTCCGGTTCCTACTGGTTGACTCCTGCAATCTGCGCTGCCGCTACTGCCACAACGAGTTCCAGGGGGATGCGGCGGCGGGCCGCCGGCCCGGCTGGGATTGGTCCAAGGTGGATCGGTTGCTCGCCGCTGCCGCCGCGACCGGGCCGCTGACGGTGAAGCTCTCCGGCGGCGAGCCGTTGACCCGCTGGCCGGTGCTGCTCCGGTTGCTGCGGCTCAGCCAGGAGGCCGGGGCGGATACCATCGCGCTGTTCAGCAACCTCACCCTGCTGTCCGCCGACCGGATGCGCCAGTTGCGGCAGGCCGGTGTGAGTCGGGTTCATGCGAACCTGCCGTCCTTCCGGCCGGAGGTCTTCGCCGCGCGCACCGGGCAGGTGCGCTGGCCGGTCGAGGCCGTCCTGGGCAATGCCCGGCTGGCCCGCTCGATGGGTGCCCGGGTGCAGTTCAACCTTGTCGTGCCGCAGTTGGCGGCCAGCGCGACCAGCAGCTTTCTGAGTACCGAATTGACCGGGGCACAACAGCACCGGGATGCGTGGGATGTGCTGGCGCTGCTCGCCGACGACTGGGGCCAAGACCCGGCCGGCAGCAAGCGCCGAATCGGCGAGTTCGCCGCCGGTGTCGGCGCGCCGGTGGACCGGCCCGGTGCAGCCGACGAGTTCGAGTGGGCCGGCAAGCGACTGTTGGCCGGTCGGTGCACGGACTGGCGTGATCCGGTCGAGCGGGCCGCCGCGGATGTCTACGTGGTTGCGCCCGGCGAGGTTCTGCGCAGCTATTCGCGCGGTCGGGCGTACCGGTGATCGGTACCGCTCGGTTGTTTTTCAGATCGTGGCGCGGCGGCCGTGGAAGCCGGGCCGGGCCGGCCGTAAGGTCAACGTTGTGTCTGCACCGGTCGCCGCTGAGGCCGCGATATCCGAGTCGATCGCCCGGACGTCGGAATTTGTGCGAGTGGAGTTGGCCGGCGAGTCGACCGGGCATGACTGGTGGCATGCCGAGCGGGTGCGGGCGCTGGCCCGTCATATCGCGGTACGGGAGCGGGCCGATGTGCTGGTGGTGCAGATCGCCGCACTGCTGCACGACCTGGCCGACGAGAAATTCTCCGGCGCGATCGGTGTCGTCCGGGACTGGCTGGCCGGATTGCCGGTGAATGACCGGGTGCGGGCCGCGGTGCTGGAGATTGTGCGGGGGATTTCGTACCGCGGTGCCGGGGTGGCCGATCGGAAGTTGTCGCTGGCCGGGCGGTGCGTTCGGGATGCGGACCGGCTGGACGCGATGGGCGCGATCGGGGTGGCCCGGACGTTCGCGTACGGCGGCCGGGTCGGGCGGCCGATCCACGACCCCGGGCAGCCGCCGGTGCCGCATCAGACGGCGGCTGCCTACTACGCGGCGACCGGGACCACGATCAACCACTTCCATGAGAAGTTGCTGCTGCTGCAGGACCGGTTGGCCACCCCTACCGGGCGCGAACTCGGCCGTCGCCGGCAGGAGTTCATGCTCCAGTTCCTGGCCCAGTTCCAGGCCGAATGGGACGATCCGGCGCTGCTGGCGGACGACCTGCTCACCGGCGAGTTGGTGGCCGATCACCGACCGGCGCCGATCGGGTAGCCCGGCGGGCCGGTCAGGCCAGTGCGGCCCGCAGCGCCGCCGGTAGCGGCCGTTTCCCGCCGTCTTCGGTACTGATGCAGACATAGACCAACTCGGCGGTGACGGCCGGCTCGCCGTCGCGGCGGAACTCGAAGCCGAGCCGGAAGCTGGTCTGGCCGATCGCGGCCGAGCGGACCGCGACCGCGGCCGGCGTGGCCCAGCGCAACCCGGACCGCCAGTCCAGCTCGGCGTGCACCACCTGCACGTCGTGCCCGGACCCGATCAGTTCGTCGTACGGCATGCCTCGAGCGGCCAGGTAGGCGGTCATCGCATCGTCTACGTAGGCCAGATACCACATGTTGAAGACGACGCCCTGCATGTCGACTTCCAGGTACCGGACGCTGATCGGATGCACGAACTCGGGCGTCATCGGCACAGTGTCCTGTATGGACGGCGCCCCGCCAGCCGGGTGGCGGGGCGCCCTGACGTACCCGCCAGCACTCGTCCGCGGAGCGTCGGCAGTGGGGTTCTGACCAGGCGCTCTGGTCCGCTGCTGGGCCGGCGGTAGCCCGAGGACGCGGTAGCGTCGCAACATTGAACCCTCCAGTCCGGCGGGAGCCGGCTGGGGCGTGGTCCGGCCACCGACTCGGGAGGGGGTGGGGGGCGTGCCAGATGCTACCGAGCCGATGGGCCCGGCGGAGCGGCAGGAGCGGGTGGACCTGTTGGCCAGACAGTACCCGTACATGCCGGTACGGACGTTGTTGCCGCGGGCGCAGGCTGAGGCGACCTCGTTGTCGGTTGCGTACGCCGGCCGCTGGCAGTACCTGCGCGGGGCTGAGCGGGACCTGTTGGTGACGATCGGATGGACGCTGCTGCTGGGTGCATGCCTGTACCAGGACGCCGGCAAGACGGCCCGGGCGGCGCACCTGGCCGCGCTGGCCGACTCGTCCGGGCGGGAGGCCGGCCAGCCGGCGGTGCGGGCGTGGGCGGCGGAGATCCGGGCCTGGCAGGCGATCATCGCCGAGGACTACCCGACCGCGGTCGTGCTGGCCCGGGACGCCGCGGACGCATGGCCGGGCAGCAGCGGCACGGTGCAGCTGCGGATGCAGCAGGCGATGGCGCACGCCGGCCTCGGCGAGCGGGCCGCGGCGCGGTGGTGCCTGAACGAGGTGCACCGGCTGCAGGCCGCCCTACCGGCCACGGACCACCCCGAGCACCATTTCGTGGTCGACGGCCGCAAGCTGTCGTTCTACGCGGCGCGGGTGTACGGGCTGGCCGGGGACCTCGCGCCGATGCGGGAGGCGATCACCGAGACGCTCGCTGGTGCGATCGCGGCGGACGGGTCGTCCCGGTGGCCGATGCGGGTCGCCGGAGTCCAACTGGAGGCCGCGATCGGCGCGGCCCGCGACGGCCAGCTGGACGAGGCGATCGGCCTCGGCGGTGCTGCGCTGAAGCACCAGCGCGGCACCGCGTCGACGCTGCCCCGGGCGGCCGACCTCGAGCGCGCGCTGCGGACGGGCTGGCCGAAGGAGCAGAAGGTGCGCGAGTACCGCCGACTGCTGTTCGCCGCGCGGCAGCACTACGCCGGCACCTGAACGACCGTCCGGTCTTCCGGCCGGTGGTGGTACGCCACCTGATGGCCCGACCTCGAGCTACGAGGACAAGGAGATCCACCGCCTGCGGTTCCGAGTCGCCGGCACGATCCAGAACACCGTCGTGCTTTCGCTCCAACGCAGCAGACCCCCGGCCTCCCATCGTGATGGTGGCTACCTTCGGCCTGAATTACGTAGCTGTGATTAGGCCAACCCGGTACATCGTTGTTGCACGCGGGTCTACGGTGCGGTACTCGGGCGGCCCAGACGGTGCCGAGTCCGCATTAGTGGGGGGAGACCCATGACGGGGGGTCGAAGGCGAGCGCATCAGCTGGTGGTCGGCACAGCCGCGGTGCTGTGGGCCATGCTCGCGGCCGGGGCGCCGGTGGATCTGCTGACCGATACCGAGTTGCCCGGCATGGCAGTCGGCGGGCTTCTGGTGGGTGCCGCGGTCGTGGTCACCGAGCGGGCATGGCGTAGCCCACGTCCCACACCCGCGCCGGCGCCTTGGCCGGACCGAGGCGACGAACTGGCAACTCGCGCGTTCTACCTGGCGCGTCGGATGTCACAGGAATACCAGGGCGGGCATTCGCATCGAAGCACGCTGGAGTCGCGGCCGTCCGCGTAACCGGAAAGGAAAGGCGCGGCGACCCCCGTCCTCAGTAACGCTGAGTCATTCCACCGGTCACCCTGGGGGAGTGGTGGGTCGGGCGCGCCCGTCACCATCACACCAGGGGGAAGATCAGCATGAATCCGAACGAGCCAATGCAGCCACCAACCCCGCCCGACCAGAGCCCGGGGTGGGTCTCGTATCGCCAGCAGTTCCCGCCGCGCCGGCGGCGGCCGTTGCTTGTTGCACTGATCGCCATCGTTGGAGTCGTGGTCGCTCTCGGGGTCGTGGGCGCGATCGTCAACGCCGTCTCGCCCGGCCAGAAGACGTTCACGGCGGCTGGCGCCGGCGCGCCGACGGACCTGCCGGATCTGAGCAGGCGGACCGTCAGCGGGCCGCCGCCGGACACGCAGCCGGCCGAGGCAACCCAAGAGACACAGGAGACCACCGAGCCGGCGCCGGCGACGACGACGCCGCCGCCTGCCAAACCGGTCAGCTACAAGGGCCGCGGCGACTCGGTCGTCAAGATCCGCAAGCCGGGGGATGGGACCGGCCCGGTGCTCGTCAGCATCACGGCCAGCGGTAGCAGCAACTTCGTCGTGCAGGCCAAGGGCGGCGAGGACCAGTTGCTGGTCAACGTGATCGGCAGCTACACCGGCACTGTGCTCCTTGACCCGGATGACGAGTCCGAGACTACGAGGCTGCTAGTGACGGCGTCCGGGCGATGGACGATGACCGTGGCGCCACTGAGCGCGGCCAGGGTCGTCACCAGTCGGTACACCGGGCACGGTGACGAAGTCCTGATCTACGACGGGCCGGAGGGCCCGTCGAGCGCCACCTTCACCGGGCCGCGCGCCGAGGACAACTTCGTCGTTAACGCCTACAACGACGACGGCCAGGACCTGCTGGTCAACGAGATCGAACCGTACAAGGGCACCGTCGAGGTCTCCACCCGACCGACACTGCTGGTCGTCAACGCCACCGGTACCTGGTCCGTAGTCTTCACCGCATGATCGGGAGCCCGGCGTGGCACGCGTAGCCGATCGCTGGCAGAGAAAGTAATCCATGCTCCGCGGCGCTCACCGAGTACCTCGGCCACGCCGACCCACCTCACCGTGCGTACTTGCGCACACCCGGACCTCGACGGAGGGCCGGGCGAAGACCGCGATCGATCGAGCATTCGCTGGCGGGACGGCTGACGTCCCGAAAACGTCCCAGCGGGCCCGATGATCGCGGTCTTCGCAAGGCGGCGGAAAGCTCAGCACTTGTCCTTGTAGATGAACTTCTGTGCGTCCGGGCTGTCCACGTTGTCCTTGGTGATCGCGAACAGTTCGGTCTGGATCTGCTTCTGCACGTCCTTGCCGGCCAGCGCGTCGACCGCGGTCTGCACGCCCTTCTGCCCGATGCCGTACGGGTCCTGGGCGATCAGCGCCTGCACCACGCCGGACTTGAGGTCCTGGATCTGCTGCGGCCCGGCGTCGAAACCGACGATCTTCACCTGGTCCTGCTTGCCGGCCGCGCGCAGGCCGGTCGCCGCGCCCTCGGCGGTGAGCACGTTGGTGGCGAAGATGCCGGCCAGGTCCGGGTGCTTGGACAGGGTGGCGCTGACGATCGCGGCCGCCTTGGCCGGCTCGTCGTTGGTGTACTCCACCGGCAGCGCGGTGATCCCCGAGGTCTTCTTGATCTCGTCGTCGAAGCCCTTGGCCCGCGCGTCGGTGGTGGAGATGCCGGGGTTGACGTTGATCACCAGCACCGAGCCCTTGCCGCCGACCAGCTTCACCAGCGTCTGCGCGGCCAGCGTGCCGCCGCCCAGGTTGTCGGTGGAGATCGCGGCGACGGACAGGCTGTTGTCCTCCACCGCCGTGTCCACCTCGACGATCTTGATTCCGGCCGACTTCATCTGGGTCATCGGTGGGATCAGCGCTTTGGTGTCGGTCGGCGCGATGAGCACCGCGTCCGGCTTCTTCGCGGTCACCGAGTTCACGATCGGCACCTGCTGGCCGGCGTCGAACTTCTCCGGCCCGGTCACGTCCAGGTTCACGCCGAGCGACTGGGCGGCCGCCTGCGCGCCGCAGGCCATCGTGACGTAGAACTCGTCCGCCTTGGTGCCCTGGATCAGGGTCAGCGACTTCTTGCCGCCGCTGGTGCCACCCGAGTTGCCATCGTCCGAGGACCCGCAGGCCGATATCGTCGTGATCACCGCGAGGGTGGAAACGGCGACGAGGACGCGCCTTCTCATCCTGTACCTCCTAGCCGGAGCGGCTCCGCCCCGGATCATCGAACAACCGTCCTATGTGGACGTCCGAAGTAGACGTCCTATGTGGACTCGCGGGCCCGGCGGCGCCACTGGTCGAAGTAGACGGCGGCGACCAGCACCGCGCCGACCGCGACCGACTGCCAGTAGGACTGCACGCCGAGAATCACGAAACCGTTCTGCAGCACGGCCGGCACGAAGATGCCGACCACGGTGCCGAAGATGGTGCCGACGCCGCCGAACAGGCTGGTGCCGCCGAGCACCACCGCGGCGATCGCGCTGAGGTTGTCGGTGCTGTGCCCGCCGATCGTGGTGGTGGAGAACCGGGCCAGGTTCAGCACCCCGGCCAGCCCGGCCAGCAGCCCGGTCAGCGCGTACACCTTGATCAGGTGCCGGTCCACGCGGATGCCGACCCGGCGGGCCGCCTCGGCGTTCGAGCCGATCGCGTACGTGTACCGGCCGAACCGGGTGAACGCCAGCACCAGCCCGAACACGACGGTGACCAGCGCGGAGATCCAGACGATCCACGGCACCCCGGCGAACTGGCCGATGCCGAGCTTGACGGTCAGCTTCAGCGGGATGTTGCGGACGTCCACCCCGCCGGTGATGATCTGCGCGGCGCCGAGCGCGGCACCCAGGCTGCCCAGCGTGACGATCAGCGGGGGGATCCGGGCTTTCGCGATCAGCAGCCCGTTCAGGATGCCCCAGGCCAGCCCGGCACCCATGCCGGCCAGCGCGCCGAGCGTGATGCCGCCCCAGCCGAGGTCGGTGCCACCGAGCGCGACCATCGCCTTGCCGGCGATCACCCCGGAGAAGATCAGCACCGAGCCGACCGAGAGGTCGATACCGGCGGTGATGATCACGAAGGTCATGCCGACCGCGAGCAGCAGCAGGATCGCCACCGAGTCGGCCGCGATACTGCGGATGTTGAACGCGGTCAGGAACTTGCCCGGGGCCAGCAGCGAGAACGCGATCACCAGCCCGACCAGCACCAGGAAGATCCACAGCGTGCTGAGCGCGCCGAGCCGACTGAGCACAGTGGACGGTCGGCTGTCGGCGTCGGTGTCGGCCTCGGCCAGGCCGGGGGTGATCAGCTCGGTCATCTGAGCTCCTCGCCTTCGGCCGGACCCGCTTCGGGTTCCCCGCCTTCGGCCGCGCCGGTGCCGGCGTCCAGGGCGCCGGTCATCGCGCCGACGAGCTGCTCGACGGTCGCGCCGGCGGTACGGATCTGGGCTACCCGGCGGCCCAGCCGGAGCACCTCGACCCGGTCCGAGACGGCCAGCACCTCGGGCATGTTGTGGCTGATCAGTACGACCGAGACGCCGCGGTCCCGGACCCGGCGGATCAGGTCCAGCACCCGGCGGGTCTGCACCACGCCGAGCGCCGCGGTCGGCTCGTCCATGAACACGACCCTGGACGCCCAGCTCACCGCGCGGGCCACCGCGACCGACTGGCGTTGCCCGCCGGACAGGCTGCCGAGCCGGACCGACCGGTCCTGCAGGCCGATGCCGAGTTCGGCGAACGAGTCCCGGGACCGCCGGCGCATCGTCCGGTTGTCCAGCACGCCCAGCCAGCGCAGCGGGCCGGGCCGCAGCAGCTCCCGGCCGAGGAACAGGTTGGCCGCCGGATCCAGGTCGTTGGCCAGGGCCAGATCCTGGTAGACGGTCTCGATGCCGAGCCGCTGCGCGGCCAGCGGCGACGCCAACTGCACCGGCGCGCCGTCCAGCAGGATCTCGCCGCTGTCCGGGGCGACGGCACCGGAGAGGATCTTCACCAGGGTGCTCTTGCCGGCGCCGTTGTCACCGATCAGCGCGACCACTTCGCCCGGCAGCACGGTGAAATCGACCCCGCGCAGTGCCTGCACCCGGCCGTAGTGCTTGACCACCCCGCGCGCCTGGAGCAACCCCGTTCCGGTGCGCTGGCCCGCGTCCCCGTCGCCTGATTCCGACAACGTTGTCATCGGCGAGAGTGAATCTTTCCCGGCACATCATGTCAAGCCCGATCTGGCACCGTTACGCATCATCCTGGCCGGAACCGGCCATTGTGGCTCGGTTCCGATCGCAGTGTTGGGACATGGACGGGCTCCCGGGGCGGAATCGCCGCCCGGGAGCCCGTCGAATGCGGGGCCGCAGCCGGCTCGTCAGCTGGTCCGCACGAGCTTTCCGTCCTTGTCGAGCACCCACCAGATGCCGTTGGTGCCCTGCCCGTCGGTGTCACCGGGCGCCACGTCACCGGCGTAGAAGTAGAGCGGCCAGTCGTTGTACGTGGCCTGGGTGGCGCCTTCGGCGCGGGCGGCGCTGCCGAGCAGGTTGGTCGAGACGCCGGGGCCGGCGGTCACCTTCGAGCGGCTGGTCAGTGCCGGCCAGGTGGCCAGGCAGGCGCCGGCGCAGTTGCTGGTGCCCTGCTGCTTGTCCGGCTCGAACGCGTAGACCACCCGGCCGTCCTGGTCGGTGAGGATGTCGCCGTGCGTGGACGGGCTCATCTTCAGCATCACGTTGCTGGCGACCTGCTGCACCGCCGGCGTGCTGCCGGACGGGGTGGCGGCCGGCGCGGACTGGCTGCCGGCCGCCGGCTTACTGCCGGCGGCCGGGTCACCGCTGTCTTTGCTACAGCCGGCGATGGCGACGGCGAGCACCGCGGCGCCGATGATCGTCAGGCGGATACGCATCAGGAAACTCCCGGTGGGTTCGGACTCTGGTGGCTGGCGTACGGCCTCGATCACGCCACCGGGCCGGCCGGAGTTCAGCACCGGTCGGGTCGGCTACGTCACAGCGGTGTTTCCGGCCGCCGGCGAACCCGTCCCGG